>Ga0255338_1002418_pt1 | contig 27399 bp, 28 predicted proteins | sample MeOH1_35cm_T4_19_FD_203715 | JGI IMG/M metagenome (GOLD analysis project Ga0255338, IMG submission 203715) | Sandy soil microbial communities from University of British Columbia, Vancouver, Canada - MeOH1_35cm_T4_195 | ecosystem: Engineered > Artificial ecosystem > Sand microcosm > Unclassified ...
ACGCTGAGCTGCTTGCCGGTGTTCTGCACCTTCAGCTTCATGCCGCGGCTGAACTTGCCCGAGCACAGCTTCAGGAAGGCGATCCGGTCGCGGTGGTTGGGGTCCATGTTCGCCTGGACCTTGAACACGAAGCCGGTGACCTCGCGGTCGCCCGGGGCGACGTGGATGTTCTCAGCCCCCTTGCGGGCCGCCACGGTCTTGGGCGGCGGGGCGTACATGCCCAGGCCCTCCAGGAGCTGGTCGACGCCGAAGTGGCGCAGCGCCGAGCCGAAGAACACCGGGGTCATGTGGCCTTCGAGGAACGACTGCGGGTCGAAGGCCTTCAGGCCGCCCAGGGCCAGCTCGGCGTTCTCGCCGAGCTCTTCCTGCTCGTCGGGGTCGAGGTAGCTGACGATGGCGTTGCCCTTGAACGGGATCGCGCCCGGATGGCCGTCCTCGTCGCCGGCCGCGCCGCCGCCCTTCTTCATGAAGGGCAGGAACCGGTCGCGGCGCAGGTCCAGCATGCCCTTGAACCGGCCGCCCGAGCCGGCGGGCCAGTAGAGCGGCGCGGGGTCGAGCTGCAGCTTCGAGGAGACCTCGTCCAGCAGTTCGAACGGGTCCTGCGCCTCGCGGTCCATCTTGTTGATGAACGTGACGATCGGGATGTCGCGCATCCGGCAGACTTCGAACAGCTTCAAGGTCTGCGGCTCGATGCCCTTGGCGGCGTCCAGCACCATGACCGCGGCGTCGGCGGCGGTCAGCGTGCGGTAGGTGTCTTCCGAGAAGTCTTCGTGGCCCGGGGTGTCCAGCAGGTTGAACATCAGCCCGTCGTGATCGAACGTCATCACCGAGGCCGAGACCGAGATCCCGCGCTCGCGCTCGATCTTCATCCAGTCGGAGCGGGTGCGGCGGTTCTCGCCACGGGCGCGCACGGCGCCGGCCGCCCGGATGGCGCCGCCGGCCAGCAGCAGGTTCTCGGTCAGGGTCGTCTTGCCGGCGTCGGGGTGGGAGATGATCGCGAAGGTGCGCCGGCGCGCGGCCTCGGCGGCGGGAGAGGTGCTCATGGGCGGCGCCTATCACGCGGGGGGCCGGGGCGGAAGCGAGACGAGGTCGCGCGTCGCAGGCGGGAAGTGGAACCACGGATGAACAAGGATGGACACGGATCATGGCGAGGGCGCCATCCGTGTTGATCGGTGTCCATCCGTGGTTCGAGACAAAGGCGCTTCGCGCCGGGCGCGGCGTCAGCCGGAGCTGGACCGGGGCGGCGGCGACTCGGCGGCCACGTCATGATCGGCGGGCTCGTTGGTGGCCGGGTCCGGGCTGAAGGTGGGCCGCGGCAGGGTGCGCCAGCGGGTGGCCAGCTCCTCCGGCAGCTCCAGCACCGCGCAAGCCCGGCGAACGTGTGCGTCCAGATCGACCTCGGCGAAGTCGTCTTCGCAGACCCAGTCGTCCATCTCTTCGTCGAAGCGCGCGAGCACCCTGGCCTTGCGTTTCTCGTCGCCGGCGCATCCGGCCTCGACGATCCGTTCGACGGCGTCCAGGAGCGCCATGGCCGTGTCGTCGGTCGCGAAGTCCTGGACGGGCGAACTGTCCATCACGCGCCTGAGGGCGGCCTCCGACGCGGCGATCGCCTGGTCCCGCGCCAGCTTCGCCTTCAGCGCCAGGGTCTGGCGCAGGGAGCGGGAGACGCGCTGATAGCTGCGGCCAAGGTCGGCGATCTCGTCCGTGTCGGAGGCAGCCATCAGCTTGGCGTGCACATGCTCGGCCGCGGCCATGTCCAGCTCGGCCAGGCGGGCCAGCATCTCGGCGTCACGGTCGATGGGCGGGGTCGCCTCGGTCATGGGAGGCAGTGAAACAGGGCGGTGCGTCAGATTCGGACGTAGCAGTTGGTGGAAGCCCTGTCCGCAACCTCTGTCATCCCGGTCTCCGCCTGACGGCGAAACCGGGATGACAAACGGGCTCCCTAGCGCAGCTTGGCGCTCAGCGAGACGCCGACGATGCGGGGCTCGTTGTAGACGGCGGCCATGTAGTTCTCGATCACGCCCTTGAGGTTCTTCTCGTTGGTGATGTTCCGGGCGAAGAGCGCGACCTCGTAGGCGCCGTCGCCGCCCTCGTAGCCGATCCGGGCGCCGCCTTCGAAGTTGCCCTTCGAGGTGAACTCCTGGGTCTTGTAGAGCACGAAGCTGGTGTCGCCCTGCATGTTCCAGTCGGTCGCCACGAAGACCTTGCCGTCGTCGCCCACGGGCAGATCGTAGCGGGCGGTGAAGCTCAGGTTGTACTTGGGCGCATTGGGAAGGGGCTCGCCGTCGATCTGGGCGAAGGTGTTGGCGCCCACCTTGATCGTCGGATTCTCCACGGTGCAGACCACGACCCCGCTCAGGGCGCAGACCTGGGCGTACACCCGCTTGTCCTGGATCTCGGTGTGCAGGAGGCTGACGCCGCCGGTCAGGGTCAGGTTCTGGATCGGACGCCACTGGGCGTCGGCCTCCAGGCCGTAGGCCTTGGCCTTATCGGCGTTGAAGAGCACGCCGTTGCCGTTCGAATCGTTGCCGTTCAGCTGGATGTCGCTGACCTCGTAGGCGAAGGCCGTGGCGTTCAGGCGCAGGGTGTTGTCGAACAGCGTCGACTTGAAGCCGGCCTCATAGGACAGGATCGTCTCGGAGTCGGCGGTCGTGAAGTCGGCGTTGAACACCGCCGAGCGCCCCTGGATGGTCGGGCCGCGGAAGCCCTTGGCGACGCGGGCGTAGAGGCCGAAGTCATCGCTCACCTGATAGAGCGCGCTGAGGTCCCAGCTGAGCTTGCTGTCCGACAGGCGCACGTAGCGGCGGCCCGTGTAGGTGACGGCGCCGGCGGCGGTGTTCGCCGTCTGCAGGAGCTTGGTCTTCTTGGTGTCCTCGGTCTGGCGGGCGCCGGCCGTAAGCGTCAGGGCGTCCGTGACCTGATAGCTGGCCTGGCCGAAGACGGCCCAGGACATGTTGATGTTCTTCAGGCGCACATAGTTGTTCGGGTTCGTCTTGGTGAAGAAGGCGCGCTGGTAGAAGTCGGTCAGGTCCTCGCTGTTGAAGGCCATGCCGCCGAACTGCCACTTGAGGCGGCCATCGCCGTTGCTCGAGAGGCGCAGTTCCTGGGTGTACTGGTCCAGGTCGCGCAGCTGGCCCATGGACTGGCCGAAGCCGATGCCGCCGAAGTTGGCCGCCGCCCCGCCGTCGGTGTCGCCGCGGCTGAAGCCGTCGGTGGTCTCGTAGGCGCTGATCGAGGTCAGGGTCATCGGGCCGAAGTCGTAGGCGACGTTCAGCGAGACGCCGTAGGTCTTGTAGGCCTGCGGGTTGTTCTGCGCCTCGTCATAGGCGACCCGGTCGCGCGGCGCGATCGGATCGTTCGAGCCCTTCACCAGGGCGTTGCGCAGGAAGAGCGTGGACGTGCCCTCGTAGTCGCGGGCGTGGGCCGAGGCCAGGACCGTGAGGTCCTCGTTCGGCGTCAGCAGCAGCTGGGCGCGGACATCCTTCTCGTCGAAGCCGCCCATGGCGTCCTTCTTGGGCGTCACCGTGCCGTCGGCGCTGGCGCCCGTGAAGGTGTTGTCCACCCAGTCGTCGCGGTGCTGGTAGAGGGCCGAGATGCGGAAGGCCGCCTTGTCGGCCACGATCGGGCCGCCGACGCCGCCATCGAAGGTGATGGTGTTCTTGCTGCCGTAGGTGGCCTGGGCCCGGGCCTGGAAGGTCTGGGTCGGGCGCACGGTGTCGAACTTGACGATGCCGGCGGTGGTGTTGCGGCCGAAGAGCGAGCCCTGCGGGCCGCGCAGCACTTCCACCTGCTGGACGTCGAACACCGGGTTCGACTTCAGCACGACGTGCTCGAGGACCACGTCGTCCTGGATGATCGACACCGGCTGCGAGGCGCCGAGATAGAAATCGATGTTGCCCAGGCCGCGGATGTAGAACCGCGGGAAGATCCGGCCCGTGGTGCTCTCGGCGTAGAAGCTGGGAACCCGGCCCGACAGCGAGAGCAGGGTGTCGTCGCCGCCGGCCGCGGCGGCCCGTACGTCGTCGGCCGCGATCACCGCCACCGACAGCGGCACCTTCTGCAGGTTCTCGGACCGGCGCTCGGCCGTCACCACCACTTCGCTCAGTTCTCCGCCAGCCTCGGCGGCGAAGGCCGAGGTTGCGAACGACAGGACCGAGATCGCCGCGGCCGCCAGGAGCGCGCGCTTACGAACACCGAATTCAGGCACTTTTTATCCCCAGTTCTCGACAAGGTCGGAGGCGCTGTAGCGCGCGCTCCCAGCCCGACGGCGGCGGTCTCTCCGGACCCCCGGCTACGTCGGATCAGCGCCTCTTAGGGCGGCCATATGACAGTCGCGTGACCGCGCTGGAACGGCCGACGAAGTGTTGCCTCCAGAGCACATCGGAGGCGATCCGGCGGACGCCCCCTCAGCTCGCCGGCGCGCGGCGGTGGCATTCCTCGGCGGTGGGCGGTGGGCCGCTACCCATGACGCGGCAGGGGTAGGTCTCGTAGGTGGCGGACTTGAGGTATTCGATCAGGTCCCAGCGCTGAGCCTCGGTCAAAGCGGGTCCGATGCGGCCGGGGCGGTCGTCGCCGGCGAACCAGTGGCCCAGGTTCGAGCTGCCCTTGGCCGAGGTGTCGAGCTGGCCGCCGTGGGGGACCGGCTTGGTCTGGAAGCCCACCTTGACCGGATCGTACTCGCGCGAGCCCACGGCGAACCTGGCCGGCCGCGTGGGGCTGAGCAGGTCGTAGAGGGTCGGGACGGAGCCGTTGTGCAGGTAGGGCGGGCTGGCCCAGATACCGACCAGCGGCCGGGCCTTGTAGCCCAGGAACGCCTCGACCACCCCCTGGCGGCCGAAGCCGTCCCAGGCGGCGATCTGTTCAGGCGTGAGGCCCAGGCGGCGGTACTGGTAGGCCTTGATGTTGTCGGTCACCAGGCGCAGGCCCTCGCCGCCGCTGAGCACGCCCGCGCCCAGCTTGGCGCCGTCGTAGGTGCGGGTGGCGAAGTTCATGGCGGCCTGCGGGTCGGTGCCGATCCTGGCCAGGGGGATGCGGGTGACGCGCCACTCCGACTGCGCCGGGGTGCGCACCACGTGGATGCCGTGGCAGCCCTCGCAGTTGGCCTGGAACAGCTGGGCGCCGCGGGCGGCCCTGGCGGCGTCGATGGGGCCCAGCACCTCGGCGGGCCAGACGGGCGCCCGCAGCTTGTGCATGTTGTCTTCCATCCAGTTCAGGGCGTCGACCTGGACCGAGGAGTTCCAGCGCACCGGCTCGGGATTGGGCTTGCCGGTGAGGTCGGAGATGAAGGCGGTCTCGGCGCGGACGCCCAGGGCCTCGCCGACGTTGCGCATCATCGGCTGGCGGACGGAGCCGTTGTACTGGACCCAGTCGAGGCGGCCGATGTCCCAGAGGTACGGATACTTCACCGCCCCGTCGCCGCGCTGGAAGTTGGCCGGTTCGTGCAGGTCGACGGCGAAGAGGGTGTTGGCGATCCGCTGCAGGGCGTCGAGGCGGCCGTAGCCTTCGTGGGCGTAGAGCGGCGTGAAGACCGACTCCATGGCCTCGTCGACGGCGCGACGGCGCGCGGCCGTGAGCTCCTTGGAGATGATCTCGGCGGGGAGGCCCGTGCGGCGGCTGACCTCGGCCACGAAGGGCGAGCGCTTCCAGGGCAGGAGGTCGGTGGCGATCACCGCCTTGCCCACCATGTCCTCGAAGGACCCGGCGTCGATCATGGCGCCGCCGCCCTCGATGCGGATGCCGACGCCCTTGTAGTTGAGCTGGCCCGTGTGACAGGTCGAGCAGCTGAAACCGACCTTCTGAACCGGCGGCGGCGGGGCGCCGCCGCGGGCGGGCTGGGGCGAGGGCCAGGTCCCTACGGCCCAGCCGATGGGCAGGCCGGTCCGGTTGGTGGCGGGGTCGGGCTTCACCCCGTCGGTGATGTAGCGGAAGCCGGCCAGGATATCCGGGTCGATGATCTTGCGGTTTGTGAAGGCGCCGGCGTCCATCACCTCCAGCCAGGCCAACGGCATCAGCAGCGTGCCCTGGGCGGTGTAGTGGTAGCGGGCGGCTTCCTCGGGCGACCAGCCCTGATCGAGCGACACCACGCGGGTCACCGGCTCGGCGGCCGGCAGGCGGGGCAGGGAGAACTTGCGGTAGAGAAGCACGCCCGCCACGACCACCGCGACGAGGATCACGACGCCGACGATCCGACCCAGCCGCATGTCCGCCCCTCCGATTGTTTCGGAGCCGCAGTAAGGCGCCTGCACCCTAGAGTGTAAAGGCAGAGGCTTTACGCGGCCTGCGGTAGAGCGGTGGCCGCCGCGGGGCGGCCCTAGGGCGGCGGGCCGTTCGCTGGGTCCCGGATGGTCTGCATGACCTGAGCCTTGTCCACGAGATCGCGGTCGTCGATCGCGCGCTGGCGCAGCTCCGAGGGACGCAGGCAGACCTTGGTCTTCATCCGGCTGCCGAGGACACTCTCCTTCCGGCACACCACGCCGTCCTTGTCGGCCTTCTCGGCCTGGACCTTGGGGGCGGCAGGCGCGGTGAACGAGGAGACGGGCGCCGTGCTCTGGAAGAGGGCGGCGAGCAGCAGGGCGATGGACATGTCGGCGGCTCCGGTTGACGTCCTCATCCCGCCCACGGCGAAGGTCGCGTCCAGCCGTTTGCGACGGACGCCGCGACTTGCGCGATGAAGGCGACGACCTGGCTGGCGAGCGAGCCGGACGATGGGCGAGCGGAGGTGAAGCTTGCGAGTGGCGATGGTTCGGCTAAATTGAATTCAATTCAGGACCTGGAGCCAGCCATGACCCCCACGAAGATCGGCACACCGGAACGGTTGGTCCGGGCCGCGCAGGAGGAGCTGATCCAGAGCCACGGGCTGCTGGAGATGCAGGCGGTGGCGAAGCGGGCGAAGGTGTCGGTGGGACTGGCCTATCACCACTTCGGCTCGAAGGCGGGGCTGATCGCCGCCGTGGTGGAGGGGTTCTACAACCGGCTGGAGGACGCCGCCTTCAACCCGGCGAAGCTGACGGCGCCCGACTGGGCGGGCCGCGAGAAGCAGCGGATCGCCGCCTATATCGCGTTTCACTACGACCATCCGTTCGCGCCGCTGGTGGTGGGGCCCCTGAGCCGCGCGCCAGAGGTCCTGGACGTGGAGCAGGCCTTCACCAAGCGGCAGCTGACGGCGGGCGCCTACAATCTGCGCGCGGGCCAGCGTGACGGGGTGATCCCTTCCGACCTCGATCCGCGCCTGACCATCGCCCTGCTGATCGGCGGGATCCGCCAGGCGCTGATCGGGGCCCTGACCAGCGCCCACCGCCCTGCCCCCGCAGAGCTGACCGACCGGATCTGGGTGTTCGTGGCGGGTGGACTGCGGCTGCCGGTGGGCGAGGTCGGGCGCCGCCAGGTCCGGAAGGAAGCTTGAGAGCCATGGCCGACCCGCACGACTTCCACACGCCGAAGTCCAGCTACACGAAGGACGACCTGATCCTGTCCGGCCGGGGCGGCTATTTCGGTCCCGGCAACGCCCAGCTGCCGGCGCCGCCGATGCTGATGATGGATCGGATCACGCAGATCGCCCTGGACGGCGGCGAGTTCGGCAAGGGCCATGTCGTCGCCGAGCTGGATATCGTCCCGGACCTCTGGTTCTTCGACTGCCACTTCCCCGGCGACCCGGTGATGCCCGGCTGCCTGGGCCTGGACGCCATGTGGCAGGTGCTGGGCTACTGGCTGGGCTGGTCGGGCTCGCCGGGCAAGGGCCGCGCCCTGGGCGTGGGCGAGGTGAGGTTTCGCGGCGACGTGACGCCGGCGACCAAGGTGGTGCGCTATGAGGTCAGCGTGCGGCAGGCGCGGCGCGGCCCGTTGGCGGTGGGGGTCGCGAACGGCCGGATGTTCGCGGACGAGGCCTGCGTCTATGTGGCGACGGACCTTAGGGTGGGAATGATCCGGCCGACCTAGCGCGCCGCGCGCCGACGGCGGGCCGGGGCCGGAGCGCCGCCCGCGAGCGCCGCGTCGGGCATTTCGATGTCGATCTCCAGGGTCGAGACCTGGTCGCCGCGGTCCAGCTTGACCATCACCCGGTCGCGGTCGATCGGGATGTGGCGGGCGATGACCTCGAGGATCTCCTGCTTGAGGACGGCGGCGAGGTCGGCGCCGCCGGTGAGCGCGCGTTCGTGGGCCAGCAGGACCTGCAGCCGCTCGCGGGCCACCGGGGCCGAGGTGCGGCCCCGGGTGAAGAAATTCAGGATGCTCATGCGGCCGCCTTCCGCCCGAACAGGCGGCTCATGAAGCCCTGGCGCTGCGCCTGCGGGGTGTTGAGCGGGACGGTCTCGCCCATCAGGCGGCGCGCCGCGTCGTCGTAGGCGCGGGCGGCCGCCGAGGTCGGGTTGTGCAAGGTGACCGGGCAGCCGACGTTCGAGGCGGTGAGCACGTCGGGGCTCTCGCTGACGATGCCCAGCAGTGGGATCGCCAGGATCTCCAGCACGTCGTCCACCGTCATCATCTCGCCCCGTGCGGCCCGGGCGGCGTCGTAGCGGGTGAGCAGGAGCTGCTTCTCCAGGCGTTCGCCCCGCTCGGCGCGGCAGGTCTTCGAGTCCAGCATCCCGATGATGCGGTCGGAATCGCGGACCGACGAGACCTCGGGGTTGGTGACCACCACCGCCGTGTCGGCGAAGCGCATGGCCATGGTGGCGCCCTTCTCGATCCCGGCCGGGCTGTCGCAGATGATCCAGTCGAAGCTCTCGCGCAGCTCGTCGATGACCTTGCCGACGCCGACCTCGGTGAGCGCGTCCTTGTCGCGGGTCTGGGACGCCGGCAGCAGGTGGAGGGTTTCCAGCCGCTTGTCGCGGATCAGGGCCTGCGGGAGCTTGGCGTCGCCCTGGACCACGTTGACCAGGTCGAAGACCACGCGCCGCTCGGCCCCCATGACCAGGTCGAGGTTGCGCAGGCCGACGTCGAAGTCGACCACGACCACCTTCTGCCCCGCGCGGGCCAGCGAGGCGCCCAGGGAGGCCGACGAGGTGGTCTTGCCCACCCCGCCCTTGCCGGACGTGACCACGACGACATTGGACATGCTACTCACCCATTCGCTTCCCTCGCCTCGCGGCGAGCCTGTTCAGTCGAGCGCCGAGAGCCGGAGCGCGCCGCGGTCGCAGCGGACCTGGACGGCCCGGCCGTGGAGGTCGGGACCCCAGTTCTCCGCCGTGCGGTAGAGCTGATCGACGCCCAGCAGTTCGGCCTCCAGCCGGCGGCAGAAGATGCGGGCGCCGCCGGTCTTGAGGCCCGCGATCGCCCGGCCGCGCAGGGCGCCGTAGACATGGACCGAGCCGCCGGCGATCACCTCGGCGCCCGACGCCACCGGGCCGACGATGGTGATGTCGCCCTCCTCGAAGACCACCGACTGGCCGGAGCGGACGGGCCGTTCGATCAGCAGCGAGGGGGCGTGGGCGGGCGTGGGCGTGGGGTCGACGCGGCCGGCGCCGGACCGGGCGTCCAGCGGGACCTCGCGGCCGTGCAGGTTGGTGGCGAGCCCGGCCCAGGGCGTGCCGGTGAGCTGGGCCGAGCGGACGCCCTCGACGCCGGCGATCTTGAGGCCGCGGGCGGCGAGCCCTTCCAGCACCAACGGCAGCGAGTCGGGGCCCGCGGCTTCCAGGACATCCGCCAGGTCGACCACCATCGGGCGGTCGGCGAAGAAGCCGGGCGCGCCGGCGAGCTGGCGGTCCAGGGCGGCGAACCAGTCGCCGAACGGGAAACCGGGCGTGACCACCATGGCCATGAAGCTGCGGCCGCGGATCCGGATCGTGGGGAGCGAAATCGCCTCGGCGTCCAATGAGCCCTCCATCCGCGTCTCGAATGGGGCGGGCCCGCCGCCGACCGCCCCCTGGGGTCTCGAGTCCGTGATTCGTGAGGCATTACTGGGGCTAAGGCCCCGCTTGCCGCCGCAGAAATGCCGTCATGAGGCGAAGCTTGGAAGGCGCCGGCCTCAGGCGGCCTTCGCCACGGCGATCGTGCGGGCGAGGTGCTTGTTGACCTGGTGGGCGGCGAGCATGGCGCGGTTGAAAGAGGCGGCGCAGCCGACACGCCCCCCGGCGCGCCAGGTCCGGCACAGGGCGAGCGCCGCGGCGCGACCCTGCTCGGCGGTCGCCGCGATGGAGACCGGGGCGCCCTGCATCGCCGCAGCGAGGCCGTCGAACGTGCCCGCGGGAAGCGGCGGACCGCGCAAGGCCTGCTCGCTCGCCGCGAAGCCGCCGGTCAGGGCCAGGCCAAGCATGTAAGGCTCAAGCGGCCCCAGGCGCAGGCGGCCTCCCGGCGCGATCTGGATCAGCGGCGCGTAGGGCGCGAGCTCGGGCAGGAGATGGTTCGGCAGGAACCGCCATCTCCAGTACCGGCCCGCGATCCGAGCAAAGTGCATGTAGTCGGCGATCGGCGAGAAGCCGGCCTCGGCCAGGGGCAGGATCTCGACCGGGGGCTTGGTCGCCACCACAGTGTCGTTCGAGACGTCCACGTAGAGCGTGCCGACGATCAAGGCGTTCTGGAAATATTGCCCCCGCAGGTCGCCCCAGGCGCGCCGCACCTCGCCGCCATCGGCCTGGAAGGCGCGGAGTGTGGTCAAGGCCTCGGCCTCGGCCTCGCAGAGGTCGGCCGGCTCGAGGTTTTCCAGCCGGGCCTGGACGGCCTCGGTGATCTCCAGGCACTGGCCGAGCGGATAGGGCGCGCCGTTCAGGGTGGGCCTAAGCCGCCTCAGGGCCGGATCGACCTCAGCGCGCAGCCGGAGCAGCAGGGCCCGGAACGCCGGAAGCCTCGGAAGCAGGCGCCTCTCGGTCAGCGCCTGCTGCCGCGGCGCATCCCGCACGACGGGTCGCAGGGCCAGCGCGTCGTCGGTGTATTCCGACATGGAGCCGCACAGGGCGATCCGCCCCACCGGCACGTCCAGCCGCTTCGCCACCGCGACCAGGGCCGCGCGGTCGGGATGATGCCGGGACAGTTCGCGGTCTGGGAATCGCAGCATCGCGCCTTCTAAGGGTCTTCGCGCCGGCGCCGGGATGCGGCGCGGGAGCGCTATGTCTTCTCCACGGGCTCCACCAGGAAGTGGCGGCCTTCCTTGTCCTCGATCTCGACCACCCAGACGTCGGGGTCGATGCGGGCGGCGCGCTCGATGTAGCGGTCCAGGTCGGGCTCCTCGCGGGACGCGGCGGGTTCCATCCAGATGCGCTCGCCGTCGCCTCGCGTGGCCTCCGACAGCAGTCGCGCCGAGCCGTCCGTGCGGTTCAGCACCTTGACCAGCACCGCGCCGGCCCGAGGGTCACCCTTGCGCGCCACCACGGCGAAACCGCCGCCGATCTCGACGCGGCGGATCAGGGCGCCGACCCAGATATCGGTGGAGAGCAGCATGGCGGGGTTATGCGACGAGGCTGGGCGCCATGTCACTTCCTCCCTCTCCTTCTCGTCATCCCCGGGCTTGACCCGGGGATCCATCCGCCGGCGGCAAGGCCGTGGACGTGGGCCGCATTGCGCGGCCCGCCGCAGAGACAAGTGGCGGCTGAACCATGGATCCCCGGGTCAAGCCCGGGGATGACGAGCTTTGGGGTGGGGATGACGAGCTTTTAGGTGGGTGACGCGCTTCGGAGTCGGATCACGAGCTTCGGGGTGGGATGACGAACTTGGGCGTTCGCTGGCACGTCAACCTTGGTTCAACCCTCTTCGCGTACAACCGCCTCCTCAGACGGCCAGTAAGGCCGCGTCAGATGGTGGATGCATGACCAGCACGCGCAGAAGCGCGATGCCGGCGTCCCGGTGGATGGGGTTGTTGGGTCTGGCGCTCGCCGCCATGCCTTGCGCCGCGCTCGCGCGGCCGGCCGACCTGTTCTTCGAACGCACGGTGATGACTGCGGCGGATGGACGCTGCGGCCTGTTCACGCCCGAGGTGTCCGCCGCGCTCGCCTCCGGCGCGGCCCAGGCGCGGGGCGCGGCCCTGCGCGCAGGGGTTGACCTCAAATCCCTGGCCGAAACCGAATCCGGCGCCCGGCGCTACGCCGCCCAGCTGAACTGCAAGAGCCCGAAGGTGCTGGCCGAGGCCGCCCGGGTGCAGCAGGCGTTCTCCGGCTACGCCCGGGTGACCCGCATGACCTATCCCGGCGACGCGGCCGACTGGCGCGCCGACCGGGGCTCCGGCAAGGCCGCTCGCTGGCGCCTGGCGCAGGACGCGACCTTCGCCGGCGGCCGACTGACCTTTGGCCTCGCCGGCCGCGAGGGCGCCAACGCCCTGGTGGCCGTGGCCCAGTTCGCCGACGGCCAGACCCCCTATGCCGCGCGACTGGTGCTGCGCGACGGGACCCGCACCCTGGGCCCCTACCTCGACACCCGCGGCAAGGCGGCCTCGCTCAGCCGCAAGCTGCCGCCCCGCGGCGCCACGCGGGCCTACATGGCCGAGGCGCGCAGCGAGGCCGAAGAGGCGCTGCTGCCCAAGGGCTCCGAGGACGGGTGGGCCTTCCGCTTCCCGGTCGCGGCCGCCCAGGCCCTGGCCGACCTGGATCCGCGCGAGGCGATCGCGGTGGAGTTCCTGTTCCCCGGCGAACGGGTGCGGACGGCCTATCTGGAAGTGGGCGACTTCGCCGCCGGCCGCGCCTTTCTGCAGGTCGCGTTCCGCTAGCCACTGCGCGCCGCAGGCGCTGCTATTTTGAACCACGGAAAACACAGAAGGCACGGAAGGCTCAGCAGGCGCGGCCTCTTCCGTGTTTTCCGTGTTTTCCGTGGTTGAATCTATCGGCGCTGACGCGCCAGAGCCGCCCCTAGTTCGCCTTGCGGAGCAGGGGCGTGGCGGCGGCTTCGGGGGAGAGGACCGGCATGCGGATGGTGACGGTCGTGCCCTCGCCCACCGAGCTTTCCACCGTCATGTCGCCGCCGTGCAGGCGGGCGAAGGCGCGCACCAGCGACAGGCCCAGGCCCGAGCCCGCGGCGCGCTGCTCGGCGTCGCCGGCCTGTTCGTAGGGGCGGCCCAGCCGCAGCAGGTCGTCCTGGGCGATGCCGACGCCGGTGTCGGCCACCACCAGTTCCAGGGTGTCGTCGGCGCCCTGCACGGTGACGGTCACCGAGCCGCCGCGCGGCGTGAACTTGAGCGCGTTGGAGATCAGGTTGAGCGCGATCTGCTTCACCGCACGCCGGTCGGCGTCGGCGTAGAGCGGGCCGATCGGCAAGACGCCGCGGAGATTCACGCCCGCCCGGTCGGCCTGGCCGCGCATCAGCCGCAACACGGCCGAGACCGCGTCGCGGGCGTCGAAGGTCTCGATGGAGAGCTCGAACTTCTCGGCCTCGATCTTCGACATGTCGAGCACGTCGTTGATCAGCTCCAGCAGGTGCGTGCCGCTCTCGTGGATCAGCTCGGCATACTCGGCGTAGCGGTCGCCCAGGGGGCCGAACAGGCGCTGCCGCATGATGTCGGAGAAGCCCATGATGGCGTTCAGCGGCGTCCGCAGCTCGTGGCTCATATTGGCCAGGAAGCGGGACTTGCCGGCGTTCTGCTGATCGGCGGCCAGGCGTTCGGCCTCAAGGCGGCGTTCGCGCAGGGCCTGTTCGCGGGCGTCGCGGACGGCGGCTACGAAGCGGTCGGCGCCGGCGGCGCGCAGGGAGATCTCCAACCACCCCTCCGGATCGCCGGTGGGCGCCACATAGACGGCGGCCTTGCCGTCGCGGGCGGCGGCGTGCAGGGCGGCGGCCAGGATCGGCAGGTCGTCCTCGGCCACCAAGTGACCCAGGCTGCGGCCCTCGAGATGGCTTGGGCCCTTGCCGGCGATGGCCACGCCGGCGGCGGTGAGCACCCGGCCGCTGCCTTCGACCAGGGCCAGCAGCAGCGGCTGGCCCTCCAGCAGGGTCAGCACCTGGTCGGCGCGGTCGAGCCGGCGGGTGTCGCGCCGAGCGACGCCCTGGAAGCCGATCAGGCCGACGGCGAAGCCCAGCGCCACGGTGCCCAGCGACAGCAGGCCCAGCCAAGGCGCGAGGGCCGGCGCGGCGGTCGGCAGGGTCAGCAGGGTCCCGTCCAACGCCGAGACCGCGGCGGCGGCCAGGGAGGCGGCCGCGCCCAGGGCCAGGGTCTCGCGGTTGCGGAAGGCGGTGGCGGCCGCGGCCGGCGCCAGGCACCAGGCGGCGAGCGGGCCGGCGGTTCCGCCGGTGAGGTGGCAGGCCGCGGCGCCCGCAATGCCCCAAATCAGGACAGTGACCGCGCGGCCGGGATTTCCCATCATCGACAGGAGCGCGCCCAGCATGGCCGCCGCGCCGCCGATCCCCAGCGCCAGCAACTCCGGCCCCACGGGCAGCATGCCCTGGACCGACAGCCCGCCAATGGTCGCCGCGACCGCGAGCGCCCAGCCCGCATGCCACAGGACTCCAGGCGCCGCATCGCTGCGACGGCGCGCTTTCGGAGATGTGGCGCGGGCCCCGGCCATGGTTCGTTATGAACCCCCGTCAGGTTCGAACCCGGAGCCTACTTGCCCCAGGGGATTCGCGCGAGCATCCGCACGACGCCGGCTGCAAGACTTTCGTAAGCGGGAGGCGCCAACTTGCAGGCCCCAACCGACCAGGCGTATCGCCGTCACATGCCTCAAGAGGCCAATCCTCCCGCTGGCGCAAAGCGGCGCGCGCACGCCCGATACGAGGCGGCCATGGACGAGCGTAAACGCTCGTTCCTGAGAATGGTCAGCCATGAGCTGCGCACGCCTTTGAACTCCATCCTGGGGTTCTCCGAGATTCTCACTGCGGAACTGTACGGGCCCCTGGGAGCTTCGCAGTACAAGGAATATGCCGCGATCATCCACGGCAGCGGCCAAAAGCTGCTGAAACTCGTGAATCAGGTGCTGGAGATCGCCCGGCTGGAAGGCCGCACGGTCGAGTTCGACGCCGACCACGAGCCGCTGGAACCCGCCCTGGACGACGCGCTGACGGCCCTGAAGCCGGACCTGGCGGCGCGCGGCGTCCGGGTCGAGGTCGACGGCCGCGGCCACTTGCCGGCCGTCCTCGCCGACGGGCGCGGCCTGCGCTCGGTGCTGACCCATCTGCTGCACAACGCCATCGTGTTCTCCCCGGAGGGCGGCTGCGTGCGGGTATCGGCCGCAGCCCGGGACGGCGAGGTCGAGATCCTGATCCGGGACGAGGGCGACGGAATCGACCCCGCCGAGCTCCAGCGCCTGATGGCGCCCTTCGAGCAGGGCGAGAACGCCCTCACCCGCAAGGCCGAGGGCGCGGGCCTGGGCCTGCCGATCGCCGACATGACCTGCGCGGCCATGGGCGGACGGTTGAAGCTGTCGTCGGCCGCCGGCCAGGGCCTGACCGCCGAGGTCCGCCTCCCGATCGGGTGATGGCGGTTGCGGCGCCCCGGGTCAGACCTTAAGTCGCGGCCATGGCTATCGACGACGCGCTGACGGAACTCACGGACGAGTTCGAGCTCCTGGGCGACTGGGAAGAGCGCTACCGCTATGTGATCGAGCTGGGCAAGGACCTGGCCCCCCTGACCGACGCCGAGCGGACCGAGGCGCACAAGGTGCGCGGCTGCGCCAGCCAGGTGTGGCTGGTCACCGAGCCCCAGGCCGACGGGACCCTGGCCTTCCGCGGCGATTCCGACGCCCACATCGTCCGCGGACTGATCGCCATCCTGCTCCGGCTCTATTCCGGCCGCCCACCCGCCGAGATCCTGGCCTTCGACGCCAACGCCGCCTTCGCCCAGCTCGGCCTGGCCGGGGCCCTGTCGGCGCAGCGGTCCAACGGCCTGGCGTCGATGGTGGCGAGGATCCGGCGCGACGCGGAGATGGCGCGGGCGGCTTAGGGACGGGCCTCGTCACGCATTGAACTTAATTAAGAACGTCATGGCCCGGCTTGTCCGGGCCACCCATGATCTCCGAGCTCGAAGGCTCGCAGCGTCGCCGCCGCGGCTCCCTTCGTCGAGATCAGGTGTTCATGGGTCGCCCGGACAAGCCGGGCGATGACGAGCAAGAAGAAGGTGGTTGGGTAAGGACCCCAACCGCTACTGCCGGGTCAGCTCGGCTTGCAGGTCCAGCTCCAGGCGGTCGAAGCCTTCGTTCGTGCCTTCGAGGCGTTCGTCGCGCTCGTCGCAGCCGTCCAGGAAGGCGACCTGTTCGGTGAAGACCATGCGCGTGCCGCGGCCGCCGGGGGCGAACTCCACCGTGACCAGCGAGGCCGAGGTCCGCCGGTCGCCGACGCGGTAGTCGTAGGCGTAGATGATCCGCTGGTCGGCCAGGATCTCGATGAACCGCGCCTCCACCACGAAGACCGCGCCGTCGGGGCCGGTCATGCGGTTCAGCTCCACGCCGCCCGGCCGGAAATCGAGGCTGTGCTCTCGCGTCATGCTGGGATGGCAGGCGGTCCAGCGCTGCTTGGCGACCGGGTCGGACCAGGCGCGAAACACGGCGGCTGGCGGGGCCGGCAGGTCGCGGACGATGGCGAAGCTGGTGTGGGCCGCCGAACGGTCGGTCACGGGGCGTCTCCTTCGGTGGTCTGGGAGAGAAGATAGGCCTCGAGGCGATCGAACTGGGCTTCGCAGGCGGCCTTCCGCGCCGCCACCCAGGCCTCGACCTCGCCCAGCGCGGCGGGGGCCAGGCTGTAGGTGCGCACGCGGCCAGCCTTTTCCGACGTGACCACGCCGCCCGCCCGCAGCACCGCCAGGTGCTTGACCACCGAGGGCAGCGCCATGCGGAGCGGCTGGGCCAGCTCCGACACCGAGGCGGGGCCGCGGCTCAGCCGGTCGATCATCCCGCGCCGGCTGGTGTCGGCCAGGGCGTGGAACAGGCGGTCGAGGCCGACCTCGTCCGGCGTCATGCCGCCGCCTCGTCGCCCAGGAAGCGCGGCTCCAGCCGGTCCTTGAGCGGGAAGTACTGGAAGTAGGGTCGCGCCTCGACCAGCACGCGAGCGACGGAGGGCCGGGCGACCAGGCGCTCGAAATAGGCGGCGACGGCGGGGAACCGCGACGCGAGGGGCGACACATACCTGGCGTAGAACAGCGCCGGCGCGGCCGCGCAGTCGGCCATGCTGAAGGCGTCGCCGACGGCCCAGGTCCGCCCCTCCATGTGACGTTCGATGTGCTCGTAGGCTGCGTCCAGCGAGCCGATCGCCGCGGGGTCCACATCGGTCCGGCCCGCGATGACGCCGGCGACGGCCGCCCCCATGGGCCCCTGGACGTAGAGGTCGAAGACCCGGTCCCAGAGCCGGACGTCCAGGCGCTCCTCGGTGTCGGCGGGCAGCAGGGGCTGGGCGCCCGGATAGTGCTGGTCCATGTACTCGATGATGATCGAGGTCTCGTAGACGGTACGGCCGCGCGCCTCGTCGCGCAGGGCGGGTATCTTGCCGAAGGGCGAGAGGGCCAGGAACGCCGCCCGCCCCGCCGGGTCGCCCAGGTCGACCATGCGGGCTTCGAACGGCGTGCCCGCCTCGTAGAGCGCGATCAGCGCCTTGTGACAGTAGGACGAGAGCGGGTGGGAATGGAGGATCAGGGCCATCGGGCTGCTCCGGACAGTTTCCAGTTTAGCTAAGTAACCCCATGAACGCCGGCCGACGCAAGAAAAACTTTCCCGAATGGCTAAGTGTCAGCGAGAAGAGACGTGGTTGAGCGCGATGACCCAGTGGCCGCCGACCTTGCGCATCAGCCGCGTGTTGATCCCGTCCTGGGGCTGGTCCGGCTTCACCAGCTCATAGCGGCTGATGAGCTGGGCCGCGTCGGGCGCCAGCATCTCGACCCGGATGTCGAAGAACCGCAGGCGGCCGCGCTTCTCCGGCGCACCGCCATAGTCGCGGACGTAGTGGTCCAGCGTGCCTTGCCAGCCGTCCTGGAACCGCCCTTTGGAGACGAACACCACGCCGGGATTGAGGAAGCCGTCCATGTAGCCGCGGAAGTCGCCGCGGTTCCACGCGGCCTCCATGTCGGCGATCACCTTGGCGATGGCGGCCTTCTCGGCCTCGTCGCCCGTCAGGGTAGGGCCAGCCAGGGCGGGGGCGGTGGTGAAGGCGGCGGCCAACCCTAAGAAGGCGCCGCGCGAGATCACGCCGCGCGGATGCCGCTCTGCACGGCCCCCAGGCCCACGACGGCGTCATAGCCCAGGATCATGTCCACGTCCGACCCCTGGGTGACCAGCGGCAGGCGGATCCAGATCAGCGACAGGTGCGAGGCGCCGCGCCAGGCGAGGTTATGCACCCCCACGCCGGGGCGTCGGTCCTTGACCACCCGGCCCAGTTCCTCGCGCCAGTAGTCGGCCGCGGCGGTGTTGTAGATCTCCGAGAAGCTGCGGCCGGTGATCTCGCGACCGTAGACGTTGTAGAGGCCCGTGCCAGCCAGGCGGACGCGATAGTCCCGGGCCCCGGACGGCGCCTCGATCAGGCTGACCGTGGGCAGCAGGCGCTTCATGTCGTTGGGGTCGAGACGCTGGCGTGGCGGAACCGGCGCGCCGACGCGCAGCGAGCTCCAGTAGGCGAAGAGCTCCTCGTGGGCCCGGATGGCCGCGGCCGGTCGAGCCATCTGCGTCGCCATCTGCGGTTACTCTAATAACGACTTGGATTCATGATGAATCACATATCGCCTGAGCCGCGAATCGGCGGCAAGCGACAATGTCCTGGCGGGCCGTAAAAGTGATCGCGGCGCCCCGAAACGCAGAACGCCCGCCGTTTCCGGCGGGCGTTCGAAGATCAGCGGATGCTGAAAAAGGCCTTAGCGCTTCTTCTTCGGCGCCTGACGGCCGCCCTGGCCCAGGCCCATCTGCTTGGCCAGGTCCGAACGCGCCTTGGCGTAGTTCGGGGCGACCATCGGATAGTCCTTCGGCAGGCCCCACTTGGCGCGGTATTCCTCGGGGCTCATGTTGTACTTGGTGCGCAGGTGCCGCTTCAGCGACTTGAACTTGCGACCGTCCTCCAGGCAGATCAGGTAGTCCGGCGTGATCGAGCGACGGATCGGCACCGCCGGCTCCTTCGGCGCGACCTCAACCGTCTCGGCGCCCGAGGAGACGCCCGCCAGGGCCCGGTGAACGCTCTGGATCAGCGTCGGCAGATCCGCGGCCGCCACAGTGTTGTTTCCCACATAGGCGGAAACAATGTCCGCAGTCATCTCGATGACTTCCGACTTTTCGTCCATTTCTCTTGGTTCCGAAGGTTCCGCGCCAGAAGGGGCGCTCAGTGATTCACAAGAACGGTTCGCCGTCATTATCGGCATCGCCGGCTGCACACAACAGAGAAATAGAACAACGTCGCCGCGCCTATTCCGAGAACAGAAGACGAGCGCAACGCAAACAACACGTGTTCCGGTCGCTGAGTTGGCGGCGGCCTCTACCTGGGCAATGTGGGTGCGGCGCAGCATGAGGCGAGCGGGCCGCAAACGAAACGGCGCCCCCTAGACCATTCGTCGCTCAGCCTGGTTTCGATCCCGGCCCGTCGAATGGTCTATTTCCAAGCAAAGGTCTTGAGCGATCGGCGGTTCGAACGAACCGCGATCGCTCTGGGGGCGCCGGTCACATTATTTCAGGTCGCCGCCTAGCTGAAGGTCGGCGCGGTCCAGTGGGGCCAGATGTCCGGCAGATCCTTGGAGACCTTGTCCGGATAGTTCGGCGGCCGCTTCTCCAGGAACGAGGCCACCCCTTCGCGGGCGTCGGCGGCGCGCCCGCGGGCCTCGATGCCGCGGCTGTCGGCCTTGTGAGCTTCCATGGGATGGCTGGCGCCGGCCATGCGGTACATGAGCTGGCGGGTGATGGCGACGGACACCGGGGCGGTGTTGTCGGCGATCTCGCGGGCGATGGCGCGCGCGGCCGGCAGCAGGTCGTCGGCCGCATGGACCGAACGGACCAGGCCCTTCTCCGCCGCTTCCTGCGCGGGGAACAGGCGGCCCGTGTAGCACCACTCGAGCGCCGTCTGCAGGCCCACGAGGCGCGGCAGGAACCAGGACGAGCAGGCCTCGGGATTGATGCCGCGCCGGGCGAACACGAACCCGTAACGGGCCGTATCCGACGCCAGCCGGATGTCCATGGCGAGCTGCATGGTCACGCCGATGCCGACGGCGGCGCCGTTGCAGGCCGAGATCACGGGCTTCAGGCTGTCGAAGATGCGCAGGGTGACCAGGCCGCCGCCGTCGCGGTGCACGCCGGCCTCCTGCCGCGCCGCCTGGGCCTCGCCGCCACGCTTGTCGTAGTCGAAGGTGGCCGCGCCGGCCGACAGGTCGGCGCCGGCGCAGAACGCCCGCCCCGCCCCCGTGACGATCACGGCGCGCACATTGTCGTCGCCGTCCGTCTCGTCGAAGGCGGCGATCAGCTCCTTCATCATGGTGGTGTTGAAGGCGTTCAGCTTCTCGGGCCGGTTCAGCGTGATCGTCGCGATCCCGTCCTCGACGGCATAGAGCAGGGTCTCGAAGGTGGGCATGGGTGGTCTTCCTCGTCCTTGTTCCCCGCCAGTTCGGACGGGGTGACGGACGGGAGGTCAAGGCTTCGGTGGCCGTGCCGCGCAATTCGCGCCGGGGCTCGTCATGGGCGGGCGCAGACCGCCGCCGGCCCCGCCGGCGATCTACTTCGGCGACGCCGGGGTCAGTTGCGCCGCGTCGGTCCTGTCGCCCTGCGCGACCTCTGCGACGGGCTTCGGGCGACAGATCCTCTTCTTGATCGTGCTGCCGACCACCGTCTCCGAGCGGCAGAGCCTGGCGGCCTTGGCGGGCGGCGTGCTGGGCGCGGCGACGGCAGAGGCAGGCGCGGCGCTCTGGAAGAGCGCGGCAAGCAGCAGGGCGACCATGGAACCTCCTGAGGGATCGACCTCATGACCTTGATCGGCGGCGCGCCGCGCCGCGAGCGCCGCGCGTCACAAAGTGACGGGCGCGTCACGCTTGACGTGAGTTAAGGCAAGTCCGCGCCCCCTCGCCCGATCGGCGGGCGCCTGAGGCCCGCCCGGGCCGGTTTTTGGTCGCGCCGGCCGGCGCCAGCGCCCCTCGCCGGACCCGCGCACGCCCGCTTGACGCACCCAGCGTAAAGGCCCGCTACTCCCCCACGAAAGGGGCGGCTGAAGATCGCCCCCGGGGAGTGAAACAGCATGCATCCGGCGACCCACGCCAAGACCCATCCCGACCGCGCGGCCTACATCATGGCTGGCTCCGGCGAGACGGTGACCTATCGCCAGCTCGACGAGCGATCGAACCAGGGGGCGCACTTCTTCCGCTCGCTGGGGCTGAAGGCGGGCGACGTCATCGCGCTGTGCATGGACAACCATCCCCGCTATTTCGAGATCGCCTGGGCCGCCCAGCGCGCGGGGCTCTACTACACCTGCGTCTCGTCCAAGCTGACCGCAGGCGAAGTGGAGTACATCGTCGGCGACTGCGGGGCCCAGGTGCTGATCACCTCGCCGGGCGTCGGCGCGGTAGTGGACGAGCTGCCGGGCGTGCTGAAGGGCGTGAAGCTCTACATGGTGGGCGACGCCCGCGCGCCTTACGCCAGCTTCGAAGAGGCGCGGGCGCCCTTCCCCACCACGCCGATCGCCGATCAGACCGCCGGCTCGGACATGCTCTATTCGTCCGGCACCACCGGGCGGCCCAAGGGCGTCAAGCCGGCGCTGACCGGGGCGGCGATCGACGAGCCCAACGCCCTGGTGATGATGACCCAGAGCCTCTTCGGCTTCCCGCCAGGCTGCATCTACCTGTCGCCGGCGCCGCTGTACCACGCGGCCCCCCTGCGCTGGTGCATGACCGTGCATCGCCTGGGCGGCACGGTGATCGTCATGGAGAAGTTCGATCCCGAGACCGCGCTGGGCCTGATCGAAAAGTACAAGGTCAACGTCGGCCAGTTCGTGCCCACGCACTTCGTGCGCATGCTGAAGCTGCCGGAGGCGGTGCGGGCCAAGTACGACGTCTCGTCGATGGTCTCGGCGGTGCACGCCGCCGCGCCCTGCCCGGTGCCGGTGAAGGAGCAGATGATCGCCTGGTGGGGGCCGGTGATCTACGAGTACTACGCCGGCACCGAGGGCAACGGCTTCTGCTTCATCAAGGCCGACGAATGGCTGACCCACAAGGGTTCGGTGGGCCGCGCCATGATCGGCGAACTGCGGATCTGCGACGAGGAGGGCGAGGCGCTGCCGCCGCGCGCCGAAGGAACCGTCCATTTCGCGGGCGGCCCGCCGCTCAGCTACCACAACGCGCCGGAGAAGATCGCCGAGGGCACCAACAAGCACGGCTGGACCACTCTGGGCGACGTGGGCTGGGTGGACGAGGAGGGCTTCCTCTACCTCACCGACCGCAAGAGCTTCATGATCATCTCCGGCGGGGTGAACATCTATCCGCAGGAGATCGAGAACCTGCTGATCGGCCATCCCAAGGTCGCCGACGCCGCCGTGGTCGGCGCGCCGCACGAGGAGATGGGCGAGCAGGTGGTGGCGGTGATCCAGCCCATGGACTGGGCCGACGCCGGCGACGCGCTGCGCGAGGAGCTAATGGCCTACGCCCGGGCCAACCTCAGCCACGTGAAGTCGCCGCGCCGGCTGGACTTCATGCAGGAGCTGCCGCGCCACCCCACCGGCAAGCTCTACAAGCGCCTGATCCGCGACGCCTACTGGGGCAAGGAAGGCTCGAAGATCGTGTAGGCGCTTCTTTGCCCTCCCGCGGAACGCGGGAGAGGAAAGGCGGGCGCTTGCCCCGATCCAAACAGATGTTAGAGGCTGTGGCCTGACTTCAAGCACGCGAGGGAACGAGAGCATGAATCCGGTCGAGATCAAGGACCTGCCTGGGCTGGTCGGACAGGAAGTGGGCGTGTCGGACTGGGTCCTGATCGACCAGGACCGCGTCAACAAGTTCGCCGAGGCCACGGGCGACCATCAGTGGATCCACGTGGATGTGGAACGCGCCACCCGGGAGATCGGCGGCCCGATCGCCCACGGCTACCTGACCCTGTCGCTGATCCCGTTCCTGGGCGCGGGCATGCTGCCGGTGAAGGGCGTGACCCGCGGCATCAACTACGGCTCGGACAAGGTCCGTTTCATCAACATGGTGCGCGTGGGCAAGCGCGTGCGCATGCGCCAGAAGCTGATCGGCGCCGAGCCCAAGGCCGGCGGCATGCAGCTCAAGAACGAGTGCACCATCGAGATCGAGGGTGAAACCAAGCCCGCCTGCATCGCCGAGACGATCTCGGTGGTCTACGGCGGCTAAGACCTGGGGACGGTCCCGGTTCGCCGGGACCGTCCGCCAATGGCTCGGGAAGTCGATATCCAGCGAGGCCCGAGTTCGCGCCTTTCGATCTGGTCCCCCTTGCGGGAGAAGGTGGGCCGCGCAGCGGCTCGCACGAGGAGTTGTGCGGGCGCTTGAGCCGCCGTGGCGCGTCAGCGCCGAAAGATTTGTCCACGAACCACACGAACCACACGAACCCGCGGGAAAGACCGCAGCGCTCGATCCGGACTCCGCCTGTTCGTGTGGTTCGTGTGGTTCGTGGACAAACTGAACAGCGCCTGCGGCGCACAGAGCGTCGGATGCGGAGCGCGCGCTCGTCCGACCTGCCGCGCAGGCCGCCTTCTCCCGCAAGGGGAGACGGATCGACGCCGCGGAACGTCGATCAGCCCTAGTTCTTCGCGGCGGCCTCTTCCGCCGAGGCCGTGCGGCCGCCCACGACGGGCGTGGCGTCCGCCACCGTGGCGGCGGCCAGCGGGTTCTGCAGCAGGGCCAGCGTCTCGCGCACGAACTTGGCGTGGGTGACGATGCCGATCTCCAGCCGCTCGCTGTTCAGCTCGACCTGCTGGGTCAGCAGGCCGGCGATGAAGCCGGGGTCCTCGTCGTTCGAGACCTGGGTCACGCCCCGGGTCTTGGACCCGCGGCTGATGAACACCGGGCCGCCGGAGTTGCCGGGGAACACCGAGAAGTCGAGCAGGAAGGTCGGGAACACCTTGGCCGGGCCCAGCGGATAGGACGCCACGCGCCCCGAGCGCAGGATCGGGAAACCCGCCGCGTTGGCCGAGAGGCCGCGCGGGAAGCCCAGGGCCATCATCTCGTCGCCGGCGTTGACCTGGTAGGTGTCGAAGGTGTCGTCGGCCGCGAGGTACTTCTCGGGCAGGGCGGCCTTGGCGAACTCGGCCGGGGCCTTGATGGTGATCGCGGCCACGTCGCGGCTGGGGTGATGGGTCCACAGCTCGCCGCCGTCCTTGTCGCGGATCTTCACCTGCTGGGGCGAATAGCTCCACGAGCCGTCGGCGTTGGAGACGCGGTAGCCGATGCGGGCGTTCTGGCCCGGCATCTTCTGGAGCACGTGGTTGGCGGTGACGAGTACGGTGCGCGTCGTGCCGTCCGGCCCCGGCGTCGAGATCAGGAACCCGGTCCCGACGGTGCGTGTCCCGTCGCCGAGCGGTTGTTCAAGCTGAACAGTCGCGTGGATCAGCTCAACCGCGAGATCCATGACCATGGCGGGCCCCTAAACTCGATGTGCTACTCGCGTCTTTGATGCGCGATGTGGATGCATAAGTAGTGAATCACGGAACGCCTTTCGCCCACAAGTCGCCACAATCGCCTGCGGTGGAACGCCGCGCGCGCTAACGCGCAGGCGCCGCAACCGTGGACGCTTGAGTGATACGGGCGGGCGCCGCATCTAGCCGCCATGAGCTCTTCCAGACCGCCCGCCCCCGGTGCCGCCAAGATCCCCCACCGCGTCGAACAGTTGGGCCGCGTCCGCGTCGACGACTACGCCTGGATGAAGGACGACAACTGGCAGCAGGTGCTGCGCGACCCGAAGGCGCTGCGGGCCGACGTGCGCGAGCACCTGGACGCCGAGAACGCCTTCACCAAGGCGGTGCTGGCCGACACCGAGGCGCTGCAGGCCACGCTGTTCGCCGAGATGAAGGGGCGCATCAAGGAGGACGACAGCTCCGTCCCCTCCCCGGACGGCCCGTTCGAGTACTACTCGCGCTACGCCATCGGCGCCGAGCACCCGGTCCACGCCCGCAAGCCGCGAGGCCAGGTCGACGCCGAAGAGGTGCTGCTGGACGAGGACGCCCTGGCCAAGGGCAAGGCCTATTTCCATGTGGGCGGCGCCAGCCACAGCCCGGACCACGCGCTCTACGCCTGGGCCGCCGACGAGCAGGGATCTGAGTACTATCAAATTCGGGTGAAGGACCTGGCGAACGGCCAGGAGGTCGGCGCGCCGATCGAGAGCGCCTATGGCGACTTCTGCTTCTCACCGGACAGCCGATGGATCTTCTGGATCTGGCGCGACGAGAACGCCCGGCCCGCCAAGGTCTTCCGCCGACCCGCGCGCGGCGGAGACGATACGCTGGTCTACGAGGAGAAGGACGACGGCATGTTCCTGGGGGTCGGCGTCGCGTCCGACGACAGCCACGTCCTGATCAACGTCGGCAACCAGGAGACCACCGAGATCTGGCTGATCCCCGCGGTCGATCCCACCACCGCGCCCGTGGTGGCCGAGCCCCGCCGGGTCGGCGTGAAGTACAGCGTCGATCGCTGGAGCGACCGCTGGGTGATCCGCACCAACGACGACGGCGCGGTGGACTTCAAGCTGGCGGTGTCGGAGGCGGCGGTTCCGGCCAAGGCCACCTGGCGCGACTGGATCGCCCACGAGCCCGGCCGCTACATCACGGGTTTCGCCGCCTTCGCCGGCCACCTGGTTCGGGCCGAGCGGGTGAACGCCCTGGACCGGCTGGTGGTGATGGCCCGCGACGGCGGTGAACACATCATCGACTTCGACGAGGAGGCCTATGCGCTCAACCTCGAGGGCGGCTACGAGTACGACACCACGGTCACCCGCTTCGTCTACCAGTCGCCGACCACGCCACGGCAGACCTTCGACTACGACATGGCCAGCCGCGAGCGGACCCTGCGCAAGACCCAGGAGATCCCGTCGGGCCACGATCCCTCGCGCTATGTCGCCCGCCGGCTGACCGCCCGGGCCGCCGACGGCGCCGAGGTGCCGATCACGCTGCTGATGCTGAAGGACACGCCCCGGGACGGCACGGCGCCGGTGCTGCTCTACGGCTACGGCAGCTATGGCCACGCCATGGAGCCCAGCTTCTCGATCCGCAACCTCAGCCTGGTGGACCGGGGCTGGATCTGGGCGACGGCGCACATCCGTGGCGGCTCGGACAAGGGCTGGGGCTGGTTCCTGGATGGCCGCAAGGAAAAGAAGCCCAATACCTTCACCGACTTCATCGCCTGCGCCGAGCACCTGGTGGCCGAGAAGTACGCCGCGACCGGCCGGATCGCGGCCTACGGCGGCTCGGCCGGGGGCATGCTGATGGGCGCCGTCGCCAACCTGCGGCCCGACCTCTGGGGCGCGATCATCGCCGCGGTGCCGTTCGTGGACGTGCTGAACACCATGAGCGACACGACCTTGCCGCTGACGCCGCCGGAGTGGCCCGAGTGGGGCAATCCGATCGAGGATCCGGCCGCCTACGACCTGATCGAGAGCTACAGCCCCTACGACCGAGTCGCGGCCCGGCCCTACCCGCCGATCCTGGCCACCGGCGGCCTCTCCGACCCCCGCGTGACCTATTGGGAGCCGGCCAAGTGGGTGGCGAAGCTGCGTGAATCCACGACAGGCGACGCCCCGATCCTGCTCAAGATCAACATGGAGGCCGGCCACGGCGGCGCCTCCGGCCGTTTCGACTTCCTGAAGGAGATCGCCCTCGACTACGCTTTCGCCGTCTGGGCGCTGGAGCGGGACTGGGCCAGGTGATCATTCGGGCGGCGACGGCGCAGGACGCGGACACGGTGGCGGCCATCTACGAGCCGGCGGTGCTGCACGGCTTCGGCACCTTCGAGACGGTCCCGCCCGACGCGGCGTGGTGGGATGCGCGCCGCCGCGACATCCAGGGCTTGGGCCTGCCGTTCCTCGTGGCCGAGGAGGCGGGCGTCGTGCTGGGCTTCGCCTGTGCGGGCCCCTTCCGGCCGCGGCCGGGCTACCGCTTCACCGCCGAGGACAGCGTCTATGTGGCGCCGGACGCCCAGGGCAAGGGCGTAGGGCGCGCGGTGCTCGCCGCCGTGGTCGAGGCCTGCGAAGCCTTCGGCGTGCGCCAATTGGTTGCGGTGATCGGCGATTCCCAGAACCACGGCTCGATCAACCTGCACCGGTCCCTGGGCTTCGAGCATTCCGGCGTGGGCCGCAGCTTCGGATTCAAGCACGGCCGCTGGGTCGATATCGTCTGGATGCAGAAGTCGTTGAACGGCGGAGATCAGACGACGCCGGACACACCGGGCATCAGACTGTCGGGTAGCTGACTCCAGTTTTCACCTGAACAGATACAGTCATCGCTGGAATTCGCCGGAAACGGGAATTTCCCTGCAGGTACGTACCCTTATGTAGTTGTACGTAATTGCTTAGCTCGTTAATTTTTAGCACAACACGTTTGCCGGAAACGGGGCCGGCGCGGAATGTAGAATGCATTTTAGGTTGTGGACGGGAAATCGCACAACCGGCGTGGCAA
>Ga0255338_1002419_pt1 | contig 27386 bp, 26 predicted proteins | sample MeOH1_35cm_T4_19_FD_203715 | JGI IMG/M metagenome (GOLD analysis project Ga0255338, IMG submission 203715) | Sandy soil microbial communities from University of British Columbia, Vancouver, Canada - MeOH1_35cm_T4_195 | ecosystem: Engineered > Artificial ecosystem > Sand microcosm > Unclassified ...
CGCAACGGCAATCCCGACAAGGATCCCCGCGATCAGCCCTTCCGCAGCGCTGCCAGTCCAGCCGAGGACCAGCAGCCCGGCGGACACACCCGAGAAAAGGGGAAGTGCATTGATGGCGAGAGCGACAAGCACCCAGCCGAGGAACAGGCTGACGGCAATTAGGATGGGAACAGCGAGAATCACGGGCGTCCTCCTTGACGAACAAGTCGTCGGACGCGCTCTCCTCCACCACCACAGCGCAACTGTCCGACTATATTAGCAAGAAACGAGACGCCCGGGAAAGACCAAATGGCCTTCCCGAGCGCCTGGCGAAATCCAATGCATTCAGCGGGCGAACGGATCATATTCCCGCACGATGCTCAGCGGGTCACCGTCATATTCACGGGCTTCCGCGACGCCGAAGATCTGCTCGTTGATTTTGAAGATGACGATGCAGGCCATCATCGTCCGGGCGAGGTTCCAGGCGTAGGATTGTGCGAGGCTCAGCGGCATGATCGAAGCTCCTGTCCGGGAGCGAGGACCATCCCCGCTCGACAGGCGCCCGAAGTGTCCGGCGCATGGCCGCAATCACCGCGAGAGGCGTAAGCCCACGCGGCCGCACGCTTGCGTAGCGGACCCTTTACGGGTTGATGGCGTCAGGCCATGCGCTGGACCAAGGGTACAGCCTCAAAGAGCGGGGTGGGCCTTGGTCCCGGACTGGACGGCCAAGCAAAGCGACATAGGGCTGTCGCAATCCTGACCTGTGGAATATACCCAGGCTGAGACCACCAGACGGACCATTTTCAATGAGCCAGGTCACTTTATCCGCCACGCCCAAGGGCAATGGGTTCCAGGCAACCGTCAGCTTCGATGGCTCTGTGACCATGAGTTCAGCGGAGACCTATTCGTCGATTTCCGAAGCGATCACCGCGGCCGCAGAAAAGCTCCTGGACATGCCCGAACGTGTCGCGGCGCTCGACCCTGACCATCCCTCGTCCTTTTAGCAATTCCAGCGAAACGGGCCGCGCCAGCCGGCTCCCGTCGTCGACAGGACATAGGCCGGAGCTAAAGGGCTGATCACCCCCCGCCTTTGTTGCGGAAATCCATCGGGCGAATCCCCATCGCCCTGGCCTTGTCGGCCAGATTGTCCTGGATCCCGGTACCCGGGAAGATGATCACGCCGATCGGCAGCACCGCCAACATCGAATCGTTGCGCTTGAACGGCGCCGCTTTCTTGTGCTTCGTCCAATCGGGCTTGAAGGCGATCTGGGGGACCTTGCGCGCCGTCGCCCAGGCGGCGGCGATGCGCTCGCCGCCGGTGTCCGAGCCGCCATGCAGCAACACCATGTCGGAATGCTTCGCATGGACGCGGTCGAGAACGTCCCAGATCAGCTTGTGATCGTTGAAGTCCTGGCCTGCGGTGATCGCGATCTTCGGGCCTGCTGGTACGAGCACATCGCGCTCCGCCCTGCGCCGCGCGTTGATGAAATCACGGCTGTCGATCATCGAAGCGGTCAGCGCCTTGCGGTTCGCCATCGATCCCGACCGCGGTGTCCACGGCTTGCGCAGATGCACCCGGAACTGCTCGGCGGCTGCGTCACGGAAGAACTCCATGGCGTCGCGGCGTTCGATCATCGTCGCGCCTTCCCTGAGCAATCGCTCCAGTTCGACCGACTTCACCTCTGAGCCGTCCTGCTCGCGCTGGCCGCGCTTCTGCGCGACCTCATTGTCGTCGAGCTCGCGTTCGACCCGCTCGGCGGCGCGGTGGAACACGTTTGTCAGACCCCAGAGCAGATCTTCCATATCGGGCTCAAGCCGTGTGTCTTCCAGCGTCGACACCATCGCGTCAAAGATGTCGGCGACGGCCCCGGCAACCATGCGATCTTCGGGGAGCGGCCGCGGATCTGCTTCGTCGGAGAAGGGCCGGTAGGCGTAGAGTGCCAGTTCCTGGAGAATGACGCCGGTGGCGGATTCGCGGTGCTCGGGTTCCCGGTCGGGGTCCTGCTGATCGGTTGTCATGGTGATGCCCTTCGAAATCGAGCCGCGCCCGTCGCGGCCTTCGCAGGCGACGAAAGACGGCGGGCGTCCCGGGCCTGCATCCGACAGGACCGCAGCGAAGCGGAGGACGGCGGAAGAGGCTTTCTTGCCTCGCGAGGAATGGCGGTGCAGCCGCCAGGGGAAGAAAGTCGAAGTCCGCCGTTGCGGGGCCGGGACGTTTGCCGTCCCGATCGCCCTCTCAGAAGGCCGGTGGGGCGGCGCTCATCCGAACCTGTAGCGCCACACCCGCCGAATCAGCACACGACGGTTCCAAGCGGCCACGCACCGCCATCTCGACAATCAGCCTGGAGGCGCGAGATATCGGTCAGCATCGGCCCTCGTGAGCTGCGCCCGCACCGCTGCTCGCATGCGATCGTCTCCCAGGAGGCGCAGATCCTCGTTGAAGTCGCCGAGCATGGACGCCAGGGGCACGACCTCGATCCCGGCTGCAACGGCACGCTCGGTCAACGTCACCATCGCCGCGTCGCCGGCGGGATCGTCGTCACGCGCGACATAGAGTCGGCGCAGCGTCGCCGGGAACAGAATAGCTGCAAGGTGGGCGGCCGACAGGCCAGCGATCATCGGCAGATCGGGCATGATCGATCGTAGCGACCCCATGGTCTCGATTCCCTCGCCCGCCGCCATCACGTCACCCGCAACGCCGAACCGGACGCCGTGACCGAGGAGATTGCCCATCGCACGCCGCGGGGTCGCGATCGGCGCCTTGTCCTGCGTTACAGGTTCGAGCCAGGTGCGATGGACGCCGGTCAGGGTGCCATCGCCATCCGTCACGGCTGCGATCATCGCCGGCCACGCTGGCCTCGTCCCCGCCGCATCGTCCTCGCAAGGCCGGTAATAGCAATGCGGGTGGAAGCGCAGTGCGTCGTATCCGCGTAGAGTCGTAAGGCCACGTTTGCGTAGATACGCTTCCACGACGCTGCCCGCGATCGGCCTCGACGCGGCGAACAACCGACGTGCAGCTTCGGGAGTGCCCGTGGGTGCCTTTTCACGGCGATGGCGTGGCACCTCGTTCGAAGGCTCCAGCATCGGCATGCTCAGAAATCGCCGCGCTTCATCCAGCGTGTCGCGCAGGTGATCATACCCTCCTGCCAGCGCGATGATGTCGAGCAGATCGCCATGCTCGCCGGTCGCGGCATCGGTCCATTTACCCGCTCCGCCCCGCCCATCTGGCGACGCGGCCAGACGGACATAGAGACTGCGACCGGGCGTGTTGCGGACGTCGCCGACAAGCCAGTAGCGGCCTTCGCGACGTCCTTGCGAGAGATAGCGGCGGCACACCGCCTCGGCTTGGGCAGCGAGGCGGTGTGCGATGGTGTTGGCGGGCTTTTCCATGGGGCGCATCCTCAAGCGGCTTTCGCCGGGTTGCGCTCGGCGACCCGCTGAAGCGGAAATCGCTCCATCAGTCGCGCGAGCACATCCGCGCCTTCGGCCCCCGTCGGCACGAACAGACGCAGCTTCCACGAGACGATCTCCGAGATCAAGCCGAGCGCCTTCAGGCGCTGAAGGGCGAGATCGTTGAACCCGGTCAGTTCAACCCGGTGAACGCCCATCGCCCGGACGCGCGTGAGAACCTGTCCTTCGGCGAGGTGCAGTGAAGCTTCACCCGCCAGCAGCATAGGCCAGGCATTCTCGGCAGACAGCGCGGGCAACCCGACATCGAGCGTGGCTGCGACCCAGGCGGGCGAGACGCGCCGGCCGACGACGCGTTCGCCGTCATCGGTCTGGAGGCGATAGACGCGCGACGACTGGTTGGGCAGGCGCTTCCAGATCGGGAGAAGAAGGCCGGCCACGATATGCATGGTGCTCGTCTCGAACTCCGATATCGTCGCGAGCTCGGCGGTCCACGCGGCTGCGAACCTGGCCGAATCAACCTTCTCCCACTGGGTTTCCGCTATGGCATCACACGGCATGGTCGGTGCTTCCATCGGGCGAACGAGACGGACCCGCCGCTCAAGGCTGCCATCGTCGAGCAACAGGCTGCGCGATGGAACCTGCACGGCTGCACGGCCGGACTTCGCGTTCACCAGCAAGACGGCATCCAGGTCATTGCCGCGGTAGAGCGCCTGTTCGAGCTGGAGCGGCTGATTCCGGTCCCGGCGCTCGATCGTAAGCAGGGTGGTTTCCGCGGCAGTTCCCGGATGCGTGTAGATTACCCGGCGATCGGAGATGACGAAGCTCTCCGCCATCAGCGTCTCGAGGCCGATCTCATAGACGCCGCTGGCAATCGCACCCTCAACGCGAGCGGCGAGAAGTCCCTCGAACGCAGTGAACAGGACGTCCTGCAGTTCGATGGTCAGCGCCAGCATGCGATTGAGGAAGGTCGTGATCGGCGGAAGCTCGTCCTTCAGGCCACCAGTATCCGTGAGCGAGAGACCGGTCGCCTGCTCGAACAGCAGGAGCGAACAGCCTTCGACCTTGCCGATGACCAAAAGACTGTAGAGCTGCCGCAGCGCATCGCGGGCGTAGTGCGATTCCAGATTGTCTTGCGCGCTGAACATGTTCTGGCCCCCGGTCTGGCGCTGGCCGCGCGTGATTGCGCCCATGGTGTCGAGACGCCGGGCGATCGTGGAGATAAACCGCTTCTGCGCCTTCACATTGGTGGATACCGGCCTGAACCTTGGCGGCTGCGCCTGGTTGGTGCGGTTGGTCCGCCCGAACCCCTGGATGGCGCTGTCCGCCTTCCAGCCGGACTCCAGGAGATAGTGAACACGCAAGCGCTGGTTCACCGCCCCAAGATCAGCGTGATAAGAGCGGCCGGTGCCGCCGGCGTCGGAGAAGATCAGGACGCGCTTCGCGTCGTCCATGAACGCCTGGGTCTCGCCGAGATTGGCGGTTCCCGGCCGGTTCTCGACGGCGAAACGCACTCTGCCATCGTCATCGCGACTGGCCACGATCCGGCGGGTGCGGCCCGTCACCTCGGCGACGACATCCGTCCCGAACCGGTGCAGGATCTGGTCGAGCGCACCCGGCACCGGCGGCAGTGCGGCCAGATGCTCGATCATCCGCTGTCGGCGCTCGACGGCGTCGCGGCATTCGACCGGCTGGCCGTCGATATAGACCGGCCGTGACGAAAGATTGCCCTCGCCGTCGCTGAACGGTTCATAGAGCTGCACCGGGAAACTGTGTGCGAGGTAATCGAGCACATATTCGCGCGGTGTGATGTCGACCTGGACGTCGTCCCACTCATCGGTCGGGATCTCGGCAAGCCGCCGTTCCATCAGTGCCTCGCCGGTCGAGACGATCTGCACCACTGCGGCATGGCCGTCGGCAAGGTCGCGCTCGACGCTCGCGACCAGGCTCGGCGTCTGCATCGCGGTGATGAGGTGGTTGAAGAAGCGCTGTTTCGCGCTTTCGAACGCCGATCGCGCTGCCGATTTGGCCTGCGCGTTCAATGTGCCGCTCTCGCCGGTGACGTTGGCTGCCTCCAGCGCGGCGCCGAGATTGTTGTGGATGACCTGAAAGGCGCCGGCATAGGCATCGTAGATGCGGACCTGCTCCGGCGTCAGTTCATGCTCGAGCAGTTCATATTCGACACCGTCGAACGAAAGCGAGCGGGCGGCAAAGAGGCCGAGCGCCTTCAGGTCGCGCGCCAGTACCTCCATCGCCGCAACCCCGCCATCCTCGATCGCGGCCACGAACTCCGGGCGCGTCGCGAACGGGAAGTCCTCGCCGCCCCACAAGCCCAGGCGCTGCGCATATGCGAGATTCTGCACCGTGGTCGCGCCGGTCGCCGAGACGTAGACGATCCGCGCATTCGGTAAGGCATGCTGAAGCCGAAGGCCGGCACGGCCCTGCTGCGAGGGCGCCTGGCCGCCGCGCTCGCCCGTGCCACCTGCGGCATTGGCCATTGCGTGCGCCTCGTCGAAGATGATCACGCCGTCGAAATCCGCGCCCAGCCAATCGACGATCTGCTGCAGGCGGCTGACCTTCTCGCCGCGATCCTGCGAGCGAAGCGTCGCATAGGTCGTGAACAGCACGCCTTCGTCCAGACGGATCGGCGTACCTTGCCGATACCGCGATAGCGGGGTCACCAGCAGCCGCTCCTGCCCAAGCGCGGACCAGTCGCGCTGTGCGTCCTCAAGCAGCTTGTCGGACTTGCTGATCCACAGCGCGCGGCGGCGGCCCTTCGCCCAATTGTCGAGGATGATGCCGGCGACTTGCCTGCCCTTCCCGGCACCGGTGCCGTCGCCGAGGAACCAGCCGCGCCGAAACCGCACTGCGTTCTCGGCATCCTCGGGCGCCGCCGAGATGATGTCCCAGGTGGGATCGACCGACCACGCCCCCGACAGGAAGCCTCCATGGGCCTCGCCGGCATAGATAACCGACTCGAGCTGGGCATCGGACAGGATTCCGTCGGTAACGAGACTCTCGGGAAGATGGGGCCGGTAAGAGGGTTTGGGCGGTGCGACCGAAGCCATTGCGGCCGACTGAACGAGCGGCGTCGGATGCGGCTTCGCGCCCGCGATTCGCAGCGACTGGAGCGCATAGGGTTCATAGATCGCATCGGTGAGCCTTCCCGATTCGGCCGGCGTCCAGTCGACGACATCATAGGCCAACTCGATCATCTCGGGTGCGGGTAGCGGCGCCTCGGTGGGCGTGGAGGTGATCCTCGGCGGCGCGAGCCCACGCGCGACGGGAAGGGCGTATGACCTGATTGGCAGTGCGTTACCCGAGGGTGCCGGCGTCGGATCGCGCGGCGGCAAAAGGTCGCGCACCCATTCCAGCAACGTCGCCACATCAGGTGCGATACCCGGCGACGCTGGGAAGATGGCAGGATCGGCGGCCGGAATACGGTCGATGACGGTCAACCTCGTGTCGATCGTCGTGCCGTGCTTCGCATAGACCCGGCCGTCGATCGCCGCCGAGAATATGACTCGCCCGTTTTCTTGGAGCGAGGCGAAGGCGTCGGCCCAGGCCGGTGCGTAGGGCGAGCAGCCGGCGCCGGTGATCGCGACGAGCCGGCCGCCGGGCGCGAGGCGTGCGAGCGCGGAAGCGATATGCCTGAGCGCTGTCTCCTTCATCGCTCTGTCGACATGGGCGACCGCGGAGAAGGGCGGATTCATCAGGATCACGCCGGGCGCAATGGCGGGATCGAGATAATCGTGGATCTGGGCGGCGTCATAGCGCGTGACTGTGACACCGTCGAACAGCCGCGCGAGCAGTTCAGCGCGGGTCTCGCTCAGCTCGTTGAGCGCGAGCCGGCCGCCCATGGCTTCGGCATGGACCGCGAGAAGACCCGTTCCCGCCGAGGGTTCGAGCACCAGTTCGCCTGGCCTGATCGATGCGGCGAACGCCGCGACGAAGGCCAGGGCGGCCGGTGTGCTGAACTGCTGAAGCGCCTGGCTGGTCTCCGAGCGGCGCGTGTGGGTCGGCAGGAGTGCTGCCACCTTCTCGACCATTGCGACGGTCGCGGCCGGCGACCCGGACTTACGGAAAAGTGCCTTTCCGTATTTGCGGAGGAACAGGATTTGCGCGGCCTCGCCGGTGTCATAGGCGGCCTTCCAGTCCCACGCGCCTTCGGCGTCGGAGCCGCCGAAGGCGGTCTCCATCGCGGCGCGCAGCGCGGGCGCGCGGATTGCACGGCCAAGCTCGAGATCGGAGAGGATGATGCGGGCCGCAGCAATCAGTGCGTCGGCAGCGCGTGCGAAACTCGGAGCGACAGGGAACGGCGCCGTGAGTCCGGCGGGTGCGATGGGATCGTTCAAGGGAGATCTCCGGAGCAGAGAGGGAAGTCCGGCGCGAAGGCCGGGCTTTCGAAAGGTGAAGGGATGGCGGAGCGGCCGGAGCCGCCCCGCCGGAGAGCCACGCTATTCCGCCGCGATGGCGTAGCCGCCGGACTCGTCGTCCCCGGTGCCGGGCGATTTCGCCTCATCCCCGCCATCGAGGAACGCAGGAAGCGCTTCGATGATCGCCTCCGAACCAGCCAGCAGATCGACCGTCGCCCCTTCGCCCATCTCGATGACAGGCGTGAGCAACGGCTCGGGCAACCAGCCCGAATCCTCGAGCAGGCGCTCGGCCTCGCGGGCCATGTCGCCCTTCTTCAGATGGTCGATCAGGCCCGCAGTCTGGTCGCCCTTCGCTTCGGTGACGGCCATCAGGATGCGCGGCTTGGTGACGCGGCCGAGATAATTATCAACCGTGGGCGTCCAGCCCGCCGCCACCATGTCGAGCCCGACGGCGCGTGCCAGGACATGGCTGTGCTCGAGGCGCCGTTCGACGGCGTGCGCCGAGACCCGACCGTCATAGCGGCTGGTCGGTTCCCAGAGCGCGTTGACGCCGTAAGCCGCGCAATGCGCGAACAGCGCGGCCTGATCGTCCCCGTCGAGCAGCGCCAATGCGTCCCACAGATCCCTGTCCGAGCCCGGCAGCCGGTCTTCCCACTCCTTGTGCCGGGCGCCGATCGACGTCGCTGAGGGGCTGTCCTTCATCCCGGGCGCCTGATGCGGGAAGGTCGCGCGATTGACTGAGATCCCAAGGCAGGATTCCCGGCTGGCATAATAGAAGATCGAAAGCACCATCGCGTGAAGGACAGCCGCGAACGCGATCGAGGGATTGATGGCGAACGCGTCCCGCAGGGCGAGCGTGCGGTGCGCCGTCAGCTCGCAGATCAGGCGATCGGGCAAGGGCTTGATGACATCGTCCTCATCCTCACCGGCTTCCAGACCGTCGTCCCCGCCACTATCGGTGGCCGCTTCCGGCGCCCCCTCGTCCGGCTGCCGCGGACCAGTGAACTCCGCTTCGATCGCGGTTTCGTCCGCGATGGCAGGTTCGTCTTCCGGCCGCACCCAGCCACGTTCGACACAGAGCGTGCCGTCCATCTCCAGGCTGACAAACGCGCCGGCGACTGCCATCTCGGCGAGGTCGAACACCGGCGGGCGTTCGAGCAACCCAGCCAGTTCCTCGTCGAGCGCGGTGATGCGCTTTTCCACCTCTGCGGGCAGATCCCCGACATTCTCATATTCCGCTTCGATCGCGTCGGCCTCGTCTTTGAGCGCCTCGGCCCGGGCGTTCTCGTCCTCGGTCAGCGCTGCAGGCAGGCTGTCGAGTTCGCGCAAGCCGTCGAGATGGCCGTAAGGAAAATCGACCGCGACCGCGATCCACTTCCACCCTTCTGCACGGATTTGCTCGGCCTCCGCCTGGAGCTTCTCGACAACCAGCCGGTCGAGGAGTGCCGCGTCCTGCAGCCAGCCGCCATTGTCCGCCTCGAACAGGTCCCGCAGCACGCAGCCGCCCGCCTCGACATAGGCGTCGATACCGATGAACCGCGCCCGGCGATCCGATGCGCGGACCGTATCCTCGGTCAGCCGCTGCCGGATGAACCCAGGCGACTTGTTGTGGCTGTGGGCGAGCAGCTCCCAAGTCTGCTCCTGACGGGCGTGGTCGTCGCTCACCGAGAAGGCCATGAGCTGGTCAAGCGTCATTCCGTCATCGGCGTAGATCTCGTGCAGGGCGGGCGACACCGATGCCAGCTTCAGGCGCTGGCGCACCACCGCCGGCGTGGTCATGAAGGTAGCGGCGATCGCCTCGACCTGATCGCCCTTAGCGACCAGCTGCTGCATCGCGCGAAACTGGTCGAGCGGATGAAGTGCCTCGCGGTGGGTGTTCTCGGCGAGCGAATCCTCCTCGGCCGAGACTTCGGCATCGTCGCGTACGATGCACGGGACTGCTTGCGTCTTCGCCATCCGCTTGGCCTTGACCAGTGATTGCAGCGCCCGGAACCGGCGACCGCCGGCCGGTACCTCGAAGAGACCGGTATCGACACCTTCCGCATCGCGCTGCGGCCGGACGGTGAGACTCTGGAGCAGGCCGCGGCGGGCGATGTCGGTGGCGAGCGCGTCGATCGAGACGCCGGCCTTCACACGCCGGACATTGGCCTGGCTCAGCACCAGCGAGTTGAAAGGGATGTCGCGCGATCCGCTCAGGACGATCTTGCGAGCTTGGGTCATGGTCGTTCTCCATGACGGGCGGCCGGGAGACTCTCTCTCGACCCTCAACCCGTCACGAAGCGAGGCGCAGCCCTTTCCCTCTAGGAGGGGAGGGCCGCGCCTGGTCGATGCGGAGCCGAGACAGCAGTCAGGACTCCTCGCCGAACCTCACCGCACGCTCGCCAGCAGCTTCGCGGCTTTCCCTTCGAGCTCCAGCCGCGCATCCTGATGGGGCCTGGAGCGGGCAAGCGCCGTCAGGCCCTGCACGAAGTCGAAGACGGACTCGGGCGGCCGACCCTCTTCGGCGAGGACCGTGGCAATCACTTTTTCGGTATCGGCGCGCGAATAACCGTGCCGGCGCAGAAAGGCTTTCCGGTCCTCATCCTTGCGGGCGACAATCCGTTCACGCGCCGCCTTGATGCCGGCCATGAACGGCGCGGGCGAGGACGTCGCGAAGCGCTCCAGCGCGGGTGCCGCTTCGTGTGCGAACCTGTTCGCGGCGAACTTGCTGTGCCGGATGCTGATCTCCTCGAACCCTTCCGCACCCCAGATGTTGCGGTTCATGCAGACCGCGCGAAGGTAGAAGCTCGCCATGCCAAGGGTCTTCGAGCCAACCTCGCTGTTCCAGCAATAGAAGCCCCGGAAATAGAGATCGGGATCGCCGTTGGGCAGGCGGCCGGCTTCGATCGGGTGGGCGTCATCGACCAGGAACAGAAAGACGTCGCGGTCGCTCGCATAGAGCGTGGTCGTATCCTTGGTGACCTCGACGAACGGGTTATGGGTCATGGTCGACCAGTCGAGCAGGCCCGGCACCTTCCAGCGCGTATCGCCGATGCCGTCGCCGGCGATTTTCATGACAGCCGCGACCAGTTCATGATCCCAGATGCGGCCATAATCGGGCCCGGTCACCGCGCGCAGCTCGACGCGGCCATCATCCGCCTCAAGCGTCTTGATCAACTCGGCCCGGTGCGCGTGCAGTCCGTGCTGCATGTTGATGCCGGCAAGTGGCGCGGGCAATTGCCGGAGATAGCCCGCCGGCGCGCCGACCAGACTGCACAGCTGACCGAACGACCAATGGGTGGGCGCGATCGGCTGGCGGCGGCCGGGGACTATCAGTGAGAGCCGCTCGGGATCGTCGCGGCAAGCTTCGACGCGTATCTCGCGGGTCTCGACGGTGCGGGCGGTCGCCCGATCGGCGCGGGCGCGCACCGCGTCGTAAAGGGCGGTGAGCGACAGATAGCGCTCGTCATCCGGCCGCGAGAACCATTCAGACGAGACGCGGCCGATGCGCTGACCACGCGAGATATCGACCTTGTAGCCTGCGGTTGAAACTGGCGCGGCGCCTGTGGCTCGGGATTCGGCGATAGAAGGGGTCGTCATGGGAGGTCTCCGTGGCGAGCCGCCAGGAGACTCTCTCCCGGCCTTGAACCCGTCACGGAGCCGGAGGCCCATCTCTCCCTCTCTTGCAGCCGTTTGCGCTGCCGCGCCGGCGCTGCGCGCGCGACCTCCTCCCGCTCTGTCGCGACCTCTTCCAGGTCGAGGCGATCGAATGCCGCCGCCTGGGCGGCGCGGCAGGCGAACAGATAACCGGCGGCAATATCGGCAGACCGGACTGCTTGTACGAAGATCCGGTTGTCGGAGCGGAGCAGTCCGACCCAGGTATCGATACAGTCGGGATGACGCGTCGACGGCTCGATGCCGAGCGAGGCACAGACGAACGCCGTGCCGATCTCCGCGATCAGTTCCTCGATGCCGTGCGCGTTTGAGCCAAAGACGGGCGGGAGATCGCGACCGAGACGGGAAGGATGCCCGGTCGCGTGGAGCAATTCGTGGATCCAGTCGCGAAGAAAATCGGTCGGATCGCTGCTGCGCCAATCCGACAGGGCGATCATGTCCTCGGAGAGGCTGTAGAATGTCCGGATCGCACCCCGGCGGAAGTTGATACCCGTTGCGGCGAACAGCTCGAGGAATTCGGCATCGACGTCGCGCGGTGCGGTCGGGTTGGTCGCGGCCACCAAATGCGCCGGAAGGCTAGGGTCGGAACGGTTGAGCTTGATGCCGCTGCCATCCTCATCGCAGCGTCCCTGGCTTGGCGCGACCGCCAAACGCCAAGGCGTTGCCCATGGAACTTGGCCCTGCTCCAATACCGCTAGCACTTGGTCGTTGATGCGTTCGAAAGGGTCGTCCGGACCCGTTACGGGCCGATAGGCAAGAGCGTAAGCCATCGCGGTTCTCCGCGACGGGTGAGGCTCGGGCCACTCCCTATTCCTTCAACCCGTCACGGCCGACACGGCCCCACTCTCGCTCTTCCCCGGGGCGTTGCGGCGCAGGCCGCGCCAAAACCCTTCGACGAGCGAAGCCGATCGGCGAACGTCCAGAGGCTTCAGACGCGAGCACGCTTTGCGCCAAGGCGCGGCATCACGCGGATATAGATGAGTGAAGCGACCAGTTCGACGAGGGTCTGGGTGACGATCACGGCCGGCAGCAGAGGGATTGCGCCGCGCACCGCCAGCGCCAGCGGCAGCACCACCAGCGAGTTGCGGGTGGCCCCGCTGAATGCCACTGCCCGTCCAGCCCGCGCATCAAGGCGGCTGACGCAAGCGACCATCCAGCCCATCAAAGGCGCGATTGCAGCGAACACGATGTAGAGGGGCATCACCTCCATTGCCGCTGTTAGCCCCGGACCGAGTTGGGGCACGACCGCAACAATCACGATGAACAGAACGATCGCCGCCGCCGGCACAGGGAGGATGCCGAGAATTTTGGTAGCGCGAGCACCGGCAGAGCTGCGGCTGGCCCAGAGCTGACACAGCATCGCCAAGGCCAACGGGATGCCGATCAGCCAGACAAAGGCGTGTAGAAATGGCCCGGCATGGACGAGCCGGGACGCGTCCGCCCCTAACAACAAGCCTAGCCAAAGCGGAAGCAGCAGCATCTGCGCGATCAGCAGCACCGGCGTCGCTGCCAGCAACAAACGAGCGTCTGCATGCCCGAGATGCGAGAAGGTGACGACATAGTCGATGCAGGGGCACAACAGCACCAGCAGCACACCCAGGCGGATGAGCGGATCGGGCGTCGCGAACGGGATGAGAATAGCAACCAGCATGGGTATTACGACAAAATTCGCTGTCAGCAGCGCGACGAAGAATCGTCGGTAGCGAAACGCCTTCCGGAGCGAACCGATCGGCACTTGCACGAACGTAACGAACAGCATCAAGGCCAGCGCCGGATTGATCGCCGGTTGCAGCCGTTCCGTGCCGCTGATCAGCGTTGCGGCGATCGCGGCGCTTGCGACGACGGCGAAGTAAATGAGAACCTGCCGACTCTCCAGCCGCTCGCGTAGCTCGCTAATCGTCATGCGCGGGCGGTCTCGGCGGCGGTGCCGCAGCACGAACGGGTTCCAGTGGCGCTACCCGCGGACAGATCGTCGAGAATAACGCAGTCGGGGCCGGGTCCGCCGACGCACTTTTCGTCACAAGTGGCCACGAACGCGGCGATGCTCGTCTCGAGCGCCTTGAGTTCACGCAGCTTCGCGCGAACGTCCGCGAGGTGGGTTTGTGCGATGTCACGGGCTTCCATGCACGAACGCGACCGGTCCTGAACGAGCGATGCAAGCGTTCGGACTTGCTCAATCGAAAATCCGAACTCGCGGCAGCGGCGGATGAACGTCAGCCGCCGGACATCTTCATCGCTGTATCGCCTCTGATTCCCGTCCTGGCGATCAGGACGTCGCAGCAAGCCGATCTGCTCATAATAGCGGATAGTCGGTGCATTCGTGTGGGTGCGCTCGGCAAGAGCCCCGATCTTGTAACCGGACATGTACGCCTCGTGAGAAAGGGCTTGAACTTCAAGTAGCTTTAACTTGTATGGATGCTTTCCGCCACCGCCAATCATGACCGGCTGCGCAGGAGACACCCGTGCCCGACACCGACGAAATAGCCCCGATCGCCTGTACGCTCGATCCAGGAAGCCTCAAGAAGAGGCTCGCCTGGATCGCGGATCTCAATCGCCGTGCGCTGCAAGAATCGCATCGAGACGACCTCAGGCTCACGCTCAGTTATGATCCCTCCGCAATCGTTGATGTGCGTCGGATGGTGGCTGGCGAGCAGGCTTGCTGTGCGTTTCTTGATTTCGACATCGTGGAGCGGCCCGATGTTGTCGCGGTTTCGATCACCGCGCCCGAGGGCGCACGCGAGGCGGCGGAGGCCCTATTCGAACCCTTCGCGGAACAGGGTAATCGCAAGGCCGACGCTGCTGTCGCGGCGTGCGGTTGTCACGCAGGGTGCGGGGCATGAAGTCCGGGACACGCGCACCTGGGAATCGCGCCGCTGGCGCGGTCGCCATCACCGCTTCGACTGCGGCTCTGGCGTGCGGAGTCTGTTGCGTACTGCCGTTCGCACTCCCGGCGGTGATGCTCGGCTCGGTCGGAGGCCTCCTCTCGTGGTTTGCCAACGCCAATAGGTGGCTGACCCCGATCGCGGTCCTGGCCGTGGTCGCTGGTTGGCTGTGGATTGCCTACCAGAGTTACATGACCAAGCGCTCACCGGCACGTCTCACGCTTATTATCATGGGATTTGCGACGCTGATGATGCTTCTTGCTCTTCTCTGGCCGAACTTCGAACCAATCGCCATCGGCCTGGTTCGCGATTAGCGTTCCTTGCGAGCGGAGCCGGGCCGTTGTTCCCGGCTCTGAACGCGTCGAAGCGGCGATAAACAAACGACCATAGCTGGCAGCAACCTCGCATTCGGGCCGTACATCGCAGTATAGGTCGGGCTGACGACGATCGCTGGTTACGCGGAAAGTGAACCGTACAAGTGTGAGCTCTGCACGCAACCTCAGTTCGCGCGATTGAGGGAATCAGGGCAGGGGCGCGGTGCCCATATTTTCTTAGGCCCTGCCTCCCTGCGCGAGACTAGCGCGCCTGCCACCGCACGACAACGAAACCGCGGGCGCGAATCGGCGCTGCGAAGGGTCCGGAGAGACTTCGCCCTGCACTGCCAGTGGAGGGCGCTCCCGAAATTCGCACCACGGGTCCGCTATCCAGATCGGTGGACGCCGCGTGGACGCCCGGCCCAAAAACGGAAAAGGCCGCTTGCGCGACCAATCCGTAACCTACTGATTTCCTTAGAAAAACTGGAGCGGGCGAAGGGATTCGAACCCTCGACCCCAACCTTGGCAAGGTTGTGCTCTACCCCTGAGCTACGCCCGCTCTGGCGCCTGCCCGATCGGCGGACCGGGCGGGTAAGGGGGCGGCCTCTAGCATCGGGTTTTCGGTCCGGCAAGCCCCTGATGCGATACCGACGAAAAGGGTTGGCTTGTAAGGCGGAGCGACCACATAAGGCGCTCAATAGAAGCACGGGAGTGACACTTGGCCAGTTTGGGAATGACCGCGGCGGAACGCGAAGCCGTCGAAAGCTTTCGGCGCGACGTCGTCGAGCCGTCGATGACGAAGCTCGTCGTCATCGATTTCTGGGCAGAATGGTGCGGTCCGTGCAAGGCGCTGACGCCAATCCTGGAAAAGGTCTCGGCCGAATATGCCGACAAGGGCGTCGTGCTCGCGAAGATCGACACCGACAAGAATCAGTTCATCGCGGCGCAATTCCAGATCAAGTCGATCCCGACGGTCTATGCGATGTTCCAGGGCCAGCTCGTCGCCGACCTGACCAGCGCGCGCAGCGAATCGCAACTGAAGGCGATGCTCGACCAGATCCTGAAGCAGCTGCCGATCGAAAGCGAGGCCGCGCAGGCCGAGGCGGAGCTGGAGCCGCTGATCGCGATGGGCGAATCGATGCTGGCCGAGGGCGAGGCCGAACGCGCGCTATCGGTTTTCGACCAGCTGGTCGAAATGGCGCCCGATCATCCCGCAGTCCTCTCCGGTCGGCTGCGGGCGCTGGTTGCCGCGAATCGGATCGATGAGGCGGATGCCGCGATCGCCGCGCTTCCCGAAGACCTGGCGAAGCTGCCCGAGATCGAGCGCGCCAAATCGGCCCTCGCGCTGGCGAAGGAAGCCAGGCCGGTGGACGACCTCGCCGGCCTTGCCGCCGAGGTCGCGGCCAATCCGGACAATCTCGAGAAGAAGTTCGAGCTGGCGGGCGGCCAGATGGCGGCAGGCGACCGCGACGCGGCGGCCGATTCGCTGCTCGGCATCATCGCGGCCGACAAGGAATGGAACGGGGGCGCTGCCCGCCAGCAGCTGCTCAAGCTGTTCGAGGTCGTCGGGCTCGAGGATCCGTGGGTCTCGGCGCAGCGCCGGCGCTTGTCTGCGATCCTGTTCGGATGACCGATTCGCCGACCATCACTCGGCTGTCGATCTTTCCGCTGGCGGGCGCGCTGTTGTTCCCGGGCATGCATCTGCCGCTCCATATCTTCGAGCCGCGCTATCGGGCGATGGTATCCGATTCGATGGCGCGGGACCGGCGAATCGGGATGATACAACCCCGCCCCGGCCCGCTCGCCGCCGGCGAGGCCCCGCCCCTGTTCGATATCGGCTGTGTCGGGCGCATCGCCGAGGTCGAGGCAAGCGAGGACGGGCGCTACAATCTCGTGCTCGAAGGGCTGTCGCTGTTCCGGATCCGCCGCGAACTCGACGTCACGACGGCGTTCCGCCAGGTCGAGGCCGAGTTGCTGCCCGTGCCCGACGAGGCGGAGGTCCTGTCGCTGTCGCGGCGCTCCTCGCTTGAAATGGAATCGCGCCGCTTCGCCGATGCCCAGGGCTATGCGGTCGACTGGGAAGCCGTGAACCGGCTCGACGACGAGGCACTGGTCAACGGCATCGCCCAGATCGCGCCGTTCGACGTGGCGGCAAAACAGGCGTTGCTCGAGGCGGTGGGAATCGAGAATCGCGCCGAACTCATTATCCAGCTGATGCAGTTCTTCGGCCGTCATGATGGCGAGGATTCGGTGACGCTCCAGTGAGGATCGGGCGATGAGCCTCGACCCGTGGCTGCTCGAACGGCTGGTGTGCCCGGTGACGCGTTCGCCGCTGCGCTACGATGAGGCTGCGCAGGAACTCGTCTCGGAGGCGGCCGGCCTGGCTTATCCGCTTCGTCATGGCGTGCCGGTGATGCTCGCCGAGGAAGCGCGACGGATATCGGCGTGAGCGGCGCCGACGATCTGAGCGGCGGCTGGGACGGCATCTTCAATTATCCGCGCGGTCGACGCCCCAACGCCTTCACCGCGACGCTGCGGGACGATGGCGGCTTCCTGACCGGTGAAACGACCGAGCCGAGCGACGGCGCGAACGACAGCAGCGCTGTCCTCCACGCCTGGCTGGAAGGACGGCGCGAGGGCGGCATCGTCACCTTCGTCAAATCCTATGACGATCCGGCGCGTGCGCATTATACCGTCCATTATGCCGGATCGATCACGCCCGACGGGACGGAGATCAGCGGACACTGGGATATTGCGGGCCGCCTGTCCGGCACTTTCATCATGGTGCGCAGGGCGGGCAGGACCGAGGCGGTCGAGCGCAGGATCGCCGAAACCGTTCGCTAGGGGGCGACGGTGTAGCCGGCATCGGGAGATACCCAGATCACCGTTTGCTCGGTCGTGGTTTGGGTACTGCCCTCGATCACGGCCCTGGCGATGAAGCGTGCTCCATCGGGCACATAGGTCGTGCAGATCCGATGATCGATGATCGGCTTCATGCCGGCCGCGATCCGCGCACGGAGGTTGGTCGCATAGGGTTCGACGAGCTTCTTTCCGTCGACCGACACGATCGCGGCTTCGATATCCTGCTTCCGGATCGCACCGCATACCGCGCCGGCATCGATCTCGACCGGCGTCACCGTCTCCATCACGACATAGGGAGAAGGAGAGAGCATCACGACGGCGCTGTTGTCGATCATGCCATCGGCGCGCTTGCGGTAGCCCGCCAGCGACTGGCAGCGGTGCCGCACGACATCGGGCGCATAGCATTGAAGCATGCCCGAAGCGGCCGGCGCGAGGGGATCTGCGGGAGGGCTGGCCTGACCCGCAAGACTGGCGAGAACGGCGACTGTCAACAGGATGCTCACTGGATCCCCTTTCGCCGATCGCGCTAGACCGTCATGCCCTGCAACAGCTTCGGCACGTCACCGCTTTCGCCCCGCGCTTCGGCCATGAAACGATCCTTGAGCGGCGGCAGCTTCTGCACTGCCGACAAGCCGAAGCGTCGCACCGCCGAAGCGGTGCGCCCGGGAATGCCGAACAGCCGGGTCAGCCCATCGGTCGCCGCCGCGACCATGAAGGTATCGAGGCTGCGCCAGCGCTCGTACCGCGCGAGGAGCTGCGGATCGCCGAGATCGAGGCCGAGGCGCTTGCCCTCGACCAGCACCTCGACCAGCGTCGCGACGTCCCGGAACCCGACATTGACGCCCTGCCCCGCGATCGGATGGATGCCGTGCGCGGCGTCCCCGACCAGCGCGAGGCGATCCGCGGTGATCGTCGCGGCATGGTGGAAGCCGAGCGGGTAGCTCGAACGCGGTCCGAGCGGTCCGAGCCTGCCGAGAAAACCGCCCATGCGCTTCTCGGCCTCGGCAAGCCACCCACGGTCGGACAATTTCATCATGCCCGGCCCGGCATCGCGCCGGACCGACCACACGATCGCCGAGCGATGGCCGGCCTCGTCGTCATTGAGCGGTAGGATCGCGAACGGGCCTTCGGGATAGAAGATCTCGAAAGCGATATTCTCATGGCTGTGCTCGTGATGGAGCGAGGTGACCATTGCGGTATGGTCATAGGTCCACCGGGCGACGCGCAGGCCCGCCGCGTCCCGCGTGGGCGAATTGCGCCCTTCCGCCGCGATCAGCAGCGGCGCGCGCACCACCGCACCCGAATCGAGCGTCGCGACGACGCCATGCTCGCCACGCTCGACCGCCACGGCACGCGTCTTCATCCGCACATCGACGCCGGGTGCCGCCTCGGCCGCCTCGAGCAGGGCCCGGCGCAGGCGACGATTCTCGAACATATGACCGAGCGCGCCGCTGTCCGCATCGGGCTCGAAATCGAGCGCGCCTGGCTCCAGCCCGTCGCTGACCCGGATTCCCTGGATCGGGCACCCGAACCCGGCCAGTCGCTCGGCGACACCGATCGCCTCGAGCATCCGATGGGGCGCGCTCGCGATGGCCGAGGCCCGGCCATCGAAACCGGCCGCCAGGATTACTGCCTGGTCGGCGATGTCGATCACGATCGAGGTGAGACCGTGCGCGTTGAGCGCGACCGCGAGCGCGCTGCCGACAAGGCCACCGCCGAGGATGATGACGTCCGCTTGATCCATGCCCCCCGCCCTAGACCCTGCCCCCGCCCAAATCAAAACCGTTCGTCCCCATGGCCCGCTTTTTGGCCGCCGGGTACCGCCGCCTTGACGCCGGACTCGGCAAGAGCGATGATTCCGCGCGTACAGACAGCGAACATCGAGGACAGATCATGGCTAGCCGGGCGCAGCCGCCCTTGTGGCGCGAGACGGTAAAAGCGGGTGCGGCGCGCAGCGGCGCGGTGATCGGTGCGATCGCGATCCTGCTTTCCGCGATCGTCGTGCTCGTCGCGCTGCTGACCTATCATTCGGGCGATCCGTCGCTCAACACCGCCTCGGGCGGGCCAGCCGAGAACTGGCTTGGCACACCCGGCTCCTGGATAGCCGACCTCTGCTACGTCGTGTTCGGGCCAGCGATCTTCCTGCTTCTGCCGGTGGTGCTGATGATCGCGGCGCGGCTCTGGAGCGATGTCCCGGTCGGTCGCTGGCGGCTGATGCTGCTGGCTGCGCTGAGTGGGATAGCGCTGATCGGGACCACCGCCTCGCTGATTTACGGTGCGGCGGTTCACGGGCTCCCCGGCGGCTATGGCGGGATCATCGGCCTTGCGCTGGCCGACCTGCTCCGCTGGGCGTTCAGCTTTATCGGCAACCCCGCCGCGATGCTATGGACCGCGCGCGGCGTCGGCCTGCTGATTGGCCTGGCCGGCGTCGCCGCCTGGGCATCGAGCTTCGTGATCGACATGGGCAACCGTCCGCGCCGGTTGCCCAAGCCGAAGCCGGTCAAGGTGGACCGGCGTGTGCCCGAACAGGAGGTGTTCGCCCCCGAGCCGGCGCGCAAGCCGACGCCGCGGGCGGTCGCGCTTCCCGACGACCGCCCGGGCCCTGTCATCGCCGAGCGTACGCTCGCCCCTTCGGTCGCCAGGCCCAAGGCGAAACAGGCCTCGTTCGATCTGGGCGACAATTCGCAACTACCGCCGCTCGACCTGCTCAAACCCGCGCCGCCGGCACCCGGCGGCCCAGTCGACAAGGCCGCGCTGGAGCGCAATGCGCGCCTGCTCGAATCGGTCCTCGACGATTTCCACGTCAAGGGATCGATCATCAACATCCGCCCTGGCCCGGTGGTGACGATGTACGAGCTGGAACCAGCCTCGGGTATCAAGGCAAGCCGGGTCATCCAGCTCGCCGACGATATCGCCCGCAACATGTCCGCGATTTCCGCGCGCGTGGCGACGATTCCGGGCCGCACCGTGATCGGCATCGAACTGCCCAATGTCCGGCGCGAGACCGTCGGGCTGCACGAACTGATCGGATCGCAGACTTTCGACGACCAGTCGGCCTCGCTGCCGCTGGTACTGGGCAAGAACATCGCGGGCGATCCCGTGATCGCCGATCTCGCGCCGATGCCGCATCTGCTCGTCGCCGGTACCACCGGCTCGGGCAAGTCGGTCGGGCTCAATTGCATGATCCTGTCGCTGCTCTATCGGCTACGCCCCGATCAGTGCCGGATGATCATGATCGATCCGAAGATGCTCGAGCTGAGCATGTACGACGACATCCCCCACCTGCTCTCGCCCGTCGTGACCGATCCGGCCAAGGCGGTGCGCGCGCTCAAATGGGCGGTGGAACAGATGGAGGAGCGCTACCGCCAGATGTCGTCGGTCGGCGTGCGCAGCCTCGCCAGCTTCAACGAGAAGGTCCGTGCCGCCCGCGCCAAGGGCCAGCCGCTCGGCCGGCGGGTCCAGACCGGCTATCATCCCGAGACCGGCCAGCCCGTCTATGAGGAGGAAACGCTCGACTTCCAGCCATTGCCGCAGATCGTGGTGATCGTCGACGAGCTCGCCGACCTGATGATGACCGCCGGCAAGGAAGTCGAGTTCCTGATCCAGCGCCTTGCGCAAAAGGCGCGCGCGGCAGGCATCCATCTGATCATGGCCACCCAGCGCCCGTCGGTCGACGTCATCACCGGCGTGATCAAGGCGAACCTGCCGACCCGGATCAGCTTCCACGTCACCTCGAAGATCGATTCACGCACCATCCTCGGCGAACAGGGTGCCGAACAGCTGCTGGGCAAGGGCGACATGCTCTACATGCCAGGCGGCAAGGGCATCGTCCGCGTCCATGGCCCGTTCGTCAGCGACGACGAGGTCCGCGCCGTGGCCGATCACTGGCGTGCGCAGGGCCGGCCCGATTATATCCAGTCGGTCACGGAAGAGCCCGAGGACGGCTTTGCGCTGGACGGCGCGCCCGATGGCGAGGATTCGGCCGAGGACCAGCAATATCGCTCCGCCATCCAGCTCGTCGTGGAAAGCCAGAAGGCCTCGACCTCCTGGCTGCAGCGCCAGCTCCGTATCGGCTACAATTCGGCGGCGCGGCTGATCGAGCGGATGGAGAAGGAGGGCATCGTCAGCCGCCCCGATCATGTCGGCCGGCGCGATGTGATGCGCGATCGCGACGGGAACCCGCTATAGCCCTGCCGGTTCAGAGCGGGTTCAAGCCCGCCGTCACACGGTGCGCGGCTGTCTCGGGAGAATATCGTGATCCTTCGTAACGTCTCGCTGCTGGCGCTTCTCGCCGCGCCTGCCCTCGTCTCCGCGGCGCCTGCCACCGGCGATCTCGGCCTGGTCCAGAACCATCTGCAATCGGTGCAGAGCATGACGGCGGCGTTCAGCCAGACCGATCGCGCCGGCAAGGTGCTGACCGGGACTCTCACCCTCAAAAAGCCCGGCAAGATACGTTTCCAGTATGAAAAGGGCGTGCCGATCCTGATCGTCGGCGACGGGAGTGCGCTGACCTTCATCGATTATTCGGTGAAGCAGGTGCAGCGCTGGCCGATCGGCAACTCGCCGCTGAGCGTGCTGCTCAACCCGTCGCGCGACATGACGCGCTTCGCCAAGGTCATCCCCGGATTCGACCCGCGCATTATCTCCGTCGAGGCGCACGATCCGAAGCATCCCGAATATGGCCGAATCACGCTGGTCTTCGTTCGCGATACCGGCGCGCCGGGCGGGCTGATGCTGCAGGGCTGGGTGGCGCTGGATTCGCAGAATAATCGCACGACGATCCGCCTGTCGAACCAGCATTTCAACGCACCGGTCAGCGACAAGGCGTTCCAATGGAACGATCCGCGGCGCAGTTTGGGGAAAAACTGATCCTCCGTTCATAGTGGCGACAGGTTCAGAGCCCTAGAAGGAGATTGCGGATGTGAGCCGGACCGGGATTTTCCCCCTGTTGCTCGGACGACCCACTTCCCGCCTGCGTGACGAACGCTAGGTCGGCCCTCGCTCCATGCCCCCGGAGCGAGGGCCTTTCCTTGTCGGCACGGTCCCGCACCGCTACATCGCCGCCCATGACTGGATCTGGCACGCTGAAGATCGTTTCCTGGAACATCAATTCGGTGCGGTTTCGCATCGAGATCGTCGAACGCTTCCTGCGGGAAGTGTCGCCCGATATCCTGTGCCTGCAGGAAACCAAGGTGATCGACGGCGATTTCCCCACCGCCCCCTTCCGGGCGCTTGGCTACCACCATATCGTGCTGCACGGGCAACGCATGCATCACGGCGTGGCGATCATCTCGCGCATGCCGCTGATCGAGGACGATCGGTTCGATTGGCAGGCCAATCGCGAGGCCCGTCACGTCGGCGTCCGACTCGACAACGGCATGCGCCTGGAAAATGTCTATGTGCCGGCGGGTGGCGATGTGCCCGACCGCACGGTGAATCCTAAATTCGGCCAGAAACTGGATTTCGTCGAGCGGATGACGCGCTGGTCGGACGGCCTCACCGTCCCCACGCTGCTGGTCGGCGATTTCAACATCGCGCCGCTCGAATCGGACGTGTGGAGCCACAAGCAGCTGCTCGACGTGGTCAGCCACACGCCGATCGAGGTCGCCGCCCTGGACGGCCTGAAGGCGTCGAACGACTGGGTCGATCTCGGCCGCCACTTCGTACCGGCGCCCGAGCGCCTGTTCACCTGGTGGAGCTATCGCGCCAAGGACTGGCTTGCGTCGGATCGCGGCCGGCGCCTCGATCATATGTGGGCGACTGCGGATGTCGCGAAGACCGCCATCCGCCACCAGGTCTTCGAGGACTGCCGGAGCTGGCTCAAGCCTTCCGACCATATCCCGATCATGACCGAGTTCGCGGTGTGAGCGACGCGCGGCGTACGGCGACGGCGATCGACGCGTTGCGGCGCGGCTGGCCGATCGCGATTCACGGCAGCGACGGCACGCTTGCGTTGTTGCCGATCGAAACCGCAGACCCCGAACGGCTATTGGGCTTCGACCCGGCAGGTACGGCTCCCGTGCTGCTCACCGCCGGCCGGGCCGCGACACTCAAGCTCGCCAACCAGCGCGACGCAGCGGCGCCCGATTCGCCCGTTCTGGTAGAGCGGGCTCCCTGGCTCGACTTCGCCACCGCGACTGCCCTTGCCGACCCGCAGCTCGACCTGCAGACGCCCCTGAAGGGTCCGTTCCGCGCGATTCCGCTGCAGGCCGCCGATGCGGCCGGCGCCGCGCTGCGACTCGCCCGGGTCGGCGGCGTGCTCCCGGCCTTCTTCGCCAGCGCCACCGCTACGGCCGATCTGGCGCTGACACCTGCCGATATCGATGCGCATGAGGATGCAGCCCGGCTGACGATCGCGACCCGTGCCCGGCTGCCCGTGGCGGGCGCGGAGGATGCCGAAATCGTTGCATTCCGCACGCGCGAGATGCCGGGCGAACATGTCGCGCTGCTGATCGGTACGCCCAACGGAAAGCCGCCGCTCGTTCGCCTCCATAGCGAATGCCTGACCGGGGATGTCCTCGGCAGCCTGAAATGCGATTGCGGGCCGCAGCTTGACGCGGCGATCCACGCGATCGCGGCAAGCGGATGGGGCATCCTGCTCTATCTGCGCCAGGAAGGACGCGGGATCGGGCTGATCAACAAGCTGCGTGCCTATGCGCTGCAGGATCAGGGATTCGATACGGTCGACGCGAATACCCGGCTCGGCTTCGCTGTCGATTCGCGTAATTTCGCGGTGGCTGGGCGGATGCTCGACCTGCTCGGCCAGCGATCGGTGCGGCTACTGACGAACAACCCGGAAAAGGTGGCGCAACTCGAAGCCGCGGGAATCCGGGTGGTGGAACGCGTGCCGCACATCCTGCCGGCCAACCCGCATAATGAGCGGTATCTCGCGACCAAGCGCGATCGGACCGGTCATCAGTTCTGATGGCGCGCTATTTCCTCGACGTCGAATATAATGGCTTTTGCGGCGACCTGATCTCGCTCGCGCTTGTCCCTGAGGCAGAGGGCGCTGCTCCGTTCTACGCCGCGCTCGCCTGTCCGAACCCCACACCATGGGTTGCGGCGCATGTGCTGCCAGTGTTGCACGTGGAACATAGTGCGCGCGCGGAAATGGCCGCCCGCTTCGCCGATTATCTCGGCGATGATCCGGACCCGGTGCTGGTCGCCGACTGGCCCGAGGATATCGCCCATGCCGCGATGCTGATGGTCGTCGCGCCGGGCCGGCGTACGGCGCTCGACCGGATCACCTTCAAGATGCTCGACCCGATCGGCTTTGATGCCGCCACGCTCAGTGCGCTGCCGCACAATGCCCTGCAGGATGCGGCAGCGCTGCGCGCCTTTGTGCTCGGGCAGGAGAGCCGCTGATCGCTCAGGCGATCAGCGCGGCGATCTCATCGAAGCTGTGCGCAATGTCCTGGACGCCGATTGCGCGAAGCCGATCCGCATGATCGGGCGCACAGTGGCTGCCACCGCAGAATCCGATGACATGCGCGCCCGAAGCGACAGCGCCGGTCGCGCCGACAGGCGAATCCTCGATGATCGCGACTCGCGCGATGTCGACGCCGAGCGCGGCGGCGGCATGGAGATAGAGATCGGGCGCCGGCTTGCCGCGCTCGACATGTTCGCGTCCCGAGAAGATCTTGTCGCCAAAGGCATCGCGGATGTCGAGATGCTCGAGATGGCGCTCGATCCAGCGCGTCGAACTCGACGAGGCGATCGCGCGGGGCAGGCCCGGCGGCAGGTTGCGCACGAAGCCGATCGCGCCGAACACGGGATCGAGCCCTTCGCGCATGGCGCGTTCGTCCTCTGCCTTGCGCGCCACGTGAAAATCATCGGGCACCGCACGCCCGATCCAGCGCTCGATCGCGGCGAGGAAATCGCCCCCGGCCAGACCCATGAAATTGGCCATGGATTCCTCGGGCGTGGTCGGATGCCCGGCACCGCTCAGATACTCGGCGATCTGCTTGTTGCCGGCGTGCTCGCTTTCGAGCAGCACGCCGTCGAAATCGAAGATGAGCGCGTCGAATTTCATGCGCGGCCTCCGAACAATGCCGTGCCGATGCGCACGTGCGTCGCCCCCAGCGTCACCGCCGTCTCATAATCGCCCGACATGCCCATGCTGAGGCCGGTAAGGCCGTGGTCGCGCGCAAGCTTGGCCAGCAGCGCGAAATAGGGTGCCGCTTCGGTGTCCGCCGGCGGGACGGCCATCAGCCCGGCGACGGGTAGATTCGCGACGCGGGCCTCCTCGAGCAGGGCCGGCAGGTCGCTGATCGCACACCCGCCCTTCTGCGCCTCATCGCCGATATTCACCTGCACGAAGCAGGCCGGGCGCCTGTCCTGCTTGTCCATTGCCCGGGCCAGCGCCGCCACCAGCGACGATCGGTCGACTGAATGGATCGCATCGAACAATGCAACCGCCTCTTCCGCCTTGTTCGACTGGAGCTGGCCCACGAGATGAAGCGCGATATCGGGCCAGGCACTGCGCAATGCCGGCCATTTCGCCGCCGCTTCCTGCACGCGGTTCTCGCCGAAGACGCGCTGACCGGCGACGAGCAGCGGCTCGATCTCCTCGATCGGGTGGGTCTTGGAGATCGCGATCAGCGTGATCGCATCGGGCTCGCGCCCCGCGAGGCGCGCCGCATGGGCAATGGCGTCGCGCACGGTCTTGAGGCGGGTCTCGGGGTCGTCTGGCAGCATCGGCAGCGCTATAGGCAGCAGCGTGCCGCACCGCCACCCCAAGCCCCCGCCAACGATCCCGACGCTGTGGCTGATGACCGACGAGCGGATGGGCGAACGGCTCTGGTCAGCGATCGCTGCCTTGCCGCGCGGCGCAGGCATCGTCTTTCGCCACTATGCGACATCCCCGCGCGACCGTCGCGCGTTGTTCGCGCGCGTCGCCGCGCTGGCGCGCCGCAAGCACCTGATCCTGGTCCGCGCCGGCCCGAAGCGGTTGGGCCGGCACGAAGCGGGCGTGCACGGCGCGCTGACGGGCCGCGGCCTCCGCACCTGGGCCGCGCATTCGCGGACCGAGGCAGTGGCCGGCAAGCGCGGCGGCGCCGCCGCCCTCTTCGTGTCGCCGATCTTCCCGACTCGATCACACCCGGGCGCGCGCGCCAGTGGTCCGCTTCGCGCGGCGGGGATCGCGCGCGGGCTCGGCCTTCCGGTCATCGCGCTGGGTGGACTCGACGCACGCCGCTTCAGGCGGCTGCGCGGGCTTGGATTTCACGGTTGGGCGGCAATCGACGCCTGGCTACCCGATCAGAAGCGGAATGCGGTTCCGACATAGACAGCCTGGCTGTCGCGACGATCATCCGGCGCCTGCTGCAGGCGATAGTCACGCTCCGCCTTGTAGCGCACGCCGGCCGTTACATCGAGGTTGCGCGTCAGGCGATAGGAACCGCCGACATCGATCGAATAGGCAGGCGCTTCCTCGACCAGCTTCGGCGCATTGGCCAGCGGACGATCCGCAGCCGCCTTCACGCGGCCGATAAAGCGCCGCCCGGTATAGCTGACCCCCACATCGACCGCTTCGCGGCTGCCCGGGAGCCCGGCGAGATCGATCTTGGCGACATCGCCCGACAGAGCGAACCGCCGCCAGCCGACCGCGACGCCAAGATTATAGGCGATCGGGGCGAGCCCGATCGAGGCTGGCGAATCGGAACCCGATGCCGCACGTTCCGCTGCAAGCGCCGTGCGCGTCGAGCGTGCCCGGACCGCGACGGTCACTGCACGATTGCCGTTGCGGCGCGAATCGGTCGGGGTGAAGCGGAAACCGGTAGTATCGAGGCCACTGCGCGCGAACACCGCGGCGAGCCGCGGATCAGCCGCCGCGGGCGTGAAGGAGCCGATATCGCCGATGTTGAGCGGTGCACGCTTCACCACCTGCGATTCGCCCGACGCGCCAAGTGCCG
>Ga0255338_1002420_pt1 | contig 27384 bp, 29 predicted proteins | sample MeOH1_35cm_T4_19_FD_203715 | JGI IMG/M metagenome (GOLD analysis project Ga0255338, IMG submission 203715) | Sandy soil microbial communities from University of British Columbia, Vancouver, Canada - MeOH1_35cm_T4_195 | ecosystem: Engineered > Artificial ecosystem > Sand microcosm > Unclassified ...
CTCGATCGCCATCCTGTCGTTCATCGTGTGGGCGCACCACATGTTCACGACCGGCATGCCGGTGACGGGCCAGCTGTTCTTCATGTACGCGACCATGCTGATCGCGGTGCCCACGGCCGTGAAGATCTTCAACTGGATCGCGACCATGTGGCAGGGCTCGATGACCTTCGAGACGCCGATGCTGTTCGCGGTGGGCTTCATTTTCGTGTTCACGATGGGCGGCTTCACGGGCCTGATCCTGGCGATGGCCCCGATCGATCTGCTGCTGCAGGACACCTACTACGTCGTGGCCCACTTCCATTACGTGCTGGTGGCCGGCTCGCTCTATGCGATGTTCGCCGGCTTCTACTACTGGGCCCCCAAGTGGACCGGCGTCATGTACAGCGAGACGCGCGGCAAGATCCACTTCTGGTGGTCGCTGATCGCGTTCAACATCACCTTTTTCCCGATGCACTTCCTCGGGCTGGCCGGCATGCCGCGCCGCTATGCGGACTACCCGATGCAGTTCGCGGACTTCAACGCCCTGGCGTCGGTCGGCGGCTTCGCCTTCGGCCTGGCGCAGGTGTACTTCTTCTTCGCGGTCGTGCTGCCCATGATGCGCGGCAAGGGCGAGCCCGCGCCGCAGCGCCCCTGGAACGACCCGAACGGCCAGGGCGCGGAAGGCCTGGAGTGGGAGGTTCCCTCGCCCGCGCCTTTCCACACCTTCGAGACCCCGCCGCGGCTGGACCCGACCGCCACCAAGATCCTGGACGCCCGTGTCCAGCCCCAGCACCATTGATGAAGGTGCAGGCGATGGCGCAGACCCCGGAACAGAAAAAGGGCAACGTGCGGATGGCGCTCGTGCTGGTGTCGATCGTGGCGGTGTTCTTCATCGGCTTCATCGCCAAGATGGCGTTGCTGGGCCACTGACGCAACATGGGAGTGCGCAGCGAAAACCTGAAGATGGTCGGCAAGCTGGCCGTGGTCGCGGTCGGCATGTTCGTCTTCGGCTATGCGCTCATCCCGATCTACAAGCACATCTGCGAAGTCACGGGCCTCAACATCCTGTCGCTGTCCGAGCGGCAAGTGCCGGGCGGCGGCACCGCCGGCGCCGCCGTGAAGCTCAATACGCAGGTGGACACCAGCCGCACCATCACGGTGGAGTTCGACGCCAACGTGCGCGGCCCCTGGCAGTTCAAGCCGGCCCAGCGTTCGGTGCAGGTGCACCCCGGCGAGCTGACCACGGTGATGTACGAGTTCCAGAACGTGCAGGACCGCCGCATGGCCGCACAGGCCATCCCCAGCTACGCGCCGCACCAGGCGGCGGCGCACTTCAACAAGCTCGAGTGCTTCTGCTTCCAGCAGTACACGCTGGAGCCGGGCGAGAAGAAGCAGTGGCCGGTCGCGTTCGTCATCGACCCGCGGCTGTCGAAGGACGTCACGACGATCACGCTGTCCTATACCTTCTTCGAAGTGGGCGGCAAGACGCCTCCGGCGCCGACGGCTACGCTGGGCTCCGTGGCGGAGCCGCGCACATGAGCGCCCCCGTCATGGCCGAACAAAAGACAACCCTGCTGCGTACGGTGAAGGCCGTGGCCTGGGCGTTCCTCGGGATCCGCAAGAACAGCGAATACCGGTCCGACCTGGGCAAGCTCAACCCCTTCCATATCATTGCCGTGGCCCTGGTGGGCGTGGCGCTGTTCGTCGGCGCGCTGGTGCTGCTGGTGAACTGGGTCGCCAGGTAGGCGGCCGTCAAGAATTTCGGGAATCAGGAGTCGAAAGAGATGAGTACAAGCACCCCCGGCACCACGCCTTACTACTTCGTGCCCCAGCCTTCGCGCCATCCGGTGATGGCGGCGTTCGGGCTGTTCTGGATCTTCTTCGGCGCGGCCAACTGGATGAACGGCAACGGCTGGGGCGAATACGCGCTCTTCGCAGGCCTCGCGTGGCTGTTCTGGGTGCTGTTCCAGTGGTTCCGCGACTCGATCGGGGAGAGCGAAAGCGGCAGCTACGGCCACAAGATCGACCTCTCCTACCGCTGGAGCATGAGCTGGTTCATCTTCTCGGAGGTGATGTTCTTCGGTGCCTTCTTCACGGCGCTCTGGTGGATGCGTGCGCACTCCGTGCCGGAGCTGGGCGGGGTCGAGAACGCGCTGCTGTGGCCCGATTTCAAGGCCGTGTGGCCCACCCACGCGCCGGGCGCCACCGCGTCGCCGGGCGGCATCGTCGAACCCTTCGAGGTGATGACGCCGTTCTGGCTGCCGACCATCAACACCGCGCTGCTGCTGTCCTCGGGCGTCACGCTCACGATCGCCCACCACCTGCTGCGCGAAAACAAGCGCGGCCCGACGATCCTGTGGATGTGGATCACCGTCGCGCTTGGCGCCACCTTCGTCGGCGTGCAGGGCTACGAGTACTACCATGCCTATACCGGCATGAACCTCAAGATGAGCTCGGGTGCCTATGGCTCGACGTTCTTCATGCTCACGGGCTTCCACGGCTTCCACGTGCTGGTCGGCATGCTGATGCTGCTGTTCATCACGCTGCGCCTGATGAAGGGTCACTTCACGGCCGACCGCCATTTCGGTTTCGAGGGCGCCGCCTGGTACTGGCACTTCGTGGACGTGGTGTGGCTGGGGCTGTACACCTTGGTCTATTGGCTGTAACGCTGCGCGCGAAGGAGAATACAAGGCGCCCAGTGGGCGCCTTGTCCTTTTGGGTGTCTACTTGGCGATTGGTATTCCCGTCGGCTGGATGTAGCCGAACTTCCAGGCCAGCAGGATGCACACGAACAGCAGGATCGAGAACCCGACGCGGAACGCGAGCGCGCGGGCCATGTTGCCGGTCTTGGGTTTGCCGTCCTGGCCGTTGCGCATCATGAAGTACAGCGCCGAGCCCAGGCTTGCGATGATGGCGATGAAGGCAAGCACCACGAGGTATTTCATGGCGAGGATTATCCCGTGACGGCCGGCTCCCGGGCACGGTTCCGGGTGGTCACTGCCGCCGCGCTCGTCGGCTGCGCGGTGACGCTCGCGCTGGGCGCGTGGCAGTGGGGCCGGGCGCAGGAGAAGCTCGCGCTGCACTCGGCCATCGAGCAGCGCAAGGCGCTGGCGCCGCTGGACCAGCGCGCCATCCTGGCCGCGCCGGCGCTGCATGACCTGCTGCATCGCCCGGTCGTGGTGCGCGGCGAGTGGGTGCCGCGGCACACGGTGTTCCTGGACAACCGGCAGATGCAGGGCCGGCCCGGTTTCTACGTGGTCACCCCGCTCAAGCTGCAGGACAGCGGCGCGGCGGTGCTGGTGGAACGGGGCTGGGTGCCCCGCAATTTCGTGGACCGCGAGAAGCTTCCGGCGGTGGAAACCCCGCCGGGCGTGATCGAGTTGCGAGGGCGCATGGCCCCGCCCCCCGCCAAGCTATACGAGTTCGCCGGGGCGGGCAACGGCCCCATACGGCAAAATCTCGACTTGGCGCAGTTCCGGACCGAAACGGGCCTGGCCCTGCTGGACCTCGCCGTGCAGCAGACCGGAGCGGCCTCGGAAGGCCTGCTGCGGGAGTGGCCGGAGGTCGCTAGCGGCGCCGGGAAGAATTACGGCTATGCCTTCCAGTGGTGGGCGCTCAGCGCCCTGATCGCAATCCTTTATGCCTGGTTCCAATTCATCGCCCCGCGCCGAAACGCTCCGCCTGCCTGACGAGCCGCTGGGCCTGACCGTGCATTCGCTGCCCGTGCCGCAAGAGGTGTTGGCCGGCGACGCCCAGCGCACCGCTCGCGGGCGCGTGCGCATGCTGGCCGTGCTGCTGGTCTGCGCGGCGCCGGTCATCGCTTCCTACTTCACCTATTACGTCATCCGTCCCGAGGGCCGGCGCCACCATGGCGAGCTGGTCGACCCGCAGCGGCCCCTGCCGGCGGTCACCGCGACGGCGCTGGACGGCCAGGCCGTGCCGCTGCCTTCGCTGAAGGGCCAGTGGCTGCTGGTCAGCGTCGCGGGCGGCGCCTGCGATGCAGCCTGCGAGCAGCACCTGTTCATCCAGCGCCAGCTGCGCGAAGGCCTGGGCAAGGACAAGGAGCGCGTCGACTGGGTATGGCTGGTGAGCGATGCGCAGCCGGTGCGCGAATCGCTGCGCCCGGCCCTGTCGCAGGCGACCGTGCTGCGCGTCGACGCGGCGCAGCTCGCGCAATGGCTGGCGCCGGCGCCAGGGCGAGAGTTGTCCGAGCACCTGTACCTCGTCGATCCCATGGGGAACTGGATGATGCGCTTCCCCGCGGTGACGCAGCCCCCGACAGCGGGCGGCGCGCAGCCCGCGCCCGGTGTCCTGACGGGCATCGACACGGCCGCGGCCGCAAAAACCAAGCGCGACATCGAGCGCGTGCTGCGCGCCTCCGCGTCCTGGGACCTGCCGGGCCGGCAGCCCTGAGCGAGTCGCCATGGACGTCCAGCCGCTCTACGACTATTCGCCGGTCCTGCACATCATGCTGATGGGGCTGGTGGTCGCGCTGGGCCCGCTCGCCTGGGTCTGGCTGCGCAACCAGCAGGCCGACTCCGAGCGCCGGCTGCAGGCGCTGACACTGCTCACGCTGTTTCTCACCTTCGACCTCGTCATGTTCGGCGCATTCACGCGGCTGACCGACTCCGGCCTGGGCTGCCCGGACTGGCCGGGTTGCTACGGCAACGCCAGCCCGATCGGCGCGCATGCCGAGATCGGCAAGGCCCAGGCGGCGATGCCGACCGGGCCGGTGACGCATGGCAAGGCCTGGATCGAGATGATCCACCGCTACCTCGCCACCGCGGTCGGGGTGCTGATCGTCACGCTGGCGGCGGCGACCTGGCTGCAGCGCAGGCGCGGATCGGTCGTGGACCCCTGGTGGCCCGCGGTGACGCTCGGATGGGTCTGCCTGCAGGGGGCCTTCGGCGCGTGGACGGTGACGATGAAGCTGTTCCCGGCGATCGTCACCTTGCACCTGCTGGGCGGCCTCGTGCTGCTGGCCCTGTTGTGCCGGCAAGCCGTGGTCTATGAGCACGCGCAACGCGGCAGGGGCCGGGTGCCCGTCCCGCCCGGGGTGCGCGGGTGGCTGTTCGCCGCCGCCGCGCTGGTGTGGCTGCAAAGCGCGCTCGGCGGCTGGGTCAGCACCAACTACGCCGTGCTGGCCTGCACCGACTTCCCGACCTGCCAGGGGCGCTGGTGGCCTGACATGCACCTGCGCCAGGGCTTCGAGCTGTGGCGGGACCTGGGCATGACCGCGGCGGGCGAACACCTGGACTTCGCGGCGCTCACCGCCATCCATTACGTCCACCGGCTGATGGCGTATGCCGTGTTGCCCGCCCTGACCTTCACGGCCTGGCAGCTGCATCGCAGCGGCGTGCTGGGACGCCAGGCCCGGTGGGTCGCGGCGCTGGCCTTGTGGCAGCTCGGCACCGGGCTGTCGAACATCGTCCTGGGCTGGCCGATCGCGGCGGCCGTGGGGCATACCGGCGGCGCCGCGGCGCTGGTCGTCGTGCTGGCGTGGGCGCTGTGCGAAAGCCGCGCGGCGCTGGCGTCGGACTCCGTGCACGCGCAACCGCGGGGCCTGTCCGCATGACGTCGCGCCTGCGCCAGTTCCACGCGCTCACCAAGCCGCGCGTGATCCAGCTCATCGTGTTTTGCGCGCTGATCGGCATGGTGCTGGCCGTGCCGGGCGTGCCCAGCCGGGCCGACGTGAAGCTGGCGCTGGTCGCCTGCCTGGGCATCTGGCTCGTCGCCGGCGCCGCCGCCGTCTTCAACTGCCTCGTCGAGCAGGGCATCGACGCCAAGATGCGGCGCACGGCCTGGCGCGCGACAGCGAAGGGCGAGCTGAGCAACTGGCAGACGCTGTCGTTCGCCGCCGTTCTCGGCGCGCTCGGTTCCTGGCTGCTGTACCAGTGGGTCAACCCGCTGACCATGTGGCTGACGTTCGCCACGTTCGTCGGTTACGCCGTGGTCTACACCGTGATCCTCAAACCCCTCACGCCGCAGAACATCGTGATCGGCGGTGCCTCCGGCGCGATGCCGCCGGTGCTGGGCTGGGCCGCGATGACGGGCGACGTGGGCCCGGAAGCGCTGATCCTGTTCCTCATCATCTTCCTCTGGACGCCGCCGCACTTCTGGGCGCTGGCGCTGTACCGCGTGGAGGACTATCGCAAGTCCGGGCTGCCGATGCTGCCCGTGACGCACGGCAACGAGTTCACGCGGCTGCAGATCTTCCTGTACACGCTGGTGCTGTTCGCCGCCTGCCTGATGCCCTTCGTGTACGGCATGAGCTCCTGGCTGTACCTGGCCGCGGCCGTGGGGCTGGGATGGGGCTTCTGCCTGCATGGCTGGTGGCTGTGGCGCGACTATTCGGACGCCCTCGCGCGCAAGACCTTCCGCTTCTCGCTCATCCACCTCAGCATCCTGTTCGCAGCCCTGCTGGTGGACCACTATCTTTTCTGATCGCAAAACCATGTACCGACGAAATGTCCTGAGGTCGATGGCATCCTGGACCCTGGCGGCCGGCGCCGCGGGGCTGCTGGCCGCCTGTTCCGAGTCCAAGCCCCAGTTCAAGGCGATCGACCTCACCGGTGCCGACTACGCCCGCGACTTCCAGCTCACCGACCACAACGGCCAGCCGCGCACCCTGAAGGACTTCCGCGGCAAGCTGGTGGTGCTGTTCTTCGGCTACACGCAATGCCCCGACGTGTGCCCGACCTCGATGGCGGAACTGGCCGAGGCGAAAAAGCTGCTGGGCGCGGACGGCGACAAGCTGCAGGGCCTGTTCGTCACCGTGGACCCGGAGCGCGACACGGCCGAGGTGCTCAAGGCCTACATGGGGAACTTCGATCCGACGTTCCTCGCCCTGCGGGGCACGCCGGAGCAGCTCGCTGAGATGGCCAAGGAGTACAAGGTGTACTACAAGAAGGCCGAGGGCAAGACGCCGACGAGTTACACGATGGACCATTCGGCGGCCAGCTACGTCTACGACACGCAAGGCCGGCTGCGGCTATACACCCGCTTTGGCAGCGGCGCGCAGGCGCTGGCGTCGGACCTGAAGCTGCTGCTGGGGCAGCAAGGTTGAGGGCGTGGTCCAGCACCTGCTCGGGCGCAGGGGCGCGGCGCGCATCGCGCTGATCCCGCCCGAGGTGCTAGAAACCCTCAACGAAGGGCTGGTGCCCACGGTCAACCTCAATGAATTCCTGGCGCTGGACCTGCCGCGGCTGGCCCGCAACGTGGCGGGCCACATCGGGCTCGACCCGGCGCACGAACGCATCGCGGACACATTGGCGATGCTGGGCGCCTTCAAGCCGGTGAAGCGCCACCAACACGTGGCCCGCGCGCTGTACGACCTGGCCGAGGTGCGTCCCGACCGCGACTCGATCGCCCATGCGCTGGCCGCGCATACCAGCGACGTCGCGCGGTCGTGGGCCTCGCAGTGGATCGCTTTCTCCGGCCTGCCCCTGCCGGCCAAGCTGGCTTCGACGCGCCGCTTCGCCGCGGACCCGCATTTCGCCGTGCGCGAGATGGCGTGGATGGCGGTGCGCGATGAAGTGGCCCGGTCGGTAGACGAGGCCGTCGCGTTGCTGCGGCCGTGGGCGCTCGCCGGCGACGCGAACATCCGCCGCTTCGCCAGCGAGGCCACGCGGCCGCGCGGTGTCTGGTGTGCCCAGGTCGAAGCGCTGAAGGCCGAACCCTGGCGTGGATTGCCGTTGATCGAACCGCTGAGGGCCGACCCCAGCCGCTACGTGCAGAATTCGGTGGCGAACTGGCTCAACGACGCGGCCAAGACGCAGCCCGAGTGGGTGGACACGCTGTGCCGCCGCTGGAGCCGTGAATCGCGCGCCGCCGAGACCGCGTACATCGTGCGGCGCGCGTGCAGGAGCCTCGGCTAGTTACTGGGCTTTGATCCCGCGCATGGCGATCACGCCGCCGAGCAGCGCCGTGTCGGCCTTGATTCGGTTGGCCAGGCCTTCGGAGGACGTGCCGGCCACCTGCCAGCCCTGCTGGAACAGCTTCTGGCGCACTTCTGGCGTGCGCGCGATTTCGCTGATCAGGCCGGACAGCTTCGCCACGATCGGCTTGGGCATGGATTGCGGCGCGGCGGCGGCCGTCCAGATCTCGAGCTGGAAGCCGCGCGTCACGCCGCCTTCGTCGAGGCTGGGGTATTCGGGCACGAGCGGGCTGCGGCCCGTCGACGTGACGCCGATCGCCTTGAGCTTGCCGGCGCGGATCTGTGCCGCGGCGAGCCCCGGCGGCAGCAGCGACAGGTGGATCTGCCCGCCGATCATCGCGGTGATGACCTGCGGGTTGCCGGGGTAGGGCACATGCACCGGGTCGATGTTGGTCTTGGTCTTGAGCAGTTCCATGCCGATATGGCCCACGGTGCCGATGCCCGGTGTTCCGTAGCTCCACTTGTTACCCGCGTTGCGCGCGGCCAGGAAAAACTCCTGGGCCGTGTTGCCGGGCGCGTTCGCCGGCGCGGTGAGCAGCAGGGGGGCCGTGCCGATCAGGCTGATGGGCGCGAGGTCCTTGAGCGGGTCGAAGGGCGTAGCCGGGTTGAGCAGCTTCGCGATGGTCATGTTGCCGTTGATCATCACGCCGATCGTGTGGTTGTCGGTGGCCTTGGCCACGACGTCGGCGGCGATGTTGCCGCCGGCGCCGGGACGGTTCTCCACGATCACGGGCTGGCCCAGCGCCTTCGACAGCGGCTCGGCGATGGTGCGGGCAACGAGGTCCGGCGTCGAGCCGCCGGGAAATCCGACCATGATGCGCACGGCCTTGGTGGGCCACGGGGCCGCCGGGGACTTGCCCGCGGTTTGGGGTTTGGCCGGCTTTTGCGCGAAGGCGCCGCAAGCGGCGGTGGCCAGCGCGAGCGCCAGGACGGTGCGGCGCACGGGGTGACGGTTCATCTTGTACTTCCTTGGATAGAGGCCCCACCGGGGCCCAGCCTGCAATCCTATCGTCCCGGCAGCCGGGCCCGGGCCGTCCCTAGAAATTGAGCGGCCGGATCAGCTTGCGGGAGTCGGGTGCCATCGCGTTCACGCCATCGAGCAGCCACTGGAGGCTGCCCGAGGCGTCCAGGTCGCGATCGGGAAGGAGGGCGACGGTGACGAAGAACTTGAGGGTGGTCCCGGGGGGCAGGGCCTCGGCCTGGCGCAAGCCGCCGGCAACCACCTGCTGCGCGCGGCTGAGGGCGTTTTCCGTCGTCGTGGGTCCTTCGAGCAACAGCGCGAATTCACGTTCGCCCACCCGGGCCGCGAAGTCGATGTCGGTGATCGCATGCCGCAGCACGGAGGCGGCGACGACCAGGGCGCGGTCCGCGGCGTCGCGCCCGAACTCGGCGGCCAGGGCGTCGAAGTTCGAGATCCGGACCGCCATGAGCGCGCAGGCGTGTTTCATGCTGCGGGCGCGCTGGATGGCGCTTTCCAGGCGCTGCAGGAGCGACCGCATGTGCGCCAGGCCGGTCAGCGGGTCGTTGTGCGACAGCGCCGCGGCCCGCACTTGCGCCTCGCGCCGGCGGCTCCCGCGCAGGCTCAGCGCGTAGAACAGGATCGGCATCTCGATGGCCGCGCCTATCGACACGCCGTAGCGTGTCAGCCAGCCGGCGGGAATCAGGTTCAGGCCCCGCGCCACCGGGAACGTGGCCATCACCAGCACCGGCAGGAAGCCGAGCGCGATCAGCCGGACATGGGGGTCGTCGCCGTGCGTCCAGGCCAGCACGATCAGTCCCACCACCACCACCATCGCCAGGGCGATGAGCACCATCACCAGGGAAACGGACAGTCGGGAGGCCAGGAAGGTGTCGAGGGCGACGGCGGAAAGCAGCGCGGCGATCAGGCTCCATACGGAGAGGTCCAGCGCGCGCGAATAGCGTGCGGGCTCCGTGACGGTGCGGGTGAACCACAGTGCCGCGGCCGACGAGACGCCCGGCAGCAGGAAGGTCGCGATCTCGTTCCACTTGAGCCAGTGATCCCACAAGTGCTGCGCGCCCACGCCGAGGTACGCGAGCTGCCCGGCCGCCAGCGTCGCGACATACACCGAGTAGACGCCGAAATTGCGATCCCGAAAGGCAACCGCATTGGCCGCCGCCACCAGTGCAACCAGCAAGGCCAGCCCGAAGTACGCGCCCAGCAGGAATTGCTCGCGCTCGCGCGAAGCGAGGAGTTCCGAGCGCTCCAGGAGGGCGACGGGACTGGCGAAGTCCACCCGCGCATGCTCGACCCGCAACCAGTAGCGAACCGGCTTGCCCGCCTCCGGGGCGAGTTCGAAGGTGGGAAACCGGCCGGGGAGGGGCCACTGCGAGACGGCCTTGCTGTCGCCGGCTTCCTGCTCGGCCCATTTGCCGTCGGCCGCGCGGTAGAAGAGCTGCGCCTTGTCGACGCCGGACGAGGCCAGTTCGAGGAACCAGCGCCGGCTGCCGGCGTCGATGGCGTCGAACTGCAGCCAGAGTGCCTTGCCGTCGATGTTGTAGCTGCCGCCCTTTTCGCGCAGGCTCCACGGCAGCGAGTCGGCTGTCGACTCGACCTGGTCGGGGGTGCGGACTCCCGTCGGGTCGATCCAGTAGCGGCTGCGCCCGTCCAGGGAGACCGTGGGGCGGACGGCCGAGAGAATGACGGCCGGGGGCGCGGGCGCGGCGTGCAGCGCGGTCCCGGACAGGACGTCTTGCGCAAGGACATTGCCCATGGTGGCCAGCCACAGCAGCACCCCCGCACCGAGTGCGTAAATGTTTCCCCTCACTCAACCATTGTTACAGCAATCCAGCGCAATCGGCCGCGTGCAGGACAAAGAACACCCGGAGCGTTTCATATCCCCAACGCCAAGAGCCCGGGGACGCCGGGCTCTTTCTTGCTGGGCGGGCCGCCGACGCGCGGTCGGCCGCGAGACTCAGGCGTAGGCGGCAAGCGCCTTCTTCATCTTCTTCATCGCGGCCGATTCGATCTGCCGGATGCGCTCCGCGCTCACACCGTACTCGGCGGCGAGATCGTGCAGCGTGAGGCCGCCCGAGCCGTCGTCGTTCACATTGAGCCAGCGTTCCTCGACGATGCGCCGGCTGCGCGCATCGAGCTGCTCCAGCGCGGCGGCGATGCCGTCCGTGGCCATCGAGTCGCGCTGGCGTGACTCCATCACGGCGGTGGGTTCATGGCTCGCGTCCGCCAGGTAGGCGATGGGGCCGAAAGCCTCTTCGCCGTCATCGCTCGGCGCCGGATCCAGCAGCACGTCGCCGCCGGCCATGCGCGCTTCCATCTCGACCACTTCCTCGCGCTTGACGTTCAGCTGGCGCGCCATGACTTCGATCTGCGCGTCGGTCAGGCTGTTCCGGTGCGTCTGGGCGTCCGCATTGTCCTTGAAGCCCTGCTTCATCGAGCGCAGGTTGAAGAACAGCTTGCGCTGGGCCTTGGTGGTCGCCACCTTCACCATGCGCCAGTTCTTCAGGATGTATTCGTGGATCTCGGCCTTGATCCAGTGCAGCGCGTAGCTCACCAGGCGAACGCCCTGGTCGGGGTCGAAGCGCTTCACGGCCTTCATGAGGCCGATGTTGCCTTCCTGGATCAGGTCGCCATGCGGCAAGCCGTAGCCCAGGTACTTCCGGGAAACCGAGACCACAAGCCGAAGGTGTGACAGAACCAGCTTGCCGGCCGCTTCCAGGTCATTGTGTTCCTTGAACTTGCGCGCGAACTCCTGCTCCTCCTGGGGAGTCAGCATCGGAAGGCGGTTGGCCGCCGAAATGTAGGCGTCCAGGTTGCCCAGGGACGGGACCACCGCCCACGGGTTGGCCATGGCCAATGCCGTGCCGGGCGCTGCCGTTGTGTTGGTCATACCAGGGGCTCCTTTCGATTTCATATATGCGTTATTTTAGCACTCTCTTTGATGGAGTGCCAAAGCCGAAGTTCAGTCCGCCAGCATACCGCTTCAGGGTTATTCCCGGTGTCGGACAGTGCTGCAAGTCGTCGCCCGTGGCGGCTTTCGAGCTAGCATCCCGCAACAAGCAGTAACAACCGGGGCGACCGCCCCGGGAAGCGGGAGCCGGAGGAGGGCAATCCATGAAGGCGATCATCAGCGGGATTTTTTCCAGGAAGGAGAAGCCCGTCCATTCGCCGTCCGCCAATTCGGCGGTCTCGTCCGAGTTGACCACCAGCGATATCGAAAATTACTACCTGAGGATTATTGTTGACTGCCTCAGGCGCATGCTCGTGCCGGCGGAGAACATCGAGGTGGGGGTCAAGCGATCGGGCACCGGCCCCGACGGGATGATCGCGTTCGCGGGATACGTTCGCATCCTCAAGTGGGATCCCGTGCTCACGCCCGTGCTGCTGCAGAACATGCCCGTCATCGACGGCCGCATCCGCAAGGTGGTGGCCGCGTCGGTGATCCTGGAGGGAACGCACTTCGCCGGCGTCTGGTTCCAGGCCGCGAGCAGCACCGAAGGCGCGCCCAAGGCCCTGGTCGGTCTGCCCAGCGAGTTGATCCACCAGCCCGGCGGTAGCGCGGGGTCCGCCTGAGCCCGACGGTGATCGTGCCCATGGAGGCCAGCTGTTTTGGAACAATCGGCGGATTCTGGAAGGCCACGCCATGCAAGACTGTAAGGAACTCGACATTCTGAGCGTCACCACGACGGTGGGTTCCCTGGCCGCGGCACACGCCCTGGCGCGTGAAATCATCGCCCAGCGGCTGGCGGCCTGCGTGCAGGTCGAACCGGGCCTGACCTCGTTCTACCGGTGGAAGGGCGAGCAATGCGAGGAACCGGAAGTGCGGCTCGTCATCAAGACGATGCCGGCCTGCGAAGGCGCGCTGCAGGAGTTCATGGCCCGCCGCCACCCGTATGAGGTGCCGCAGTTCCTCGCCGTGCCCATGCGAGCGAGCGAGGCCTATGCGCGGTGGGTCCGCTCGCAGACGGCGGGGCCGGACGCCTGAATTTCAGCGCACGGACAGCCCGGGGGCTGCGCCGCGAGCGCCCACTTCCCCGATCGCCGTTGCGGCGTCGAAGCCGTGCTTGCGGAATATCGCCAACACTTCGTCGACCGCTTGGGGGGAGCACGACACCAGCAGCCCGCCGCTGGTTTGCGGGTCGGACAGCAGCGCCCGGTCGAGTGGGTCGAACCCGTCCGGCAGCGACACGTCGGCGCCGTAGCCCGCCCAGTTGCGCCCCGAGGCGCCGGTGACCATGCCCTGGGCTGCCAGCTTGCGCACGCCCGAAAGGAGGGGAACGCGGGCCCACTCGACCCTCACCGGCAGCCGCGCCCCGCGTGCCAGCTCCAATGCGTGGCCCGCCAGGCCGAAGCCGGTCACATCGGTCAGGGCATGCACCCCGTCGAGCGCGGCGAGTTCCGGGCCGGGCGTGTTCAGCTTCGTGGTGGTCGCGATCATCTGCGCGTAGCCGGCAGCGTCGAGCGCGTCCTTCTTCAGCGCGGCCGACAGCACACCGACGCCCAGGGGCTTGCCCAGCACCAGCACATCGCCGGGCTGTGCGTCGGCATTGCGCTTGACCCGCGCCGGGTGCACCAGGCCCAGGGCCACGAGCCCGTAGATCGGCTCGACCGAATCGATGGTGTGTCCCCCGGCGATCGGGATGCCTGCTTCACGGCAAATCGATTCGCCGCCCGCGAGGATCCTGCCGATGGTCGCGGTGGACAGCACATTGACCGGCATTCCCACGAGCGCCAGCGCCATGATGGGCCGACCGCCCATCGCATACACGTCGGAGATCGCGTTGGTCGCCGCGATGCGGCCGAAGTCATACGGGTCGTCGACGATCGGCATGAAGAAGTCGGTGGTCGCGATCAGTGCCTGCTCGTCGTTGAGCCTGTACACCGCCGCGTCGTCGGAGGTTTCGATGCCGACCAGCAGCTCCGGGGGCAGCGGCAGCCGCGCCGTGTCCTTCAGGATCTCGGTGAGCACCCCGGGCGCGATCTTGCAGCCGCAGCCCCCGCCGTGGGACAGCGAGGTGAGCCTCGGTTCGGTGCGGGTTTCGGGCACGGCGGTCATGTCAGCAGCGCCAGTGCGAACTCGCGCGCATCGAAGGTCTCGAGGTCTTCCAGTTTCTCGCCGATGCCGATGAAATACACCGGCACCGGCCGCTCCTGCGCGATCGCCGCGAGGACGCCGCCCTTGGCCGTGCCATCGAGCTTGGTGACGATCAGGCCCGTGAGCTGCAGTGCATCGTCGAAGGCCCTGACCTGCGTCAGCGCGTTCTGCCCCGTGTTGCCGTCGATCACGAGCAGCACCTCGTGGGGAGCGGAGGCGTCGGCCTTCTGCACGACACGCTTGATCTTCTTCAATTCTTCCATCAGGTGCAGCTGGGTCGGCAGCCGGCCGGCGGTGTCCACCAGCACGACGTCCTTTCCGCGAGCCCGTCCCGCGGTGACTGCATCGAAGGTCACCGCCGCCGGGTCGCCGCCTTCCTGGCTCACGATCTCCACCGTGTTGCGGTCGGCCCAGATCGACAGCTGCTCGCGGGCGGCGGCGCGGAACGTGTCGGCGGCCGCCAGCAGCACGGAGACGCCTTCGTTGGCCAGGTGCTTTGTCAGCTTGCCGATGGACGTGGTCTTGCCGGCACCGTTGACGCCCGCGACCATGATCACTGTCGGGCGAAACTCCCCGATCACCAGCGGCTTTTCGAGCGGCAGCAACAACTGGGTGAGCGAATCGACCAGGATGTTCTTCACCTGCACCGGCCGCGTGGCGCCGCTCGCCTGCACGCGGCGCTTCACTTCGTCGAGCAGGTGCCCGGTGGCCTTCACGCCCGTGTCCGCCATCAGCAGCGCCGACTCCAGCTCCTCATAGAGGTGGTCGTCGATCTGCGCGCCGGTGAACACCTGCGAGATGCTGGAGCCGGTCTTGCGCAGGCCCGAGCTGAGTTTCTCGAGCCAGCGCTGGCGCTCCGGCGCCACGGGGGCGGGAACGGGTATCTCGATCGGCTGCACCAGGGCGCTGCCGATCAGGCCGCGCTCCTGCGCCGGCGCCGTCGCGGCCACGGGTGCCGGCGTCGCGGCGGGTTTTTTCTTGAAGAAACTGAACATTGCGGGGGTTCTTAGAATCACAGGATTCTATGAAACAGCTCCTACGCCTCGCTTTATGCAGTCTTTCACTCCTCGGGTTCATCCCTCCGGCGCTGGCGCAGGCGGCCGCCCCCCGCATTGAACAATACAAGCTCGGCAACGGGATGACGGTCATCGTCAAGCCCGACCGCCGGGCGCCCACGGCCGTCCATATGGTGTGGGTGCGGGTCGGCGCCATGGATGAGGTGGACGGCGTGAGCGGCGTCGCGCACGTTCTCGAGCACATGCTCTTCAAGGGCACGGCCGAGCTGAAGGCCGGCGAATTCTCGCGCCGCGTCGCCGCGCTCGGCGGCCGCGAGAACGCGTTCACCATGCGCGACGCCACCGGCTACTTCCAGCAGATCCCGGCCGGCAAGCTCGAGGACGTGATGAAGCTCGAGGCCGACCGCTTCGCGAACAACCGCTGGCCCGACGAGGAGTTCAAGCGCGAGCTCGAAGTCGTCAAGGAAGAGCGGCGCTTGCGCACCGAGGACCAGCCTCGCTCCCTCATGTGGGAGGCCCTGAACGCGACGGTGTACCACGCTTCGCCCTACCGTCGCCCCATCGTAGGCTGGATGAGCGACCTGGACGCGATGACGGCGCAGGACGCGCGCGACTTCTACCGGCATTGGTATGTTCCGGCGAACGCGGCCGTCGTGGTGGCCGGCGACGTGGACCCGCTGCAGGTCCTGCGGCTGGCCGAAAAATACTACGGCCGCATCCCGGCGCGGCCGGTGCCCGCGCGCAAGCCGCGTGACGAGCCGGAGCAGGCGGGCGTGCGCCGGATGGAATTCAAGGCGCCCGCGGAGCAGGCCTACCTGGCGCTGGCGTTCAAGGTGCCCCAGCTCACGTCGTTCGAGCCCGGCCCCGCCAACGACGATGCGCTGGCGCTCACCGTGCTGGCCGCGGTGCTCGACGGCTACAGCGGCGCGCGCCTGGAGCGCTCGTTGACGCAGGGCAGCGACCGCGTCGCCGACAGCGTCGGTGCGGGCAATGGATTGTGGGGCCGGGGGCCCCAGCTTTTCACGCTGGACGGCGTCCCCGCGAAGGGCAAGACGCCCGAGCAGGTCGAGGCCGCGCTGCGGGCCGAAGTCGCCAAGGTGGCGCGCGAGGGCGTCAGCGAAGCGGAACTCACCCGCGTGAAGACGCAATGGATCGCGGGCGAGGTGTACAAGCTGGATTCGGTCATGAACCAGGCGCGCGAACTCGGCGGCTTCTGGGTCCAGGGCCTGCCGCTCGACGCCGGCGAGCGGTTGATCCAGCGCCTGCGCGGCGTGACGGCCGAGCAGGTGAAGTCAGTCGCGGCGCGCTATTTCGGCGACGACCAGCTCACCGTCGGCATCCTCCGGCCCCAGCCGGTGGACCCCAATCGCAAACCCCGCACGCCGCCCGCCGGCATGCGTCATTGAAAAGGGCTTGCAAACCATGCTCGCAACGAACAAGAACAAGAACATGGGGACGGCGCTGCGCGCCGCCTGCGCAGCCCTCCTGCTGGGCGGCGCCCAGGCGCTCGCCGCCATCCCCATCCAGCAATGGACCCAGCCCAGTGGCGCGAAGGTCTATCTGGTGGAAAGCCCGTCCATCCCGATGGTGGACGTCCAGATGGACTTCGACGCGGGCAGCCGCCGGGACCCGGCCGACAAGGCGGGTCTCGCGCAGGCGACCGCGGGAATGACCTCCAAGGGCATCACGGCAGCGCGCACGCCCGGCTCCGGACCCTACGACGCCGCGCTCGACGAGAACCAGCTGAGCGAGGCGTGGGCCGACCTGGGCGCGGGCTTCAGTGCCAGCGCCGGCACCGACCGCATGAGTTTTTCGCTGCGGTCGCTGACTTACCCCGACCTCCTGGCCAAGGCGGTGCAACTGGGCGCGAGGCAGCTGGCCGACCCGTCCTTTCCCGACCCCGTCTGGCAGCGCGAGCGGCAGCGCCTGTCGGCCTCGATCCGCGAAGCCAACACCAAGCCGGCGACGATCGCGGGCCACGCGTATGCCGCCGCGGTCTACGGCAGCCACCCGTACGGCTACGAGACGACGGAAGAGACGCTCGCGCGCATCAGCGTGGACGACATGCAGCAGGCCTACCGGCGGCAGGTCGAGCCGTGCCGCGCGAAGGTCAGCATCGTCGGCGCCGTGACGCGCGCACAGGCCGATGCGATGGTCGCCACGCTGCTGTCGCGGCTACCCGCGGCGGCCACCGGCCGGTGCGAGCCGCTCGCGCCGGTGGCGGAGGTGGCGGCCCTTGCGGCCCCGCTGGCGCGCCAAATCCCCTTCGCGTCCGCCCAGGCCCATGTCCTGATGGGCCAGCCCGGCTACAAGCGCAGCGACCCGGACCATTTCGCGCTGCTGGTGGGCAACTACACGCTGGGCGGCGGGGGCTTCGTCTCGCGGCTGACCGAGGAAGTGCGGGAAAAGCGGGGCCTGAGCTACAGCGTCTACAGCTATTTCGCGCCGGGCTTGCATGCCGGCTCGTTCACGGTCGGCCTTCAGACCCGCCCTGACCAGACGGCGCAGGCCGTGCAGGTCTCGCGCGACGTGCTGGCCCGGTTCGTCGCCGAAGGCCCGACTCCGCAGGAGCTGAAGGCCGCCAAAGACTACCTGATCGGCGGCTTCCCGCTGCTGATCGACAGCAACCGCAAGCTGCTGGACAACGTGGCCAACATTGCCTGGCACAACCTGCCCCTGGACTACCTGGACACATGGACACGCCAGGTGGAACGGATCACGGCGGCGGACATCAAGGCCGCCTTCGACCGCAAGCTGCAGCCGCAGCGCATGGTCACCGTGACCGTGGGCGCCGTGGCGGCGCCCCAACAGTAGTCCCCTCCGTTTGATCCCGCCCCTGTCAACGTTGACAGGGGTGCGCCACACGGAAAATTTCCCGTCGCCAGAATGGGCCCATCGCTGTCACGCGATGGTGCCATCAGGGAGGCACGAGTAGAAGAGGGGTTCCGGACGCGCGTCCGCGGTCTTCGGGCCGCGGCGCGCTGTTCCCGCCGGGTCCTTATCATTGGACGCTCCATGGTCCGACGCGCCCCTCCTTCCCCCGCTCCTTTCCGCCCACCCGCGCACCGCGTGTCCCACGAGGTGCGCATCATCGGGGGGCAGTGGAAGCGCACGAAGCTCCCGGTGCCCGATCGGCCGGGCTTGCGGCCCACGCCCGACCGCGTGCGGGAAACCCTTTTCAACTGGCTCGGGCAGGACCTCACGGGATGGCATTGCGTCGATGCGTTCGCCGGCACCGGGGCCCTGGGCCTGGAAGCGGCGTCGCGCGGCGCCGCCGAGGTCCTGCTGGTGGAGCAGGACCCTCGGCTCGTGGACCAGTTGCGGGCGACCCAGGCCAGACTCGGCGCCACGGCAGTCAAGGTCGAGCGGGGCAACGGCCTGTCCGTTCTCTCGCGCTTGCCTCCAGGGGGCCTGGACCTGGTCTTCCTGGACCCGCCGTTCGACGCCAACCTCTACGAGAAGGCGCTGGCCGCATCCGCCTCGCCGCTGGCGGCCGATGGACTGGTCTACCTGGAGGCACCCTCGGCGTGGACCGACGCCGCGCTCGCTGCGTACGGGCTGGTCGTGCTGCGCCACGTCAAGGCGGGGGCGGTGCATGCGCACCTGTTGCGCCGGGCTGCATAATGCACTGCAGCAAAGGGCGGAAAGCCGCTCTCGCCCGTTGAGGAGAAACTCATGGAGCGCATGGCGAGGGGCCCCGGCTTGCTGGGGATCGACACGCGCAATGAGTGAGGTGGGCGACACCCAGAACATCGTCAATCAGCCTGTTGAGGAGCCCACCATGGCCCATAACGTGATCGCCGTCTATCCCGGGACTTTCGATCCCATGACCCTGGGCCATGAGGACGTCATACGCCGGGCCACCCAGCTGTTCGACCGCGTCATCGTGGCCGTGGCCGCGGGGCACCACAAGAAGGCGATGTTCACGCTGTCCGAGCGCATCGAGATGGCGCGCGAGGTCGTGGAGGCCTATCCGCAGGTGGAGGTGGAAAGTTTTTCGGGGCTGCTGCGCGACTTCGTGGTGGCGCGCGGCGGCAAGGCCATGGTGCGCGGCCTGCGGGCCGTGACCGATTTCGACTACGAGTTCCAGCTGGCGGGGATGAACCGCAGCCTGATGCCCGAGGTGGAAACGGTGTTCCTCACACCCAGCGACAAGTACCAGTTCATCAGCAGCACTTTCGTTCGCGAAATTGCCGTGCTGGGCGGTGAAGTGGATAAATTCGTGTCGCCGCGTGTGCAGCAGCGGCTCATCGAGAAGGTGCGCAGCCTCGGGCGGGAATAGCCCCCACGCTCGTCACTGCGCGTCCTCGCTGCCTCCGAAGGGGCGCAACCTGCCTCGGGGCGGCCCCGCGGCAGGTTAGGCCGCCGCGGGTCAGGCCCAGCGCGGCCATTGCTCCAGCCACGCCTTCAATATCGCGTTGACGGCGCCGGGCTGTTCCATCGTCAGCATGTGGCCGCAGCGCGCCACCGTCGCCAATTCCGCCCCGGGCACCAGTTCGGCGATTTCGGCCGAACACTCCGGCGGCGTCAGCTGATCGCTGTCGCCGCACATCACCAGCGTGGCGCAGCGCAGCGCCGGCAGGTGCGTACGAGCATCGGGGCGCGAGATCACCGCGCGGTTCTGCCGGATCAATTGCCCGGCCCCCGCCCGCTCGACGAAGTCGAGATAGGCGCGCACCAGGACCGCATCGCGGGCGTTGTCGGGGTGGAAGGCGAAGCCGACGTTCGCCTCGATCACTTCCATGGCGCGCCCCTGGCCGAACAGCTCGATCGCGGTTTCGCGCACTTGCCGCATCTCGGGCGTCTCGGGGCGGGCGGTCGTCCCCAGCAGCGCGAGGCCGGCGACGCGCGCGGGGGCCTGGCGGGCCACTTCCATCGCGATCATGCCGCCCATGGAGGCGCCGCAGAGAACGAAATCTCCCTCGTGGCTGGCCAGCAGCGCCGCGGCCATCGCCTCCAGTGTCTCGTGGTCCTGCATGTGGATGTCGCTGACGACGGGGGCCCACGCCGCCAATGCCGTGCGCTGGGCTTCCCACATCGTTTCGTCCGCGGCGAGGCCGGGCAACAGGATCAATCGGGCATTCATCGTGCTAATGCTGGGTAAGCGCCTATTCTGTCATTTCGGGCGCGCTGGGATAATTGCGCCATGACCGAACTGATCCTGCTGCGCCACGGTGAGACCGACTGGAATCGCGAACTGCGCTTCCAGGGCCACGTGGACGTGAGCCTGAACGCCATCGGGCTGGAGCAGGCGCGGCGGCTCGCGCTGCGTCTGTCCGGCGAAGCCGCGCACCACGTCTACGCCAGCGACCTGCTGCGGGCGCGCCAGACCGCCGAGCCCGTGTCGGGCCGGCTGGGCCTGGCCACCGTCAGCGACCCCGCGTTGCGGGAGCAGAGCTTCGGCCTGGTGGACGGAATGCGCGTCGACGACATCAAGGCGCGGCATCCTCAGGCCTGGGAGGGCTGGCTGCGCTTCGACGAGGATTACTGCATGCCCGAGGGCGAGACGACCCGGCAGTTCCATGCGCGGGTGATGGATGCGGTGCAGCGCATCGCCGCGGCGCACACCGGCCAGACCCTGGTGGTCGTCACGCACGGCGGCGTGCTGGACATGGTCTACCGCACCGCCCGGGCCCTCGGCTTGAGCGGGCCGCGGCAGAGCGAGATTCCGAACGCGGGCTTGAACCGCGTCCGCGTGCGCGAAGGTGGCATCGACATCCTGGCCTGGGCCGACGTGCAGCACCTGGCCGACCTGCCGCCGCAGCCGGTCTACGACCAGCGCAAGCTCGCGGCGACGCAGCCGAGCCCGAGCGCCGCGTAGACCTGCGCCGCCTGGCGTTTCAGGCGCGCCGATTCCGGCTGGCTGCGCACCTGCTGCCCCAGCAGGTTCTGGGCCCCCGCGAGCCGGCCGGCGCGAATCATCGAGTCGAGCCAGACCTGCGCGAACAGGTCGCGCTGGGCATGGCTGCCGCCGATTTCCACCAGGCGTGGCAAGGCCTGGCCGAGTTCGTCGATGGCGCGGGCATCGTCGCCGCGCGCGTGGGCGAGCAGGCCGCGGCTGGCGGGGACGCACACGCGTTGCCAGGCCGCGCGCGCGTGCTCCGGCGCCGCCGCTGCGTGCGCTTCGATGTTGCGCATCAGCGCATCGGCCTCGGGGCGCCCGGCCCTCGCCAGCCCATAGAGGTACTGCATGTCCAGGAACGGCAGTACATGGTCTTGCAGCCGCCGCGCGAGGTAATCGCCGACGTCCCTCCAGCGGTCGCCGACATCGACGCCCGCCAGCTCCAGCCGGGCGAGCAACGAGGTGGCATTGACCTGGTCCTGCGAGTACTCCTTGGCGACGCCCCATACCTGCCGGTCGTAGAGCTGGATCGCTTCGGCGTGCTCGTCCCGCTCGAGCGCGAACAGCGCCTGGTGCCACCAGTTGTGGGTCACCATGAACGAGTTCAGTCCCGTCCACGTGTCGCTCACATCCTCGAGGAAGGCGTGGCCCTCGCGGATGCGGCCTTGCGTCAGCATCACATGGGCCAGCGCATGGTGGGCCCAGGGCTCCTTGCGGCGCATCGCGATCGCCTTGAGCGCGGCCGCCTCCGCCTCCTCGAGCAAGTGGCACTGCTCCCAGGCGAAGGCGAGCATCCCATGCAGGTAGGGCACATCCCCCGCGGCGGGCAGGGCAGCCAGTGCCATGCGCAACATGCCGGGCGAATCGCCCCGGTTGAAGAGGTGGTAGTGGCCGAGCTTGAGCGACGCGAGGTCGCGGGGGAATTCCCTCGCCTGTTCCTCGTGCAAGGCGATGGCCCGGGGGATGTCGCCCTCCACCCATGCCGACACCGCATGCATGAAGCGGCGCTCGCGCGGCGTACAGAGACTTTCGCCGGCCAGCGCGCGGTGAAGGAAGGGGCGCGCGTTGGCGGGGGCTTCGCCCGACTCGGCGAACATGTGCACCGCGGCCGCGCAAGCCTGGATGATCGGGCTGGCGTCGTGATCCGCGGCGGCGAGGATATCGACGGCTCGAGCCTCGCTCGCGATGAAACCTTCGACGAAGTCGTTCAGCGGCGCGAGGCTGCTCTCGTCCTGCAGGGTCACCGGGTTGCCGAGGCAGTCAGGCCGGAGCGTCGTGCCTGCTAGCTGCATTGTGCAGGCCCGAGTAGGAGTCGCCTACGCTGCGCAGGTGCCCAGGCGCCGCGCTGCGGCGAGTCAGTCCACATGGTGCAGCGCTTCGGAGGGCGGCTGCGGCCAGGGGCGTTGCGGGTCGCGGATGATCTCGAACGCACGCGCGACCTGCAGGACGCCCAGGTCGTCGAACCGCTGGCCCGCGATCTGCAGGCCGATCGGCAGGCCGTCGCCGGTATAGCCACAGTTGATCGACGCCGCCGGTTGCTCCGACATGTTGAACGGCACCGTGAAGCCGATGTGTTCCAGCGGGCGCAGCGGATCGTTGGTGGGTGAGGGCAGCGCCGCGGCGAACGCCGGCACGGGGGAGGTTGGCGAGATGACGTAGTCGAAGCCGCGGCAGGCGTTCACGGTGGCGACGCGCGTCGCGTGGAACTGGCTGGCCGCCTTGAACACCGCTTCTCCTTCCATGCCCGCCGCGCTGTCGCCCCACTGCTGGATGTAGGGCAGCACCTTGGCCTTGCGTTCGGGAGGCAGCGCCTTCATGTCCACGTAGGAGCGCATCCGCCAGAAATGGTCCATGCCATCGAGCATGGCCTGCGTCATGAAGGGCGGCATGGGCGCCACCACGGCGCCGGCGCGCTCGAACAGGCGCGCGGCGTGCTCGACGGCGGCGCGCACTTCCGGTTCCAGAGCGAGGCCGCAGCCGGCTTCCAGGAGCAGCCCGATGCGCAATCCCTTGAGTTTCTCCACGCCTGCATCGAACTTGTTCCACGCAATGTCCTGGAACGGCAGGCTCATGCTGTCGCGCGCATCGGGCAGCGACAGCACCTGCATGAACCACGCCGAGTCGGCGACGCTGCGCGTCATCGGCCCGGCGGCGCGGCCGGTGTACGGCGGATCGATGGGGATGCGGCCCAGGCTGGGCTTGAGGGTGAAGATGCCGCACCACCCTGCGGGCAGGCGCAGCGATCCGCCGATGTCGGTGCCGACGTGCAGCGGCCCGTAACCCGCCGCGGCAGCCGCGCCGGCGCCCGCGCTGGAGCCCCCTGGCGTGCAGCCCAGGTTCCACGGGTTGCGAGACAGCTGGTGGAAGCTCGACAGCCCGGACGACAGCATCCCGTAGTCGGGCATGGTGGTCTTTGCCACCAGGATGCCGCCGGCCGCGCGCACGCGCGCTGCGGGCGGCGCGTCCATCGGCGCCGGCGCCAACGCCGTGGCGGCCGTGCCGAGCGGCATGGGATCGCCCTGCGTCGCGATGTTGTCCTTGAGCGTGACCGGCACGCCGTCCAGCGGGCCGAGCGGCGCGCCGCGCAGCCAGCGCGCCTCGCTGGCGCGGGCCTGTTGCAGCGCGAGCTCGGGCCTCAAGAGGTAGAGCGCGTGGAGGTGGTGCTCCCAGCGCTCGATGTGTCCCAGCACCGACTGAACGACTTCCACCGGCGAGAATTCGCGCCGGCGGTAGGCCTCGATCAGCGTGGGCGCCGACAGCTCATGCAATGCATGCGGGTACTTCTCTGACATGCAGGCAGCCGGTTCAGGCCCACGACAGCGCCGACAGGTCGTTCACGAAGACCGGCATGTCCTTCCAGAGGCCCTTGAGGTTCTTGTTGGCGACCGTTACCCACTGCGGCTGATACAGGAAGGCGTGCACGCTGTCTTCGGCCAGCAGGCGCTGGATTTCTCCGACGAGCTTTGCACGGTCGGCCGCGCGGGGAGACGTCTTGTACTTGTTGTACAGGTCGTTGAACTTCGTCGACTGGTAGTTCCAGTAATAGTCCGGCTTGGCGAAGTTGCCCAGGTCGAACGGCTCCACGTGCGAGACGATGGTCAGGTCGTAGTTCTTGGCGCCGTAGGTGCCCGACAGCCACTGCGCCCACTCGACGTTCTGCAGCTTGGCGGTGATGCCCACCTTGGCCAGCTGCGAGGCGATCACCTCGCCGCCCTGGCGCGCGTACGGCGGCGGGGGCAGCGTGAGCGTCAACTCGAGCGGCGTGGTGACGCCCGCTTCCTTGAGCAGGGCCTTGGCCTTCTCCGGGTTGTAGGGATTCACGCCGGTCGTGTCGACGTAGCCGAACGCGCCGGGAACGTAGTGGCTGCCGATCGGCGCGCCGTAGCCGTCGCCGGCGCCCTGGATGACGGCCTTGCGGTCGATCGCCATGGCGATCGCGCGGCGAACCCGCACGTCGTCCAGCGGTTTCTTCTTGTTGTTGATCGCCAGGATGGTCTTGGCGCGCGAACCCGACACCAGCACCTGGAACTTCGAGTTGTCCTTGAATTGCGGCACGCTGCGGGGCGTGACGCGCGGGAAAGCGTCCACATCGCCCGCAAGCAGGGCCGCCACTTGCGCGGCCGGGTCCGAAATGAAGCGGAAGGTGACCTTCCTGATCTTCGCCGCCCCCGGATTGCGGTAGCCGTCCCACTTGGACAGGGTCACGGACGAACCCTTGGCCCAGTTGTCGAGCTTGTAGGGGCCCGTGCCCACCGGCTTGGTGGCGTTGGTGTCCGCGCTCCTGGGCTCCACGATGATGGCTGTCGCCTGGCCCATGAGGAAGAGGAAGTCGGGGTCGAGCTCCTTGTTGATCACGACGACGGTGTGGTCGTCCACCACCTGCACGGCCTCCATGCTGGCGAAGGTGCGCTTGTCCTTGTTGGTGCTCTTCTCGGCGCCCGCGCGCGTGAAGGAGAACTTGACGGCCTGCGCGTTGAACGGCTCGCCGTTCTGGAACTTCACGCCCTTGCGCAGCCTGAAGGTGTAGGTGCGCAGGTCGGGCGAGACCTCCCAGCTCTCGGCCAGCAACGGGCTCACGGTGCCGTCGGAGTTGATCTTGGTCAGGGTCTCATAGATGTTGTACTGCGTGATCTCGGCGATGGCCGAGGCCGCCCCTGCCGTCGGATCCAGCCCCGGCGGCTCGAGCGCCATCGCGAGCACGGCGGAGTCCTTGCGGCCCTGGGCCAGCGCCCCTTGCGAGACGGCCAGGGGCACGCTGGCCCAGGCGGCCACGGAGGCCGAGTGCGTGAGGACGGTGCGACGCTTCAACATGATTTTCTTCTCCAGGCTAGGACCACAACGAAAGTTCGAAAGCCCCTCCACGGGGTGCGATTGCCATCATCCCCGAGATTGGCCGGACGTGGCAAGAGGGATTTGCTCGGCCCGTGCAGCGCGTGTTCGCCGCGCGGGTTCGGCCTGCGGGACGGCCTCCAGCAAGGCCTGCGTGTAAGGGTGCTCGGCTGCGGTGAACAGCCGCTCGGGCGGGCCCTGCTCCACGATACGGCCTTGCCAGAGCACGGCCACGTCGTCGCACAGGTGGTGCACCACCGCCAGGTCGTGGCTGATCAGCATGTACGTGATGCCGAACTCGGCCTGCAGGTCCTGCATCAGGTTGAGCACCTGCGCCTGCACCGACACGTCGAGCGCGCTCACCGGCTCGTCGGCGACGATCAGGCGCGGGCGGGTGATCAGCGCGCGGGCGATCGCGATGCGCTGGCGCTGGCCGCCGGAAAATTCGTGCGGGTACTTGCCCAGGTCGTTGGCGCGCAGGCCTACCGAGGCGAGCGTGTCGACGGCGCGCTGGTGGCGTTCCTCGCGGCTCGTGTCGCCCTGCGCGGCAAGGGGCTCGGTGACGATGCGCTCGATGGACTGGCGCGGGTCCAGCGATCCGTACGGATCCTGGAAGACCATCTGGATGTCGCGCCGCGCCTGCCGCAGTTCCTCCGCCGGCAGGGTGTGCAAGTCGCGGCCAAGCAGCTTGACGCTGCCGGCGGTCGGCTTGTCCAGCGCCATCACCAGGCGCGCCAGCGTGGATTTGCCGGAGCCCGACTCGCCGACGATGCCCATGCTCCGGCCTGCCTCGATGGTGAAGCTCACGCCGTTGAGCGCGTGCACCTTGGGCGGCGGCGCGAACAATTTCTCGCGCGGCATCGCGTATTCGCGCACCAGGTTCTCGACCTGCAGCAGGGGGGCGGCGCTCACGGAAACCTCCGCGCTGCGTGCTGCGGTGCGAGCGCCTTCGGGCGGCCGGTCGGCGCTCATGCGGCCACTCCTTCGCGCTTGGCCGCCGCCACGGCATCCAGCCGGATGCAGCGTGCCTGGTGGCCGGGCTCGAACTCGACTGGCGGCGGCGGGGTGGCGTGGCACTCGGGGACGGTGAACTTGCAGCGCCCGGCGAACGGGCAGCCGGCGGGCAAGTCGACCAGCTCGGGCACTGTCCCGGCGATCGTCGCCAGCCGCTGGCCCTTGCGCGACTTCAGGCCCGGGCGTGCGGCGAAAAGACCCCATGTGTACGGGTGCATGCGGTGCTCGAACACCGCGTCGGTCGGGCCGCTCTCCACGACGCTGCCGCCGTACATCACCAGCATCCGTGCGACGTTCTGCGCGATCACGCCCAGGTCGTGCGAGATCAGTATCAGCGCCATGCCGCGCTCGGCGACGAGCTCGCTGATCAGGTCCAGGATCTGGCGCTGGACGGTCACGTCCAGCGCCGTCGTCGGCTCGTCGGCGATCAGCAGGTCGGGCCCGCAGGCGAGCGCCATCGCAATCGTGATGCGCTGGCGCTGGCCGCCGGAGAACTGGTGCGGAAACGCGTCGATGCGGCGGGCCGCGTCCGGGATGCCGACGCGGTCCAGCAGCGCGATCGCTTCCTTGCGCGCATCGTCGGCGGACAGGCCGCGATGCAGGCGCAGCGGCTCGGCCACCTGGCGGCCGATGCTGTGGACGGGGTTGAGCGCCGTCATCGGCTCCTGGAAGATCATGCCGATGCGGTTGCCGCGGATATCGCACATCGCGGCATCGCTCTTGGTGGTCAGCTCCTCGCCGTTGAAGCGGATGCTGCCGGTGACCTCGGCGTTCTCCGGCAGCAGGCCCATGAGCGACATCGCCGTGATGGACTTGCCGCAGCCCGACTCCCCGACCAGCCCCAGCGTCTCGCCGCGCTCGAGCGAGAAGCTCACGTCGCGAACGGCGTACGCCGGGCCGCGGTGCGTTCGCAGCTTCACGTGCAGGTGGTTGACTTCGAGCAGGGGCATCAAGACTTCCGACGGGCCGCCCCTAGGGAGGCTTGCGCCCCCTCGGGGGGCAGCGAACGAATGTGAGCGTGGGGGCCCATCTATCTCTTTCTCGCGAGGCGGGGATCGAACAGGTCGCGCAGGCCGTCGCCCAGCAGGTTCAGGCCCAGCACCGCCAGCGCGATCGCCACGCCGGGGAATACGGCCAGCAGCGGCGCCTGGAACAGCAGTGTCTGCGCTTCGCTCAGCATCCGGCCCCACGAAGGCT
>Ga0255338_1002421_pt1 | contig 27371 bp, 24 predicted proteins | sample MeOH1_35cm_T4_19_FD_203715 | JGI IMG/M metagenome (GOLD analysis project Ga0255338, IMG submission 203715) | Sandy soil microbial communities from University of British Columbia, Vancouver, Canada - MeOH1_35cm_T4_195 | ecosystem: Engineered > Artificial ecosystem > Sand microcosm > Unclassified ...
AGGTGACGTCGGCGGTGGCCGGGTCCGTCATGATCGTCGCCGGGTTGGAGTTGATCAGGATGACCTTGTAGCCCTCCTCGCGCAGGGCCTTGCAGGCCTGCACGCCGGAGTAGTCGAATTCACATGCTTGACCGATGATGATCGGACCCGCGCCGATGATCAGGATCGATTTGATGTCTGTGCGCTTGGCCATGTCTTACTTCTTCTTGGCGTCCATGAGGCCGGTGAAACGGTCGAACAGATAGCCAATGTCATGCGGGCCGGGAGACGCCTCCGGGTGGCCCTGGAAGCAGAAGGCCGGCTGGTCGGTGCGGGCCAGGCCCTGCAGCGTGCCGTCGAACAGGCTCACGTGCGTGGGGCGCAGGTTGGCCGGCAGCGTCCTCTCGTCCACCGCGAAGCCGTGGTTCTGGCTGGTGATGCTCACGCGGCCGGTGTCGAGGTCCTTCACCGGATGGTTGGCGCCGTGGTGGCCGAACTTCATCTTGAAGGTCTTCGCGCCCGAGGCCAGCGCCATGATCTGGTGGCCCAGGCAGATGCCGAAGGTGGGATAGCCGGCCTCGATCAGCTCGCGCGTCGACTCGATCGCGTAGTCGCAGGGCTCCGGGTCGCCGGGGCCGTTGGACAGGAACACGCCATCGGGGTCGAGCTTCATCACTTCGGCCGCCGGCGTCTGCGCCGGCACCACGGTCACCTTGCAACCGCGCTCGGCCAGCATGCGCAGGATGTTCTTCTTCACGCCGTAGTCGAAGGCGACCACGTGGTACTTCGGCTGTTCCAGGTGGCCGTAGCCTTCGCCCAGTTGCCATTCGGTCTGCTCCCAGTCGTAGGGCTTGGGCACGGAGACCTCCCGGGCGAGGTCGAGCCCGGTCATCGCCGGCGCCTTGCGCGCCTCGGCCACCGCCTTGTCCACCAGCGCGGGCGTGATCTCCTCGCCCTGCTTCAGCGCCAGGATGCAGCCGTTCTGCGCCCCCTTGGTGCGCAGGATGCGGGTGAGCTTGCGGGTGTCGATGTTGGCGATGGCGACCGTGTTCTCGCGCCGCAGGTATTGCTGCAGCGTCATGTCGGCGCGGAAGCTGGAGGCGATCAGCGGCAGGTCGCGGATGATGAGGCCGGCGGCATGGACCTTGGCCGCCTCGACGTCCTCGGCGTTGACGCCGTAGTTGCCGATGTGCGGATAGGTGAGCGTGACGATCTGCTGGCAGTAGCTCGGATCGGTCAGGATTTCCTGGTAGCCCGTGAGCGCCGTGTTGAACACGACTTCGCCGGTGGTGGCACCGGGGGCTCCGATCGAGTTGCCGAGAAAGACCGTGCCGTCTGCGAGCGCCAGGATGGCGGGCGGGAATGCGCCCTGAAGCGACGAAAGCACTGGGTTCTCCGGATGGTTACGGGCACGCCCAGAACGCATGTCGAGAGGGTGGGGGCTCTCGAAGCTGCTTTGGTCGGGGAAGAGGCTGATGCGCTACGGGCGTGTGGGGTTTCGGGAAAGCCGCTGATTATAGCGTGAGGAGGGTTTTCCCTTGGCGCCCTATGCCATTGCGGCGCACGCGCTGGCGTGCAGGCAGATCGCCGCGGCCGACGCCACGTTGAGCGACTCCTCGCCCCCGGGCTGCACGATGCGCACGGACTGCGCCGCGCGCTGCGCCAGCGCCGCGCTCACGCCCTGCCCTTCGTGGCCGAAGACCCAGGCGCAGGGCCACGGCAGCGCCGCCTGGTGAAGATACGAACCCTGGTGCGAGCTGGTCGCCAGCAGCGGCACTGCCAGCTTCGCCAGCGCCTGCGGCTCCAGCCCTTCCACCAGCCGCAAGCCGAAATGCGCCCCCATCCCCGCGCGCAGCACCTTCGGACTCCACAGCGCCGCCGTCCCCTTGATCGCCAGCACCTGGCGGAAGCCGAAGGCCCCGGCGCTGCGCAGGATGGTCCCCACGTTGCCCGCATCCTGCAGCCCGTCCAGCACCACCGACGGCGCCTCGGGCTGCAGCGCGGGCGCGGCCGGCAGCGGCAGCACGAAGCCCATGCGGGCCGGCGACTCCAGGCCGCTGAGCGATGCGAACAGCGTGTCGTCGACCACCACCGCCTTGCCGGGCGCATCGCCCCACTGGTGCCCCGCACTGTCCCAGTACGAGGCCTGGAACACCGCGTGCGAAGGCTGCAGCCCGCGCTGCAGCGCCGCGCGGCACAGGTGGTCGCCTTCCAGCCAGACGCGGCCCTGCCGGCGATAGGCGTTGCTGTCCTGCGCCAGCCGCCGCAGCTCCTTGAGCAGCGCGTTGTCGCGGGAAGAGATGAATTGCGGGCCGGACGTCACTCGAATTGCGCCGCCACCGGCGCGAAATGGCGGCGGTGGTGGACGCACGGGCCGTGCGTGCGCAGCGCCTGAAGGTGCTCCGGCGTGCCGTAGCCCTTGTGCGAGGCAAAGCCGTACTGCGGGAACAGCGCGTGCAGCTCCACCAGCATGCGGTCGCGCGTCACCTTGGCGATGATCGACGCGGCGGAGATCGCCTTGATCTTGGCGTCGCCGTCGACGATGGCCTCGGACAGGATCTCCAGCGGGGGCAGCCGGTTGCCGTCCACCAGCACCTTCACGGGCCGCAGGCGCAGGCCTTCCACGGCGCGCTTCATGGCCAGCATGGTGGCGTGGAAGATGTTCAGCTCGTCGATCTCCTGCACGCTGGCCAGGCCCACCGAGCAGCACAGGGCCTTCTCGCGGATCTTGTCGTACAGCCGCTCGCGCTGCAGCGCGGTGAGCACCTTGGAGTCGTTGAGGCCGTTGACGCGCCTCTGGTCGTCCAGGATCACGGCGGCGGCCACCACGGGGCCCGCCAGCGGGCCGCGACCGGCCTCGTCGACGCCCGCGACCAGGCCGACGGGATCGGGAAAGAGCAGCGCCTTCTGCGCCGCCTTCGCCCGCGTGCGGATCGTCGTCGTGACGATGCGCTGCACCGTCTCAGGAGGCGAGGACTTTTTCGATGGCATCGGTGGCGAGGGTGGCGGTGTCGCGCGCAAGCTGCACGTGCAGCGCGCGGAAGCGCTCCTGCACGGAGCGCATTCTGTCAGGCTGCGCGAACCAGTCGAGCAGCGCCCCGCTGAGCTTGTGGGGTTTTGCGTTGGACTGCAGCAACTCCGGCACGACGAATTCGCGGCACAGGATGTTGGGCAGGCCCACCCAGGGCTGCAGCTGGCGCGGCTTCATCAGCGCGTAGGTGAGCCAGCTGGTGCGGTACGCGATCACCATCGGCCGCTTGAACAGGGCCGCTTCCAGCGTCGCGGTGCCGCTCGCGACCATGGCCACGTCGCAGGCGGCGAGCGCCCCGTGCGACTGGCCGGTGACGATGGTGAGGTGGCGCGGCCCCTTGCGGGCGCGGGCGATCTGGCTGATGCGCGCCTGCAGCGCGGGCACCGCCGGGATCACGAACCACGAATCCGGGTGCCGCTGCTCGAACAGCGCGGCGGCCTTCAGGAAACGCGCAGTCAGCGTCTCGACCTCCGAGGCGCGGCTGCCGGGCAGCAGCGCGATCACCTTGCCATTGAGCGGCAGACCCAGCGTGCGGCGCGCGGCGATCCGGTCCGGCTCCATGGGAATCACGCTCGCCAGCGGATGGCCCACGTAGGTGGCGGGGATCCCGTGCCTGGCCAGCAGCTCCGGCTCGAAGGGAAAGATGCACAGCACGTGGTCACAGGCCTTCTTCAGCTTGTCGACCCGCTTCATGCGCCAGGCCCAGATCGAGGGGCAGACGAAGTGCACCGTCTTCACGCCCCCGGCGCGCAGCTGCTGCTCCAGGCCGAGGTTGAAATCGGGCGCGTCGACGCCGATGAACGCGTCGGGGCGCTCGGCCAGCAGCCGCTCGCGCAGCTCCTCGCGGATGCGCAGGATCTCGCGCAGGTGCTTCAGCACCTCGGCATAGCCGCTCACCGAGAGCTTCTCGGCCGGCCACCAGGGCTCGAAGCCGCGCTCGCGCATCTGCGCGCCGCCGATGCCGGCGGCCGTGAGCTGCGGCCAGCGCGCGCGCATGGCGTCCAGCACGTGGCCGGCCAACAGGTCGCCGGACGCCTCCCCCGCGACCATCCCGAAGCGCGGCGCGCCCATCTAGCGGGCGATGCCGCGCGTGGCGCCGGCGAGGAAGTCGCCCATCAGGGCCGCGTCGCTCGCGGCTTCGGGCGTGGACAGGGGCAGCGCCGCGATCGCTGCGCGCGCGGCCTCCAGGGTGCGGCCTTCGCGGTACAGCAGCTTGTGCATCTGCCTGATCGCGGCGATGCGCTCGGTGCTGAAATCGCGCCGGCGCAGGCCGATCGCGTTGATGCCGCGCACGGCCAGCGGATTGCCGTCCACCAGCATGAAGGGCGGGATATCCTGGGTGACGGCGCTGGCGAAGCCGACCATCGCATGGGCGCCCACCTTCACGAACTGGTGGATGCCGGTGAGGCCGCCGATGGTGACCCAGTCGCCCAGCTCCACGTGGCCCGCCAGCGTGGCGTTGTTGGCCAGCGTGGTGTTGCTGCCCACCACGCAGTCGTGCGCGATGTGGGTGTAGGCCATGATCCAGTTGTCGTCGCCGATGCGGGTGGCGGCCTTGTCCTGCACCGTGCCGACGTGCAGCGTCACGAACTCGCGGATCGTGTTGCGCTCGCCGATCACCAGCTCGGTCGGCTCGCCGCGGTACTTCTTGTCCTGGTTGGCGGCGCCGATGGAGCCGAACTGGAAGATCCGGTTGTCGCGCCCGATGGTCGTGCGGCCTTCGATCACCACGTGCGGGCCCACGGTGGTGCCGGCGGCGATCCTCACGTGCGGCCCGATGAGGGTGTACGGGCCGATGACGACGCTCGCGTCCAGCTCCGCCTGCGCATCGACGATCGCGGTGGGATGGATGTTCGCCACGCCAGGCGTCCTCCTCAGCCGATGGTGCGCATGGTGCACATCAGCTCGGCCTCGCAGGCGACCTCCTCGCCCACCCGGGCCGTGCCCTTGAACTTGTAGATGCCGGCCTTGTGGCGCAGCACCTCGACGTCCATCACCAGCTGGTCGCCCGGCTCCACCGGCCGCTTGAAGCGGGCGGCGTCGATGCCGGCGAAGTAGATCACCGAGTTCGGGTCGCGGCCGCCGCTCTCGTCGGCGAAGGCCAGCAGGCCGGCCGCCTGCGCCATCGCCTCCAGGATCAGCACGCCCGGCATCACCGGCCGGTGCGGGAAGTGGCCGATGAAGTACGGCTCGTTGATCGTCACGTTCTTCAGCGCCTTGATCGCCTTGCCCGGCTCCACGGCCAGCACCCGGTCCACCAGCAGGAAGGGGTAGCGGTGCGGGAGCTTCTTCAGGATGTCGTGGATGTCCATCAGTTCTTCTCTTGTAGCGCTTTCTCGAGCGCCTTGATGCGATCGCGCAGGGTGTGCAGCTGCTTCAGCGTGGCGGCGTTCTTTTCCCAGCTGGCATTGTCGTCGATGGGAAAGATGCCGGTGTACAGGCCCGGCTTGTGGATCGAGCGCGCGACGAAGGTTCCGGACGAGATGGTCACGCCGTCGGCGATCGTCAGGTGGCCCAGGATCATGGCCGCGCCGCCCAGCATGCAATGGCGGCCGATGTTGGCGCTGCCGGCGATGCCGACGCAGCCGGCGATGGCCGTGTGGGCACCGATGCGGCAGTTGTGGCCGATCTGGATCAGGTTGTCCATCTTCACGCCGTCCTCGACCACCGTGTCGGCCAGCGCCCCGCGGTCGATGCAGGTGTTGGCGCCGATCTCCACGTCGTCGCCGATGCGCACGGCGCCGAGCTGCTCGATCTTCTCCCAGGCGCCCTGGTGCGGCGCGAAGCCGAAGCCGTCGGCGCCGATCACCACCCCGGCGTGCAGGATGCAGCGCGCGCCGACCGTGCAGTCCTCGCCCACGTAGACGCGGGCCTTGAGCACCGTGCCGGCGCCGATGCGCGCACCGCGCTCCACCACGCAATGCGGCCCGATGCGGGCGCCGTCGCCGATCACGGCGTCGTCGGCGATCACGGCGCTGGGGTGGATCGCCAGGCTGTCGGGCCGCGCGTGGGCGCGCTTCCACAGCTGCGTGACGCGGGCGAAATAGAGATAGGGATCGTCGGCAACGATGCAGGCGCCGCGCGCCAGCGCCGGCTCGAGCAGCGCCGGCGCCACGATCACGCAGCCCGCGCGCGAGGCCTGCAGCTGCTGCCGGTATTTCGGGTTGCTGAGGAAGCTCAGTTGCGAGGGCAGCGCCGCTTCGAGCGGCGCCAGGCCCTCGATGCGCAGCGCCGCATCGCCATGCAGTTCGCCGCCCAGCGCCGCGATGATCTCGCCAAGTTGCAGCGCCACGGCCGGAACGCGCGGGTCAGCGCGCGGCGTTGAGCGCCTTGATCACCTTGTCGGTGATGTCGTGCTTGGGGTTGATGTAGACGGCTTCCTGCAGGATCAGGTCGTACTTCTCCTGCTCGGCGACCTGGCGCACCACGCGGTTGGCGCGATCGAGCACCTGCTGCAGCTCCTCGTTCTTGCGCGCGTTCAGGTCCTCCTGGAACTCGCGCCGCTTGCGCTGGAATTCGCGGTCCTGGTCGATCAGGGCCTTCTGCCGCTGGCCGCGCTGCTGCTCGCTGAGCGTGGGGGCCTCGCGCTCGAACTTCTCGGAGGCCGCCTTCAGGGCGTTGCCCAGGTCGTTGAGGTCCTTCTCGCGCTTCGCGAACTCCTGTTCCAGCTTGGCCTGCGCCGCCTTGGCGGAATTGGCCTCGCGGAAGATCCGGTCGGTGTTGACGAAACCCACGCGGAAATCCTCCGCCTGCGCCTGGGCCCCGAGAGCCAGGGCGCCCAGCAGGAACACCACGCAGTAACGCACGAAATACTTCATCAGAAGGACGTTCCGATCTGGAATTGCAATCTCTGGATTCTATCGCCTGCCTGCTTGCGCACCGGTTGGGCTATGGCGATGCGCAGCGGCCCGATCGGCGACAGCCAGGACAGGCCGAAACCGACCGAGGCGCGCAGGTCGCCGAAGCGCACCTTCTCGTCCTCGCCGAACACGTTGCCCACGTCGCCGAAGCCGAACAGGCGCAGCGTGCGGTCGTTGCCGGCGCCCGGGAAGGGCGTGATGACTTCCGCGTTGAGGGTGATCTTGCGCGCGCCGCCGATGGAGGCGCCGGTCACGTCCTTGGGGCCCAGGGTGCCCTGCTGGAAGCCGCGCACCGAACCGAGGCCGCCCGAATAGAAGTTCTTGAACACCGGGTAGGGCCGGTCGCTCAGGCCCTTGCCCCAGCCCAGCTCGCCGTTGAAGGCCAGGGTGTACTGCTTGCTCAGGGGCAGGTACTGCTGGAACTGGTAGTCGCCGCGCAGGTAGCGGGCATCGCCGGCCACGCCCCACTCGCCGGCGAAGCGCTGGAAGCGGCCGCGGGTGGGCGTCAGGCTGCTGTCGCGGTCGTCGCGCGACCAGCCCACCGTCAGCGGGATGGCGTTGCTGGTGAAGCCGAAGCGCTCCGCGTAATCCAGGTAGACCGCGGGAATGTTGGTGCCGGGGCGGATCTGCGTGCGCTCGAAGCCGCCGCCGAAGAACACCGTGTCCACCTCGGAGAAGGGGATGCCGAAGCGCAGGCCCGCGCCGGAGGTGACCAGCGAGTAGTTGCCGCCCTGCTCGTCGTACGGCCGCGAGGTGCGGTGGTAGACGTCCACGGTGCGCGACACGCCGTTGGGCGTGAAGTACGGGTCCACCGAGGTGAGCGCGATGGTGCGGTTGAAGCGGCTGGTATTGACCTCGGCGCTCAGGTAGTTGCCGCTGCCGAAGGCGTTTTCCTGCTTCACCGAGAACGACAGCGCCAGCTTCTCCGCGCTCGAGAAGCCCGCGCCCAGCTGCAGCGAGCCGGTGGGACGCTCCACCACCGAGACGTTCAGGTCCACCTGGTCGGGTGCGCCCGGGACGTCGCTGGTCTCGATGTTCACGTCCTTGAAGAAGCCCAGGCGGTCCACCCGGTCGCGCGAGAGCTTGATCTTCTCGGCGTCGTACCAGCTCGACTCGAACTGGCGGAACTCGCGCCGGATCACTTCGTCGCGGGTGCGGTTGTTGCCCGCGATGTTGATGCGGCGGATGTAGGCGCGCCTCGAGGGCTCGGCCACCAGCGTGAAGAACACGCGGTTGCTGGTGCGGTCGATCTCGGGGCGGGCCTCCACCTGGGCGAAGGCGTAGCCGAAGTTGCCGAAGTACTCGGTGAAGGCCTTGGTGGTCTCCGTCACCTGGTCGGCGTTGTAGGGCTCGCCGGGGCGGATCTTCACCAGCGACTTGAATTCGTCTTCCTTGCCCAGGTAGTCGCCTTCCAGCTTCACGCCGGACACCACGTAGCGCTCGCCTTCCGTGACGTTGATCGTGATGCTGATGTCCTGCTTGCTGGGCGAGATCGCGACCTGGGTCGAATCGATGCGGAACTCCAGGAAGCCGCGCTGCAGGTACCAGGAGCGCAGCGCCTCCAGGTCCGCGTTGAGCTTGGTGCGCGAGTAGCGGTCGGACTTGGTGTACCAGGACAGCCAGCCGCCCGTGTCCAGGTCCATCAGGCCCAGCAGCTGCTTCTCGCCGAAGCTGCGGTTGCCGACGATGTGCATCTCCTTGATGCGGGTCGGCTCGCCCTCGGTCACGGTGAAGGTGAGGTTCACGCGGTTGCGCTCGATCGGCGTCACCGTGGTCACCACCTCGGCGCCGTAGAGGCTGCGGTTGATGTACTGGCGCTTGAGCTCCTGCTCGGCGCGGTCGGCCAGGGCCTGGTCGTAGGGGCGGCCCTCGGTCAGGCCGATCTCGCGCAGCGCCTTCTTCAGCGTGTCCTTGTCGAACTCGCGGGTGCCGGCGAAATCCACCTCGTTGACCGTGGGGCGCTCTTCCACCACCACGATCAGCACGTCGCCCTGCACTTCCAGCCGCACGTCCTTGAACAGGCCCAATGCGAACAGGGCCCGGATCGCCGCCGAGCCCTTGTCGTCGCTGTACTGGTCGCCCACGCGGAACGGCAGCGAGCCGAAGACGGTGCCGGGTTCCACCCGCTGCAGGCCCTCGACGCGGATGTCGCGCACCGCGAACGGCTCGACCGCCCAGGTGTTCGCCGCGAAGGCAAGCATGCAGACAGCCGAGACGGTACGCACGCGCAAGCGCTTGAATTGTTTCTTCATCGAATCAGGAAAGGGCGCCGGCGAATCCGCGCGGGACCAGCGGCGGCTACAGCTACGTTGTTCTATCCAAAGAAGCGCGCGACGTCGTTGAACAGCGCAATCGACATCATGACCAGCAGCACCGCGACGCCGCCGCGCTGCAGGCGCTCCATCCAGGCTTCGGAGATGCTCCGTCCCGTGACGGCCTCCCAAAGATAATACATCAGGTGCCCACCGTCCAAGACAGGCAGCGGCAGCAGGTTGAGCACCCCGAGGCTCACGCTGATCAGGGCCAGGAACAGCAGGTACTGCGTGAGCCCCATGCTGGCGGACTTGCCCGCGTAATCGGCGATCGTCAGCGGCCCGGACAGGTTCTTCACCGAGGCCTGGCCGATCACCATGCGCCCCATCATCCGCAGCGTCAGCGCCGAGACCTCCCAGGTCTTCTCCACGCCCTTCCACAGCCCTTCGACGGGGCCGTGGCGCACCGTCACCATCGCCGGCGGCGCCCCGACGTAGGCGGCGATGCGGCCGAAGCTGCCGCCGCCCTGCGCGCTCACGACATCGGGCGTCACCTGCAGCTGCAGGCGCTGGCCCTGGCGCTCGACGTCCCAGGTGGCGGCCAGGCCGCGGCCGCCCTGCACCTGGGTGCGGATCAGGTCGCGCAGCTGCTGCGCGTCGCCCACCGGCTGCTGGTTCACGCGCAGCACCAGGTCGCCCTTGCGCAATCCGGCGCGTTCGGCGGCGCCGCCGGCCATCACCTCGCCCAGCACCGGCGGGCTCCAGGGGGCGACGATGCCCACCTTGCGCAGCAGCTGCGCGTCGGCATCGCGGGTGTCCAGGCGCGACAGCGGCAGCAGCACCTCGCTGCGGCCGCCCGAGCCTTCGCGCGCCAGCGTCATGCGCACATCGCGCCCGTCCAGCGCGCCGCGCGTGAGCAGCCAGCGCAGCTCCTCGAAGGAGCGCACCGGCTCGACGGCGTCGCCCTCGAGCGCCGCGCCCTGCACGCGCTCGCCGCCGCGCAGGCCGACCTCGGCCGCCAGCGACCCGGCCACCGGGCTGCCCAGCACCGGCTGCGGCTCCTGCACGCCGGTCCAGTTCACGATCGCATAGAGCAGGATCGCCAGCAGCAGGTTGGCCAGCGGCCCGGCAGCCACGATGGCCACCCGCGACTTCAGCGGCTGGTTGTTGAAGGCGCGATGGCGCTCCGAGGCATCGACCGGCGCTTCTCGCTCGTCGAGCATCTTCACGAAGCCGCCCAGGGGAAAGGCGCCGATCACGAACTCGGTGTCCTGGCCGGGGCGCGGCTTGCGCGCCTTCCAGGTGAAGAGCGCCTTGCCGAAGCCGACCGAGAAGCGCAGCACCTTCACGCCGCAGGCGACGGCTACGCGGTAGTGGCCGTATTCGTGCACGGCGATCAGCAGGCCGAGGGCCACGATGAAGGCGACGATGGTCAGCATCGGAATCAGTCCCCAGTGTCTCAGGCAGCCAGGCGCGCGATGCGCTGCTGCGCGGCGCGGCGCGCCTGCGCATCCAGCTCCAGCAGATCGTGCAGCGATTGCGGCTTGGAGGGAAGCACAGCCGTCAGGGTTCCGAGGTTTACCGCGTGGATCTGGTCGAAGCGGATGCGCCGCTCCAGAAAGGCGGCGACCGCCTCCTCGTTGGCGGCGTTGAGCACGGCCGTGGTGCCCGCCGGGGCGGCCAGGCTGTCCCAGGCCAGCTGCAGGCCGGGGAAGCGCTCGCGGTGGCCGCGGGTATCGAAGGATTCGAAGCTCATGTCCGCCAGGGCGGCGAAATCGAGCGCCTGCGCGCCCGAGGCCACGCGCTCGGGCCAGGCCAGGCCGTAGGCGATCGGCACCCGCATGTCGGGCGTGCCCAGCTGCGCGACCACCGAGGTGTCGCGGTACTGCACCATCGAGTGGATCACGCTTTGCGGGTGGATCACCACCTGCAGCCGCTCGGGCGCGAGGCCGAACAGCCAGCGCGCCTCGATGACTTCGAGCGCCTTGTTCATCATGGTCGCGGAATCGACCGAGATCTTGCGGCCCATCACCCAGTTGGGATGGGCGCAGGCCTGCTCCGGCGTCACCTCGCGCAGGCTGGCCGGATCGCGGGTGCGGAAGGGCCCGCCGGAGGCGGTGAGGATGATCTTCTCCACCCGCTCGTCCCAGGTGGACGGGTCCTCGGGCAGCGACTGGAAGATGGCGGAATGCTCGCTGTCGATCGGCAGCAGGCGGGCGCCGCCCTGGCGCACGGCCTGCAGGAACAGCTCGCCGCCGACCACCAGCGCCTCCTTGTTGGCCAGCAGCAGCTTCTTGCCGGCGCGCGCGGCCGCGATGCAGGAGGACAGTCCGGCGGCGCCGACGATCGAGGCCATCACGGTGTCGACCGATTCGTGCGCGGCGATGGTGTCGAGCGCGCTGTCGCCCCACAGCACGCGGGTGGGCAGGCCGCCGGACTCCAGCTTCGCCGCCAGCGCCCGGCCCGCTTCCTCGCGCGCCATCACGGCGAAGGCGGGGCGGAACTGCAGGCACTGCTGCAGCATGGCGTCGACGCGGGAGGCGGCGGCGAGGGCAAAGACTTCGAAGCGGTCCGGGTGGCGCGCGGCCACGTCCAGCGTGTTGGCCCCGATCGATCCGGTGGAGCCGAGGACGGCAAGGCGTTGTTTCATCGTTGGGCCAGCGTGGCCAGCATCATTGCCAGGGGCAGGGTCGGCAGGAGCGCATCGACGCGGTCCAGCACGCCGCCGTGGCCGGGCAGCAGCTGGCTCGAGTCCTTGATGCCGGCGCTGCGCTTGACGAGGGATTCGGTGAGGTCGCCGATGACGCTCATGGCGGCCAGGAAGATGGCGGCCAGCACCACGAAGGGCCAGCCGAGGTTGGCCAGCACGGAGTACAGGCTCGGCACCCGCGCGCCGGCGGCCTGGTCGGCCAGCACCCAGGCGACGGCCAGCACCACCACGCCGAGCATGCCGCCCCACACGCCCTCCCAGCTTTTCTTCGGGCTGATCAGGGGCGCCAGCTTGCGCCGCGTGAACTTGCCGCCGACGGCGCGGCCGGCGAAGTAGGCGAAGATGTCCGCCACCCACACCAGCACCAGGATCGACAGCAGGAAGTTCACGCCGATCACGCGTGCCTGCGCCATCGCGATCCAGGCCAGCGCCAGTGCCAGCACGCCGCCCGGCACGCGCAGCGCGCGCGGGATCCTCGGCCAGCCCTCGACGCCGCCGCGCACCAGCGCGCCACCGGCCAGCACCCAGGCCGCGCCGACGATGGACCACAGGGCCGCCGAAGGATGCTGCGGCCCATCGAGCGCCCAGGCGCCGGCGCACAGGGCCAGCGTGATCGCGCCCAGCGCGATGTTGCTGCCCTGGCCCAGCCCGTTCAGGCGGCCCCACTCCCAGCCGCCGGCGGCGATCAGGACCAGGGTGATGGCGAGGAAGGGCTCGGGCGTCTTCCAGAACAGGGCCGGCAGCAGGATCGCCAGCAGGACGACGGCGGTGATCACGCGCTGCTTCAGCATCGCGGCACCTGCATCAGGCGGCCTTCCGGCTCACCCGCTGCGCAGGGCCGGCGACCTGCTGGGAAGTGCGGCCGAAACGGCGTTCGCGGCAGCCGTAGTCGGCGATCGCGGCATCGAGCGCCGCGTCGTCGAACTCGGGCCACAGCTTGTCGGTGAAGTACAGCTCGCTGTAGGCCGCCTGCCAGAGCAGGAAATTGCTGATGCGCTGCTCGCCGCCGGTGCGGATCACGAGATCCGGATCGGGCACGTGCGCCAGCGCCATGGCGCCGGCCAGGCTCTCCTCGGTGATCTCGCGGCCCTGCGCGGCCAGCTTCGCGGCGGCCTGGGCGATGTCCCAGCGGCCGCCGTAGTTGAAGCAGATGTTGAAGACCAGGCGGGTGTTGCCCGCCGTCAGCGCCTCGGCCTGCGCCAGGCCGTTGCGCACCTTCTCGGACAGGCGCGAGCGCTCGCCCACGAAGTGGATGCGCACGCCTTCGGCCTGCAGCTTCGGCACCTCGCGCGCCAGCGCCACGGCCAGCAGCTCCATCAGGCCGGACACTTCGTCGGCCGGCCGGTTCCAGTTCTCGGAGGAGAAGGCGAACACCGTCAGCACGCGCACGCCGATGTCGCCGCAGCGGTGCACGCAGGCGCGCAGCGCGTCGACGCCCTTCTTGTGGCCGGCCACGCGCGGCAGAAAGCGCCTGGTGGCCCAGCGGCCGTTGCCATCCATGACGATGGCGATGTGGTGCGGGATGACGCGCTTGGCCGTCATGAAGGGGGATGGAAAGTCGACGCGGGCGCGTCAGACCTCCATGATTTCCTTTTCCTTGCTGGCGACCAGCTGGTCGATCTCGGCGATGTGCTTGTCGGTGACCTTCTGCACCTCGCCTTCGGCGCGCTTCAATTCGTCCTCGGTGGCGATCTTGTCCTTCACCAGCTTCTTGACGTGTTCGTTGGCGTCGCGGCGCAGGTTGCGGATCGCGATCTTGGCGTTCTCGCCCTCGTGCCGCACCAGCTTGGTCATGTCCCTGCGGCGCTCCTCGGACATCGGCGGCATCGGCACGCGGATCAGGTCGCCCATGGCGGCCGGGTTCAGGCCCAGGTCGCTGTCGCGGATCGCCTTCTCGATCTTGGCGCCCATGCCCTTTTCCCAGGGCTGCACCGAGATCGTCCGCGCGTCCAGCAGCGAGACGTTGGCCACCTGGTTGATCGGCACCGACGAGCCGTAGTAGTCCACGTGCACCACGTCCAGCAGGCCGGGGTTGGCGCGGCCGGTGCGGATGTGCGTGAGCGTGGTCTTGTAGTTGGCGATGGTCTGGTCCATCTTGTGCTGCATCGTCTGCTTGATTTCAGCGATCGTTGTCATGGCTTTCCTCTCTCTCTCAGGCGTACACCAGCGTGCCTTCGTCCTCGCCCAGCACCACGCGCTTGAGCGCGCCGTGCTTGAAGATGGAGAACACCTTGATCGGCAGCTTCTGGTCGCGGCACAGCGCGAAGGCGGTGGCATCCATGATGCCGAGGTTGCGCGCCATGGCCTCGTCGAAGCTGATGCGCGAGTAACGCTCGGCGGCCGGATCCTTGTGCGGGTCCGCAGTGTAGACGCCGTCGACCTTGGTGGCCTTGAGCACCACCTCGGCGCCGATCTCGGCGCCGCGCAGGGCGGCGGCGGTGTCGGTGGTGAAGAAGGGGTTGCCGGTGCCGGCGGCGAAGATCACCACCTTGCCTTCCTCCAGGTACTGCAGCGCCTTCGGGCGCACGTAGGGCTCGACCACCTGCTCGATGGCGATGGCGGACATCACGCGCGGCACCAGGCCCTGCTTCTGCATCGCGTCCGACAGGGCCAGCGCGTTCATCACGGTGGCCAGCATGCCCATGTAGTCGGCGGTGGCGCGGTCCATGCCGACCGAGCCGCCGGCCACGCCGCGGAAGATGTTGCCGCCGCCGATGACGACCGCGACCTCCACCCCCATGCGCACCACCTCCGCGACCTCTTCGACCATCCGCACGATCGTGGCGCGGTTGATGCCGAAGGCGTCATCCCCCATCAGGGCCTCCCCCGACAGCTTGAGCAGGATGCGCTTATGGGCGGGGCGGGGCATGCAGTCGTTCTCCGTATTCAACACCAATGACCAATTCTGTCATCAACGCGGCCGCACCGGCTGCGGCGCGGCCGCGCTTTTGCCGGCGCTTTACGCCGACTGCTTCGCGGCGGCCACCTGGGCGGCCACTTCGGCGGCGAAGTCGTCCGCCTTCTTCTCGATGCCCTCGCCCACCACGTACAGCGTGAACGCCTTGATCGTGGTGTTGGCGGCCTTGAGCATCTGCTCCACGGTCTGCTTGTCGTTCTTCACGAACGGCTGGTTCAGCAGCGAGACTTCCTTCAGGTACTTCTGCACCGAGCCTTCGATGCGCTTGGCGACGATCTCGGCGGACTGCACCGGCTTGCCCGCGGCTTCGGCGGCCTTGCGGTCTTCCTCGGCCTTGCCCGCGGCCACGGCGCGTTCCTTCTCGATCAGCTCGGCCGGAACGTCGGCGTTGGACAACGCCACCGGCTTCATCGCCGCCACGTGCATGGCCACGTCCTTGGCGGCCACGTCGTCGCCCTGGTACTCCACCACCACGCCGATGCGGGTGCCGTGCAGGTAGCTGGCCAGCTTGTTGCCGCCGGCGAAGCGCTTGAAGCGGCGGAAGCTCATGTTCTCGCCGATCTTGCCGATCAGGCCCTTGCGCACGTCTTCCAGCGTCGGGCCGAAGGCGTCCTGGCTGTACGGCAGGGCGCCCAGGGCAGCGAGGTCCGCCGGGTTGTTCTTCGCGATCAGTTCCGCCGCGGCCCTGGCCAGGGCGAGGAAGCTGTCGTTCTTGGTGACGAAGTCGGTTTCGCAGTTGACTTCGATCATGGCGCCGGTCGTGCCCTCGATCGACGCCGCCACCACGCCTTCGGCCGTGATGCGCGAGGCGGCCTTGCCGGCCTTGTTGCCCAGCTTGACGCGCAGGATCTCCTCGGCCTTCTCCATGTCGCCGGCGGCCTCGGTCAGGGCCTTCTTGCACTCCATCATGGGCGCGTCGGTCTTCGCGCGGAGTTCGCCGACCATGCTTGCGGTGATTGCTGCCATTTGGTGATTCCTCTATCTCTCTGTTCAGTTGGAGCCGCTTGCGCAAAGGGGGCTCGAGAGCCCCCTTTTCTTGCAGCCGGCCGGGTGGTTCAGGCGCCGGCGCCTTCCTGCACTTCCACGAATTCGTCGCTGCCTTCGGCGACGGCGCGCTGCACGTCGGTGACGGCGTTGTTCCTGCCTTCCAGGATGGCGTCGGCCATGCCGCGCACGTACAGCGTGACGGCCTTGGCGGAGTCGTCGTTGCCGGGGATCACGTAGTCGATGCCCTCGGGCGAGTGGTTGGAGTCCACCACGCCGATGATCGGGATGCCCAGCTTCTGCGCTTCGGCCACGGCGATCTTGTGGAAGCCCACGTCCACCACGAACAGGGCGTCCGGCAGGGTGTTCATGTCCTGGATGCCGCCGATGTCGCGTTCGAGCTTGTTGATCTCGCGCTGGAACATCAGCTGTTCCTTCTTGGACATGGCATCGAGGCCGGTTTCCTGCTGGGCCTTCATGTCCTTCAGGCGCTTGATGGACGTCTTGACGGTCTTGAAGTTGGTCAGCATGCCGCCCAGCCAGCGCTGGTTGACGAAAGGCATGCCGGCGCGGGCGGCTTCCGAGCCCATCAGCTCGCGCGCCTGGCGCTTGGTGCCCACCATCAGGATGGTGCCGCGGTTGGCGGCCAGCTGCCGGGCGAACTTGCTCGCCTCCTGGAACATGGGCAGCGTCTTTTCCAGGTTGATGATGTGGATCTTGTTGCGATGGCCGAAGATGTACGGGGCCATCTTGGGATTCCAGAAGCGCGTCTGGTGTCCGAAATGGACACCGGCTTCCAGCATTTCACGCATGGATACGGTCATGGGAGCTCCGAAGGTTGGGTCTAGAATCCGGCCAGAAATCGCAACGCCTGTTGCGACACCTCGAGGGGACGGATCCGCGATTTGCTTCGCTGGCGGCGGCCCGCGCACCTTGCGCGCGCCACCCAGCAAAACCGCGAGATTCTAGCACAGGCCCCTCGTTTCCCGCTTTGCCCGCCCGCCTCCCGTAGACCCATGCCCCTGCCCGACCTCCACCGCACCCGCGAGCGCCTGCGCCGGGGCGAGACCACCGCCGCCGCAGAGCTTCGCACCGCCGAGGCGGCAGCCCATTCGGCCGCCAGCACCCACGTGTTCCTGAAGACGCGCTTCGAGGCGGCCGCGGCGGAGGCGGCCCAGATTGCGCCCGAGGCGCCGCTGGCGGGCCTGCCGGTCTCGATCAAGGACCTGTTCGACTTCGCCGGCGACGTGACCACCGCCGGCTCGGTGGCGCTGGTCGACGCGCCGCCCGCCAAGGCGGACGCGCTGGCCGTCGCGCGCCTGCGCGCCGCCGGCGGCGTGGTGGTGGGCCGCACCAACATGAGCGAGTTCGCGTTCTCCGGCGTCGGCGTCAACCCGCACTACGGCACGCCGCCGAACCCCTGCGACGCCGGGACGCCGCGCATCCCGGGCGGCTCCAGCTCCGGCGCCGCGGTCTCGGTCGCCACCGGCGCCGCCTGCATCGGCCTGGGCTCCGACACCGGCGGCTCGATCCGCATCCCGGCCGCCCTGTGCGGCATCGTCGGCTTCAAGAACACCGCCCGCCTCACGCCGCTGGCAGGCGCGTATCCGCTGTCCTCCACGCTGGACACCGTCTGCGCCATGACGCGCAGCGTGCGCGACGCCGTGCTGGCGCACGAGATCCTCGCCGCGCGCACCGTGGCACGCGCGGCGAAGCCGCTGTCCGGCTACCGGCTCGCCGTCGCCGGCACGCAGATGCTCGACGACCTGGATGCCACCGTGGCGCGCGCCTTCGCGCGCACGCTGCAGCGCCTGCGCGACGCCGGCGCCCGCGTCGAGGAGATCCGCCTCGCGCAGATCCAGGACCTGGGCTCGATCCAGTCCACCGGCGGCTTCGCCGCCGCCGAGAGCTATGCCTGGCACCGCCAGCTGCTGGCCCGGCAAGGCAGCCGCTACGACCCGCGGGTGCGGCTGCGCATCGAGCGCGGCGCGGCCATGAAGGCCTACGAATACATCGAGCTGCAGCGCGCGCGCAGCGCCTGGGTGGGCGCGCTCGAGCAGGCGCTGGCCGGCTTCGACGCCGTGCTGTCGCCCACCGTGCCTGTCGTCGCCGCGCCGATCGCCGAGGTGGCGCCCGGCAGCGAGCACGACGCGGACTTCTTCCGCATCAACGCCCTGCTGCTGCGCAACACCAGCGTGGTGAACATGCTGGACGGCTGCGCCATCTCCCTGCCCTGCCATGCGCCGGACGAACTCCCGGTCGGCCTCATGGCCTGGCATGGCGCCCTGCACGACGACACGATCCTGAACCTCGCCATTCAGATCGAAAATCTGCTGAATCCAACTACAACGATCTGAATGAAAGTCGCCATCGTGGGCGCCGGCATCATCGGCGTGACCACAGCGTACGAGCTGGCCGCCGACGGCCATGAAGTCACCGTGTTCGAGCGGCACGGCGCCGCCGCGCTCGAAACCAGCTTTGCCAATGCGGGCGTCGTCGCCCCGGGCTACGTCACGCCCTGGGCCGCCCCGGGCATGCCCGCCAAGGTCGCGCGCTACCTGTTCAGCCGCCATGCGCCGGTGCGCGTGTGCTGGCCGGTGGCCGCGCACGAACTGCGCTGGATGATGCGCTGGCGCAGCGCCTGCAACCTCGAGACCTACCTCGCCAACCGCGCGCGCCTGCAGCGGCTGGCCTTCTACAGCCGGCAGCGGCTGCACCGGGTGACCGAGGACCTGCAGCTCGAATACGACCACAGCCAGGGCTACATGGTGCTGCTGCGCGCCGAGCGCGATCGCAAGCTGGTGCAGCCGGGGCTGCAGCTGCTGCGCGACGGCGGCATCAAGTTCCAGGAGGTCGATGCGGCGCGGGCGCGCGAGCTGGAGCCCGCGCTCAATCCCGACACCGAGTTCGTCGGCGCGGTCTGGCTGCCGGACGACGAGGTCGGCAACTGCCGCCAGTTCGCGCTGCTGCTGAAGAACCAGGCGCAGGCGCTGGGGGCGAAGTTCGAGTTCCATTGCACCGTCGCCCCGCTCGATCCGGCGCAGCCCACCAACCTGCGCATCACGCGCGAGGACGATGCGGTGCCCACCAGCGCGCGCTTCGACGCCGTGGTGGTGTGCAGCGGGCTGGCCTCGGCTTCCCTGCTGCGGACGGTGGGCCTGCGCGTGCCGCTGGCGGCGGTGCACGGTTATTCGATCAGCGCGCCCATTCGCGAGCCGCTGAACGCGCCGCGCAGCGGCGTGATGGACGACCGCTACAAGGTGGCGATCTCGCGCCTGGGCAACCGGGTGCGCGTGGCCGGCAGCGCCGAGATCGGCGGCCAGCCCAATCGCAAGCGGCCGGCGGCGATCCGCACCCTGTACAAGGTGCTGCAGGACTGGTTTCCCGGCGCCGCGCAGCTGGCCAACACCGGCAGCGCGGTGCAGGAGTGGAAGGGCGCGCGGCCCATGCTGCCCGACGGCCCGCCGGTGCTGGGGGCGACGCACGTCCCGGGCGTGTGGATCAACATCGGCCACGGCTCCAGCGGCTGGGCGCTCGCCTGCGGCAGCGCCCGCATCGTGGCGGACCTGATGGGGCAGCGCCGCCCGGAAGTGGACCTCGAGGGTCTCGGGGTGGAGCGGCTGGCGGGCTGAATTCCAGGGACGAACATCCGGACGCAAAGGACGCAAAGGACGCAAAGGACGCAAAGGACGCAAAGGACGCAAAGGGTACGCAGAGGACGCGAAAGAACATCCTTCAAGGAATTTCTTTTTTGCGTTCTCTGCGTACCCTTTGCGTCCTCTGCGTCCGGTAGTTGATTTCCCCTCGCGCGGGCACAATGGACGCATGCAGCGCGTCACCCCCGACGGACCCTGGGCCTTGCACGACGTGGCCGCGACGCGGCGGCTGGAGCAGGCCGCGGCGGCCGCCCTGCCCCCGCACACCCTGATGCAGCGCGCCGGCCTCGCCGTCGCGCGGCTGGCGCTGGCCCTCGCGCCGCATGCGCGCACCGTCTGGGTCGCCTGCGGTCCCGGCAACAACGGCGGCGACGGCTTCGAAGCCGCCATGCACCTGAAGCACTGGGGCAAGGAGCCCGTGGTCACCTGGCGCGGCGAGGAATCCCGCGCACCGCAGGACGCGCGCGCCTCGCTGCAGCGCGCGCGCGAGGCCGGCGTCGCCTTCGCTTCCGGGCCGCCGCCCACCTGGGAGCTCGCCCTCGACGCCCTGCTCGGGATCGGCAGCACCCGCGCACCCGAAGGCGCGCTGCTGCACGACATCGAGCGCATGAACGCGGCGCCGGCGCCGGTGCTGGCGATCGACATTCCTTCGGGCCTGGCCGCCGACACCGGGGCCGCGGCGGCCTGCGTGCAGGCGAGCCACACGCTGAGCCTGCTGGCCCTGAAGCCGGGCCTGTTCACGCTCAAGGGCCGGGACGCGGCCGGCTGCGTGTGGTTCGACGACCTGCAGGTGGATGCGGGCGGCGAGCCCGCCATCGCCGCCTTGTCGCCGCCGCCCGCGCGCACGCCGCGGCCGCACGCCAGCCACAAGGGCAGCTACGGCGACGTGGCGGTGATCGGCGGCGCGCCCGGCATGGCCGGCGCCGCGCTGCTGGCCAGCCGCGCCGCCCTGCACCACGGGGCCGGCCGCGTGTTCGTCGGCTTCCTCGATCCCGATGCCGGTACGCTCGATGCGCAGCAGCCGGACCTGATGGTGCGCCCCTGGGACGGTCTCGCGCTCGGCGCGATGAGCGTCGCCTGCGGCTGCGGCGGCGGCGAAGCGGTGCGCATCGCCCTGCCGCGCGCGCTGGGTGCGCGCTCGCTGGTGCTGGATGCCGATGCGCTGAATGCCATCGCGGCCGACCCGCAGCTGCAGGCGCTGCTGCAGGCGCGCGGACGCCGCGGCGCGCCGACCGTGCTGACGCCGCATCCGCTGGAGGCGGCGCGCCTTCTCGGCGAGGACACGAAGGCGGTCCAGTCGGACCGCATCGCCGCCGCGCGCGAACTGGCCCGGCGCTTCGCCAGCGTGGTGGTGCTGAAGGGATCGGGCAGCGTGATCGCGACGCCGGAGGGCGCGGTGCGGATCAATCCGACCGGCAACGCGCGGCTGGCGATTGCAGGGACGGGGGATGTGCTCGCGGGCTGGGTCGTGGCGCGGCTGGCGAGCGGCGAAGACGCCTTCGAGGCGGCGAGTGCGGCGGCCTACCTGCACGGCCTGGCGGCGGACCGCTGGTCGCCCGACCGGCCTCTCACCGCCAGCGCGCTCGCAGTCTCGTAGGCTGGCAGTGACGAAGGAACCCCGGCGATCCGCGCGCGCAGCGTAGCCGCGCCCGGCCTCTAGCCCCGCCCCACGAACGGCATCTTGGTGGCCATCACCGTGTGGAACAGCACGTTGGCTTCCAGCGGCAGGTTGGCCATGTACAGGATCGACTCGCCGACGATCTTCACGTCCATCAGCGGCTCCACCGCGATCTCGCCGTTGGCCTGCGGCACGCCCTTGGCCATGCGCGCGGCCAGGTCCGTCATGGCGTTGCCGATGTCGATCTGCCCCACCGCGATGTTGTAGCGGCGGCCGTCGAGCGACGCCGCCTTCGTCAGCCCCGTGACGGCATGCTTGGTCGCCGTGTAGGCGATCGAGTGCGGCCGCGGCGCGTGGGCCGAGATCGAACCGTTGTTGATGATGCGCCCGCCCATGGGCTCCTGCGCCTTCATCACGCGGAAGGCCTGCTGGATGGCGAAGAACATCCCGTTCAGGTTGGTGTCGACCACGCGCTTCCAGTCGGCCACCGCGATGTCCTCCAGCGGCGCGGCGCCCAGCCCCATGCCGGCGTTGTTGAACAGCAGGTCGACGCGGCCGAAGGCCTGCACCGTCTGCTGGAACAAGGCCTCCACGGAGAGCGCGTCGGCCACGTCGGTGGGCACGGCGAGCGCGCGTTCCGGCGCCTGCGCCGCCACTTCCGCCAGCGGCTCGGGCCGGCGGCCGGCGACGGCCACCTTCCAGCCGGCGCCCAGCAGCGCCTGCGCGGCGGCGCGGCCGATGCCGGTGCCGCCGCCCGTGACGATCGCGACCCGTCCGGCCGCGGCTTGATTGCTTGCCATGCTTGTCCCCTCGGGTTGGTCATCCAGGATCCGCCTTCGCGGATCCTGGCCTAACGGCGCGGCTTGCGCGCGGTGCGGGCCTTGGCCGCCGCTTTCTTGGGCACGGACTCTACCGCGTCCGGCGGCGACTTCGCCTTCTTGCCGGCGGCCTTCTTGGCGGCGGCGCGCTTGGTGGAAGTCTTCGCCGGCACGCCTTCGCGCCCGGCGGCCAGCCCCTTCTCCTTCATGGCGCGCGCCATGAACTCGTCGCCCTCGTGCACCAGGCGGAAGTCGATCCGGCGGCCGTCCAGGTCCACCCGGCTCACCTGCACCCGCAGGCGGGTGCCGATGGCGTAGCGGATGCCGGTGCGCTCGCCGCGCAGCTCCTGCCGCGCCTCGTCGAACTTGAAGTACTCGCCGCCCAGCTCGGTGATGTGCACCAGCCCCTCGACGTACAGCGCGTCGAGCGTGACGAAGATGCCGAAGCTGGTGACGGCGGTGACGAGGCCGGCGTACTCCTCGCCCAGGTGGTCGCGCATGAACTTGCACTTGAGCCAGGCCTCGACGTCGCGGCTGGCCTCGTCGGCGCGCCGCTCGTTGGCGCTGCAATGCAGGCCGGCGGCCTCCCAGGCCTGCACCTCGCGCGGGTTGGCGTGCGGCTTCTTCGGCTTGTGCAGCAGCTTGCCCTGGCCGGCGAGCCGGCGCGCCAGCTTCTCCTGCGCCTCGCCGGGGGTGGGCAGCGCCGGCAGCTGGTAGTGCGCGCCGCCCAGGATGGCCTTGATCACGCGGTGCACCAGCAGGTCCGGGTAGCGCCGGATCGGGCTGGTGAAGTGCGTATAGGCCTCGTAGGCCAGGCCGAAGTGGCCGCTGTTGATCGGCGTGTAGATCGCCTGCTGCATCGAGCGCAGCAGCATGGTGTGGATCTGCTGCGCGTCCGGGCGTTCCTTGGTGGCCTCGGCGATGCGCTGGAAGTCGCCGGGCTTGGGATCGTCGCCGATCGTCATGCCGACGCCGAGCGCCTTCAGGTAGTTGCGCAGCAGCTCCTTCTTCTCCGGCGTCGGGCCTTCGTGCACGCGGTACAGGCCGGGATGGTCGGCCTGCTGGATGAAGTCCGCCGAGCAGACGTTCGCCGCCAGCATGGCCTCCTCGATCAGGCGGTGGGCGTCGTTGCGCACGCGCGGCACGATCTGCTCGATGCGGCCGTTCTCGTCGCAGACGATCTGCGTCTCCGTGGTCTCGAAATCCACCGCGCCGCGGGTGTTGCGCGCCTTCAGCAGCGCGCGGTAGACGTCGTGCAGGTTCAGGAAGTGCGGCACCAGGTCCTTGCGCCGCAGCGCCTCCGGGCCCCGGGTGTTGCCCAGGATCGCCGCCACTTCCGTGTACGTCATGCGGGCATGGCTGTACATCACGGCGGGATAGAACTGGTAGGCGTGGATCTCGCCGGCGCCGGTGACGAGCATGTCGCACACCATGCACAGGCGCTCCACCTCCGGGTTGAGCGAGCACAGCCCGTTGGAGAGCTTCTCCGGCAGCATCGGGATCACCCGGCGCGGGAAGTAGACGCTGGTGGCGCGCTCGTAGGCGTCGACGTCGATGGCGTTGCCGGTCTCCACGTAGTGGCTCACGTCGGCGATCGCCACCAGCAGCCGCCAGCCCTTGCCGCGGCCGACCTTGGCCGGCTCGCAGTAGACGGCGTCGTCGAAGTCGCGCGCGTCCTCGCCGTCGATGGTGACCAGCGGGACGTCGGTGAGGTCGACGCGCTTCCTGCGGTCCGCCGGCCGCACCTTGTCCGGCAGCGAGCGCGCCTGCGCGATGCAGCCTTCGGAGAACTCGTGCGGCACGCCGTACTTGCGCACCGCGATCTCGATCTCCATGCCGGCGTCGTCGATCTCGCCCAGCACTTCCTTCACGCGGCCGACCGGCTGCCCGTACAGGCTCGGCGGCTCGGTGAGTTCGACCACGACCACCTGGCCCGGCTTGGCCGTGCCCGTGGCGCCCTTGGGGATCAGCACGTCCTGGCCGTAGCGCTTGTCTTCGGGCGCCACCAGCCAGACGCCGCTTTCGTGCAGCAGCCGGCCGATGATGGGATGCGGCGGCCGCTCGATGATCTCCACCACCCGGCCTTCGGGGCGGCCCTTGCGGTCGTGCCGCACGATCCGGGCGCGCACCCGGTCGCGGTGCAGCACCGCGCGCATCTCGTTGGGTGGGAGATAGATGTCGGCTTCGCCGTCGTCGCGCAGCACGTAGCCGTGCCCGTCGCGGTGTCCCTGGATCACGCCCTCGATCTCATCGAGGAGCCCGGTGCCGTTGTTTCGCTCTACGTTCTTGATATACAATCTTCTTTTTCCTGAAATGCCCAGGTGGCGGAATTGGTAGACGCACTAGTTTCAGGTACTAGCGGGTAACTCCGTGGAGGTTCGAGTCCTCTCCTGGGCACCAAACGAAGCCGGCCGCAAGCCGGCTTTTTTGTTGCCCCGGGGGGCTCGAAACGTGTCCGTGGAGGTTCGAGTCCTCTCCTGGCCACCACCATGATAAGCCGGCCTCGCCGGCTTTGTTGCTTCTGCAGAGATAAATGGAGAACGAAGCCGGCCCCTGATGGCCGGCCTCTTCGCTCAGGGGCGAGAACGGTCAGATCGGCTCGGCGACCAGGTCGTGGCCATCGGTGGCCACGATCCGCGCCTTCGTGAACTCGCCGACGGCGAGCCGCTTGCTGAGCTTTTGCGGCGGCAGCAGCTTCACCGTGCCGTCGATCTCCGGCGCGTCCGCATAGGAGCGCCCCACCCCACCCTTGCGGCCCAGGGCCGGCGCGGAATCGACCAGCACCTGCATGGTCGCGCCCACCCAGCGCCGCAGCCGCGCGGCCGACACCTCCTCGGCCACGGCCATGAAGCGCGAGCGGCGCTCCTCGCGCACTTCCTGCGGCAGCATGCCGGGCAGCGCGTTGGCCGCCGCGCCCTCGACGGGGCTGTAGGCGAAGCAGCCGGCACGATCGATCTGCGCCTCGCGCACGAAGTCCAGCAGGTGCTGGAACTCCTGCTCGGTCTCGCCGGGGAAGCCGGCGATGAAGGTGCTGCGCACCACGAGCTCGGGGCACAGCTCGCGCCAGCGGGCGATGCGCTCCAGGTTCCTCTCGCCGCTGGCGGGGCGCTTCATCCGGCGCAGCACCTCGGGGTGGCTGTGCTGGAACGGCACGTCGAGGTAAGGCAGCACCTTGCCCTCGGCCATCAGCGGGATGACATCATCCACATGTGGGTACGGGTAGACGTAATGCAAGCGGACCCAGGCGCCATGCGGCTCGGCCAGCTCGCCCAGCGCCTGCACCAGCTCCAGCATGCGCGTCTTCACCGGCCGGCCGTCGAAGAAGCCGGTGCGGTACTTCACGTCCACGCCGTAGGCGGACGTGTCCTGGCTCACCACCAGCAGCTCCTTCACGCCGCCGTCGAACAGCGCCTTCGCCTCCTTCAGCACATCGCCGATCGGGCGGCTCACCAGGTCGCCGCGCAGCGACGGGATGATGCAGAAGGTGCAGCGGTGGTTGCAGCCCTCGCTGATCTTCAGGTAGGCGTAGTGCTTCGGCGTGAGCTTGATGCCCGCCGGCGGCACCAGGTCGATGAAGGGATCGTGCGGCTTGGGCAGGTGCGCGTGCACCGCGTCCATGACTTGGTGGGTCGCCTGCGGGCCCGTGACGGCCAGCACGGAGGGGTGCACCTGCGCCACCATGTTGCCGCCGGCCTCGCCCTTGCGCGCGCCCAGGCAGCCGGTGACGATCACCTTGCCATTGGCCGCCAGCGCCTCGCCGATGGTGTCGAGGCTTTCCTTCACGGCGTCGTCGATGAAGCCGCAGGTGTTGACGATCACCAGGTCGGCGCCCTCGAAGGTCTTGGAGGTGGCGTAGCCCTCCGCGCTGAGTTGCGTGAGGATCAGCTCGGAATCGGTGAGGTTCTTGGGGCAGCCGAGGCTGACGAAGCCCACCTTGGGCACGGCAGAGGCAGGTGTATCCGGGGACGCGATGTCGCTCATCCCCGTATTGTCCCAGTTAATGGAAAGGCTTATCTCTTGATGCCGAATGCGCCGAGCATCTGCTCGGCGTTCTTCTGCATCTGCTCCTGCATCTTCTCGAACACGCTCTTCGACTGCTCGGCGTAGTTGCCCATCATGCCCTGCGGCATGTTCATGAACTGGGCCCACATCTCGGGCGTGAAGTTTTTCGTCTGTTCGGCCATCTGCGCCTGCAGGTCGGTGAAGGCCTGGACGTTGCGCTCGATGTAGCTGCCCATGAAGCCCTGCATCGCATGGCCGTAGAAGCGGATGATGTTGGCCAGCGCCGCCTCGCTGAACATCGGCGCCCCGCCCGCTTCCTCTTCCAGGATGATCTGCAGCAGGATGCTGCGCGTGAGGTCCTCGTTGGTCTTGGCGTCGCGCACCACGAAGGCCTGGCCGTCCATGACCAGCTGCTTCACTTCGGCCAGGGTGATGTAGGAGGAGGTTTCGGTGTCGTAGAGGCGCCGGTTCGGGTACTTCTTGATGATGCGCTGCGCCGGCTTGGCGCCGCTGGCTTTCTTGCTCGTCACGAACGGGGCTCCTCTGGGGGCGGGTCTGGCGCCCGCGCTGTTGCATTGCAGCAGATTCTAGGGAGAGGACAAACCCGGGGTGCGGGGTTTAACCCTTAGCTGTTGGGATCCTGTCAGGTCCGTACGACTGCAGCACCGCCTGCAGCACGCCCAGGTCCACCGGCTTGGTCAGGTGCTGGTCGAAGCCGGCGGCCATGGCCTTGCGGCGATCGTCTTCCGCACCCCAGCCCGTGAGGGCGACCAGCACGGCGCGCGCCAGCGCCGGCTCGGCGCGCAGCGCGCGGGCGACCTCGTAGCCGCTCATGCCGGGCAAGCCGATGTCCAGCAGCACCACGTCGGGCCGGAACTCCAGCGCCGCGGGCACGGCCGCCGGCCCGTCGTACACCGCGCGCGTCTGCACGCCGATCATCTCGAGGAAGGTCGTGAGCGTGTCGGCGGCATCGACGTTGTCGTCCACCACCAGCACGCGCAGCGAGGTGGCCTCGTGCCGCTCGCCCGCCTCGGGGGGAACGGCCGGCGCCGGGGCAGGCGCCGGCAGGCAGGGCAAGGTGACCGTGAAGGTGCTGCCCTGCCCGGGTCCCCCGCTCTCGGCCACCACCGTGCCCCCGTGCATCTCGATCAGCGCGCGCACCAGGAACAGGCCGATGCCCAGGCCCGAGGCGAGCTGCCCGGCTCCGGGGCCGACCTGGGCGAACAGCTGGAACACCTTTTCCAGCATCTCCGCCGGGATGCCCACCCCGGTGTCGGCGATCTGCACCACGGCGTGCTCGCCCGCGCGCCAGGCCCGCAGGGCGATGCGGCCGCCGGGCGGCGTGTACTTGGCCGCGTTGTTCAGGAGGTTGCCAAAGGCCTGGGCCAGCCGCGTGGCGTCGCCGTGCAGCTCCAGTTCCTGCTGCGGCCATTCGACGTGCAGCGCGTGGCCGGCGGCGTCGATCGCCGGCCGCGCCAGTTCCAGCGAGGCCTGGAGCGCGGCGCGCAGCGGCACGCGCGCCAGCTCGAGCCGGATCTTGCCGC
>Ga0255338_1002422_pt1 | contig 27365 bp, 25 predicted proteins | sample MeOH1_35cm_T4_19_FD_203715 | JGI IMG/M metagenome (GOLD analysis project Ga0255338, IMG submission 203715) | Sandy soil microbial communities from University of British Columbia, Vancouver, Canada - MeOH1_35cm_T4_195 | ecosystem: Engineered > Artificial ecosystem > Sand microcosm > Unclassified ...
GGCGTTCGGCGATCTTGCGGCATATCGCCAGGCCCATGCCGCTGCCCGGGTATTCCTTGCGGCTGTGCAGGCGGGTGAACGGCTGGAAGAGGCGGCCGGCGAACTCCATGTCGAAGCCGACGCCGTCGTCCTCGACGACGAGCTCGCACTGGCCGTCCTCGCGCGGGCCGCCGCGCAGGCGGACGCGGGGCGGGCGGCCCCGCGGGGTGAACTTCAGGGCGTTGCCGACGAGGTTGTGCAGCAGCCGCCGGAGCTGCGCGTGGTCGCCCAGGACGGCCGGAAGGCGTCCGACCTCGACCTTCGCGCCGAGGCCGTCGACGGTCTCCTTCAACTCCTCGAGCACCTCGCCGGCGACCTCCGTCAGGCTCACCTCGCGCGGCTCCTCGGCGACCGCGTCGACCCGCGCGAGCTCGAGCAGTCCCTCGATGAGCGCCTGCAGCGCGGCGACCGAGCGCGCGATGCGCGCGAGGTAGTCCTGCGCCGCCGCGTCGCGCTGCGGCGCTAGCCGCAGCGCGAGCTGCTCGGAGAAGGCCGCGATCTTGCGCAGAGGCGCCTGGAGGTCGTGCGAGGCGACGTAGGCGAACTGGGAGAGGTCGGCGTTGGAGCGCGAGAGCGCCTCCTCCGCGGCCTTGCGCGCCGTGACGTTCTCGAAGGCCACGCCGACGAACGGCGCGCCGAGCGGGAAGACCGTCAGGGAGAAGCGGGCGCCGGGCACCTTGGCGGTGGAGAAGTCCGGGAGCGCGATGGACCGGTCGAGGCGCAGGGCCTCGGCGCAGGCCCGCGTCAGCTCGCCGCCGCGCAGGTCCGGCGCGAAGTCGAGCAGGCGCGCCCCGGCCGGGTCCTCGGCCTCGGCCCCCGCCAGGCGCAGCCCCGCGGGGTTGAGCTCGACGATGAGCCAGCCGCCGGGGTCGCCGGGGTCGTCCGCGCGGAGGACGGCGAGCCCGATGGGCACCTCCGCGAAGATGCGCCGGTAGAGCTGGATGCGGCGGCCGTCCTCGCGGCGGCCGAGGGCCGCCACCCGCAGGTGGGCGTTCGCGGTCCACAGGTCGTCTCCCTGCGCCGATACGCGCCGCTCCAGCTCGGCGCGGGCGTCCTCCTTCTCGGCGAGCAGCGCGCGGAGGCGGAGGACCGTGAAGACCGTCGCGACGACGGCGGCCGTCATCAGGATCGCGAGCGCGGTGGGATCCAGCATCTGATCGTTCATTCGTCCTCCCTGCCTCCCCAGTTTAGCGGCGGCGCCCGGCGGTCACAATGCGGGCATTGTCAGTGGCGTCAGCGCTCCGTATAATACGCGCATGCCCTCCAAAGGCCGGATCCTGCTGGTCGACGACAACGCCGACATGCGCCGGGTGTACGGCGACGTCCTCGCGGGGGAAGGCTACGAGGTCAAGCGCGTCTCGGGGGGGCGCGAGGCGTTCGCGGCCGCCGTCGCGGACCTCCCCGACCTCGTGCTGTCGGACGTCTCCATGCCCGGCGGCGGCGGGCTGTCCTTGCTCGCCAAGCTCCGCGCCGACAAGGCCACCGCGCGCGTCCCGGTCGTCCTCATGTCGGGCGTGCACAAGGGCGCGGCGGACCAGGCCGACGGCCTCGAGCAGGGCGCCGACGACTACCTGCCCAAGCCGGTCGCGCCGGCCCTGATGCTCGCGAAGGTCGCCGCCGTGCTGCGCCGGTACGCCGCTCCCGAGGAGCTCGGCGACCGCCTCAAGGCGCACGGCCTCGTCCTCGACGTGCTCGCGCGCACGGTGACGGTCTCGGGCAAGCGCGTGCGCCTGACGCGCAAGGAGTTCGACCTCCTGACGGTCCTGCTGCGCAAGGCGGGGACCGTGGTCTCGGTCCCCTTCCTTTTAGAGTCGGTCTGGGGCTACGACCCGGCGGATTACTCCGACCCGCACACGATCGGGGTGCACGTCTCCACTTTGCGCCGGAAGATCGGCGCGAAGATCGGGGCGCGCATCGTCGCCGTCCCCGGCCTCGGCTACCGCTTCGAGCCCTAGCAGGGCGAGAATTTGGCGGAAATTTGGTGGCCGGCCGCGCCTCCCGGGGCTACCCTATCCGTGAGATGAACAAGAAACCCGACGACCGCCCGAAGATCGTCGTCATCGACGACGAAGCGGACTTCCTCACGGCGATGGAGCGCTCCCTGAGCCAGCTCTACCGCGTGACCGCGCTGTACGGCAGCGAGTGGACCGTCAAGCAGGTCGCGGCGATCGAGCCCGACCTGATCCTGCTCGACATCAACATGCCCGAGCAGGGCGGCTTCGAGCTGTGCCGGGACCTGCGCGCGGACCCGCGCTTCGCCGACACGCCGATCATCTTCCTGACCGCCTCGAGCTCGGGCGCGGACTACCGCCGCCACCTGAAGGCCGGCGGGACGCGCTTCCTCAACAAGACGATCGACCGGCGCCGCCTGCTGGAGGCGATGGCGGAGGCGCTGTCCGGCTCCGCCTCGCTCAGGTGAAGAGGTCGTCGCCGGCGCCGGTCCAGGGCGGCAAGGTGAAGGAGAAGCGCGAGCCCTTCCCGGGGGCGCCCTCGATCTCGAGCCTGGCCCCGTGGGCGTCGAGGATCTTCTTGACGAGCACGAGCCCCACGCCGAAGCCTGGCGCCGTCTGGCGCCCCTGCTCGGTGCGGTGCCCGGTCAGGATCGCCTCGCGGTCCTCGGGCGCGATGCCGATGCCGTCGTCGGCGACGTAGACCCGAAGGCGCCCGTCCGCCTCCACCGAGACGCCCGCGTCGACGCGTCCTCCCTCGGGAGCGTACTTGACGGCGTTGCCGACGAGGTTCGTCGCGACCATCACCAGCGCCTCGGGATCGGCCTTGGCCGGGGGCGTCCCCTCGGGGACGGCGAGCGTGAAGCGCAGGCCCTTGCGCTCGTGCAGCGGCTGCAGCGCCTTGGCGGCGGCCGAGAGCACCAGGCCGAGGTCCGCGCGGTGGGGACGGACCGCGAAGCGGCCCGACTCGAGGAGGCCGAGGTCGAGGAGGTTGCGCGTGGCCAGGGACAACGACCTCAGGTTGGTCTCGACGATCAGGTAGTAATCGGCGCGCCGGCCCTCGGGCTTGGCGGACTCCGTCTGCTTCAGGAGGTTGACCGTGGTGCCGAGCACGCTCAGCGCGTTGTTGAACTCGTGGCTGGCCATCGAGACGAGGCTGCCCTTCAGCTTGCCGAGCTCGGCCTCCCGCTCGAACTGCGCGTTGAGGCGCTTGGCCATCTCTCCCATCGTCTCGTGGAGGTCGGAGACCTCCGGGCCGGCGCCGCGCGGCGGGGGGAAGTCCCACGGCTTGCCGAGCGTCCACTTGCGCGCGTTCTCCCGCAGGGTGGCGACGGGGCCGATCAGGGCGCGCGAGAGCATGATCGCCACGAAGGCCGCGGCGGCCGCGCCGGCGAGGAGGATGAGGCGCAGCGCGGAACGCGAGGCCTCCTCGGTCTCGAGTCGGCGGGCCCGCAGGTCGGCGACGTTGACGTTCTTGAGCTCGTTGAGCGGCTCGGCGACGGCGTCGAGCTCCCGCGCGCGCCTCGTCGCCCTCGAGGCGTCGGCCGGCGAGAGGCGGCCGGCGCGGCGGCGCGAGATCCACGGGCTGCGCTCCGCGAGGTAGGCGGTCAGGCGCCGGTCCGCCTCGGCGATCGTGGCGCGGTCGCGGGGGTCGGTGGAGGATTCCTCGAGCTCGCGCAGCGCCTCCCGCACGCGGTCGAGCGACTCCTCGCGGCGCTCGAGCCACGCGGGCTGGCCGGAGAGCAGGTACTGGTCCCCGCTCTGGTCGACCCGGCGCAGCTCGTCGCGCAGGCGCGGCAGGGAGGAGAGGACCGCGAGCCCCTGGTGGAAAGCCGCCTCCAGCCGCCCGTGGGCCCGGCTCTGGCGCCAGTACGAGGCGCCGACGCCGAGAGAGTACAACCAGACCAGCCCCGAGGCGAGGACGAGCTGGGTGCGCAGGTTCGGCGATTTCACGGCCGGTCCTTCGGGCGGGGCAGCAGCGCGCGCGCCCGCGACTCCAGCGCGGCGGCCTGCGCGGCCCGGCCGCGCCGGCGGAGGAGGTGGGCGTAGTGCCCGAGAGTGGCGGCGAGGCGCGGGCTGGCCTTGCCGTGGGCCCGCTCGAGCTGGGCGAGGGCGCGCGCGTAGAACGACTCGGCCTCGTCGAGCTTGTCCTGCGCCTCGAGGAACAGGGCGAGGTCGTTCAGGGCCGCCTCGGTCTCCGGATGCCCGGGGCCGAGCACCTTCTCCTTCACCGCGAGCGCGCGCTGGTAATAGCCGTCGGCCTCGGCGTAGTCTCCGCGCGCGTGGTGGAAGAGGGCCAGGTCCGTGAGACGGTCGGCCGTGAACCGGTTCTCCGGGCCGAGCGCCTTCTCCGTGACCGCGAGCGCGCGCCGGTACGCCGCGGCCGCCTCGTCGTCGCGCCCGCGGGCGCGCTGCAGGCCGGCGAGCTCGGTGAGCCGCGCGGCGGCCTCGGCGTGGCGCTTGGGGTCCTGCTCGGCGCTCGCCAGCGCCCGGTGCAGGAGCCTCGCCGCGTCGACGTCCTTGCCGGAGGCCGCGCACGCGTCGGCGAGATAGGCGACCGCGGCGGCGGTCTCGGGCGCATCCGGGCCGTAGCGCTTCTCCATGATCGCCAGCGCGCGGCGGTAGAGCTTCTCGGCCTTCGCCGGGGCTCCCTGGGCCATGCGCAGGTCTCCTAGGGAGTTCAGCGAGGCCGCCAGCCGCGGGTCCTCCGGTCCGAAGGTCTCGGCCCGGGCGAGCGCCGCGGCCAGCGCGGGCTCGGCCTCCGACAGCCGCCCGCGGCTCAGGGCGCGGCCGCCCAGGTCCTGGTCACGGCGCCATTCGGCGCCGCCGGCGCAGGCGCTCGAAAACAGGCAGAGGATGAGGGCAAGTTCGCGGCGCACGCCTCATGATAGCGCTTTCAAACGCCCGCCGGGAGGCGCACGGCCGCCAGCTCGGTGATGAGGTCGGCCGACCAGCGGTAGATGTTGTTCTCCCGCACCTCGCGGCGGAGCCGGACCATGCGCAGGGACTGCGCGTCGGGCGTCATCGTCAGCGCCGTCCGCAGCGCCTCCGCGACGGCGTCGGCGTCGTAGGGATTGACGATCAGGGCGTCGCGCAGCGCGCGGGCGGCGCCGGCGAAGCGGCTCAGGACCAGGACCCCGCGGTCGTCCTCCCGCGCGGCGACGAACTCCTTGGCCACGAGGTTCATCCCGTCGTGGAGCGACGTCACCAGGCAGGCGTCCGCGGCCAGGAAGTACGGCTTGAGCTCGTCATGGCTGTGATGGCGCGCGATCACGACGATCGGCGGCGGGCCCTTGAAGCGCGCGTTGATGCGGGCGGCCTCCGCCGCGACGGCCTCGCCGAAGTCCCGGTAGCCCGCCAGCGCCATGCGGCTCGGCGCGCCGATCTGGAAGAGGACGAAGCGCCCCTGGTACTCGGGATAGAGGTCGAGCATCCGCTCCACCCCGCGGAAGCGCTCCATGATCCCCTTGGTGTAGTCGAGCCGGTCGACGCCGACCGCGATGAACTCGTCCTCCCGTCCGGCGGCGCGCAGGACCTTCTCCCGCGCGGCGCGGGCCGCGGCCGCCGGCTCGCGCGCCGGCGTCTCCGGGAAGGCGACGCTGATCGGGAAGGGCTTGATCAAAGTCTCGTGTCCGGCGCGCTTGACCGCGAACCGGGCGCGGTCGACGCGCGACTCGAGCACGCGGTCCACGGTGTCGAGGAAGTTGTTGCAGTGGTCCTGCGTGTGGAAGCCGACGAGGTCCGCCCCGAGCAGGCCATCGAGGAGCTCCTTCTGCCAGGGGCAGATGCCGAAGGCCTCGGGGTTGGGCCAGGGGATGTGCCAGAACAGCGCGACGCGCGCGTCCGGGCGGCGCTCCTTGAGCAGGCGCGGGAGCAAGGCGAAGTGGTAGTCCTGCGCGAGCACGAACGGTTCGCTGGTCCCTTCGATCTCCTCGAACACGGCTTCGGCGAACCTCGCGTTGACCTCGCGGTATCGCTTCCAGTCGTCGGGGCGGAACACGGGGCGGGTGTGCGCGATGTGGCACAGCGGCCACAGCCCCTCGTTGGAGAACCCGGAATAGAAGCCCTTGTCCTCCTCGTCGCTGAGCCACACCCGGCGCAGCGCGTACTGGGGGTTCTCCGGCGGCACCTTCAGCCGCCCGGCCTCGTCCGCGGTCTCCCGGTCGGCGTCGCCGTCGCCGTGGGCGATCCAGGTCCCTCCGCAGGCGCGCAGCAGCGGCTCGAGGCCCGTCACCAGGCCGCTCGCGGGCATGACGACCTCGATCCTCGACCCGTTATGGGTGTGGCGGTAAGGCTCCCGGTTGGCCACGACGACCAGCGGCCGGCCGGCGAGCTTCGCGTGGACGTGCCCGCGCAGGCGCTCCGCCGTCCAGAGCGCGTCGGCCTGCGACCGCAGGCGCGCCTCCTGGTCCGCGCTCTCCTGCGCCTTGGCCAGGTCCTTGGCCAGCGCCTCGGCCTCCCGGATCAAGGGGTGCATCAGCGCTCCGGCGCGCATGGGCGGCGGGGGGGGCTGCTCCCCGGTGCGGGAGAGCCTCAGCCAGTCCGCGAGCCGCCGCACCTGCCGGCGCACGATGACGCGCGCGGCCAGCACGGTGCCGAGCAACGCGGCCACCGTCAGGAGGAGCGGCTGGAGATCGTTCATCACGGCTCAGTGTACCTCCGGCCGGCGCGCCGAACAAGAGGACGCGGTGTGATTTAGGGATGATTTGATGGTCGCGCTCCGGCAACAGGGGCTATAATCCGTTGTCGCAAATCAGGGGGGATTATGAAGAACATCTTGATCGCGCTGGCGCTCGCGACCGCGGCCTCCGCGGCCGCGGCGGAGACTCCCGTCAAAGAGGTGGGGATCGGCATCATCGCGGGCGACCCGATCGGCGGCACGGCCAAGCTGTGGCTCGACCGGGACATCGCGGTCGACGTCGGCGTCGGCTTCAGCGGCGACACCGTGATGTGGGGCGACGTCCTCTACCACATGTGGAACCTGCTGCCCCAGCCCGAGGAAGGCAAGCTCGGCGTCTACGTCGGCGCCGGGCCGCGCCTGGAGACCCGGAGCGACACGGAGTTCGGCGTGCGCGCCATCGCGGGCCTGACCTGGCGCATCACGCGCCAGCCGATCGAGTTCTTCGCCGAGGCCGGCCCGGTCTTCCGCATGACGCCGACGGGCGGCGTGGACGCCGACGGAGGGATCGGCGTGCGGTTCTACTTCGGCTCAGCGCGCTAAGGCCGCGGCTTCCTTGCGCCAGTACTCCTGGCCCTCGGCGGGCAAGGTGTACACCGGGTCGAGGTACTCGTAGCGGCGCGTCAGCGCGTCCTCGTCGTCCGCCTCGATGCCGGTGCGGTAGCCCTTGGTCCAGTAGGAGATGCCCTTGACCTTGTCGTAGTCGGCGAGCTGGTGGATCCAGCGCTTGCCGACGTAGGGCACGTCCACGGTCACGCGCGGCGTGGCGAAGCCGGGCAGGTAGCCCATGATGTCGTGCTGGAGCTTCATGCCCTCGGCGATGGACAGGCGCCAGTGCTCGGAGTTGGGGATCATGTCGGCCATGTAGAAGTAGTACGGCATGATCTTCGCGTGGTCGAGCAGCATGAAGCACAGCTCGAGCAGGTCCTGGCGCGTCGTGTTCACGCCGCGCAGCAGCACGCCCTGGTTGCGCACGTCGCGGAACCCCATCTCGAGCAGCTTGCGCACGGCCTTGCCCACGAGAGGCGTCACCTGCTGGGCGTGGTTGACGTGCGTGTGCACGGCGATGTCGATGCCCCGGGCCCACGCGCGCTTGGAGATCCGGTCGAGCGCCTTGAGCACCTCGTCCTGCAGGAAGTGCTGGGGCAGGCCCTGGAGGCCCTTCGTCGCGAGGCGGATGTCCTTGATGTTCGGGATGTCCATCAGCTCCATCAGGAACGCCTCGAGCTGGGCGATCGGCACGTTGGCGACGTCGCCGCCGGAGACGACCACGTCGCGCACGCTCGGCGTCCTGCGCAGGTAGTCGAGCATCGCGGCGTAGCGGTCCTTGGGCTGGCTCTCGAACTTGTGCTTGGTGACCTGCGGCACGGAGTTGCCGACGAGGTCCATGCGCGTGCAGTGGCCGCAGTACTGCGGGCAGGTCGCGATCATCTCCGCCAGCACCTTGGTCGGGTAGCGGTGCGTCAGGCCCTCGCTGGCCCACATCTCGGACTCGTGCAGGCTGTCGCGGCTCGCCTTGGGGTGGTTGGGCCACTCGGGATGGCGGTCGGAGACGATCGGGATCATGTAGCGGCGGACGGGATCGTTCCGGAGGTCCTTCTCGTTCATCGTGTTGAGCATCTGGGGCGGGATGAGCAAGGACATCGTCGCCTTCTCGCTCTGGTCCTTGACGATCTCCTCGGCGAGCTCGTCGCTGAGGAAGGAGCCGAACGCGTCCTTGAGGTCCTTGAGGTTCTTGGCCGAGTGCTGGCGCTGCCACAGCGCCGACTCCCATTGCTCCTTCGTGACGCCCTTATAGCCCGGCAGGCGCGTCCAATCCGGTTCCTTGAACTCCCGCTTGAGGGGGTACTGGAACGGCTGCCGCGACGCGTCCGCCTTGACTTTTTTGGCCATGGCCCATTATAGAAAATTGGTGCCAGGCCTACCGTTGTTTGCGTTGGTGCCAGGCCTACCGGTAATTGCGTTGGTGCCAGGTCTGCCGGTAGGGAGATGCAACTTTTCGGGGGGGATGATCGTCTGGTATATATGGGACGAAGATCAAGAATCCACTATTCAGGCGCGGTGTACCACGTGATGGCTCGCGGTGTTGAAGGGCGAGCCATCTATGCAGACGATCGCGACCGCATCAATTTCCTTGAATCTCTGGAGCGCATCACGGGTGAATCCGAGGCGCGGGTATTGGCTTACTGCCTCATGGGAAATCACTTCCATCTGGCCATCCAAGTAGGGAATACCCCTCTTTCGTCGATCATGCATAGATTCCTTACGGGGTACGCCTGCGGCTTCAATAAGCGCCAAGACCGCGTCGGGCATCTGTTTCAGGGACGACATCGGGCCATCATCTGCGTCAACGAGGCGTATCTCGCGACTTTGATCCGATATATTCATCAAAACCCTGTTCGTGCCGGCCTCGTCAGTAAAGTGTGTGATTGGCCTTGGTCGAGCGCGAGGCTGCAGCCCGACGTAAGTGCCGATGACCCCATCAAGGATTTCAACCCGTGGTTGGAGGAGGCGAAGGAAGAAATCGTGGATTTAAAAAGGTCTCTTCAGGCGCCCAGGGAAGACCTAGAGGAACTCGGAAACCGCTTAAGCCTGGAGTTCGGCGTTTCTATCGGCGAACTGCGCTCCCCATCTCGTCGTCCACAATTGACCTCCTTTCGCTCCCGGTTGGCAAAGGAGGCTATCACGCGGGGTCACACATTGAACGCTGTGGCAGGGTGGCTGCACCTCTCACCCAGCTCGGTGACCCGGTATTCTCAACGCCGCTAGGTCTGGCGTCATGAAGTGCGCCATCTGATATACAATACGCCCATGTTAAAGGGCAAAACGGCGGTGGTGACGGGTTCGACGAGCGGGATCGGCCTGGGAGTGGCTAAGGCGCTCGCGCAACAGGGCGCGTCGGTGATGATCAACGGCTTCGGCGACGCGAAAGAGATTGAGGCCATAAGGCTATCGCTCGAGCGTCTATCCGGGGCTCCGGCGGCCTATCAGGACGCCGACATGAGCAAGCCTGCGGAGGTCGCCGCGATGATCATGGCCGCCGAGCGGACCTTGGGCAAGGTCGACATCCTCGTCAACAATGCCGGCATCCAGCACCTGGCGCCGGTCGAGGAATTCCCGGCGGACAAGTGGGACGCCATCATCGCGATCAACCTGTCCTCGAGCTTCCACACCATCCGCGCGGCCCTGCCGGGCATGAAGAAGCGCGGCTGGGGGCGCATCGTCAACATCGCCTCGGCGCACGGCCTCGTCGCGTCGGTCCATAAAGCGGCTTACGTCGCCGCCAAGCACGGCCTCATCGGCCTGACCAAGTCGGTCGCGCTCGAGACGGCTCCGACCGGCGTCACCTGCAACGCGATCTGTCCCGGCTGGGTGCTGACGCCTCTCGTGCAGAAGCAGATCGACGCGCTCGCGGCGCGCGACCGCATGACCGAGGCCGAGGCGAAGACGAAGCTGCTGGCCGAGAAGCAGCCGTCCCACGAGTTCGCGACCCCGGACCAGATCGGCGGAATGGTCGTGTTCCTGTGCTCCGACGCGGCGTCCCAGATGCGAGGAGCGGCGCTGACCGTGGATGGTGGTTGGACCGCCCAGTAGATCAGTCGCGACAACCTGAGCCCAACGCAAACATCGGTAGGCCTGGCACCAACGCAAACATCGGTAGGCCTGGCACCAGTTAGGTGCTAGGCCGGCTGGGCGGTCTTCTTCTCGACCCAGGCGACGAGCTCGTCGAAGGCGGCGTGGGCGCGCGGCATGAGGGGCGTGACGAAGGGGAACATGTCCGCGTTGGTGTCGATGTGCGCGGCGTCGTCCTCGAAGACGATCCGGTGCATCTCGCCCTTGCCCTTGGAGCGCACGAGGTCGCGGTAGGCCTCGGCGTGGCCCGCGCAGGGGATCAGGTAGTCGCGGCGGCCGGCGATGGAGATCAGCGGGGCCTTGAGGTCTCCGGTGTTCTCGAATTCCCGGATGGCGGCCAGGGCGGCGGGGCGGGAGTCGAGGTCGTAATCGGCGACGGCGCCCGCGTACGAGGGATCGAGGTCGCTGAGGAAGATGCCGAGCGACGACTCCCAGTACACGAGCTTGTAGAGGTCGCACAGCGGCTTCCACTTCGCGTCCACGCGCGGGAAGCCGGCGCGGGCGATGGCGTCCTGGTCCCATGGCTCCTGGGAGACGGCGCGCAGCAGCGCCGGCAGCTCGCGCATGAGGTTTCCCTTGTCCGCGCGCCACATCACGCCGGAGACGTCGACCGCGCCGTCCACGAAGCCCATCTCGGCGGCGCGGCGCGCGAGGAAGCCGCCGTTGGAGAGGCCGACCGCGTAGACCCGTTCGGGCGAGGAGCCGTGGCGGCGAAGGATGAGTTCGCGGGCCGTTTCCGCCAAGGCCTCGAGGCGGGACGCCCAGCGGCGGACCGAGCTCTCCGGCGTCATCGGCATGACCACGGTGTCGCCGTCGAGCAAGGCGCGGCGCACGCCTTTGTCGGTCGCGGCGAAGGCGTAGCCCTTGGAGAGGAGGAAGTCGGAGAAGTACAGGTCGTAGGTGCTCTCGTCGGTGATTCCCGAGGCGGCGGCGACGACCAGGCGCCCGTTCCAGTCGCGCGGCACGCGCAGGAGGAAGCGCGCGCGGTTCTCGGGAGGCAGGCTCCCGGTGACGAGCATGCCTGGGACGGGCCCGGCGGCCTTCGTCCGTAGCGCCTTCGGCGGCGCGATGTGGAGGGCGTCCTCGGTGAGGACGCGGCCGGTGGTGGTCAGGTCGGCGAGGTCCGTCTCGACGATCCCCGGCTCGCGGGGGAGGTCGACGCGGAAGGCGTAGGCGCGGGGGAGGCTCACGGCTTCAGGAGCTTCGCCAGCTCGTCGCGCTTCTTGAGCGGGAAGTAATGGTCGCCGGAGACGATGCGGGCGCGGAACCTCCCGGTCTTGTCGGTCAGCACGGTGCCGGAGGGCGGCGCCTTCTCGGGGGCCTCGATGCCGAGGCGCTCGAAGAGGACCTTGGCGCTCTCCCAGTTCAGGAGCTTGTCGCCGTCGGCGTGGACGAGCTCGAGGCCGATGCCGAGGCGGCGGATGCGCGCGGCGTCCTCGAGCGAGAACTCGAGGCGGAACATGTCGCTCGAGCGGCGGAGCATGGCCTCCTGCCAGCCCGGATCCTTGGAGTCGCGCTGGATGTCCTTGATGAAGGCCTTGCGGATGTGGTCGACGGCCTTGTCCCAGGGCTCCTTGAGGTCGGCCAGCATCATGCCGGCGGCGTCCTTCGAGGCCAGCGCGATGACCTGGCCGCGCTGGAAGCGCCACGTCTCGAGCCAGGCGGAGATCGCCGGGGCGAGGAACGGGTTCATGCGCGCCGTCGCCTCCCATAGGTCGGCCGTCGCGTCGCCGGCGTTGAGCCAGTCGACGACGGCGCGCGTGGCCTGGCTCATGCGCTCGAAATCGGGGCCGGCCTTCTTCTCGCTGCCCTCGAAGTGGGTCGTCGCGTGGAGGAGGAACACGCGCGAGCCGGAGAGGGCCTTGAGCGCGGCGGCGACGGCGGGCTCGGCGTGGAGCTGGACCATGCGCTGGAAGACGAGGGTGCCGAAGGAGTGCAGGGCGAGCTCGACCTTGCCGCCGGGCGAGTCCTTCGCCGCGATGAGCACGGCGCGCGCGAGGTCGCGGGCGTCGGCGTCGATAGGGGACTTCGTCGCGAGCCAGGCGGAAGGCGCGTGGCCGCGCGTCCAGAGGAAGAGCTCCTTGCCCGCGGGCTTCTCGGCGCGCGCGAACAGGGGCTCGAAGCTCTCGGTGAGCGCGAGGCCGCCGGCGTACACCCGGGCCCGGCCGCCGCCCGTCCCTTCGCGCGACTTGTACTGGATCGGCGCGCCGCCGTCGCCCGTGAAGGCGTCGAGGGTCCAGCCTTCGCCGGGCGCCGCGGCGCGGCCGCCGTCGAACAAGGACTTGGCCTCGGCCGCGGAGTCGTCGAGGGACTTCGAGGACGGCCCGGCCTTGGCGGAGGGAGACGGGAGGTTGGCCAGGGAGGGCAAGGCGGGGATGGCGGGCAAAGCGGGGACGGCCGTCGGGAGCATCAGACGGGGGGGGGCCGCTTTCGCGGGCGCGGACAGCGACGGGGCGGTGAGCGACAGGGGCGCGGATAAGGACGGCGCGGCGAGGGCCGGGGCCGAGCCGCCGAGCGTCGGGACGCCGGCGAAACCGCCGAGGGAGCCGCTCAGCCGCGGGGCGGCGACCACGCCGGCGAAGGAAGGGGGAACGAACGCCATCGCGATCGTGAGAAGGATAGTGTTCATTGATGTTATTCTAGGATACCGGACCGATTCTCCTCTGGGCCGTACGGCCCCGCCGGACCCGGCAAAAGGCCCACCCGTTCGCGGCGCGCGGGAGATTTGATAGACTCGGCCCATGGACATCACCCGCGTCTGCGTCGTCGGCGGAGGCACGATGGGCAACGGCATCGCCCACGTCTTCGCCCAGAAAGGCTTTTCCGTCACCCTCGTCGAGGCGAAGAAGGAGCTCGCCGACAAGGCCGTGGCGACGATCACGAAGAACATGGACCGCCAGGTCGCCAAGGGCGGCCTGACCGCCGCCGACAAGGACGCGGCGCTCGCGCGTCTCAAGACCGCGACCTCCATCGCGGAGGCCGCCGGCTTCCAGCTCGCGGTCGAGGCCGTGCCCGAGCGCCTGGACATCAAGACCTCGGTGTTCAAGGAGCTCGAGGCCCACGGCGCCCCCGGCGCGATCCTCGCGACGAACACCTCGTCTTTGCCCATCACCGACATCGCGGCGTCCTTGAAGGACCCGTCGCGCGTCATCGGCATGCACTTCATGAACCCCGTCCCCGTCATGAAGCTCGTCGAGATCATCCGCGGCAAGAAGACCTCCGACGCGGCGACCGAGACGGTCAAGGCGCTCACGGTCAAGCTCGGCAAGATCCCGGCGGTGGCCAACGACTTCCCCGGCTTCGTCTCGAACCGGGTCCTGATGCCGATGATCAACGAGGCGATCCTCTGCCTTCAGGAGGGCGTCTCCACGAAAGAGGACATCGACACCATCATGAAGCTCGGCATGGCCCATCCGATGGGCCCCATCGCGCTGGCCGACTACATCGGCCTCGACGTGTGCCTGGCCATCATGGAGGTGCTCGACAAGGGCTTCGGCGGCGTGAAGTACAAGCCGGCCGACCTGCTCAGGAAGATGGTCGCCGACGGCAAGCTCGGCGTCAAGTCGGGCGCCGGCTTCTACGAGTACCCCAAGAAATAACATGGACTTCAACTTCACCGAATCGATGGCGATGCTGCGCGACTCCGCGCGGGAGTTCGCCGACAAGCGCCTCAAGCCCGGGGCCATGGAGTGGGACGAGCACGAGGCGATCCCTCCCGCGGTCTACAAGGAAGGCGCGGAGCTCGGCTTCTTCGGCCTGTCCGTGCCGGAGGAGTTCGGCGGCTTGGGCGTCGACCCTCTCGCCTACGCGGCCGCGATGGAGGAGCTCGCGCGCGGGTCGGCGTCCTTCCAGGTCTGCGCCACGGTGCACAACTCCCTGGTCTGCGCGGCGATCGCCAAGCACGGCACCGACGAGCAGAAGAAGCGCTACCTGCCCAAGCTCGCCTCCGGCGAGTGGATCGGCGCGTACTCCCTGTCCGAGCCGGGCGCCGGCACCGACGCGGGCTCGCTGTCCACCTCGGCCGTGGACGCGGGCGAGCACTGGCTCGTCAACGGGACCAAGTCATGGGTCACCAACGGCGGCTTCGCGACCGTGTTCCTGACCTTCGTGTCCACGAACAAGGAGGCGGGCTCGCGCGGCATCACCTGCCTGCTCGTCGAGAAGGGCATGCCCGGCTTCTCCGTCGGCAAGAAGGAGAAGAAGATGGGCCTGCGCGCGTCCGACACGCGCGAGATCAATTTCGACGGCGCGAAGATCCCCAAGTCGGCCCTGCTCGGCGGGGTCGGCGGGGGCTTCAAGATCGCGATGAGCCAGCTCGATAGCGGCCGCATCGGCATCGCCGCGCAGGCCGTCGGCATCGCGCAGGCCGCGCTCGAGGAGGCGGTCTCCTACGCCAAGCAGCGCAAGCAGTTCGGCAAGAAGCTCGCCGAGTTCCAGCTCACCCAGGCCAAGATCTCCGACATGGCGACCAACATCGCCGCGGCGCGGCTTCTCGTCTACCGCGCGGCCTCGCGCCTGGCGAACGGGGAGAAATGCACGATGGAGGCGTCGATGGCGAAGTCCTTCGCCTCGCGCATCGCCAACAAGGCCTGCTTCGACGCCGTCCAGATCCACGGCGGCAACGGCTTCGTGCGCGAGTTCCCCGTCGAGCGCTACTACCGGGACGTGCGCGTCACCGAGATCTACGAGGGGACGACCGAGGTCCAGAGCCTGATCGTCGCTCGAGAAGTCCTGGGATGACGGCCGGACTCCTCCTGGCGTTCGCTTTCGCCCTCCCGGTTCAGGCGGCCTCCCCGCACCGGGCCGCGGAGCATGGGGAGCATTACCTTCCGGTCACGATCGGGCCCGAGTACATCGACCTTGTGACCCAGATCCGCGCGAAGCAAGGGGCGAAGCCTGACTTCGAGTACCGGCAGAACCTGGTCAAGGGCCTGCGCGTGACCGAGTCGATCGACCGCGACCAGGCGCCGGGAGGGCATACCTCGGCGCTTCTCGTCGTGCGAGACGCGAAGGACAAGAAGCGCGCCCGCGCTCTGGCCCGCGAGGCGATCGAGCCGGAGGATTGGGCCGATGTCTCCCGTACTCTCGCGCAGAGGACGCTGACCGTCGCCGAACACCTGAAAGCCGTGAGCAAAAACGTCGCCTTCATCGATGGCCACGTCACTCCGGGGTACGTGACCATCGATCTCGTCTGGGTCGAGCGGCAACTGGGGCGCGACCTGGAAGGCGCCGTCGCGGCGCTTTACCTCGCGCGTTCGCCGCGCGGCGTCAGCAGGATCAAGGCGTCCAAGCCGTTGTCGGCCAACGCCGTCGCGCCGTAGCCGTCGGACAGCGCCTTCTCGAGACGCGCGGCCTCCTCCGGACGCGCCCGCCACGCCCAGTCCTTGTATAAGACCAGCCTCGCGTCCGCGCCGACGCGCGCGCGCTGGAGCTCGAAGGCGGGCAGGTCCTCGAGGATCAGGAACGGCGCGGCCGCGGGGCGCCCCGCGACCGCGCGCACGAACGGGGGATTGAACGCGGCGACGAAGGCCCGCTCCGGGATCAGCCGCGCGGAGCGCTCCAGGAAGCGGCGCGACGCCTCGTGCTCGGCCTCGGGCGGCGCCGGCGCGGCGAAGGCGAGCCCGGCCGCGAGCAGGACCGCGGGGACGGCCGCGCCCGCCAGGAGGGGGGCGGACGCGACGGCGAGCGGGAGCAACACGGACAGCGCGTACCGGTCCTCGGTGCCCGTGTCGAAGCGCCCGCGGAAAAAGCACCCGTACAGCAGGAGCAGCGCGGCGGAGAGCGCGGCGAGGCGCAGGGCGGGACGCTTCGTGAGGGCGGCGAACGCCGCGGGCACGAGGAGGAGGAGGAACTCGGCCCGTGAAAAGAGGAAGGCGAGGTTCGGCCCGAGCTGACGCGCGAGATGCGAGAGCGGGGCGGTCGTCGCGGCGGAGTAGCCCGGAAGGGCGTCCGCGCGGTTGGCGAGCGCGATCGAGGCGGGGACCGCGGCGCCGAGGAGCGCGGGCAGGGACACGGCGAGGGGGGCCCGGATCAGCGCGGCGTACCCGACGAGCAAGGCGTTCTCCGGGCGGACCTGGACGGCGTAGGCGAGGGTGACCGCCGCGAAGGCGTTCAGCCGCGGCTCCTTCTCCCGGGCGTGCAGCGCGGCGAGCGTCGCGGCGATCCAGAAGACCGACGAGCTGGTCAGGTCGGTCGCGCGCCCGTAGCGGACCGCCAGCGGCAGGACGGCCCAGGCGAACGCGGCCGCCAACGCCCCGCGCTCGTCGTCGCACAGCTCGAGGGCGGCCCAGAACACGAACAGGACGGACAGCGAGGACAGGAGCGCGCTCCAGAGGAAGGCTCCTCCGCCGAGCTTCATGAACGCGGCCAAGGCGACGTGATGGCCGCCCGGCCACGTCGGGCGCGCGACCACGTCGTAGCCGGGGAGCCCTCCCGCGAGCGTCGCCACGAACCGCCCCGATGACGCGAGGTGGCGCGCGATGTCGAGGTGCTCGAACTCGTCGTTGTAGACGAGATGGGCGCCGCCCGCGGCGAGGCGCAGGGCGAGGGCCGCGAGCAGGACCGCGCCGAGCAGGAAGCCCGCGCGCTCCCGCAGGCGTCCCAGCGCCCCCGGGAGCAGCGCCAGCCACGCCGCGAGGAGCAGCGCCAGCGCCGCGGGATAGGCCGCCGTCATCAGTGGCGCGTCAGCTTCTTGTAGTGGATGCGCTTGGGCTGCACGTCGCCGAGCCGCTTCTTCTTGTCTTCCTCGTAGGCCTCGAAGTTGCCCTCGAACCAGGTCACCTGCGAGTCGCCCTCGAACGCGAGGATGTGCGTGGCGATGCGGTCGAGGAACCAGCGGTCGTGGCTGATGACCACGGCGCAGCCGGGGAAGGCCTGGATGGCTTCCTCGAGCGCGCGCAGCGTGTGCACGTCGAGGTCGTTGGTCGGCTCGTCGAGCAGCAGGACGTTGGCGCCTTCCTTGAGCATCTTGGCGAGGTGGACGCGGTTGCGCTCGCCGCCGGAGAGGTTCTTGACGAGCTTCTGCTGGTCCTGGCCGGCGAAGTTGAAGCGGCCGCAGTACGCGCGCGAAGGCATCTCGAGCTTGCCCAATTTCACCACGTCGAGGCCGTCGGAGATGACCTCCCAGACGTTCTTCTCGCCGTCGAGCTGGCGGTTCTGGTCGACGTAGCCGAGCTTGACCGTCTCGCCGACCTTGAAGGTCCCGGCGTCGGGCTTCTCGAGGCCGGTGATCATGCGGAAGAGCGTGGTCTTGCCGGCGCCGTTCGGCCCGATGACGCCGACGATGCCGTTGGGGGGGAGCTTGAACGAGAGGTTCTCGTAGAGCAGCTTGTCGCCGTAGGCCTTGGTGATGCCCTGGGCCTCGATGACGGTGTCGCCCAGGCGCGGCCCCGGCGGGATGTACAGCTCGAGGGCGTCGTAGCTCTTCTCCTTCTGCGACTCTTCGAGCATCTTGTCGTAGTTCGACAGGCGGGCCTTGGACTTGGCGCGCCGGCCCTTCACGCCGGCGCGCACCCACTCGAGCTCCTCGGCCAGGGCCTTCTGCATCTTGGTCTCGGACTTGGCCTCCTGCGCGAGGCGCTGGCCCTTCTGCTCCAGCCACGCGGCGTAGTTGCCCTTGTACGGGATGCCCTCTCCGCGGTCGAGCTCGAGGATCCAGCCCGCGACGTTGTCGAGGAAGTACCGGTCGTGGGTGACGGCGATGATGGTGCCCTCGTATTTCGACAGATGATGCTCGAGCCACTCCACCGACTCGGCGTCGAGGTGGTTGGTGGGCTCGTCGAGGAGCAGGATGTCGGGCTTCTGCAGCAGGAGACGGCACAGCGCGACGCGGCGCTTCTCTCCGCCGGAGAGGGTGCCGCATTTCTGCTCGGAAGGCGGGCAGCGCAGCGCGTCCATCGCGACCTCGAGCGTGCTGTCGATCTCCCAGGCGTTCGTGGTGTCGATGCGCTCCTGGAGCTTGCCCTGCTTCTCGAGCAGCTTCTCCATGCCCTCGGGCGTGAGGCCCGGGTCGGCGAGCTGGTCGTTGATCGCGTTGTAGTCGGCCAGCAGCTTCATCGTCTCCCCGACGCCCTCGGAGACGGTCTCCTTGACGGTCTTCTCGGGGTCGAGCTGGGGCTCCTGCTCGAGCAGGCCGATCGTGTAGCCCTTCGACTGCGTGATCTGGCCGGTGTACTCCGTGTCCTTGCCGGCCATGATGCGCAGCAAGGTGGACTTGCCCGAGCCGTTGTCCCCGAGCACGCCGATCTTCGCGCCGTAGTAGAACGAGAGGTAGATGCCCTTGAGGACCTGCTTCTTCGGCGGGTGGATGCGGCCCACGTCGATGAGCGAGTAGATGATCTGCTTCGTGTCGGTCGTGGTGCTGGCCATGTGGTTTACCTCTTCGGGGGATGGGCCTGGAGCCAGGCGCGTTGGACGGCCCAGGCGGAGACGGCGGCGAGGAAGGCGAGAGCGGCGTGCTTCGGCGGAAGGGGCAGGACGGCGGCCTGCGCGGCGGCGAGCGCGACGACGCCGAGCTGGACCTGCGCGGCGCCGACGAAGGCGACGAACGAGTCCTCGTCGGCCGCGGCCATCAGGGCCAGCGGCAGGACCGCGACGCAGTACGCCCAGAGCAGGCGCAGGAGGAAGGGGAGGTGCTCCCGCTCGAGCACGGGGGAGGCCGCGGCCCAGGTCCAGGCGCACAGCGCGCCGGCCGTCATCACCGCCGCGCCGAGGGCGTACAGGCGGCCGTGGCGGCGGGCGAGCAGGTGGCCGGGCAGGAGGATCATCTGCAGGACGAGCGGCATCAGCGCCGCGCCGATGACGCCGGCGGCGAGGAGCTTGAGCTCGTCGGCGACGACGAGCCACACCGCGGTCGGCAAGGTCAGCCACGAGGAGAGGTAGAGGGCGACCCGTCCGCGCTCGGCGGCGCGCGACCATTCCGGGGGCACGCGCAGGAAGGACAGAGGAAGCTTCGAGGTCATGGTGGTCATTTGACCGTCTCCCGGCCGTGAAAGAGCATCTCGGCGCTCGCCTTGTCGGACGCTTCGCTCATGACCTCGTTGAAGGCTCGGACCTTCTCGTCGGCGGCCCCGTAGCGGAACGAGACGCAGGGGATGCCCACGGCCGTCATCGCCGCGTCCACGCTCTTCGCGTGGCGCGGCTTGTCGTCGACGAAGACGACGCGCGTCGGGCGCAGGCCGATCTTCTCGAGCAGGGCGAGCAGGGCCTTGCCCTTCTCCGGCCCGTCCCCGACGAAGTACACGCCCCGGCTGTAAAGCCCCTTCGGCTCGAAGGACATGTCGTCCTTGGCCACCGCGCTCTTCTCCAGGTCCACGCCGATCGCCTTGAGCTGGGCGAACGTCGCCGCCGCGTCCTCGGGCCCGCGGGCGGTCAGCGCCAGGATCTTGACGCCGCGCTTCTGCTCCTCTCGGATGAGGATCGGCGTCAGGTCCTCGACGGGCTTCGCCTTGACCGTCCCGAGCAGGCGGGTCCACAGCTCTCCGGCCCGCTTCTCGGCGGCGTCCGGGTCGAGCCCGTCTCGCCGGAGCGCCTTGACGACGTAGTCGTACCACTGGTCCGAGCCGATGTTCCCGACCGGCTCGACGAGCGTGTTGTCGAGGTCGAGGACGAGCAAAGTCGTGGGCCGGATGTCGGCCGAGATCTCGGACATCGACTTGATCTCGCGGACCTCCGCGCGGGCGCCGAGGGCCGGCAGCAGGAGGGCGAGAGCGAGCGCCTTCATTTGATGTGGAGGCGCTTCGGGTCGAGCTTGTTGCGCAGCAGGTCGATCTCGTTGGCCGTCGGGAGCGCGACCTCGGCGAGGCGCGGCGCCTTCTTCAGCGCCCAGCCGATGTTCCCCTGGACGTCGTCGAAGCTCACCCCGGGGTAGAGCGCGGTCAGGGTCAGCTCGCCGGTCTCGTCGGGCTCGAGGATGCCCATGTTGGTGATGACCTTCTTCACGCGCTTGCCGTTGGAGGTGATGAAGTCCACCTTGTCGGGGAACGCGCGCTTGTCGAGCTTGGTCACGATGAGCACGCGCTGGGCGTGCTGCGCGATCTCGCAGGCGCCGCCGGAGCCGGGCAGGCGCACCTTCGGGGACGCGTAAGGCCCGACGGCCGTCGTGTTGATGTTGCCGCGCTTGTCGACCTGCGCGCCGCCGAGGAAGCCGATCTGGATCTTGCCGTTCTGCAGGAAGCTCTGGAAGATGTCGGCCATCGAGGTGACCATCAGCGAGCCGGTGACCAGGGCGGGGTCCCCGATCGACGGGGGCACGCGGTCGGGCACGGCCCCGACGGCGCCCGACTCGTAGATCAAGGTCATGTTCGGCGCGTGCGTCGCGCGCGCCAGGTTGCAGGCGAGGTTGGGCAGGCCGATGCCCACGAACACCACGTCGCCGTCGCCGATCTCGCGCGCGGCCAGCACGCACATGAGCTCGTTGAGGGTATAGTCTGTCGCGGCCTCGGTCGTGGCGGTCATGGGTGCATTTTAGCGTTTTTTAAGAAGGCCGCGGACTAGTCCCTGCCGGGGGAGTCCCACTCGCAGGAGAGGTCGTGCCGCCTCATCTCGGACTGGAGGCTGCGGCATTCGTCGCGGGTCAGGCACTTGGGCTTGAGCTTGATGGCGCCGGAGCAGCCGCACCAGCCCCAGGGGCGCGGGCACGGGTCCTTGCCGAAGACGGCGTCGGGCTCGGGCGGAGCGTGAGGCTGCGGCTTCGGCTTGGGCTTGGGCGGCCGCGAGAGGACGGTCATCGCGCGCCGGGCGGCCGCCCTGACGCCTTTGTCCGGGTCCTTCTCCGAGGCGCGTCCGACCGCGCCGAGTGCCAGGACGTCGCCCCGCGCTCCGAGGGCCGCGGCCGCGGCGAGGCGGACCCCGGGGCTCGGGTCCTCGGTCAGCGAAAAGACGATGATGCGCGTGGCGTCAGGGTTCTCGAAATGCGCGGCCTCGGTGGAGAGGGCGACCAGCACCGCGCTCCGCACCGCGGCTCCGCGTTCCGCCTTCAGGAACGAGTCGATGAGAGCGAGGGTCTGCCCCCCGGGATACGCGAGCGCGGCGACCGCCGCGGCCTGCCGCACCCGTTCGGAGAGGTCCCGGTCCATCGCGGCCGCCAGCGCCCGGTAGGCGCGCGGCCCCCGGTACGCGGCCGACGAGAGCTCCACGCAGGCCCGGATGCGGTCCTCGGGCTCGGCGGACGACTGCAGGCGCTCGTAGACGGACTCCGGCGCCTCCGCGCGCGCCGGGTGCGCCGCGAGCAGCGCCGCCAGGAGGAGCAGCGCGCGCGCGGTCATCCTTGCCCCTGCGTGTCGAGGCGGCGCCAGAGATACCAGCTGGCGACGGTGCGGTAGGGGGCCCACAGCCTGCCGTGCTTCTCGACGGCCGACGGCGGGGGGAGCCTGCCGCTCTTGCGGTAGAGCAGGCCGAAGGCCTTGCGCACGCCGAAGTCGCCGCTCGGCAGGACGTCGGGGCGGCCGAGCTTGAACATCAGGAACATCTGCACGGTCCACTCGCCGATGCCTCGCACCTCGGTCAGGCGGGCGATGATCTCGGCGTCGCTCAGGGTTTCGAGCTCCTTGCGCGGCTTCACGACGCCGCTCAGGCACTTCTCCGCGAGGTCGCGCATGGCGAGGAGCTTGTTGCCGGACAGCCCCGCGCCGCGCAGCCTCGCCTCGGGCATCCTCAGGAGACTCTTCGGCGTGAGCTTCTCCGCTCCGCCGAACAGCGCGAGCACGCGGCCGTGGATGGTGGCGGCGGCCTTGCCGTTCAGCTGCTGGTAGACGATGGACTGGACCAAGGACTCGAAGGTGTCCTGGTCCTTGGGCACGAGGCCGTAGGCGCCGACGGCCTCGATGTGGCGGGCCAGGACCGGATCCGCCCTTTTCAGGTGGCGGAGCGCGGCCTTAATATCCGTAGTCGACGCCCGCACAGACCTGAGGCTTCGCCTTGAGCTTCTCGGCGAGGCCGGCGTTCTTCTTCATGTACTCGGCCCGGTCCTTCACGCCGTACACGAACTCGTCCAGGTACTTCTTGAACGAGGATTCCTCGCGGGCGATCTTGTCCCAGGCGACGTAAAAGTCATTGTCCCGGTCGTAGTAGCCCTGCGCGTAGGACGGGTGCGCGCCGAAGGGCTCGACGACGACGGCGTCGACCTGCAGGCCGGGGATCAAGGTCCGGTTCGGGTCCTGGCGGATGACGGACTCGTCGACGAGCTCCTCGACGACGACGATGACGCGCTTGGAGGCGAAGGCGGCCTCCTTCTGCACGCCCATCAGGCCCCAGACCTGGGTGTTGCCTCCCGCGTCCGCGCGCTGGGCGTGGACGATGGTGACGTCCGGGCGCAGGGCCGGCACGGTCGCCAGGACCTCTCCGGTGTAGGGGCATTTCACCGACTTGATCAGCGGGTTCACCTTGGGGATGTCGGTGCCCTCGTAGTTCTTGAGCGGCCAGAAGGGGAGGTTCGCCGCCCCGGCGGAGAGGCGGGAGACCATGCCGAAATGGGAGTACTCCTCGATCTCGAGCGTCGGGGGCTTGGCCTCGACGGCGCGGCGGAAGGCGTGCAAAGACCCGACGCCGGGGTTGCCGGCCCAGGAGAAGATCAGCTTGCGGGCGACGCCGGCCTGGATCATCTGGTCGTAGATGAGGTCCGGCGTCAGGCGGGCGAGGGTGAGGTTCTTCTTCTTCTGGCGGATGATCTCGTGGCCGGCGGCGAAGCAGATCAGGTGCGTGAACCCTTCGATGACGACCGTGTCCCCGTCGTGGACCAAGGACGCGACGGCGTCCTTCATGGAGAGGACTTTGTTCTTCACGCGGTCAGCTCCGTGAGGCATTCGTCGAAGATCTCGAGGCCCTTATCGACGTCGTATGCCGTGAGAACGAGCGGCGGCGCCACCCGGATGGTGGACTTGCCGCAGCCGAGCAGGAGCAGGCCCTTGGTGAAGGCCAGCTGCTCGAGGTCGGCCATGAGCTCGCCGGCCGGCTCCTTGGTCTCGCGGTCCTCGACGAGCTCGACGCCGACGAAGAGGCCGAGGCCCCGGACGTCGCCGATGCACTCGTGCTTCTCCTGGAGCTTCTTCATGCCCGCGAGCAGCCGCGCGCCCATCTTCGTCGCGTTGTCGGCGAGCTCGCTCTTGATGAGCGAGATCGTCGCGAGCGCCGCGGCGCAGGCGACGGGATTGCCGCCGTAGGTCGAGCCGTGCGAGCCGCGCGGCCAGGTCATGACCGACTCCTTGGCCACGATCGCGCCGATCGGCATGCCCGAGCCGATGCCCTTGGCGGTGACGAACACGTCGGGCGCCAGGCCGTAGTGCTCGGCGGCCCACATCTTGCCGGTGCGCCCCGCGCCGCACTGCACCTCGTCGAAGATGAGGAGGATGCCGTTGTCGGTGCAGAACTTGCGCCAGAACTGGAGGAACTCCTTGGAGGGCAGCACGTAGCCGCCCTCGCCCTGCAGGGGCTCCATGATCACGGCGGCGACGTCGGACGGGTCGATCTTCGTCGCGAACAGCTCGTGCGCGGCCTTGATGCACTCCGACACGGTGTTCCGGTAGGGGTTGTGGAACGGGAGGTGGTAGGCGGTCTCGGGCAGCAGCGGGCCGAAGCCCTTGCGGTACTTGACCTTCGAGGTCGTCAGCGACATCGCCGCGTACGAGCGGCCATGGAAGGACGAGTGGAACGAGACGATCGCCGCGCGCTTGGTGTGCTGGCGCGCGAGCTTGACGGCGCCCTCGATGGCCTCGGTGCCGGAGTTGGACAGGAAGGTCCGCCACTTGCCGCCGCCGGGGGCGGACTTCGCCAGCGCCTCGCACAGGTCGGAGAAGCCCTGGTAGTAGAAGTCGGTGCCGCAGATGTGGAGGAACTTCCCGGCCGCGTCCTGCACGGCCTTGGTCACCACGGGATGCTGGTAGCCGGTGGAGGAGACGGCGATGCCCGCCATCCAGTCGATGTAGCGGTTGCCGTCCACGTCCTCGACCATCGCCCCCTTGCCGCCGCCGATGACCAGCGGGTACTCCTTTATATAGGACGGCGAGGAGAACTCCTTGTCCTTGGCGATGACGAGCTTCGCCTTGGGCCCGGGCGGGGCGACGAGGATGCGAGGGTAGTCCGCTTTCACCGGCGCGATGGTCTTGGCCATGTCGTTACTCCATGATGGTGCGGCTCTGCTCGCGCATGAACTGGGTGACGTAGTAGGGACCGCAGCCGCCCTTGCCGGTCGATCCGGAGCCCTTCCAGCCGCAGAAGGACTGCACGCCGGGCCACGCGCCGGTGGTCGCGCCGGTGCGGCGGTTGGCGTAGCAGACGCCGGACTCGATCTCGTCGAAGAACTTCTGGATCTCCTCCTTCTTGCCGGTGAAGATGCCGGCGGTCAGGCCGTACTCCGCGCGGTTGCCCTCGGCGATGGCCTGGTCGATGTCCTTGACCTTGCCGACCGCGAGGATCGGGACGAAGAGCTCCCTCATGAAGATCTCGTGGTCGAGCGGCAGCTCGACGATGGTGGGGGCGACGAACTGCCCCTTGTCGAAGACGCCGCCCTTCAGGCGCTCGCCGCCGAGCAGGACCTTGCCGCCCTTCTTCGCCGAGACGATCGCGCCCTCGAAGGTCTTCACGGCGCGCTCGTTGACGACGGGGCCGAAGAACACGTCCTTCTCCGTCGGGTCGCCGCACTTGATGGCCTTCGTCTTCTCGACGAGCTTGGCGACGAACGCGTCGTAGATCTTCTCGTGGGCGTAGACGCGCGAACAGGCCGAGCACTTCTGGCCCTGCAGGCCGAACGCGGACTTCATCACGCCTTCCGCCGCCATGTCGAGGTCCGCGGTCTCGGAGACGTAGGTCGGGTTCTTGCCGCCGAGCTCCATCAGCGCGGGCTTGGGCCAGTTGACGGAGAACTCCTTGACCATCTTCATCCCGATCTCCTTGGAGCCGGTGAAGACGATGCCGTCGACGCACGGGTGCTTCCAGAAGGTGTCGCCGATCACGGAGCCCTTGCCGGTGATGAAGTGGAAGGCCCCGACGGGCACGCCCGCGTCGCGGTACACCTCGTAGAGCATCAGGCCGGTCCACGGCGTGTCCTGCGCGGGCTTGTAGACGACGGTGTTGCCGGCGAGGAGGGCGGCGGCGGACATGCCCGTCGACAGCGCCATCGGGAAGTTGAAGGGGGCGATGCAGACGAAGACGCCGAAGGGGCGCAGCACCGAGCGGGTGTTCTCGTTGGGGGAGAGCTTCCCGAGCGGGACGACGTAGCCGTTGTTGTCCTCGATGTTCTTGGCGTAGTACTCGATGAGGTCGGCCGATTCCTCGGCGTCGCCCATGGCCTCCATGCGGCTCTTGCCGACCTCGAGGCTCATCACGGCGCCGATCTCGTACTTGCGCTCTCGAATAAGGGCGGCCGCCTTGCGCATGATCTCCACGCGCTTCTGCCACGGCAGGGCGCCCCACGCCTTCTGGGCCTTCTTGGCCGAGCGGCAGGCCTGGTCCACGTGGTCGGCCGTCGCCGCGGCGAAGCTGTTGAGGAGCGAGCCGTCGATGGGCGAGTAGTCGGGCAGGGGCTCGGAGGCGGACTCCACGGCCTTGTAGTCGATCCAGAGCGGGTGCTTCTTGCCGGACTTGGAGCGCGCGAGCGCCAGCGCGGCGTCGAAGTCCTTGTGGAACTGCGTGAGGTCCGCGTTGGCGGAGGAGTAGGTGATCTTGAACGGGGCGGCGCTAGCGGTGGACATTGAGCTTCTCCTGTGTGCGGTCGAGCGCGGTCTTGAAGCGGGCGACGATCTCGTCGATCTCCGCTTCGGTCACGATGAAAGAGGGGGCGAGCATGACGAGGTCTCCGTTCTCGCCGTCGGCGTGGCCGGTGTTGGGCCAGACGATGAGGCCGGCGTCCTGGGCGGCGGCGACGAAGGCCTCCGCGAACTTGAGCGCGCGGGGGAACGGCGCCTTGGTCTTCTTGTCGGCGACGAACTCGACGCCGGCGAGCAGGCCGAGGCCGCGGACGTCCCCGACGGCCGGAAGGTCGCGCAGGGCGGCGATCTTCCGGTGGAGCACGGCGCCCATCGCGGCGCAGCGGGCGACGAGCTTGTGCTTCTTGATGTGGCGCACGGCGGCCAAGCCGGCGGCGCAGATGGCCGGCGAGTGGGAGAAGGTCTGGGCGTGCTTGAAGGCGCCGGAGCCTTTGGCGATGGGGTCGATGACCTTGCGCGAGGCGAGGACGGCGGAGAGGGGGACGTAGCCGCCGGACAGGCCTTTGCCCATGGTCATGATATCGGGAACCACGCCGAAATGTTCCATGGCCGCCCATTTGCCCGTGCGCCCCGCTCCCGAGAGGACTTCATCCGCGATGAACAGAATATCATGCTTATCGCATATCTCCCGGACGCGCTTGAAATAGTCCTTCGGCGGCACCGAGCCGCCGGTGGAGGAGCCGCCGACCGGCTCGGCGATGAAGGCGGCGACGGTGTCCGCGCCCTCCTTGAGGATGGCGGCCTCGAGGGCCTCGGCCGTCATCGCCGGGGAGCCGGCCTCGCAGCGGTACGGATACGGAGCGGGGATCATGGTCACGGGCACGAGCCACGGGGCGAACATCTTCTTGTAGGCGCCGCGCGCGGAGGCGGAGAGCGCGAGCAAGGTGTTGCCGTGGTAGCCCGGGGTGCGCGCGATGATCTTGTGCTTCGCCGGCTTGCCGGACTCGACCCAATGCTGGCGGGCGAGCTTGAGGGCGGCCTCGACGGCCTCGGAGCCGGAGGAGAGGAAGTAGGCGAAGTCGAGGCCTTCGGGGCTGAGGGTCCGCAGCTCGGCGGCGAGCGCCTCGGCGGGCTCGTTGGTGAAGGCGGTTCCGTTGACGTAGGCGACCTTGCGGATCTGCTCGGCCACCGCGTCGGCGACCTCGGACACGCCGTGGCCCAGGTTGGCGACGTAGGCTCCGCCGCAGGCGTCCAGGTAGCGCTTTCCCGTGTCGTCCACCAGCCAGCACCCTTCCCCGCGCACGATCAGGGGGAACTCTCGGTCGAGAGCGCGGTAGAAGACGCCGGTGTCGGGGTAGCGCCGGGGCGGCATGGATTTTATTGTAACATAAGCCCATGAGCCTGAGGCTTCTCGCCGCGGACGGGACC
>Ga0255338_1002423_pt1 | contig 27346 bp, 30 predicted proteins | sample MeOH1_35cm_T4_19_FD_203715 | JGI IMG/M metagenome (GOLD analysis project Ga0255338, IMG submission 203715) | Sandy soil microbial communities from University of British Columbia, Vancouver, Canada - MeOH1_35cm_T4_195 | ecosystem: Engineered > Artificial ecosystem > Sand microcosm > Unclassified ...
TCGCGGTCACCCAAACGATGCGCTTGAGTCGGACGACCCGTCGCCGAACCTCGGCGTTGGTTCAATGATTTATGTGGACGGTTTCCAGCGCCTTTCAAGCGCCGCAAGAACTGTGCGCGACACTGCGTCCCATCGCCTCACTTACGTCAGCTAAAGCGGGAAGGACGCCGGGTCGAGCGCGAGCTGATGTCCCGAACACGACCGTCCAGATAGGGTTTCGCGCCGCTTGTCTCAAGACTGTCCTTCGGACGCGGGCCTGGACTATGGTCCGCCGATCGCCGATTCAACCGAGGGTTACGATGCGATACGCCATACTCGCCGCGACGCTGACCGCGGTTCTCGCCCTTCCGACGACGGCTTCCGCCGCCCTGCCCCAGCCCATCGCCACAGCCGCGGCCAATCCGGCCCGGGCCGCCGACGCCAAGAAGGACGCCGTGCGCAAGGGCCCCGACCTGGTCGCCTTCGCCGAGGTGAAGCCGGGCCAGAAGGTCTATGACCTGATCCCGGGCAGCGGCTATTTCACGCGCCTGTTCAGCCTCACCGTGGGGCCGAAGGGCCAAGTCTACGCCGTCTGGCCGGACGAGTACGACAAGGTCTCCAAGCCCGACTCCGACGTGATGCGGAAGATGGCGGCCACGGCGCCCTTCACCAACGTGCGCGTTATGACCCAGCCCGCCAGGGCGTTCAGCGCGCCCGAGCCTTTAGACCTCGTCTTCACCTCGCAGAACTACCACGACTATCCCGACCCCTTCATGGGCAAGGTCGATCCGGCCGTCCTGAACGCGGCGGTCTACAAGGCGCTGAAGCCCGGCGGCCTGTTCGTGATCATCGACCACAGCGGACGGCCCGGCACGGGCATGAAGGAAACCGACACCCTGCACCGGATCGAGGAGGCCACGGTGAAGGCCCAGCTGGCCGCCGCGGGCTTCAGGTTCGAAGGCCAGAGCAGGCTGCTGGCCAACCCCGCCGACCCGCGCACCGCCGACGTGTTCGACAAGTCGATCCGGGGAAAGACCGACCAGTTCGTGCTGAAGTTCAGGAAGCCGCGGTAGTCGGGTCAGACCTTCGTCAGGACGCTGGTGATCGCCCAGATGTAGAGCCCCATCGCGATGAGGGCGAGCGCCGGGCTAACGGCCGCGAACTGGAAGATCGCGATCGCCAGGAACCCCAGGCCGACCAGGAGGGCCGGCAGGACGAGGTAGGTGGCGTTCCCGGCGAGGCGGACCCACCGGGTCTGTGTCTGGGTCTGCCCCAGGGTGGCCGGCTGCCGGCCATGGACGACGAAGTCGGCGATCGCGTCCCAGTGGTCCTCGTGCAGCGCCGCGCCGTGGTCTCCGGACACGAAATGGATCTCGGTCAGTCCGGTCGGCAACGGCCGGCGGAAGCCGTCATGGCCCGCCGACCCCAGCCCGAACCCGCGCCAGAGCTGTAGGAACCGCGGGAAGATGGCGACCACCCAGTCGCCAGTCGCCACGATGTTGACCACCTGGCGAACCTGGCCCGTTGCGAGCCGGTCGGCCCACTTGTAGTCGCGCCGCACCACGCTGCCCGCAAGGCCCACCCGCTCGAAGCGGATGGCCGGACAGTCCTCCAGCGCCCCTGCCAGAAGGTAGGTGCCGTTGCTGTGCCCAAAGAATGAGAATGTGGCGTTAGGGTAGTATGCCCTCGCCCGCACGTACTGGTCCATGAACCACTCGACGCGTTTGCGCCGGGCTGATCTCATGATGAAGGGTCCCATCGGGAAGTAGCCGTAACTGGAGGTCACCGTGCGTGTGTCGCCCAGGCTGCGCGCGGCCGTCTTGATCCGGCCCGCGAGCTTCTTGGTCCAGTACCCATAGTCGCGAATGCCATGCAGGATGAAGATCGCCTGCCGGACCTCCTGGCCCTTCTTCAGCGCCTCCTGCGGCAGGTCCATGTCGAAGTCGTCCAGGCCTTCGGAATAGGCGTCCTGCACCTGCTCGTGGGTCAGGCCGCCGGCGGCCAACTGGGTCTCGTCGCCCACCAGGGCCAACCGCACCACCCTCGCCCGGTCCGCGCCGTCCTTCGGGTCCGACAGCCGGACGATGCTGGAGTGACCGGTCCGTGGGGCCTCCAGATAGAAGAAGCGCGCGCCAGTCACTAGGTCGACATTGTCGCTCGGCGCCACGATCTCGTCGACGGTGCCCAGGACCTGGACCACCAGGGGAACCCCGTCCGGATCGGTCTCCGACACCCGCAGCCACTGGAGCCGCACGGTGGTGATGTAAGCCGCACCGCGCCGGTTCTCGAACGCGAAGCCGCTGGTCTTCCAGATCGCCTCCAGGGGGGTGTGGAGGAGCATTTCGTAGATCGAGCCCAGCCAGAGGCCGAGCCGGCCCGGGAGGCTGGGAGATGTGTTGGACCAGCCGCGATTCACAGCGGCCAGCAGGACCATCCGGCTCACCTTGCCCGCCCAGGGCCGCATTAGGGCGGCATCGATCACGCCGTTGCGACAACACCCGCGCCCGTGGAGCCAAGCGGCGCGCATCAGCATGGCGCCGGCGCTGTGGCCGATGAGGATGACGTCGTCGTAGGCGCCTGCGGAGTCGATGGCGGCGATATCCTGGGAGAGCCGCTCCGCCAGCTGCATCGCTCGATGCAGCGAGAACATCGACATCGGCAGCTTGGCCAGGAAGAGATCGGCGTCCGGAAACTCCGCCCGGACCAGCTTGCGCACGTCCTCGAGTGAGTCCGGTCCCTTGTTCATCCCGTGCACGAAGACGACCAACCGCCCGCCGCCGCGCTCGTCGAACACGCCTTGGATCGTCCGACCGCTCTTCTCGAACCGCTGCGCCATGGTCACCCCCGCCGCGGCAGGCTCAACCCCGACGGGGAACGAGGTCAAGCACAACCATTCGAAGGCTCAACCCCGCGGCGTCGGCCCCTTCCAGTTCAGCTCGATGGTCACGCCGTTGGGGTCGCGGACGAAGATCTGCTTCACCGAGGTTCCCGGCGTGGCTGTGGCGCGGAAGCCGAGGCCGGTCTTTTCCACCCGGGCCAGGGCCTCGTCGTAGTCGGTGATGTCGAAGGCGAAGTGGTCGAGGCTGGAGCCGTCCGAGGGGGCCGCCGGGCGGTCCACCTGGACGAGGTGCACCAGGTCCTTGTCGCCTGCGTAGAGCCAGGCCCCGGGAAACGGGAACGGCGGCCGCCAACCCTCGGTGAGGCCCAGGACGTCCACCAGCAGCGCCTTCGTGGCCGCGAGGTCGGCGGTGCGGATATTGACGTGGTCGAGGGCGCGGATCAGCGACATGGAGGGCAGTGTGAGCCTGTCGCCGCTACGCCGCCAGCGCCTCTTCCACCCAATCCAGCCGGTCCTGGCCGAAGAACATCTCCTCGCCCACGAAGAAGGTGGGCGCCCCGAAGGCGCCGCGGGCCACCGCGTCTTCGGTCGTGGCCTTGAGGCGGGCCTTGGTCGCCTCGTCCGCGATCAGCGCCATGAACTCGTCGCCGCCGACGCCCGCGCGCGCCAGGACCGGAGCCATTTCAGCGGGATCGCCGAGGTTCTTCGGGTCTCGCCACATGGCGTCGAACACCGCGTCCAGGTAGGCCATGAACCGCGGGTCGTCCTTGAGCCCCGCTGCGCCGCGCATCAGGTGCAGGGTGTTGATCGGGAAGAACGGATTGCGCTGGAACGGCACGCCGTGGCGGGCGGCGAAGCGGGCCAGGTCGACGCTGGTCCAGGCGCCCTTGGCGGGAATTTCGGCCGGCGAGTGGTTGCCGGTGGCCTTGAACACGCCGCCCAGGAGGAACGGCTCGTACCGGACGGTCGCGCCGGTCCGCGCCGCGATCTCCGGCACGCGCCGGTAGGCGATGTAGCTGGCGGGGCTGCCGACGTCGAAGAGGAACTCCAGGACCTTGCCCATCAGAAGCTCTCCATCCAGGGCCTAAGGTCCAGCTCGTGGGTCCAGGCGTCGCGCGGCTGGGCGTGCAGCATCCAGTAGGCGTCGGCGATGTGGTCCGGGTCGAGGATGCCGTCCTGGTCCTTGAGCGCGTAGCGGGCGGGGAAGTTCTCGGCGATCCAGGCGGTGTCGATGGCGCCGTCGATGATGGTGTGGGCCACGTGGACGCCCTGGGGGCCAAGCTCGCGGGCCATGCTCTGGCTGAGCGCGCGCAGGCCGTGCTTGGCGGAGGCGAAGGCGGCGAAACCCTTCCCGCCGCGGACCGAGGCCGTGGCGCCGGTGAAGATGATCGTGCCCCTGCCCCGCGGCGTCATCCGCCTGGCGGCCTCGCGTCCGGCCAGGAAACCGGAGAAGCAGGCCATCTCCCAGACCTTGTGGAACACGCGCGAGGTGGTCTCGGCGATCGGGAAGTTGACGTTCGCGCCGATGTTGAAGACGCAGGTCTCGACCGGGGCGATCTCGGCCTCCACCCGGTCGAACAGGGCGACCATCTGCTCCTCGTTGCGGGCGTCGACGCGGAAGGGGTGGGCCTTGCCGCCCTCGGCGCGGATGGCCTCGGCCAGCGGCTCCAGCTGCTCGGCGTGCCGGCGGATGATCACCGCCTCGAAGCCCTCGCGGGCGAAGCGTTTGGCGATGGCCCCGCCCAGGGCGTCGCCGGCGCCGACGACGATGATCGACTTGCTCATGAGCGCATTAGATGACGATCATCATATTCCGGCAAGCAGCGGATACGAGAAGGCCCCGCAGATGTCCTGCGGGGCCCTTCAGATCGGTTGACAGCGGCGGTTAGGCCGCGCCGCCCTTGTCGCGGCGTTCGGCGTAGATGATCAGCGGCTGGGCGCGGCCTTCCACGACCTCGGCGTTGACCACCACCTCTTCGACGCCGTCGTAGGTGGGCAGCTCGTACATGGTCTCGAGCAGGATGCTTTCCAGGATCGAGCGAAGGCCCCGCGCGCCGGTCTTCCGCTGGATGGCCTTGCGGGCCACGGCGTTGAGCGCGTCGTCGGTGAAGGTCAGGCCCACGTTCTCCATCTCGAAGAGACGCATGTACTGCTTCACGAAGGCGTTCTTGGGCTCGGTGAGGATCTTCACCAGGGCCTTCTCGTCCAGGTCGTCCAGGGTGGCGATGACCGGCAGACGGCCGATGAACTCCGGGATCAGGCCGAAGCGCAGCAGGTCGTCCGGCTCCACCTGGCGGAAGATCTCGCCCGTGCGGCGGTCGTCGGGGTCCTGGACCTTGGCGCCGAAGCCGACCGAGGTGCCCTGACCGCGCGCGGAGATGATCTTCTCCAGGCCCGCGAAGGCTCCGCCGCAGATGAACAGGATGTTGGTGGTGTCGACCTGCAGGAACTCCTGCTGGGGATGCTTGCGCCCGCCCTGCGGCGGCACGGAGGCCACGGTGCCTTCCATGATCTTCAGCAGCGCCTGCTGCACGCCCTCGCCCGACACGTCGCGGGTGATCGAGGGGTTGTCGGACTTGCGGCTGATCTTGTCGACTTCGTCGATGTAGACGATGCCGCGCTGGGCGCGCTCGACGTTGTAGTCGGCCGACTGCAGCAGCTTCAGGATGATATTTTCGACGTCTTCGCCCACATAACCGGCTTCGGTGAGCGTCGTCGCGTCGGCGACGGTGAACGGCACGTCGATGATTCGGGCCAGCGTCTGGGCCAGCAGCGTCTTGCCGGTGCCCGTCGGGCCGATCAGCAGGATGTTGGCCTTGCCCAGTTCGACGTCGTTGTTCTTCGTCGCGTGGTTCAGGCGCTTGTAGTGGTTGTGCACCGCGACCGAGAGGACTTTCTTGGCGTGGTCCTGGCCGATCACGTAATCGTCGAGGACTTCGCGGATTTCCTTCGGCGTCGGTACGCCGTCCTTGGACTTCACGAAGGAGATCTTGTGCTCTTCGCGAATGATATCCATGCACAATTCGACGCATTCATCACAGATGAACACGGTCGGGCCCGCGATTAGCTTGCGGACTTCATGCTGGCTCTTGCCGCAGAAAGAGCAATACAGAGTGCTCTTCGAATCTCCGCTGGCGGCCTTGGTCATGGTCTCATCTCACTTTTTCGACGAAGCCAGCCGATGGACTGGTTGGCATCGCCCCGGGCCTAAACGCCCTGGCCCTGCAGGATACGCGCCGCGGGTTGTCCAAGTCTTGACATTCCCCGATCCGCGCCGGGATCACAAGCCTTCGCTGACCTGAGCGACAATGTGCGGCGCGAAGCCCGGACCTTGGGCGCCTCGCCTTACCAAATGGGAAACGCGCCGAAATGGCACAAGAGCGTGAAGCAGATGCGCCGGACGCGCCGGTGGTGGCCTTCGACTTCGATGGCACCCTGACGGTCAAGGACAGCTACACGGCCTTCCTCAGATGGCGCACGCCGACGGGCGCCTGGCTGCTGGGCGGGCTGCGGCTGGTCCCGGCCGCCCTCTCCTACCTGTTCCATCGCGACCGTGGCCGGATCAAGGCGGCGGCGACCAAGGTCTACCTGGCCGGCGTCAGCCGAGAGCGCCTCGAGGCCGACGCGCGCGAATTCGCCGGGCTGCACTCGCGCAGCCTGCTGCGACCCGACGCGGTGATCGCCTGGAAGCGGTGGCGCAAGGAGCGCGTGCGGCTGGTGATCGTGACCGCCTCGCCGGACGTGGTGGTGGCGCCCTTCGCCCGCGGCCTGGGCGCCGACGACCTCCTGGGCACGCCGCTGCAGTTCGACGAGCGCGGCCGGGTGACGGGGGCCTTTGCTGCGCCGAACTGCCGCGGGCCGGAGAAGGTGGCGCGGCTGCGGGCGGCCTTCGGTCCCGACCTGCGGGTGCGCGCCGCCTACGGCGACACCTCCGGCGACACGGAAATGCTCGGGATCGCCGAGGAGCCCTACTTCCGGGTGTTCACCGACAAGCCATGAAGCACGCCTCGCCCGCCGCCCTGGACGCCCTGGAGCCGCTGCTGGCGGATCTGCGGGAGCTTGGCGGGCTGGTGGAGAGGTCCCGAGGCGTCTTCTACCGCAAGGGCCGCGCCTTCCTGCACTTCCACGAGGACCCCAAGGGGCTGTTCGGCGACATCCGCGACGCCGAGGGCCGGGATTTCGAGCGAATCGACGTCACCGGAGACGCGGGGCGCCGGCAGCTTTTAGCGGCGGCCCGCGACCGGGCCCACTGACCGCGCAAGAAAAAGGGCGCCCGCCGGCCTGGCGAGCGCCCTTCGACTTCGAACTGCCGGCGGTTCAGTCTTCGCCGTCGCGGCTTTCCCAGACCTTGTCGACGATGCCCCAGTCGCGGGCTTCCTCGGCGGTCATGAAGTGATCGCGGTCGAGGGTCTCTTCGACCGCCTCGATCGATTGGCCGGTGTGCTTGGCGTAGATCTCGTTCAGCCGGCGCTTGGTCTTGATGATGTCCTCGGCGTGGCGGCGGATGTCCTGCGCCTTGCCCGAGTACCCGCCCGAGGGCTGGTGGACCATGATCCGGCTGTTCGGCAGGGCGATGCGGCTGCCCTTCTCGCCGGCCATCAGCAGGAACGAGCCCATGGAGGCCGCCATGCCCAGGCACAGCGTGATCACCGGGCTCTTGATGTATTGCATGGTGTCGTAGATCGCGAGGCCCGACGTCACCACGCCGCCCGGCGAGTTGATGTACATCTGGATCTCTTTCTTGGGGTTCTCCGCCTCCAGGTGCAGCAGCTGGGCGCAGATCAGGCTGGCCATGCCGTCCTCGACGGGGCCGGCCAGGAAGATGATCCGGTCCTTCAGCAGGCGGGAGAAGATGTCATAGGCCCGCTCGCCCCGGCTCGTCTGCTCGACGACCATCGGCACGAGGCCAAGGGCGGTGGTGACGGGATCGCTCATGGAAAGTCCTTCTGGGATATCGGGAGCGGACGGCGAACGCCCGCGCTCCTACCCGATATCGCGTGCCGCGAGGCCCGGCGCAAGGCGGCAGGACGGCGGCATGAGCGCCGCCGTCCCTTTGCGTGGCTCTAGACGAACAGGAAGTCGCCCGAGTTGAGGCTGCCCAGGGTCACGCCACTGAGCGTGATGGTGTTGGCCGCGTTGAGGGTGATGATCACGTCCAGGCCCGACTGGGTCGCCGCCGCCTGCACCGCGGCGAAGTTGGCGAACTGGGCCGCGTCCAGCTGGATCACGTCGTTGGCCTCGAAGTCCGAGACCACGTCGGTCCCGAACGCGCCCGAGAACACGAACTGGTCCGCGCCCACGCCGCCAGTCAGGGTGTCGTTCCCCAGCCCGCCGTTCAGGGTGTCGGCGCCCGCATTGCCCACCAGCTTGTCGTTGCCGCCAAGCCCGTTCAGCACGTCTTCCATGGCCGTGCCGTTCATCGTGTCGGCATTGGCCGTGCCGTTGCGCGTGGGGGCGTTGGCGACGCCCTTCACCGTGACGCTGACCGTGCCGGTGCTGACCGCGCCGTGGCTGTCCTGCACCTGGTAGGTGATCGTATCCACCGCGGTCTGCGGCTGCTTCAGGGCGTCGATGGCGTCACTGTTGGCCGAGTAGACCACCTTGCCGCCCACGATGCTGACCTGGCCGCCCAGCGTCCCGCCGGTGACGCCGATCAGGGTCTTGGTGTCGCCGGCGTTGGCGTCGGTGTCGTTGGCCAGCACGTCGATGGTGACGTTCTGGTTCTCGTTCACGGACGCCGTGTCGGCCACGGCGGTCGGGTCGAAGTTGATGAAGAACCGGGCCACCGAGCCGTCGTGGTCGGCGGTTTGGTTGACCACGGCCTGGTTGCTGTTGATGTGGACGATGTCGAACTGGGCCCCGGCGTAGAGCTCGGGCGAGGCCAGCATGTGGTCGATCTGCTGATTGTTGCCGTCGAAGTTGTAGGAATAGCGATCGTTCGCCGCCAGCAGGTTGGTCAGGTTCGTGAGCGCCCCGCCGCTTTCCAGCTGGGTGATCGACGGCTCGAACTGGAAGGCGTTGAAGTCGCCCATCACCACGACGCGGGCGTCGGGGTCGCCGGCCACCAGGTTCTCGACGTAGGTCTTGATGAACGAGGTCTGCTCGACGCGGCGCGCGTCGCCCGCGTTCTCGGCCGGCTGGTGCTGGCCGAACATGCCCTCGCTGCCCAGGCGCGAGGTGTTGTGCACGTCGATCAGGGTGATGGTCTCGCCGTTGAACTCGAACACGCCCACCAGCGGCTTGCGGCTGTTGGCGTAGGTATCGCCATTGGCGGGCGTGGTGTCGGTGATCTGGCTAACCGAGACGAAGTCGACGCGGTCGGTGTTGTAGAGGTAGCCCTGGCGGATGTTGCCGTTGCTCTCGCCGCCGCTGACGTTGTTGGCCGTCGGCGCGACTTCGACATAGGCGTAGTTCGGACCGCCCGCCGCCTTGATGGCGGCGATCAGCTTGTCGGCCGTCGGATGGCCCGAATAGTTCGTACCGTTCCCGGGGCCGTCGGCGTCCTGCACCTCCTCGAGGCCCACGATGTCGGGGGCGCCCAGGTTGCCGACGATGTTCGCCGCCAGCGCATCGAACTTCGCCTGCTCGTCGGTGGGGTCGAGGTTCTCGACGTTGAGCGCGCCCACCGTCAGGTGTTCGGCGTCGCCGCGCAGGGTGGTCGACTCCTTGGGCAGCACCACCGGCCCGCTGCCGGTCGAGCCGATCGCGGTGGGGATCAGCTCATAGTCGCCGCCGAAGTAGTGGAGGATGCCGGTGATATCACCCAGATGATCGCCAGTGACGGCGTTGGGCTTCACGTTCGCCGGCGAAACCCCGCCGTCGAAGAAGATCTGGATGCGTTCGGGATTCAGGTCGCCGGCGCTGATCGTGATCCCGCCGTCCGGGTTCATGCCGGTGGCGTTGGCGCCGAGGTCGCCCACGACCCAGGTGGCGTTGCCGTTCGTGGGGCCGACCGCCTGCGCGTTCGGGATGGTGACCCGCATGCCTTCCAGGGATTCGTAGAAGTCGATCGCGTCCTGGCCGGGGTCGAAGACGCTGAAGTTGTCGTTGTCGATCACCTCGGTGGGGGCCAGGCGGCCGCCCGTCCCGACGATGGTCGCCGCCGGCAGCGCATTGCCGCTGGAGAGGACGGTGATCGAGGGGCTGTCGATCTCGGTGATCGAGAGGTTGTTGGGGTCGGAGCCGCGGAACTCGTTGACGTCGCCTTCCACGCGGACGAGCTGGCCCACGCTGACGGTCGGGACCGCGCCGGTGAAGACGAAGATGGCGTCCGAGGTGAGATCGTTTCCGTCGCCGGTGGGGTCCTGGATCCAGAAGCCCCGCGCACCGTCGATGTCCACGGCGGTCACGACGCCCTCGGTGGTCACGTGCGCGCCGTTGAAGGGCGAGAGGTGGCCGGCGCCCTGGATCTGATAGATCTTCAGCGGCGCGACGTCGTCGTTGATGATCGTGCCCGTGCCGACGCCCGATCCCTGGATCGTCACCGTGCCCGTGGTGGCCACGACGTTCGACAGGGTGACGCTGAAGGTCTCGCCGGGCTCGACGTCGGTGTCGCCCTTGATGGTCACCGAGATCGTCTGGGTGTTCGGGCCGCCCGCCGTGAAGCTGACCGTGCCCGATGCGGCGACATAGTCGCTGCCGGCCGTGGCCGAACCGTTGGAAGTGGCGAAGTCGACCGTGAAGTCGCTGGCGCTGTCGCCGCTGCGGGTGACCTCGAAGGTCATCACCGTCTCGCCGGCGTTTCCTTCGGTGATCGAGACGCTGTTGATCGACACCGCCGAGCCGGCCTGCGGCTGGCTGGTCACCGCGATGTTGTCGATGCCGATCCACTCGTCGTTGCCGGCAGCGTTGGTGGTCATGAACCGCAACTGGACCTCCGACTGGCCGCTCAGGGCGGCCGGCAGGTCGATGGACAGGTGCGTCACCAGGGTGTTCGAGGCGTCGGTGGCGTCGGCGATGTAGCCGCCGGGCAGGTTCGTCCAGTCGCCCGACGCGCCGAGGCGGTACTGGATGTTGAACTGCTGGATCGCGTTGTCAGCCAGCTCGATGTCGCGCACATCGAGCTCGAGGTGCAGGTTCTGACGGCCCGCGGCGTTCAGGTAGAGCACGATGTTGGGCGCGTCGGCGGTGCCCGAGCCGGTGAGCGCGATGGTCGGATCGGCGAGCGCGAACTCCGTAACACCGCCGGTCGTGAAGGTGGTGGCGGACTGGTTGGCGTTCACATCGACGGTGACGGTCCCGTCGCCGAGGAGCGTGCGCGGATCAGCGCCCGTGGCGCTGGTGATGTTGTCGCCGCGGTAGCCGACGATGCTGGGGACCCCGCTCCAATTGTCGTTCGTCGTGATCAGGCCGGCGTTGGACCAGTCCTGGAAGAAGTCGCCGCCGGACAGGTTGAAATACGCGTCGCTCATCTAAGCCCCCAAAAACCCACCAGAAATCGGCCTCTCCCCAGAGGCCGGCCGACCATCCCACATTGGTTAACGACGCCACGCAAGCGCCCGATTCGATTCACCCACAGCCTGGGTGGTTTTCGAGCGTTGGCGCCTGCGCGACGGGTCGCGCTGCCTGGGATATCGGCGAAGGCATAGACGTCGCCCGTGACAGGGCTGCGACGCTCTGGTCAATCTGCGGCCGCGGCGGGCATGGGCCGGCGCTGGTAACCTCAAAGGAATTGCGATGCGGCGAGCAGCGGTGGCTCTGGCGATGGCGGCGGCGGTGGCGAGCCCGGCGGCGGCCGCGCCCAAGGCGGTGGCGAAGGACGCCAAGGTGTGGGCCGCCGCGGAGAAGGCGCGGCCAGACCAGCTCAAACTGCTGGAAGAGGTGGTGAACATCGATTCGGGGACGGGCGACGTCGAGGGCGGCCGCAAGGTCGCCGCGGTGCTGGTCCCTCGACTCGAGGCGCTGGGCATGACGGTCGAGAAGGTCGCCGCCGAGGCGCCCGACCTGCCCGAGAATCTGGTCGCCACCCTGAAGGGGTCGGGCAAGTCCCGCATCCTGCTGATCGGGCACATCGACACGGTGTTCGGGCCGGGCACGGTGGCCAAGTGGCCCTACGCCGTGAAGGGCGACCGCGCGACCGGCCCCGGCGTGGGTGACGAGAAGGGCGGCGTGATCGGCGGGATCTATGCGATCCAGATCCTGCGCGACCTGGGCTTCAAGGATTTCAAGCAGATCGTCTTCCTGATCGAGACCTCCGAGGAGGTCGGTTCGCCGGGCACGCGCAAGCTGATCGACCGGCTGCTGGCCGACGCGGATGTCGAGCTCAACCTCGAGCCCGGCGACGCGCCGGACGTGATCACCGTCTGGCGCAAGGGCTCGACCGTCCTGGAGATCGCCGTGAAGGGGCGCGCCGCCCACGCGGGCGTGGCGCCCCAGGCCGGCCGCAACGCCGCCGAGGAGCTGATCAACCAGCTCAAGACCACGCACCAGTTCCCCAAGACCGGCGACGGCACGACGCTCAACCTGACGGTCCTCGAGGCCGGCACGCGGAACAACATCATCCCCGAGGACGCGAAGGCCACGCTCAGTCTGCGCGTCCGGGAAAAGGCCGAGGTCGAGCGGGTGGTCGGCGCCTTGGAGGCCGCGGCCCAGTCGCCGACCATTCCGGACACCAAGGTCTCGATCAGCCGCAGGCCCTCGTTCCCGCCGCTGCCGAACAACCCAGCCACCGACGCCCTGGCCGATCGGGCGGAGGCGATCTACGCCGGGCTGGGCCTGAAGCTTGCCCGGGGCGGCAACGGGGGGGCCTCGGAGTCGGCCCTGGCGATCGAGGCCGGCGTGCCGGCGCTGGACGGCCTAGGTCCGGTCGGCGGCGACTTCCACTCCGACAAGGAGTGGATCGACCTGAAGAGCGTGACGCCGCGGCTTTACCTGCTGACCAAGCTGCTCATGGACGTGGCCCGCGATCCGCCGCCGAGGATCAAGTAAGCCTCAGGCGGCGATGCCGGCGATCCAGCCGCGGATCACGGCCAGCACCTGTTCGCCGGGCGCGTAGCCGCGGGTGACGACGCCATAGACGCCCTGGTCGTTCGGCCCACCGATCAGCGTGGGGAAGCCCGTCACCCCGGCGTTCTGCGAGATGGCGTAGTCGCGCCAGGTCTCCTGCTTGGCCTCTTCTGAGGCCCAGGCCGCCAGGAAGGCCGCGCGGTCCAGGCCGAAGCCCTCGGCCAGGTCGCCCAGGACCTCGGGCGACGTGACGTCGCGGTTCTCGGCGTAGAAGGCGCGCTGGGCGGCGGTCAGGTAACGGGCGGCCAGATCCTCGCCCTCGCGCCGCGCGACCACCACGGCCCGGGCGGCCGGATCGGTGTCGTAGACGAAACCCTCGCGATCCAGCACCGCCGGGTCGAAGGGCAGGCCCGAGGCCTCGTGGACGTGGTTCCAGTGGCCGACGACGGTCTTGCGGGCCTCGTCGGTCATCGGCGTGTCCGTGCCGGGGCGCAGACCGCCCATGATCACGCGGATCGGCAGCGCATTGCCGTAGGCCTGGCGGATCTGGTCGATCACCGGCGAGAAGCCGTAGCACCATGAGCACATGGGGTCGGCGAAGTAGATCAGGTGCGGCTCGGCCATCGCGGCCTCCTTCGCCGCGAGCATCGCAGGAGAGCTCGCGCGGGTCACGCCCCTCTTCACCTGGCGCGCGGCTTGGGCCAACCTGCGCGCCATGGCGCACGACCACCACGACCATGACCACGGGCACGACCACGAGCAGGAGCCGCCGTCCGACATCGCCCTGCGCGTGAAGGCGCTGGAATCGCTGCTGGTCGAGAAGGGGCTGGTCGATCCGGCAGCCCTGGACGCCATCGTCGACCACTACGAGCACAAGGTGGGGCCGAGGAACGGCGCCCGGGTGGTGGCGAAGGCCTGGACCGATCCCGCCTACCGCGCCCGGCTGATGGACGACGCCACCGCGGCCATCGCCGAGCTGGACTTCACCGGCCGCCAGGGCGAGCACATGGTCGCTGTGGAGAATGGGCCTGGCGTCCACAACCTCGTCGTCTGCACCCTGTGCTCCTGTTACCCCTGGCCCGTGCTGGGGCTGCCGCCGGTCTGGTACAAGTCCGCCCCCTACCGCTCCCGCGCCGTGATCGACCCTCGCGGCGTCCTGGCCGAGTTCGGGACCGAGTTGCCCGAGGACGTCGAGGTGCGCGTGTGGGATTCCACCGCCGAGGTCCGTTATCTGGTGATCCCCGTGCGACCCGCCGGCACCGACGGCCTGGACGAGGCGGCGCTGGCCGACCTGGTCACCCGCGACGGCATGATCGGGACGACCCGACTGTGAACGGCGTCCACGACATGGGCGGCATGCACGGCTTCGGCCCGGTCGCGCCCGAGACCGACGAGCCGGTGTTCCATCATCGCTGGGAGGGTCGCGTCCATGCGCTGAACCTGTCCTCCCCCACCCGCGGCAACATCGACGCCGGCCGCCACCGGATCGAGCGGTTGCCGCCCGCCGACTACCTGCGCATGAGCTACTACGAGAAGTGGCTGGCGCGGGTGGAACTGCTCCTCCTGGAGGGCGGCTTCGTGACGGCGCAGGAGCTCACCACCGGCCGCGCCGACCCCGCCGCCCCGAAGTCCACGCCGGTCCGCCCGGCCAGCCAGGTCACGTCGGCCCTGACCGGCCCCTACTCCTACGTCCGCGAGTCCGACGCACCGGCCTTCGCGGTCGGCGACCGGGTGCGGGCGCTCAACCTCAATCCGACAGGCCACACCCGCCTGCCCCGCTATGTGCGGGGCCGGGTGGGCGTGATCGAGCGCCTGCACGGCGCGCACGTATGGCCCGACGCCCATGCGCACGGCCTGGGCGAGGACCCGCACCACCTGTACGGCGTGGCGTTCAGCGCGCGCGAACTGTGGGGTCCGGACGCGCCCGTCCGCGACAGCGTTCGCCTGGACCTGTGGGAGCCCTACCTTGAGCGCGCCTGACGCCCTGGCCCTCCCCCGGCTACCGCGCGACGCGGACGGGCCGATCTTCGCCGAGCCCTGGCAGGCGCAGGCCTTCGCGCTCGCGCTGAAGCTGCACGAGGGCGGCGCCTTCACCTGGGTGGAATGGGCCGAGGCCCTGTCCGAGGCGCTGGCGCGCGATCCCACGGACGATGGGTCACGCTACTATGAGCACTGGGTCGCGGCGCTGGAGCGGCTGGCGACCGGCCGCAGCCTCGCCACCCAGGACGAGCTGGCCAGACGCAAGGCGGCGTGGAAAGCCGCCTACCTGCGCACCCCGCACGGCCGGCCGGTCGAGCTCTGAGGCGCCGGCGGAACTTTCGCCCACCTCGTACGCTGACGCTTCGAGGAGGCGGGAATGGTTCAATACGCGGTGACGCTGAAGGACGGTGACTGGACCGTCTTCAGCGACGGGTCGCCGGTGGCGAGCGGGCTGTCGCGGTCGGCCGCCGTGCAGATGGCCAAAGACCTGGCGTTCGAGGCCGAGGCGCGCGGCGAGACCGTCGAGCTCCTGATCCAGGGCTACTATGGAGACGTGAGCCGGCGCCTGACCGGCTCGACCGAACCTTAGCCGGTACGGCGCATCTGCGACTTCTGCTCGCGCTTGGCGCGGGCTTCGGCCTTGGCGGCGGCCTTGCGGGCCTTGCGGTCGTCGCGCTTCAACTGGAGCATCAGCTCCTCGTCGTTTTCCATCGCGACGCGCGCCTCGTGCTCGGCCTTTTCCTTGGCGAGACGGGCGGCTTCCTTCTCGGCGGCGCGCTTGGCGCGCACTTCCTCAAGTTCACGGGCCTTCTTCTGCTCGCGGGTCTCGAAGACTTCGGCTTGAACGGTGGGCTTGGGCTTGAACTTAGCCAGTAGGGCTTTCCGAGCCTCCGCCTGGTGGGCGAGGCGATCGGAGAAACCAGGCATAACCTTGTTTTCTCGCATGTTCACTTATGGCAGTTGGGGAAAAGGGTGGTCCGCGGGGAAAACCCCGCGGAACCGAACTCGTTGCGTCCGGTCAGCCGACGATGTCGGCGTCCGTGAAGAACTGAGCGATCTCGATCTTGGCGTTCTCGGCGCTGTCCGAACCGTGGACGGAATTCTCGCCGACGCTGACGGCATAGAGCTTGCGGATGGTGCCCTCGGCGGCCTGTTCCGGGTTGGTGGCGCCCATCACTTCGCGGTAGCGCGCGACGGCGTTCTCGCCTTCCAGCACCTGCACCACGACCGGGGCCGAGGTCATGAATTCCACCAGCTCGCCGTAGAACGGGCGCTCGGCATGGACCTCATAGAACTTCTTCGCCTGGGCGTCGGTCATCTTGATGCGGCGCTGGGCCACGATGCGCAGGCCGGCGTCCTCGATCACCGCGTTGACCTTGCCGGTCAGGTTCCGACGCGTGGCGTCCGGCTTGATGATCGAGAAGGTGCGTTCGGTCATGGGCTCCGATGGGGCTCTATGGAAAGGGGAAACGCGCGAAGGGTCCTTCGCGCGGTGGCGGGGTCTATATCGTCATCAACGCCTCCGAGGCAAGACGCTGCGGAGCAATGACGCGGGTCAATTCCTCTGCTAGAGCCCCGCGCCACCCATGCTGCAGATCAATGACCTTGTCCTCGACGCCTGGGGACGCCGATTCTTCGACCACGCCACGGTCACCTTGCCCAAGGACGCCAAGGTCGGCCTCGTGGGTCGCAACGGCGTGGGCAAATCCACACTGTTCAAGGTCATCCTGGGCCAGCTCACACCCGGCGGCGGCGAGGTCGGCGTGCCGCGCCAGGCGCGCATCGGGTCGGTGGACCAGGAGCACCCGGCCACGCCGGTGACCCTGCTGGACACGGTCCTGGAGGCCGACGTCGAGCGGCACGACCTGTTGCAGCGGCTGGAGACGGCCGAGCCCGAGGACATGGGCGACATCTACACCCGGCTGATCGAGATCGACGCCGACCGCGCGCCGTCGCGGGCCGCCGAGATCCTGGCGGGCCTGGGCTTCAGCCAGGCCGACCTGGAGCGGCCGATGGCCGAGTTCTCGGGCGGCTGGCGGATGCGCGTGGCCCTGGCGGCCAGCCTGTTCGCCGAGCCCGACCTGCTGCTGCTGGACGAGCCCACCAACTACCTCGACCTGGAAGGCGCGCTGTGGCTCGAGGCGCGGCTCAAGAAGTACCCGAACACGGCCATGGTCATCAGCCACGACCGCGAGCTGCTGAACAATTCTGTCGACCACATCCTGCACCTGAAGGACGGCAAGCTCGACCTCTACCCGGGCGGCTACGACAACTTCGAGCGGCAGCTGTCCGAGAAGCTGCGCCTGCAGGAGGCCAACCGCGCCAAGGTGGAGGCGCGCCGCGAACACCTGCAGTCGTTCGTCGACCGTTTCCGCGCCAAGGCGTCGAAGGCCACCCAGGCCCAGTCGCGCCTGAAGATGATCGCCAAGCTGCCGCCGGTGTCGTTCGTGATCGAGGATCGGGTGGTGCCCTTCACCCTGCCCTCCCCGGAGCGCCCGCTGGCGCCGCCGCTGCTGCGGCTGGAGGGCGCGACCGTGGGCTATGGCGGGCCGCCCATCCTGCGGAAGCTGGACCTGCGTCTCGACGTCGACGACCGCATCGGCCTGCTGGGCGTCAACGGCGCCGGCAAGTCGACCTTCGCCAAGCTGGTGGCCGGCGCGCTGGAGGTCGAGGCCGGCAAGCTGCACCGCAGCCCGCGCCTGAAGGTCGGCTGGTTCCACCAGCACCAGATCGAGGCGATGGACCCCACCGACACGCCGCTGGACATCATCCGGCGCGTGATGCCGGAGGCCAGCGAGGCGTCGCGCCGGTCGCGCCTGGCGCAGTTCGGCATCAGCTTCGAGAAATCGGACACCACGGTGGCCAACCTATCGGGCGGGGAGCGGGCGCGCCTGCTGCTGAACCTGGTGGCCATGGAGGCGCCGCACCTCCTGATCCTCGACGAACCGACCAACCACCTGGACATCGACAGCCGCCGCGCCCTGCTGGACGCGCTCAACGACTACGAGGGCGCGGTTATCCTGATCACCCACGACCGCTCGCTGATGGAGCTGGTGGCCGACCGCCTGTGGCTGGCCGCCGACGGGGGGATCGAGCCCTTCGACGGCGACATGGAGGACTACGCGGCCTTCGTGCTGGAGAAGGCGCGCGTGGCGTCCCGCGCGCCGACGCAGGTCAAGGCCGAGGCGGTCGTCGCGCCGCCGCCACCTGCCGCGCCGCCGAAGGCGAAGGTCCCCACGGGCACCGCACGCCGCCGCGCCGAGACGGCCGAGGCGGCGCTGGCCAAGGCCACCGAACTTGTCGCGCTGATCGACCGGACCCTTACGGACCCGGCGACCTTCGCGGCGGGCCCGGGAAAGGCCGCCGAGCTGGCGCGCCGGCGGGAAGCGGCGCAAGCCGCCCTGGAGGCCGCCGAACGGGAATGGATCGAGGCCCAGGAGGCCTACGAAGCTCTGATCAGGTGATGTGCTTGGGGCTGATCGGGTCGGAGCCCGGGAAGGTTTCCTCGATCGCCTCGTCCAGCAGCGCTTCCTGACGGTCCTCGGCTTCCGCCTCGCGCTCCGCCAGATGGTCGTGCTTCACGCCCTCGGGCGAGGGTTCGGCCGGGCGAGTGGACGGCGCGTCGATGTGCCGATGCTCCTCGATGGCCTTCTTCGGATCCGAGGCCATGTCGGCCCCTGCCTGGCTGGAGCCGTGGCTGAAGGCGCGCTTGGCTTCGTCTTCGGTTTGCTTGTGGGGCATGTCTGGCTTCCTCGAAATGTCCCTATAAGAACGTCCCGGGCGCCGATCCGTTGCCTTGACCGTAGCGGGCTCAGCCCTTCTTCGGGCCGCCCAGCAGGATCTGGCCCTCGTCGCGCAGGCGGCCCTTCACCTTGTTGGCGATCATCGCGAAGATTCCCGGCAGATGGACCTCCAAGAGGACCTCGTGCTCGCGTACGTCGATCGTGCCGGTGACCGTCTGGCCGATGGCCTGAAGCGAAAACCGCATCAGGTCCCCCTCCCAGACCTGCTTGATCTCGCCCACCGCGCCGATCTGGGCCGTCAGGCGGCCCACGCCCTCGTCGATACGACGGCGGGCCTCGGCCTTGCCGAGTTCATGGGGGATGGAGACGACGACAGGCTTACTCATGCTCGTTCAACGGTCCAGGGGGCGGTCGGGGTTCCAGCGGGGCGTGAGGAAGCCTAGCTTCAGGGCATGAACCCCGACCGCAGCCTCCTGGGAGAAGGCCCCTACCCGATCACTGGGCCGTTGGCGATCCTGGCGCGAACGGCGTTCCTGGGCGCGCTGGCGGCGATCGTCGTCGCCGTCTTCCTTCCGCGCGAGTTCGTGCCGCAGTTCGTCCGCTCGCACTACCTGCAGCACTTCGCGGCCTTCTATGTCGCCGGACTGCTGGGGCTGGCGGCCTCGCCGCGGACCAAGGCCGGCACGGTGGCGCTCCGGCTCGTGGTGTTCATCACGGTGATCGAGGCGTCGCATCTGCTGGCCGGCGCGCGGCTGGCGCCGCTGATCGACAACTGGGTCGCCGATCTGGGCGGCCTCGCCGCGGCCTTCGCGCCGCTCGCCGTGGCGCGGTTCCGACGACGGTTCGAACGGCCGCCCCAGCCTGACGCCTAGAGGAAGGTCCAGCGCCGGCTGCGCTCGCGGGGCCGGAGGTTGTTCTGGACGTTGTGGACGCCTTCGATGTCGGCGATGTCCTCGATCCGGCGCTTGTCGGCCTTGTGGCGCACGAAGCCGTTCAGGGTCACCTCGCCGTCATGGACCTCGACCTCCACCTCGCGCAGGTCCAGCCGCCGTTCGTCGTGCAGCCGCTCCATGATCACGGCCCACATGACGCGGTCCGAGGGTCCGTCGCGCCGCGCGCGGTGGCGCCCGTCGTCCCAGTCCGCCGGCGCGCGATCGCGGCCGTCGTCGCGGACAGGCGCCGGCCGGCCGTCGTCGTAGGCCGGATAGCCCGAACGCGTGTGCGGGTCGTAGCCGTAGGTGTTCGAGTAGTCCGCCTGGCCGAAGTCGTCCCGGTCGCGGTCGCGCAGCCGGCGGAGCCGTTCGGCTTCCAGGTCGCGGATGTCTTCCCGCCGCATGGCAGTCTCCTTAAATCGGTCGTGAAGCTGGGTGAGAGAACCTACGCCTTGCGCTTCGGTTCCAGGCCGGGACCATGCGCGCGCGTCCGACTCAAGGAACCTGAAGCCCCGTGCCGATCCTCGACCCCGACACGCGGCCGGATCCCCTCCTCGAGGACGTGGAGGAGGAGCTGGCCGCCGCCCTGCCCGAGACGCAAGGGTCGCGGTTCTTTCCCATGCTCCAGCGCCTGGCCTGGCATCTGGTGGCGTTCATCCTGCTGGGGGCGGCCGCCTACATCCTCTGGCGCGAATTCCACGAGATCAGTCTGGCCCAGGTCGGCCGGGCGATCCGCGCCTGGGGTTGGGACTCGGTGTTGCTGGCCGTCGGGCTGTCGGCGACCAGTTTCCTGCTGATGGGCACGATCGAGTGGCTGGGCCTGCGCTGGGCCGGGGCGCGGATCGCGGTGCGTTCGGCCCTGGCCGGCTCGTTCATCGCCAGCGCCATCGCCCACAGCCTCGGCGCCAACCTGATCGTCTCCGGCGCGGTGCGGGCCCGCTACTACGCCAAGCACGGGGTCACCCTGCGTCAGGTGGCGGCCACGACGCTGTTCCACGGCTTCTCGTTCACCGTCGGCCTCTCCACTCTGGCCGGCGTGGCGCTGCTCCTGGCCGGCAGCCACGACATCGCCGCGGTCAGCCGCATCGCCAATCCGGTGGCCGACGGACTGGGCGCCCTCCTGCTGGCGGGCGTCGGCGCCTACGTCGTGCTGTGCGCCACCCTGCGGCGACCGCTCCGGGGCTTCGGTCACAGCGTGAAGCTGCCGTCGGTGCGGGTGGCCGTGGCCCAGCTCACCATCGGCGCCGTGGACAACGCCGTGGCGGCGGCGATCATCTGGGTGCTGCTGCCCGCCGGGTCGGTGGGCTACTTCACCTTCGTGGGCGCCTATGCGCCCTCGGTGGTCATGGGTCTGGTGAGCCACGTCCCTGGCGGCGTGGGCGTTTTCGAGGGCTCGGTCTCCACGCTTCTGAAGGGGTTGGAGCCGGCGGCCCTGGCCGCCGCATTCCTCGGCTACCGGCTGTTCTTCTTCCTCCTGCCGCTGCTCATCGCGGGCGTCGCACTGGCCGTGGACACGGTCCGCGAGCGGTCCGCGAAAAAATTCTGAAAAAAGTTCTACCAGCAGGTGCAACCGCTGCATCCGGACCCGCAAAGCTCCCGTAGCTGCTAGGTCCACGTATCTCCCAAGATTACTGGACGAAACGCGGCGGCGGACCTGTTCCCCGACAACCGTCGCCGTACGCCCCGGCCCCCGCCTCCCGTCGCGGGGCCGGGGCGACCCTTATGGGTCGTTCCCAGCTCGGCCATACAGCGGTAGTAGATCGGCCATGAGCCGTCCCCTCGCCGTCTTCGCCTACGATTTCGACGGCACCCTCGCCCGCGGCAACATGCAGGAACACGCCTTCATCCCTGACGAATTGGGGATGGATCACGCCGATTTCTGGCGGGAGACCCAGGCGTTGGCGGAGGCGCAGCGGGGCGACGGCATCCTGGCCTACATGCACCTGATGCTGGAGAAGGCGCGCGAGAAGGGCCTGGAGCTCACCCTGGAAAGCTGGCGGGCCCGGGGCGCGAGCCTGCGGCTGTTCCCCGGCGTGGAAGCCTGGTTCGCGCGCCAGAACCGGCGGGCCGACGCCCTGGGCCTGGACCTGCGCCACTTCATCATCTCGTCCGGCAACCGCGAGTTGATCGAAGGTTCGCCCATCGCCCACGAGTTCGAGAAGATCTACGCCTCGGCGTTCATGTTCAACGCCGCGCATGAGGCCATCGGGCCGGCGCTGGCCATCAACTACACCAGCAAGACCCAGTACCTGTTCCGCATCAACAAGTGGACGCTGAACGAGTGGGACAACGACGCCATCAACGCCGTCCAGGCCGACCGCGACCGCGCTGTCCCCTTCGACAGGATCGCGTTTTTCGGCGACGGGCTCACCGACATCCCCGTGATGCGCGTGATGACGGACCACGGCGGCCATCCGGTCGCGGTCTATGACCCGGAGAAGCCCATCACCGAGGCGGCGGCCGACAAGCTGCTGCGCGACGGGCGCGCGCGCCTGGCGGCCGGCGGCGATTACCAGGAGGGTTCCGAGCTGGACAGTCTCGCCGCCAGCATCCTGGCGGAGATGGCTCGCGGCGTGACCGGCAACCTATTCGCATGAAGCCGCCGCACGCGACCGGACGACCGGCGGGGAGACCGAACCGCTGATGGTCGCCGTGACGCGCGCCCTGCTCGACCTCTTCGCCCGCCGAGGCGTCCACCACCGCTTCAACGGGGGAGAGCGCTGGCGGATCGGCGAACAATTGCGCCTCAATCGCGGTTGTGAACTGGAGCCCTGGACCCACCTCTTCGGGGGCCACGCCCTGCCCTTCCGCCTCGGGGCGTTCAGCTATTCCCTGAGCGAGTTGCCGCCACATGTGGCGGTGGGGCGGTACTGTTCCATCGCCACGGGCGTGGAGTTCATCGAGTCAGAGCACCCGACGGACTGGGCCACCAGCCATCCGTTCTCCTACTCGCCCCACGGCCTGCAGGGTCTGCGCGAATACCTGATGGCCGAGGGCCTCACCTCGTTTCCGTTGTTTCCGGCCGGCCAGTTCGCGCCGGGCGCCGTGACGCTCGGCCACGATGTCTGGGTGGGACAGGGCGCGATGTTCAGCGCCGGCGTCACCGTGGGCGACGGGGCGATCGTCGCGGCCCGGGCGATGGTCACGCGCGATGTTCCACCCTACGCCATCGTCGGCGGGGTCCCGGCGAAGGTGATCCGGATGCGCTTTCCCGAACCCTTGGTCGAGCGCCTCGCCCGTTTGGCCTGGTGGCGGTTCGGTCCCGACGTCCTGCATCCGCTCGACGTCCGCCAGCCGGGCGGCTTCATCGGACGACTGGAGGACGCCATCGGGTCGGCCTCGCCGCCCAAGATGCTGGACCTGGCGCCGGTGACCTACGACGAGATCGTGAACGCCGCGGCCGCCGATCAGCGCTCGTCGTAGAGCCGGCGCAGCACCGCGGGCGTCAGGCCCGGGAGGTCCTCCGAGATCAGGCCCGGCCCATGCAGCTCGGCGGCCTCGGCATGGATCCAGGCGGCGGCGCAGGCCGCCTCGAAACTCTCCATGCCCTGCGAAACCAGCCCGCCGATGTAGCCGGCGAGCACGTCCCCCGACCCGGCGGTGGCCAGCCAGGGTGAGCCGTTGATGTTGACCGCCGTACGTCCGTCGGGCGCGGCGATCACCGTGTCGGGGCCCTTGAGCAGCACCACGGCGTCGGCCTTCTCGGCGGCGCGGCGGGCGGCGGTGATCCGCTCGGGCGCGGCTTTCAGGACGCCGGGGAACAGGCGCTCGAACTCGCCCGGGTGCGGGGTGAGGACGTCGTCGCGGTCGAGGACCGAGAACAGCTCCTCGGGATCGTCGCGGAAGACGGTGATGGCGTCGGCGTCGATCACCAGGGCCGCGCCCGTGCGGGCCAGCGCCAGCACGTTCAGCAGCGTCGTGTCGTTGACGCCCGCCGCGGGGCCGATCACTGCGGCGTCGGCCTGGTCCGCCGCCTGCTCCAGCTCCAGGTCGGTGTCGAAGGGCTTCAGCATCACCGCCTCCAGATGGGCGGCGTTGGCGGCCAGGGCGTCCTGCCCGGCGTAGATGGTGACGAGACCGGCGCCGATGCGCAGGCCAGCGCGCGCGGCCAGCCGGGCCGCGCCGGTGCTCCAGGCCTCGCCGCTGATGACGATCAGCCGGCCGCGGGCGTGCTTGTGCGAGGCGGCGCCGGGCCACGGGAAGCGGGGAAGCCAGAGATCGGGGCCGTTCTCGACCACCCTGGACGGCGTCGGGCCGAGACCGATGTCGGCCACCACCACCTCGCCGCACAGGCCGCGCCCCGGTTCCAGCACATGGCCGGGCTTGCGGGCGTGGAAGGTGACGGTGAGCCCCGCGCAGACGGCCGGACCCAGAGGCCGCCCGGTGTCGCCTGGAACGCCGCTGGGAATGTCGACCGCGACGACCGTGCCGGGTCGGCTGGCCAGCAGGGCCGCGGCGTTAGCCGCGGGGCCGTCCAGGGCGCGTGAGAGGCCCGCGCCGAACAGGGCGTCGATCACGAGTTCGCCGCCGAGGGTTCCGTTCAGCGGCGCGGTGACGCCCTCCCAGCGGGCGCTCATGGCGCGGGCGTCCGGCGTGGCAGGCTCGCCCAGGGCGCGGATCTCCACCGGCCAGCCGCGCTGCCGCAGCAGCCGGGCGACCACGTAGCCGTCGCCGCCGTTATTGCCGGGGCCGCAGAGCACCACGGTCGGCTGGGGCCGGAACCGCTGGGCCACCGCGTCGGCCACCGCCTGCCCCGCCCGCTCCATCAACTCCAGGCCCGGCGTCCCGGCCTCGATCGCGGCCCGGTCGGCGGCGCCCATCTCGGCGACGGTGAGGATAGGGCGCGCGCTCAAAGGACCCCCGTCGTCGCCTCAGCGCCCTTTTCGATGAGGCGGACGGTCTGGCCGTCCGTCTCCAGCACGGTGATCGAGGTGTGGTCGGGCTTGAAGGCCAACACCTGGTCCACCCCCAGCAGGCGCGAGACGGCCGCGTTGATGGCCACGTAGTGCGAGAAGACGGCGGTGTTCCCGCGCCCAGCCAGCGAGGCCACGATGTCGGTCCGCCAGGCGTCGTAGTCCATGTCGCCTTCGATGGCGGCCCAGGTTCCCTGGAAGGCGTTGCGCAGCCAGGCCGGACGTTCTTCGCCGGTCAGGGCCTTGGGCGTCGGGATCTCCCCCACCACCGGATCGACCTCGATCGCGACGCCCAGCGCCTGCGCCGTGGGTTCGGCGGTCTCGCGGCAACGGCGGAGCGGCGAGCTCACGACCAGGCTGGGGCGTTCGGCGTCGGGGCGGGCCAGCAGCCAGTCCCGCGCGGCCCGCGCCTGCGCCTGGCCCGCCTCGTCCAGCCCCGGATCGTCGTCGTGGCCTCCCCAGGTGGCGGAGGGCCGGCCGTGCCGGATCAGGTAGAGACGGGCCATGCGGTGATCAGTCCGGAGTGAAGATGTTGAGGTCGCCCTCCTGGACGACCGTGCCTGTACGCCCGATCTGCTCGCTCGCTTCCAGGCTGGCAAGGGTCTGCGGGTCGGAGGGCGTGTTGGCGGCGAACCGGCGGCCGTTCTCATCGCGGCCGACGATGATCGCCATGAACGGTCCTTCGCGCTTGTGGAGGACGGTGTAGGTCTCGACCTTGCCGCGGCCTTGCGGCGTTTCAGTGACCTCCGGATGCGGCAGGGCGTCGATCTGGCGCTGGATCACGGCCGGGTCCTCGCGCTCGAACGGCTTGTCCGGCGCCTTAGTGGAATAGATGCCCGTCGACTGCTTGGTCAGGTACCAGCCGTTGCCGGTGACTAGGCCATAGGCGCCCGGCTTGGCGCGCAGGCGATCCATCATCACGGCGATGGAGTGCATGACGTAATTGTTCCCCGGACCGCCGGCGTAGGGCAGCCCGCCCGTCACCGTCAGGCCGCGCGGGTCGTCCAGCGACAGGCCCAGTTCCTCGGCGCCCACCTCAACCGCCACGGGGAAGCAGGAGTAGAGGTCGATCACCCCGATGTCGCCCAGGCCGATGCCGGCCATTTCGAAGGCGCGCTTGCCGGTCAGGCGCATGGCCGGGCTGGAGTGGAAGTCCTGGCGGTCCAGCGGGTGCCAGAGGTCGGAGGCGTCGGCGCAGCCGTGCAGATAGACCCACCTGTCCTCCGGCACGCCCAGTTCGCGGGCCTTCTTCACGCTGGCGATCAGGACACCGGCCGACTGGTCCACCTCCATGATGGCGTTCAGCAGCTTCGGATAGGGAAAGCCGATCATCCGGTTCTTCTCCGAGACCTCGATCAGTTCCTCCGGCGTGCGCTTCGTGGGGAACCACGCCTCCGGGTTCTCCGCCGCCACCGCGCTGAAGGCGGAGAACAGCTTGCCCAGGCGCTTCTGGTGGTCCGGGATCGAACGGCCATCGCGGGCCCGTAACGCGTTCTCGAACAGCGGATAGATGTTGATCGGCCGGCTCATGCCGTGGCGGATTTCGTAGGGTGTGCTGCCCGGTCGCGGGTCGCCCACCCGCTGGGCCGGCTCCAGGGTCTCGTCCTCGATGGCGGTCCAGTCGTCGAAGCTCAGGCCCCGGGTCGCCCGCTTCATGGCCGAGCCCAGGAACTCGCAGCCGACCGTCAGCGCCAGGTCGGTCTCGCCGCGGGCGATGCGCTCGGCCAGCATGTTGACCAGGTACTGAGGCGTGTTGCCGCCCATCTCGGAATAGACGCTCCAGCGCGGCGCCAGGCCCAGCATCTTCGAGAGGGTCGCGGGCGGGTTGGTGGCGTGCGGAATCATCCCCCGCTTCGACCCGGGACTGTCGATGGTGAAGCCGACCACAGCCAGGCTGTCGATCGCCGCCAGGCCGCGGGCGCCGATTCCGGCGTCCGCCGCGGCCCGTTCCGCCGCAATCTTCAGCAACGATGTCGGCGACGGCGAAGCCGCCGGATCGCCCCGGTATGTGAATTGGCCCGCTCCGATGAGCACCGGGGTCCGTTCATCCATGCTTCAAGCGCCTCCCAAACACGTTTCGTGGCGATCCTAGGGGCCGAAACCCGCCCCACAAGGCGATTTCCGGCGTGATCGTTTTCTGAACTCATGGCGCCTAATTTCTAGGCGACGACTTAGTTTCCCAGGCCGCCGCAGCGGCAGGCAACCGAAGCGTGCTTGTGGCCCGGGGCCCTGGCGTGCTGGTTCGCCGGCGACCGCCCCGGCGTCTGACGTCGTTTGTCCAAGTCGAGCGCATGAAAAAGATCGAAGCCATCATCAAGCCGTTCAAGCTGGACGAGGTGAAGGAGGCCCTGCAGGACCTCGGGGTCCAGGGCATGACCGTCATCGAGGCCAAGGGCTACGGACGCCAGAAGGGCCAGACGGAGCTCTACCGCGGGGCGGAGTACGTCGTGGACTTCCTGCCCAAGATCAAGATCGAGATCGTCATCTCCGACGACCAGCTGGACCGCGCGGTGGAGGCCATCTCGGCCGCGGCGCGCACCGGCCGGATCGGCGATGGCAAGATCTTCGTCTCCGAGGTCGTCGACGTCGTGCGCATCCGCACCGGCGAAACCGGCGCCATCGCAATCTGACCACCGCATACGAGCTTCAAGAAGGGGATAACAGCCATGGCTTCCGCCAAAGACATCCTGAACCTGATCAAGGAGAAGGACGTCAAATACGTCGACGTCCGCTTCACCGACATCCGCGGGAAGATGCAGCACGTGACGTTCGACATCGACCTGGTCGATGACGAGTTCCTGACCGACGGGACCATGTTCGACGGCTCCTCGATCGCCGGCTGGAAGGCGATCAACGAAAGCGACATGAAGCTGCGTCCCGACCTGGACTCGGCGATCATCGACCCCTTCTACCAGCAGACCACGCTGGCGCTGTTCTGCGACGTGGTGAACCCCGACACGGGCACCCCCTACGACCGCGACCCGCGCTCGATCGCCAAGGCGGCGCTGACGTTCG
>Ga0255338_1002424_pt1 | contig 27343 bp, 27 predicted proteins | sample MeOH1_35cm_T4_19_FD_203715 | JGI IMG/M metagenome (GOLD analysis project Ga0255338, IMG submission 203715) | Sandy soil microbial communities from University of British Columbia, Vancouver, Canada - MeOH1_35cm_T4_195 | ecosystem: Engineered > Artificial ecosystem > Sand microcosm > Unclassified ...
CCTTCGCGGATCAGACGCCGCTCTGGTCGACGTGCGGCTACCAGCTGACGGCCTTCTCCCCGGACGGGGCGCACGTCCTGGCCAAGCCCGACGGGGACGGCCTCGGGCCGAGGAGCCTCGCGGTGTACAGCGCAGACGGCAAGGAGATCTTCGACCTGGCTGTCGCACACGATGGCTTCATCGGGCAGACCGTCTGGGAGGACGACAGCCACGTGCTCGCGACGGTGCATGAGCAGGGCGACTGGGCCGTCGTGCGGATCGGGCTCGACGGCAGCCGCGAGTACGCCGTCCCCGCGGTTCACGGCGACGACGCCAACCCGCCGTTCGTGCTGCCCTCTCGCTGACCCGAGCGCCTCCCGGGAGACACTGGTCCCCGGGAGGTGGGTCGTGGGCTGGGTCAACCGGGTCCGTCGCCGTGTGCGCGTGACCGCCCTCCTCACCCTCGCCATCGGGGTGGTGGCGGTTGCGGTCGCCGGCTTCCTCGTCGAGCGCGAGTCCACCCCTGCTCGCCGGCTGTCGCTGAGCTGCCTGCCGTTCACGCCGCCCGACGACGTGGCCGGGCTGAACCGGATGATCACCGGGTACCGCTCCGTCCCGGGCTTCCTCGGCGCCGACGTCGGCGCCGACGTGCTGCTGCAGGACGGTCGGCGGATCTGGGTGTTCGGCGACACCCTGCGGCAGCAGGACTTCCGGGGCCAGAAGTTCGTGCGCAACTCGATGCTGATGTTCTCCCCCGGGTGCGCGACCGTCGTGATGCCCAGCGACCACGGCGCCGTCGTGCCCGACCGGGACGACGGGGTCGGGTACTGGCCGATGGACATCGGCGCCGTGCACCACACGGGCTACGACGTCGTCGGCGTCAGCCTGCAGCGGGTCCGGACGACCGGTCCCGGGGTCTTCGACTTCGAGGTCCTCGGGCCGGCGATCGCGCTGTTCGACGTACCGTTCGGCGAGGCGCCGCGGCTGATCTCGGTCCGCGACCTCGGCCCGGACGACGCCGACCCGGAGCGGCCGATGTGGGGTGCCGCGATCGAGACCACGGCGGACGCGGCGTACATCTACGGCACCGCCCGGCCCGGTGACGGCAGCACCTTCGGCCGGTCCCTCCAGGTCGCCCGCGCCCCGATCAGCGACGTGGCCAACCAGGCCGCGTGGCGGTACTGGGACGGGCACCGATGGCAGCGCGACCCCGCGAAGGCCGCGGTACTGATCCCCGCGGTCGGCGGGGTCTCGGAGGTGCTCTCCGTGTTCCGGCGCAACGGCAGCTGGTACGCCGTGAGCAAGCGCGACGACTACCTCGGTGAGGACCTCGTGATCTGGAAGGCGCCGTCGCCGACGGGACCGTTCGTCGCCAGCGCGCCCCTGGCCGAGATTCCCTCGGACTCGGCCGACGGCCTGCTGCGCTACATGCCGCTGGCCCACCCGGACCTGCTGCCCGCGGACGGCTCGGTGGTGGTGTCCTACAGCCGCAACGTGTCCGACCTGCAGCGGTTGCGGCAGCACCCGCACCTGTACCGCCCGAGGTTCCTGCGGGTGCCGCTGTCCTGACCGGTCAGGCCAGGCGTCCGGTCAGGCCAGGCGCCCGGTCAGGCCAGGACCAGGTCGACGGCCATCGAGGAGTCCGCGGGGAGGTCGAGCATCGACGGCGTCCGGCCGCGCGCCACCATCTCGGCGCCCAGGGCTGCGACCATGGCGCCGTTGTCGGTGCACAGCCCCGGGCGCGGGACCCGCACCCGGATGCCCAACTTCTCGGCCCGCTCCTCGGCGAGTGCGCGCAGCCGCGAGTTCGCCGCGACGCCCCCGCCGATCAGGATGTCCTCGATGCCGGCCGTCGAGGCGGCGTCGATCGCCTTGCGGACCAGCACGTCGCAGACGGCTTCCTGGAACGACGCGGCCACGTCGGCGACCGGCACCGGCTCCCCCGCCGCCTCCCGCGCCTCGACCCACCGCGCGACGGCGGTCTTGAGCCCGGAGAACGAGAAGTCGAAGCGGTGCCGCTCGAGGTCGCGGCGCGAGGTCAGGCCGCGGGGGAAGTCCACGAAGACCGACGAGCCCTCGCGGGCCGCCCGGTCGATGTGCGGGCCACCCGGGAAGGGCAGGCCGAGCAGCCGGGCCACCTTGTCGAACGCCTCACCGGCGGCGTCGTCGATCGTCGAGCCGAGCGGCGTGATCCGCTCGGTGACGTCGTCGACCCGCAGCAAGGAGGAGTGCCCGCCCGAGACGAGCAGCGCCAGGCACGGGTCGGGCAGCGCACCGTGCTCGAGCTGGTCGACGGCCACGTGCGCGGCGAGGTGGTTCACGCCGTACAGCGGCTTCCCGAGCGACAGCGCCAGCGCCTTTGCCGCGGCCACGCCGACCAGCAGCGCACCCGCGAGCCCCGGGCCGGCCGTCACCGCGATCGCGTCGACGTCGTGCAGCGCGACGCCGGCGGTGTCGCACGCGCGCTGCAGCGTCGGGACCATGGCCTCGAGGTGCGCCCGGGACGCGACCTCGGGCACCACGCCACCGAACCGGGCGTGCTCCTCGACCGACGAGGCGACCGCGTCGGCCAGCAGCGTGTGGCCGCGGACGATGCCGACGCCGGTCTCGTCGCAGGACGTCTCGATGCCGAGGACGAGGGGTTCGCTCACCCCGTCATTGTGCCGCCCCGCCGAACAGGGCGTCGTTGCGGTAGTACCCGAGCGGTCGCGCCTTCCCGGAGTCCGGGACGAAGAAGGTCGCGCCGACCACCTCGGTGCGGCGCAGCACCGGGCGCGCCTGGGCACCCCAGACGGCCTTGTTCGACGCCTCGGTCCAGAACAGCGTGGTGACGGCGGTGAACGTCACCGTCGACCGGTACGACGCCAGCACCAGCACGCCGCCCTGGGCCCGGTAGGCGTGCACCGAGTCCGGCCCATCGAGGAGCCGGACGTCGTACTTGATGTCGCGATGGATGCCGCGCTTGAGCTGCTCGGTCCGGTAGGTGCGCGGCTGGTCGATGAACTTCGTGCCGGCGAAGCCCGCCGGGGCGGTGCCGCCGGACCAGTAGGCCGGGAGCTCCTGGGCCAGCTCGACCGCCCGGGCGCGATCGGCGTCCGTGGGGATCGCCTCGGGGCCGGCCGGTGCCGGCTGCGGCAGCCGCGCGCGCACCGCGTAGCCGCTCGCGACGTGCAGCCACGGGGCACCCTCGGCCGGTTGCACGAACCGGCCGAGTCCGACGAACCTGCGGTCGGGCCTGGGGGCGTCGGGGGGCCGCTTGAGCACCCGGGAGTCGGCGGCGACCAGCATCTCCTTGGGCCAGGTCTTCGACGGCGGTGCATAGACCTTGACCACCCGCTGGAAGACCCAGCGGTTGTCCGGCTGCACGAACCCGTGGGCGGCCGCCCTGGTGTCGTAGGCGTCCTCGGCGAGGATCGCGCCGCCGTCGACGGTCTTCCACCGGGCCAGGGTGTACGGCGGCTTGCGGAACGCGACGATCACGGCGTTGTTGCGCCGGTTGTAGTCCTGCAGCGCGGCGAGGGCCTCCGCGTCCGAGGCGACCGCGGGCTCGCCGTACGGCGCCTCGGACGGGGTCGCCGAGGCCGCAGCGGCCTTCGTGCTGCCTGCCGCCGGGGTGTCCTCAGCACCGCCCGAGCAGGCCGACACCGACAAGGACAGCGCGAGCGCGCACGCAACCACACCCGAGACACGACGAGACATCAGCACCCCACTGGACCAGACCGGAACGGACACCGGGATCGTCTCCCCGCGCGGGCGTTCTCAAACCCGCCGCCCTGACGTAGCGTCGAGGCGCCGGAGACACCGGCCCACCTCGGACACGGGAGACCACATGCCCACTGCTCTGTCCGTCCGCCGCACCACGGCGGGCATCCTGGCCACGGCCACCGCCCTGACCCTCGCCCTCGCCGGCCCGGCCGACGCCCATGGCGAGCACGGGCACGACCACCAGCCCGGCCCACCGCTCGCGCCACGGACCCATTTCGAGATGGCCCCTGACGGCTCCAGCGGGCTCACGGTCGGCGGTTCGCACATCCCGAACATCGACTCCGTGAAGTCGACGATCCGCACGTACTACGGCGCCGGCAGCAACGGCATCGCGAACCCGGTCAGCTCTCCGTACATCTCCGAGATGCACGCGATCGAGGCCGCCGCGCTCGCGTCCCTGCCGACCGTCGACCCGGCCGCCGACAAGGCGATCGTCTTCGATGCCGACGACACCACGCTGTGGACGTACGACATGGAAGACAACCTGATGCACTTCAACTTCGACCCGGCGCTGCAGGCGACCTGGGTCTTCGGGGAGAAGTTCCCCGCGACGCCGGGCATGGTCGACTTCGTCGCCGCCGCCCAGGCCAAGGGCTACGCCGTCTTCGGCATCACCGGACGCCGGTTCGCCCAGGAGGCGGCCACCGTCGCCAACCTGGTCAAGGTCGGCTACACCGGGTTCGACGCGGACAACTTCTACACGAAGTGGGACGGCGCCGACACGAACAAGCCGGCCTACGTGACCTGCGTCGCGGCGTGCACGACGGTCGAGTACAAGGCCAACACCCGCAAGCACATCGAGCAGGACCTCGGCTACGACATCGTGCTCAACGTCGGTGACCAGTTCTCCGACCTGCAGGGCGGGTACGCCGACCAGGCCCTGAAGCTGCCGAACCCGACGTACTACCTGCCCAGCCCGAACCTGCCGGGCGTCGTCGAGCCGGACCTCGCACCGCGCACGGAGTTCACGATGAAGCCGGACGGCTCGAGCGGCCTCACCGCGGGCGGCGAGGGGATCGCGAACATCGACTCGGTGAAGTCCACGATCCGCAGCTACTACCACGCCAGCAGCTCCGGCATCGCGGACCCGGCCAGCTCGCCGTACATCTCCGAGCTCGGCGGCATCGTCGCGGACAACCGGGACCGGCTGGTCAACCAGTGCCGGCGCGAGGTCCGCAAGGGTGAGCACCCGGCCGTCGTGTTCGACGCCGACGACACCACGTTGTGGACCTACGACATGGAGGACAACGCGATGCACTTCAACTTCGACCCGGTCCTCCAGGACGTCGGGTGGGTGCAGCCGCAGAAGTTCCCGGCGACGCCGCACATGGTCGGGCTGGTCAACGCCGTGGGCGCCGCCGGCTGCACCGTGGTCGGGCTGACCGGCCGCCGCGCCAACCAGCGCGACGCGACGCTCGGCAACCTGGCCAAGGTCGGCTACACCGCGTTCAAGCCTGAGAACTACTACACGAAGTGGATCGGCACGGCCGCCGACCCGGCGATCTACCCGCCCGGCACGCCGTGCAACGACGGCGTGTGCACGACCATCGAGTACAAGTCCGCGACCCGGGCGTACGTCGAGAGCCAGGGCTACGACATCGTCGCCAACTTCGGCGACCAGTTCTCCGACCTGATCGGCGGGTACGCCGACCGGACGGTGAAGCTGCCGAACCCGACGTACTACCTGCCCTGAGCTGCGTGGAGGGCTGCGGTGCTCAGCCGCAGCCCTTCACCAGGGGCAGGCGGAGGACCACGGCCGTCGCGCCGTCGCGGTAGTAGCGCGGCCGGCGGTCGATCTCGATGAAGCCCCGCGCGGCGTAGAAGGCCAGGGCGCCGGCGTTGTCCTCGCGGACCTCGAGCAGCAGCCGGTTGGCGCCGGTGGCCGGGGCCTCGGCCACGACCTCGTCGAGCAGCCCGGTGGCGAGCCCGGAGCGGCGGGCGCCGTCGGTGACGCCGATCCGCTGGAGCTCGGCGATGTCGCCGGCGAAGGAGGCGACGGCGTAGCCGACCACCGCGCCGTCCCGCTCGGCGACGAGGTAGCGCACGGTCGGCAATCCGCCCGCGACGCCGTCGCGGACCAGCCACGGGCTCCAGGCGTCGGCGCCCTGGCACTCGACCTCGAGCGCCGCGATGGCATCGGCGTCGACAGGGGCGGCCGCGCGGATCACGAGACCTTCTTCGGCTGGTGCGGCGCCATCGTGTCCGGGCGGCGGAGGTACAGCGGGTCCGGGTCCAGCAGCTCGTAGCGCTCCCGGACGACGACGTCGCACAGCACGGCGGCGCGGGGGCTCCAGGGGCCCGAGGAGTTCGGGAACGCCTCCGGGTAGAGCACCGCGCCCTGGCCGACGACCAGCCGGTCGGTCGCGACGTCGGCCGGCCGGACCACGTCGGGGCCGGTGATCCGCGCGCCGTCGGCGTACTCCGCGAGGTAGACCTCCTTGCGGCGCGCGTCGGTGGCGACGAGGAAGTCGCCCAGCCCGGCATCGACCGCCTCGGCGGCGACGACGTCGAGCGAGCAGACGCCGTAGACCGGCACCTCCAGCGCGAACGCCATCGTGCGCGCGGTGACCAGGCCGACCCGCAGGCCGGTGAACGGGCCCGGGCCGACGCCGACGGCGATCGCCGTGACGTCCTGGCTGATCGCACCGGCGCGGGCGAGCACCTCGGCGATCCCGGGGGCGAGCATCTCGCCGTGGCGCATCGGCTCGGTCGCGGCGTACTCCGCCACGACGCGGTCGCCGTCGTGCAGGGCGACCGTCACCTGCGGCGTTGCGGTGTCGAAGGCGAGCAGCACGGGCCCGAGGTTACCCGGCGGCGCCGAGCGCGTCGCGCAGGTCGGCGTCCAGCCAGCGGGCGCCGACCGCCGTGAGGGTCAGGGTGCGGACGTCGTCGGCGGCACGCTCGAGCCGCAGCTCGAGCCGGTCGCTGCTCAGCGCTTCGGCGAGCCCGGAGCCCCACTCGACGACCGTCACGGCCTCGTCGAGGTCGGTGTCCAGGTCGAGGTCGTCCAGCTCGGCGGCGTCGCCGAGCCGGTAGGCGTCCACGTGCACCAGCTCGGGGCCACCGCGCAGCGACGGGTGGACCCGCGCGATCACGAAGGTCGGCGACGTCACCGGGCCCCGGACCCCCAGGCCCTCCCCCAGCCCCTGCGTGAACGTGGTCTTCCCGGCGCCCAGGTCGCCGGTCAGGATCAGCAGGTCGCCGGCGCGCAGCTGCGGGCCGAGCCGCTCGCCGACGTGGCGGGTGTCCTCCGGGGTCGGCAGCACCACCCGCAGCGGCAGCAGCCGGAGCATCCGCAGCCGCGGTCCGTCACGGTCGACCTCGACGTAGCCGTTGCGCTGCCAGAAGGCGACCGTGCCGGGCAGCTCGGCGCGGGCCTCGAGGTCGAGGCCGTCCTTGCCGCGCGCGGCGGCCACGTCGGCCGCGGCGTCCGCGAGCAGCCGGGCCACCCCGTGGTGGCGGGCCCGGGCGAGCACGCCGACGCGGCGCAGGCCGAGCAGCCGGCCGTGGTCCTCGAAAAGGAGGGCGCCGACCGGTTCGCCGTCGTACGTCGCCAGGAGCCCGCCGTGCTCGGCGAGCGCCTTGCCGACCGAGTCGACGGTCTCGTCCATCGCGGTCGCGGGCGGGTCCAGGACCGGACGGCCGGCGAACGCCTCGTGGATCACGGCCAGGACGTCGTCGGCACGGGTCGCGTCGACCTCCAGGATCTCGGTCACTCGCTCGCTCCGTCGTGCCCGGGGTCGACCCAGCGGCGGCGCTGCCGGCCGCCCATCCGGGTGACGATCTCGTAGGAGATCGTGTCGCACCAGTCGGCCCAGTCCTGGGCGGTCGGCTCCCCGGACTGGCCGGACCCGAAGAGGACGGCTTCGTCGCCGGCTGCCGCGCCGGGGGCATCGACGACGAACTGGTCCATGCAGATCCGGCCCAGCACCGGCGCCCGCACCGACCGGCCCTGGCCGACCACCTGGACGGCGGCGGCCGAGGACGCGTGCCGCGGCACGCCGTCGCCGTAGCCCATCGGGACCAGGGCCAGGTGCATCGGGTGGTCGGCGACGAACGTGTGCCCGTAGGACACCCCGGCCCCGGCCTCGATGTCCTTGGCCATCGCGACCGTGGCCCGCACGGTCATCGCCGGCACCAGGCCGAGCTCGGCGCTGCTGACCACGGCGGGCGCCGGCGTCAGGCCGTACGCCGCGATCCCGAACCGGACCAGGTCGAAGCGCGCGCTCGGCCGCAGGAGGGCGCCGGCGGAGTTCGACAGGTGCCGGACCTCGGGGGTGAGCCCCGCGTCGGCGGCCAGGTCGAGCGCCTCGCGGAACGCCTGCTCCTGGTGCGCGTTGGCGGGATGCTCCGGCTCGTCGGAGCAGGCGAAGTGCGACCACAGGCCGGTGACGACGGCGTCGCCGGCCACCTCGGACTTCCGGGCCGCCTCGAACAGCGGCACCCAGAGGTCGCGCGGCGCACCGCCCCGGGAGAGCCCGGTGTCGACCTTCAGCTGGACGCGGGCCACGCGGCCGACGTCGCGGGCCGCGGCCAGGATCTCCTCGAGCTGCGCGACGGAGTACGCCGACACGTCGACGTCCGCGGCCACCGCGGCCCGGTAGTCGTCGCCCGGCACCGCGAGCCAGCTCAGGATGCGCCCGGTGTCCCCGGCCGTCCTCAGCGCCAGCGCCTCGTCGGCGGTCGCGACGCCGAGCCACTCGGCGCCGGCCTCGCGGGCCGCCCGGGCGGCCTCCACCATGCCGTGGCCGTAGCCGTCGGCCTTGACGACCACCATCAGCGCCGGCGGGCGCTCGTCGGCGGCCATCAGCTCGCGCAGCCGGCGCACGTTGTGGCGGATGGCGCCGAGGTCGACGACGATCTCGGCGCGCGCGGACGAGGCGGTGGCAGTCATGGCCTGCCCATCCTCCCATCCGGCCGATCAGCCGATGAGGGCACGCACCACGGCCGGGACCGCGTCGGCGACGCCCTCCGGGGTCACCGGCCCGCCCTGGCCGGCCAGCGTGGCGGCAGCGCCGTGCACCCACGAGCCGACCGACGCGGCGTCGAAGGGTGACAGGCCCGTGGCGAGCAGCGAGCCGATCACCCCGGCGAGCACGTCGCCGGCGCCCGCGACCGCGAGCCACGGCACCCCGCTGGTGGTCACGCGCACGCGCCCGTCCGGCGCCGCGACGAGCGAGTGCCGGCCCTTGAGCAGCACCACGGCGTCGTACTCCTCGGCGGCGCGGCGGGCGTGCTCGAGCTGACGGGCCTCCACCTCGGCCCCGTCGACGCCCAGCATCTCCGCGAGCTCGCCGGCGTGCGGCGTCAGCACCAGCGCCCGGCCGGAGCGGCGCGGAGTGTGCCGGAGCCCGTCGGCGTCGACGACGACCGGGACGCCGTCGGCCAGGGCCTGCTCGACGGCGTCGGCGGCGAGGTCGTCACCGCCGGACCCGACGACCCACGCCTGGACGCGGCCGGCGCCGGCGACGATGCCGGGGTGCCGGGCCCGGACGGCGTCGGCGACCTCGCCGAGGTAGCGGACCATCCCGGCCAGGCCGGACGAGGCGCCCGAGGTGCACAGGACCGCGGCTCCCGGGTACAGCGCCGAGCCGGCCCGGACCCCGACGACCCCGCGGGTGTACTTGTGGTCGAACGGCTGCGGCACCGGCAGGAGCGCGGCGACGTCCTCGGCCTGCAGCGCCGTGACCAGGGGCTCGGGCAGGTCCAGGCCGATGTCCACGAGGCTGACCACACCGGCGGCCTCGGCGGCGGGGTCGAGCAGGTGGCAGCCCTTGTGGGTGCCGAACGTGACCGTGACGTCGGCGCGCACGTGCGGGCCGTCGAGCTCGCCGGTGTCCACGTCGACGCCCGAGGGCACGTCCACGGCCACCACCGCGGCCCGTGGGAACCGGGCCACCGCGGCCTCGGCCGGCGGCCGCAACCCCGGGGTGCCGCCGATGCCGACGATGCCGTCCACGACCACGTCGGGCTCGTGGGCGTCGTCGAGGTCGACGACCCGGCCGCCCCGGGCCGAGAGCTCGGCCAGGCCGGCGGGGTGCGCCCGCTCGGAGAGCAGCACCGCCTCGACCTGCGCGCCGCGACGGGCCAGCTGTGCCCCGGCGTACAGGGCGTCGCCGCCGTTGTCGCCCGACCCGATCAGCAGCAGCACCCGGGCGCCGTACACGCCGCGGTCGTCCTCACCGCGCAGGAGGTCGGCGACCGCCGTCGCCAGCCCGTACGCCGCCCGCTGCATCAGCGTTCCCGGCGGCAGCTGCGCCATCAGGGCCTGTTCAGCCGCCCGCACCTGCTCGACACTGTGGGCTGCTCGCATGCCCCCAGTATGTCGAGTAGGGAGTTCCGGCCCGTCGAATCGGGGGTTCCGGCCCGTCGAGTCGGGGGTTCCTGCCCCCACGAAGGGCAAGAACCCCCAACTCAAGGGGTCACGAGGCCCGACTCAACGCTCCAGGATGACGACCGCGCTGGCGATGCCACCGTCGTGGGTCAGGGAGACGTGGGTGCTGGTGGCGCCGAGCTCGGTGGCGCGGGCGAGGACGGTGCCGCGCAGCTCGAAGGTCGGGTCACCGGACGGCAGCGATACCACCTCGGCGTCGTGCCAGTGCAGGCCGGCCGGCGCACCGAGGGCCTTGGCCAGCGCCTCCTTCGCGGCGAACCGCGCGGCCAGCGACTGCACCGGCAGGGCCGCCTCGGCCTCAGTGAAGAGCTTGTCGCGCAGCGCCGGAGTGCGTTCGAGCGAGGCCTCGAAACGCACCAGCTCGACGACGTCGATGCCGACTCCGACGATCATCTACTCGACGGTGACGGACTTGGCCAGGTTGCGCGGCTGGTCGACGTCGTGGCCCATCAGCGTGGCCAGCTCGCAGGCGAACAGCTGCAGCGGGACGGTCGCGACGACCGGCTGGAGCAGGGTCGGCACCGTCGGCAGCGCGATCAGCACGTCGGCGTACGGCGCCACCTCGGCGTCGCCCTCCTCGGCCAGCACCACGGTCAGGGCGCCTCGGGCGCGCACCTCCTGGATGGCGCTGATCATCTTGTCGTGCAGCTGGTCCCGCCCGCGCGGGGGTACGACGCAGAAGACCGGCAGCCCCTCCTCGATCAGGGCGATCGGACCGTGCTTGAGCTCGCCCGCCGCGAACCCTTAGGCGTGGATGTAGGCGAGCTCCTTGAGCTTGAGGGCGCCTTCGAGCGCCACCGGGTAACCGGCGTGCCGGCCGAGGAACAGCACCGACCGGGTGTCCTTGAACCGCTCGGCGAGCGCGTAGACGGAGTCGGCGCGGTCGAGCACCGACTGCACGTTGGCGGGCATCTGCGCCAGCTCGCGCACGACGCCGGCGATCTCGTCGCCGAACTTCGTGCCGCGCACCTGGGCCAGGTAGAGCCCGAGGAGGTAGCAGGCGATCAGCTGGGTCAGGAATCCCTTGGTGGACGCGACCCCGATCTCCGGGCCGGCGTGGGTGTAGATGACCGCGTCGGACTCCCGCGGGATCGTCGAGCCGTTGGTGTTGCAGATCGCCAGCACCCTGGCCCGCTGCTTCACGGCGTGCCGGATCGCCATCAGCGTGTCGGCCGTCTCGCCGGACTGGCTGATCGCGACGACCAGCGTGTTGCGGGTCAGGATCGGGTCGCGGTAGCGGAACTCGTGGGCCAGCTCGACCTCGCACGGGATCCGGGTCCAGTGCTCGATCGCGTACTTGGCGACCAGGCCTGCGTAGTGGGCGGTCCCGCAGCCGATGATGATGATCTTGTCGATCTCGCGCAGCTCGTCGTCGCTGATCCGCACCTCGTCGAGCTGGAGCTGACCCTCCTCGTCGTGACGGCCGAGCAGCGCGTCCGCGATCGCCCCCGGCTGCTCGAAGATCTCCTTGCGCATGAACCAGTCGTAGCCGCCCTTCTCGGCGGCCGCGAGGTCCCAGTCGACGTGGTAGTGGCGGCCCTCGGCGACGTTGCCGTCGAAGTCGGTGACCGACGCGCCCTCGCGGGTGATCGTCACGACCTGGTCCTGGCCGAGCTCGAGCGCGTCCCGCGTGTGCTCGATGAACGCGGCGACGTCCGAGCCGATGAAGTTCTCGCCGTCGCCCAGGCCCACCACCAGCGGCGAGTTGCGTCGCGCGGCCACGACCCGCGACGGGTCGTGGGCGTCGACCGCGACCAGCGTGAAGGCACCCTCGAGCCGGCGGCAGACGCTCTGCATCGCCACGGTCAGGTCGGACCCGCCCTCGACCTCGAGCTCGAGGAGGTGGGCGGTCACCTCGGTGTCGGTCTCGGAGAGCAGGTCGTGCCCGGCGCGCTCCAGCTCGTCGCGCAGCCGCGCGAAGTTCTCGATGATGCCGTTGTGGACCACGGCCACGCGCCGGTGGGCGCCGAGGTGGGGGTGGGCGTTGACGTCGTTGGGGGCGCCGTGGGTGGCCCACCGGGTGTGCCCGATGCCGGTCGTCGAAGGGGGCAGCGGCTGCTCCTCGATCGCCTTCTCGAGGTTCGCGAGCTTGCCGGCCCGCTTGTCCACCGCGAGCGCGTCGCCGTCGATGAGGGCGATGCCGGCGGAGTCGTAGCCGCGGTACTCCAGCCGGCGCAGCCCCTCGATCACGACGTCCCGCGCCTGCCGCTCGCCGACGTATCCCACGATCCCGCACATGGGCCGAAGTCTACGGCTCGGCCGGGCGGCCCCCGGCCGCCCACGCTCCCGGGGCGCCGTGCTGGAACAATCACAGCCATGGCGAACGGCGGGCACACGAACGAGACCTCGCCGTACGTCGAGCTCGAGCGCGACGCGTGGGCCGAGCTGGGGGCGAGCACCGACCAGCCGCTGTCCGAGCTGGAGGTCGAGCGGGTCCGCGGTCTCGGCGACCAGCTCGACCTCGACGAGGTGCAGCAGATCTACCTGCCGCTGTCCCGCCTGCTCAGCCTGTACGTCGAGTCGGCCGGCGCGCTGCACCGGGCTCAGGAGGCGTTCCTGGACCGGCCGCAGCCTCCGCGCACCCCGTTCGTGATCGGCCTCGCCGGGTCGGTGGCGGTCGGGAAGTCGACCACGGCCCGCGTCCTGCAGCAGATGCTGGCGCACTGGCCCGCGCACCCCGAGGTCGCGCTGGTCACGACCGACGGGTTCCTCTACCCCAACCGCGAGCTCCGCCGCCGCGGCCTGATGCACCGCAAGGGCTTCCCGGAGTCCTACGACCGCAAGGCACTGCTCAAGTTCGTGATCGACATCAAGTCCGGCAAGGACGAGGTCGAAGCGCCGGTCTACTCCCACCTCACCTACGACGTCACCGACGAGAAGGTGACCATCAAGCGGCCCGACGTCGTCATCGTCGAGGGCCTCAACGTGCTCCAGCCCCCGCAGGTGCGCCCGGACGGGCGCACCGGCCTGGCGGTCAGCGACTTCTTCGACTTCAGCATCTACGTCGACGCGGCCACCAACGACATCCGCGAGTGGTACACCGACCGCTTCCTGCGGCTCCGGGAGACGGCGTTCCGCGACCCGGCGTCGTACTTCGCCAAGTACGCACGGCTCTCCCACGACGAGGCCGTGGTCGAGTCCCGGCGGATCTGGGACGAGATCAACGGGCCGAACCTGGCCCAGAACGTCGCCCCCACCCGGTCGCGCGCGACGCTGGTGCTGCGCAAGGACCCCGACCACTCCGTGCGCTGGGTGCGGCTGAGGAAGCTGTGAGGTGCCGATGAGCGACCTGCCGACGACTCGCTGGGAGCTCGGGGAGAACGCCGGCTTCGCCGCGCACTTCTCCGAGCTCATCGCGTCCGGCGCGGACATCGCCGGCGAGGCCCGGCTGGCCGACGCCCTGCTGCCGCGGGGCGCCACCGTGCTCGACGCCGGCGCCGGCTTCGGGCGGGTCGGTGCCGCCCTCCAGGCGCGCGGCCACCACGTCGTCGCCGCCGAGAAGGACCCCGACCTGGTGACGATGGGGGCCGGGCTCTACCCCGACCTGCCGATGGTCCGCACCGACATCCTCGCGCTCACCCCGGAGCTCCTGGCCGACCGCGGCCACCCGACGGCGTACGACCTGGTCGTGCTGGTCGGCAACGTGATCGTGCTGCTGGCGCCGGACACCGAGCGCCGCGCGCTCGCGACCGTCCGGGACCTCCTCGCCGACGGCGGCCGGGTCCTGGTCGGGTTCCACTCGCAGGACGCCCCGACGAGCTCGGCCCGGGCCTACGCGTTCGACGAGTTCCGCGCCGATGCCGAGGCCGTCGGCCTCACCGTCCAGCACCGCTTCGGCAGCTACGACCTCGCGCCCGCGACCGACGAGTACTGCGTCGCGGTCCTCGTCCGCACCGGGGAGTGACCGGCCGATGACCCACCCCCTGTACGACGTGATCGGCCGCCGCCGCGACGTCCGCGCCGAGTTCAGCGACGAGCCGCTCGCGGACGAGGTGCTCCTCCGGGTCCTCGGAGCGGCACACGCTGCCCCGAGCGTGGGCAACAGCCAGCCGTGGGACTTCGTGCTGGTGCGCGACGAGTCGACCCGCAGGGCGTTCCGGGCCCACGTCGCGCAGGAGCGCGCCGTGTTCGCGTCCTCGTTGCCGCCCGAGCGACGGACCACCTTCGAGCGGATCAAGGTCGAGGGGATCCTCGAGTCCGCGCTCGGCATCGTCGTCACCTACGACCCCGAGCGCGGCGGGCCCCAGGTCCTCGGCCGGCACGCCATCGACGACGCCGGCCTCTACTCCGCCTGCCTGGCCATCCAGAACCTCTGGCTCGCGGCGACGGCCGAGGGCATCGGGGTCGGCTGGGTGTCCTTCTACCGCAAGGACTTCCTCGCCGACCTGCTCTCGATCCCGCACCCGGTGGTCCCGATCGCGTGGCTGTGCGTCGGCCCGGTGTCCCACCTGCAGGAGACACCGGACCTCGTCCGTCACGGCTGGCGCGAGCACCGTCCCCTCGAGGCCGCCGTCCACGAGGGTCGCTGGCAGGGCTGAGCCCCGCCGCCGGATGCGCTACCCGGCGAAGCAGGCCTCGAAGTAGTCGATGCCCTTGCCGTCGCAGGCATGCCCGTCCTTCATGCTGCCCGGCCCGCCGACCTCGTCCTTGCCGCTGTGGTCGGGCGACATGCCCAGGCTGTGGGTGTAGAGCGTCTCCGGGTTGCCGAACACGCCGGGCGCGATCGCGACGAAGCCGCCGATGCCCTTGCCCGGTCCGGTCTGCTCGAGGATCGGCCCGTTCTGGTCGAAGCCGACCAGCGTGTAGTTGACCCCACCGGTCGGCGCGTGCGCGTTCTTCTGGGGGTTGAAGCAGTCGTGGGCGTAGCTGGGTGCCGCCAGCATCATCAAGGCGGCCGTTCCCCCGGCCACCGTCAGTACTCGAGTGCGTAGGTGCATCGGAGTTCCTTTCTGTGGGTGTGTTCCGGTCTACTCCTCCGTTCGGCTCGTGGGCATGGCCCCCATGACCCCTGCGCGACCCGCGAACGGGCCATGACAGAAGCCGCACACCGTGCGGATCGGGAGGTATCTCGCGGTCACCGGGGCGGTCCGAGGATCTCCTGGCCACCGGTCCGGGCGGCCTCGCCCAGGGCCTCGAGCGTGACTTCCCAGCCGTCGGGTCGCGGGTCCCGCAGGTCACGGCCGGCTCCGCGGAAGAAGTGCTCCATCCCACTCGGCGTGCACAGGGTCAGGAAGTCCACCTCCGGACTGGTGAACCGGTAGGCATGGGGGACGCCGCGCGGCAGGAACATCGCTCCTCCCTCCCCGACCTCGTGGCACTCCTCGCCGACCCAGAAGAGGCCGGAGCCCTGGAGCAGGACGAACATCTCGTCCTCGTTGCGGTGGAGGTGCACCGGCGATGCCGCACCCTGCCGCATCCGGCTGCGCACGACGGTCAGCTGCCCACCGGTCGCCGCTCCGTCGAGCAGCACGCTCACCGTGCTGCCACCGATCCACTCCAGCTGCTGGTGGTCGGCTTCCTGGGCGATGTACGCGAGGCTCACGGCGCTCTCTTTTCGTCTACCGATGATCTAATGAATATGGGAACGGTAGGATGCCGCCATGTCGGGTGTCAAGAAGCGCGTGTACCGGTCGCAGCTGAGAGCGGACCAGGCGGCAGCGAGCCGGACCGCCGTGCTCGAGGCGGCTCGCGCGCTGTTCCTCGAGCAGGGGTACGGCGCGACCACCATGGAGCAGGTCGCGACCCGGGCTGGAGTGAGCAAGCCGACGGTGTTCGCCTCCGTCGGCAACAAGGCCGCAGTGCTGAAGGCGGTCCGTGACGTCGCGATGGCCGGCGACGACGATCCGCGACCCGTCACCCAGCGCGACGACGTCGCCGCGATCGCCGACGCCACGGACCTCGACACGGCCATCCGTCTAGCAGCCGACCACATCACCGCCGTCGTCGCCCGGTACCACGACGTCCACGAGGTGCTGCGCGGCGCGGCCAGCATCGACCGGGCCGTGGCCGACCTGTGGGAGACCGCCGAGGCGGAGCGCCACGTCGGGGCCGGGCACCTGCTCGACCGGCTGGCCCGTCACCGCCGACTGGTGGTGTCGCGCCGTCAGGCAGTCGACCGGATGTGGCTGTTGATGGCACCGGACAACTACCGCCGCCTCGTGGTGGCACGACGCTGGCCCCGGTCGGCGTACCGGTCCTGGCTGGCGACCGAGATCGCCGCGCTCTTCTAGCGGGAGTCCCGGAAGCGCGGCGCGCGCTTCTCCTTGCGCGCACGGGTGGCCTCCTCGAAGTTGTCGGTGAGGATCCGCAGGTAGAGCTGCCCGAGCCCCTCGGCCTGCATGTGCGCCTCGAGGGACGACGCGTCCAGCCCCGCGACGAGCGTCCGCTTGGTGAGCTCCACGCCGGGCTGGGAGAACCCGGCGATCCGCCGGCCCATCTCGACCGCGGCGGTCACCACGTCGTCCTCGACCTGGCTGACCAGGCCGATCGTGGCGGCCTCCTCGGCCCCGACGTCGCGCCCGGTCAGCATGATCTCGGCGGCCCGCGAGGAGCCGACCGCCCGCGGCAGCAGGTAGGAGAGGCCGAGCTCGCTGGCGGTCAGACCGTTGTTGATCCCGGCCGCGCGGAAGTACGCCGCCGGGGCCGCCAGCCGGATGTCGCACGCGAGCGCCAGGCAGAGCCCGCCGCCGATGGCCGCGCCGTTGACCGCGGCGATCACGGGCTGGTGCAGGCGACGCAGGGTCAGGGTGATGTCCTCGAGCATCTCCATCGAGCGCAGCGCGTACGTCGGCCGGGTGAGCCCGTCGACGTACGGCGGCGTCCCGGCCGACTCCTGGTCCGCCCCGGAGCAGAAGCCGCGTCCCGCACCGGTGACGACCACGGCGCGCACGGTGTTGTCGCGCCCCAGGGCGACCAGCTCGTCGCGGAACGGCACCATCACGTCGAAGGCCATCGCGTTCATCCGCTCCGGGCGGTTGAGCGTCACGACGGCGACCTCGGGCACCGGCCGGTCGACCAGAATGAAGTTCACCCGAGGAACCCTAGGGCCTGCCCGGCTGGCCAAATCGATTCGTCCCGGGTTCGACCACCCGGATACGCTGCGGCACATGTTTGCTGCCCTCGGTCGTTTCGTAACGCGCTTCCCCTGGTTCGTGCTGGCGGCCTGGGTGCTGCTCGCCGTGCTGGTCATCGCGCTGGCTCCCAAGCTCACCTCGACGACCGACGAGGCGGAGTTCCTGCCGAAGCACTACGAGTCGATCCGGGCCGCCCAGGTGCAGCAGGACGAGTTCCCGACCCAGAGCCAGCCGGGGGCGATCCTGGTCTTCGACCGCACCGACGGAGCCAGGCTCACCGCGGCGGACTCGGCGAAGGTCGAGCAGATCGTCACCGCGCTGAACCCGAAGCTCGACCACAAGGTGTTCACCGAGGGCACCGTCCAGCCGCCGGCGGAGAACGGCCTGGTCCAGCTCGCCGTGGTCGGCCTCACGAAGAACGCCACCGGCTTCGACACCCCGGCGATCGACGCGGCCCGCGACCTGCGCAAGGACGCCAAGCCGCTGGTCAAGGGCACCGGGCTGCGGCTGCAGTCGACCGGCGCCGCGCCGCAGAGCCTCGACTCCCAGGACTCCAGCGACAAGACCCTGGCGATCGTCGGCCTCGCCACCATCTTGCTGATCATCATCCTGCTGGCGCTGATCTTCCGCAGTGTGATCATCTGCCTGCTGCCAGTCCTGGTGGTGTTCCTGGCGTCCCAGGTCGCCATCGGGCTGATCGCCTGGGCCAACGACATCTTCGACCTGAAGGCCGACAGCTCCATCCAGGTCATCCTGATCGTGGTGCTCTACGGCATCGGCACCGACTACATCCTGTTCCTGCTGTTCCGCTACCGGGAGCGGCTGCGCGCCGGCGAGACCGACACCCGCGGCGCCGTCGTGCACGCGATGGAGCGCGCCGGCGAGGCGATCGCGTCGGCCGGAGGCGCCGTCATCGTGGCGTTCATGGCGCTGGTGCTCTCGTCCCTGAGCATCTTCCGGTCCATCGGCCCGGCACTGGCGATCGCCGTCGCGGTCACGCTGCTGGCCGCGCTGACGCTGGTCCCCGCCCTGGTGACCCTGCTGGGCCGGGCCCTGTTCTGGCCGTCCAAGGGCTGGGCCCGCGAGCCCGAGCGCGCCCGCTTCGCTGCCGTCGGCGACCGGCTGGGCCGGCGTCCCGGCGTGTTCGCGGCCGCGTCCGGCCTGATCCTCGCGGTGCTGGCGGTCTTCGCGCTCGGCTTCAACCCGACCTTCGACTTCAACTCGAGCCTGCCCCAGGACGTCGAGTCCACCAAGGCGCTGAAGACCCTCGAGACCAGCCTGCCGTCGGGGTCGACCGACCCGGCGACGGTGATGCTGAGCGCGGACAACGGTCACGTGCTGAGCACCACCGAGCTGTCCTCCTTCAAGTCCGCCCTGAGCGACGCGAAGGGTGTCGCCGAGGTCTCCGACGGCGTCGTGTCCGACAGCGGGAAGGCGGCAGCGTTCAGCGTCGTGCTCGACAAGGACCCCGGGGCCGACGCCTCCATCGCCAACGTCAAGGGCCCCATCCGCACGACCGCACACGAGGCCGCGCCCGACGGCACGACGGCGTACGTCGGCGGCACCACGTCGGTCTTCGTCGACATGCAGAAGGCGATGGCGCGCGACTACTCCGTCGTGTTCCCGGTCGCAGCGCTGGTGATCATGGTGATCCTCGCGCTGCTGCTGCGCAGCCTGGTCGCACCGTGGTACCTGATGGCCTCGGTCGGCCTCGGCTTCGGCGCCACCCTCGGCGCGACCGTGCTGGTGATCCAGCACATCAAGGGCGACTCCGGCCTGATCTTCATGCTGCCGATCTACATCTACCTGTTCGTGGTCGCACTCGGCACCGACTACAACATCTTGATGATCGCGCGCCTGCGCGAGGAGGCGCGCGAGGGCCGCGACCCGCACGCCGCGGCGGCCGAGGCGGTCAAGCACGCCGGCCCGACGATCGCGGCAGCCGGCGTCATCCTGGCCGGCACGTTCGCCTCGCTGATGCTCGGCGGCAACTCCCTGATCGTGTCGATGGGCTTCGCCCTGTCGTTCGGCATCTTCATCGCGGCGTTCGTGATGGCGATGTTCTTCACGCCGTCGCTGACCGCCCTCATCGGGCACCGCGCCTGGTGGCCGGGGCACGGCGACGAGACCGCCGCGGAGCACGAGGCTCGCGTCGGGCATTCCTGACGGGGCGTCAGAGCGCCAGCCGCTCCCGTACGACGTCCGCGAGCCGTTCGGCGACGGCGGCGGCCTGGTCGGCGGTCGCCGCCTCGACCATGACGCGGACCAGGGGCTCGGTGCCTGACGAGCGCAGCAGCACCCGCCCATGGTCGCCGAGCTCGGCCTCGGCCTCGGCCACCGCGGCGAGCAGGGCCGGGTCGTCGCCGGCACGCCGCTTGTCGACCCCGGGGACGTTGACCAGCACCTGCGGCAGCCGCACCATCACGGCGCCTAGGTCGGCGATGGGCGACCCGGTCACGGCCATCCGGTCGAGCACCTGGAGGGCGGTGAGGATGCCGTCGCCGGTGGTGGCGTGCTCGCTCATGATGACGTGGCCGGACTGCTCGCCGCCGAGGGTGTACCCGCCGGCCTTCATGTCCTCGAGCACGTAGCGGTCGCCGACCGCGGTCTGCCGGACGACGATCCCGGCCGCGGTCATCGCCTGGACGAAGCCGAGGTTCGACATGACCGTGGCCACCACAGTGTCCTCGTGGAGGCGACCCTGCTCGCGCATCGCCAGCGCCAGGATCGCCAGGATCTGGTCGCCGTCCACGACGGTGCCGGCGGCGTCGACAGCGAGGCACCGGTCGGCGTCGCCGTCCAGCGCGAAGCCGACATCGGCACCGTGATCGACGACGGCCTTCTGCAGGACCTCGAGATGGGTGGACCCGCAGCCCTCGTTGATGTTGAGGCCGTCCGGGTCGGCGCAGATCGCGATCACGTCGGCGCCGGCGTCGCGCAGCGCCTTCGGACCGGCCACCGAGGCGGCCCCGTGGGCACAGTCGAGGACGACCTTGAGGCCGGTGAGTCGCCGGGTCAGCGTCGAGTCCAGGTGCGCGGCGTACTCGTCGATGGCGGTCGCGTGCGGGCGCACCCGGCCGACGTCACCGCCGGTGGGCCGCTCCCACGGCTCCTCGAGGCGCTGCTCGATCGCCACCTCGATGGCGTCGTCGAGCTTGACCCCGCCACGCGAGAGGAACTTGATGCCGTTGTCGGGCATCGCGTTGTGCGAGGCGGACAGCATCACCCCGAGGTCGGCACCGAGGGAGCCGGTCAGGTAGGCGACCGCCGGGGTCGGCAGCTCCCCGAGCAGCAGCACGTCGACACCCGCGGACGCAAGCCCGGCGACCACGGCCGCCTCGAGGAACTGCCCGGAGATCCGGGTGTCCCGGCCGACCACGGCGAACGGGCGGTGTCCGCTGAACGTGCCCTTCTCGGCCAGCACGTGGGCCGCGGAAACGGAGAGGTCCAGGGCCAGCTCCGCGGTCAACAGACCGTTCGCCAGGCCCCGGACCCCATCCGTGCCGAAGAGCTTCGTCATGAAGAAGCGAGCTCGATCAGCGCTTGCTGAACTGCGGTGCCTTACGGGCCTTCTTCAGACCGGCCTTCTTGCGCTCGATGACGCGGGCGTCGCGGGTGAGCAGCCCGGCCTTCTTCAGCGACGGCCGGTTGGCCTCGATGTCGATGGCGTTGAGGCAGCGGGCCACGCCGAGGCGCAGCGCGCCGGCCTGGCCGGTGATGCCGCCACCGTGGATGCGGGCGATCACATCGAAGCGGCCCTCCAGCTGGAGCGTCGCGAACGGCTCGTTCACGACCTGCTGGTGGAGCTTGTTCGGGAAGTAGGACTCCAGGGTGCGGCCGTTGACGGTCCACTGGCCGGTGCCGGGGACGATCCGCACGCGGGCCACGGCCTCCTTGCGCCGACCGGTGGCCGCGCCGGGGGCGATGGTCGCCGGGCGCGCCGGGGTCTCGAGGTTGGGCGCACTCTCCGAGGAGTAGGCCACGCCCTCGGCGTTGGTCTCGTAGGTCTCTTCGACCTCGGTCTCGTTCACGTTCTCAGTCACGACAGGTTCCTCAATCTCGCTTCGAAAGAATTACTGGGAGATCTGCGTGATCTCGAACGGCTTGGCCTTCTGGGCCTGGTGGGGGTGCTCCGGGCCCGCGTAGACCTTGAGCTTCTTGAGCATCTGGCGACCCAGGCGGTTCTTGGGGAGCATGCCCCAGACCGCGTTCTCGATCGCCTTGCGGGCGTCCTTCTCGAGCAGCTCGCCCATCGGGGTGGCGCTCAGGCCACCCGGGAAACCGGAGTGCCGGTAGGAGAGCTTCTTGGTCGCCTTGTTGCCGGAGAGCGCCACCTTGGAGGCGTTCACGACGATGACGAAGTCACCGGTGTCGACGTGGGGGGCGAACATGGTCTTGTGCTTGCCACGGAGCAGGTTCGCGACCTGGACGGCGAGCCGTCCGAGGACGATGTCGGTGGCGTCGATGACGTGCCACTCGCGCTGGATGTCCGCTGGCTTGGGGCTGTACGTACGCACGTGTCTGCCTTGCTTCCTCGTTCGTGAACCATCCAGGGAAACCCCTGGACGGCGGTGCTGCTGCGGCTTCTGACGAACACTGCCCGGCTTCCCCTCCCGAGAGGGTTCGCATCCGGGTCTGCACCACGCCCGTGCGGGGGCGTGACGCGGCAGGAGTCGCGACAGACCAGATTACCGGCGTACCGGCGGGATGGTCAAAACGAGAGACGCGTTGGCGACCACGTCGAGGGGAGGCATAGGTTAGGTGCCGGATTCCGCATCGCCCCCCGCACCCGGGACCGATGCCCAGAGTTGATGCTCTGACCGAGAGCGAAGGAGCCCTTGTGTCCGACGACGCTGCCACGAACAGCAACCAGACCCTGACCGTCCGGGACAACCGGACCGGCCGCGAGTACGAGATCCCGATCGGCGACGGCACGATCAAGGCTGCGGACCTCGCCCAGATCAAGGTCGCCGACGACGAGCCGGGTCTGGCGACCTACGACCCCGGCTTCGTGAACACCGCGTCGTGCAAGAGCGCGGTCACGTTCATCGACGGCGACAAGGGCATCCTGGAGTACCGCGGCTACCCGATCGAGCAGCTCGCGGAGAAGTCGAACTTCCTCGAGGTCGCCTACCTGCTGATCCACGGTGAGCTGCCCAGCAAGCAGCAGTACGACAGCTGGGTGCACGAGATCACGTACCACACGTTCGTGCACGAGAACGTCAAGGGCTTCATGCACGGCTTCCGGTACGACGCGCACCCGATGGGCATGCTGATGGCCTCCGTCGGCGCCCTGTCGACGTTCTACCCGGAGTCCGGCAACATCGCCGACCCCGACAACCGGCACATGCAGATCGTCCGGATGATCGCCAAGATGCCGACCCTCGGGGCGTGGGCGTTCCGGCACGCGCAGGGCAAGCCGTTCGTCTACCCCGACAACGAGCTCGGCTACACCGCCAACTTCCTCTCGATGCTGTTCAAGATGAGCGAGCAGAAGTTCGAGGCCGACGAGCGCCTGGTGCGCGCGCTGGACGTGCTCTTCATCCTGCACGCCGACCACGAGCAGAACTGCTCGACCAACGCGGTCCGCTCGGTCGGGTCGTCGCAGGTCGACCCCTACTCCGCCGTGGCCGCCGGCGTCGGCGCCCTCTACGGCCCGCTGCACGGCGGCGCCAACGAGGCGGTGCTGCGGATGCTGCGCCGGATCGGCTCGATGGAGAACATCCCGGCGTTCATCGAGGGCGTGAAGAACGGCAACGAGCGGCTGATGGGCTTCGGCCACCGGGTCTACAAGAACTACGACCCGCGGGCGAAGATCATCAAGAAGGCCTGCGACGACGTCTTCGAGGTCACCGGCGTCAACCCGCTGCTGAAGATCGCCCAGGAGCTGGAGAAGATCGCGCTCGAGGACGAGTACTTCGTCAAGCGCAAGCTCTACCCCAACGTCGACTTCTACTCGGGTCTGATCTACGAGGCGTTCCAGTTCCCGCCGGAGATGTTCACCGTGCTGTTCGCCATCGGGCGCACCCCGGGCTGGCTGGCGCAGTGGCTCGAGCTGGTGCAGGACAAGGAGCAGAAGATCGCCCGGCCCAAGCAGATCTACACAGGGCCGCGCACGCTGGACTTCACGCCGGCCTCGCAGCGCTGGGCCTGACCTCTCAGCCGAGCGCGCCGAGCTGCGCCTCGAGCCAGGCGCCCTCGGCGGCCAGGTCGACGGTGAAGTCCGACGCGTAGGCCTCCTGGGTCCACCAGCCCTCGGGCTGCGCGATCCCGGGAGCGCTCCACGCGCTGATCACCCGGTGACCCCGCGCGGCGGCGATGAGGTGCTCGTTGCGGGCGGTGTAGGACGTCGGCGCCACGGTGACGATCGTCTTCGGGGTGTCGCACAGCGCCGCGGTGAACAGCGCGCTCCCGCCGAAGCCGGCGACGACGTCGGCGCCGCGGAAGATCGCCACCTGCTCGGGCAGCGGCCGCGTCTCGGGCCGGATCACCTCGAAGCCGTGCCGGGCGAAGAGGTCCTCGACCGCCGCGGTGTTCGTGCAGCTGCGCTTGTGGTCGAGCGGCCGGGTGCAGAAGATCCGCCTCGGCCTCGGCCCGGGCTCGGCCCGGGCGGCGAGGTGGTCCCCCACGCGGTCCCAGATCCGCACCATGTCGGGGTGCACGTAGTCGGGCAGCGAGAACATCGACGTGGCCGAGTAGAGAGTCTGGGGCCGGCACGGACGCTCGAAGACGTGCACGTCGTCGGTGGTGATCCCGAACGCCGCGAGCAGCTCGAGCTCGAAGCCGGCCAGCTGCTGCGGCTCCCGGTCCCGCGGCAGCGTCATCAGGCAGCGCACGTCCGGCGCCAGCTCCCGCACCTGCTCCCAGGCCCACATCCGGCCGAGCAGCTCGGTGAGCATGTGCCCGTAGTGGCCGGGCCACTCGGAGTCGAGGTTGAACCAGGCGCCGGGGAGGCGATCCGCCTCGGACACGTCGCGACGCAGCTTCCCGAACCGCTCGGCCGACTCGTCGACGAAGAAGTTGTGCAGCCGGGGCGCGAGGTGGTGCCGGTAGCTGTCCGGCCACACGAAGCCGCCGCTGGTGACCACCTGGCCGCGCGAGCTCACCGGGTCGTCGTACGCCCGCAGGGTCAGCTTGGGCACGGCCAGGTCCTGGCGGACGTAGTCGTCGCGCGGGAGGTTGTGCCGGTACGCCGCCGACGCCACCAGCCGGGTCGGTGGCAGCGCGGTCACCTCGCGCCCGAGCTCGGGCCGGGCGAGCAGCACCGCGTCGGCCTCCGCCTCGGTCAGCTTGGCGTGCGTGCGGTGCCCGTTGACGATCCGCAGCGACACCCCGTGCGCCTGCACGTCCCGCAGGTGCCGGGCGAGGCCGCGGACGTCCTTGGTCCGGGGGCCCGGGTTGCGCTGCTCCTCGAGGCTGCGCAGGCGCGCGCGCTGGGCCTCGGCGACGAGGTCCCACAGCTCGCCGACGTACGGCGGCAGCAGGGCGCCGTCCTCGTTGGGGAGTGCCCGGACCGCCTTCTGCTCCTCGAGCCACGCGAGCCCGTCGGCGCGCGCGGTCGCCGCGGCCTCCTCGTCGAGGGGCAGCAGCGCGGGGGTCAGGTAGGTGCCGCCGTCGCGGAGGTGGAAGAACACGCGCGGGAAGACCCGGGCCTGGGTGAGCGCCGAGGAGTCCGCGGCCTGCAGCACCACGTCGAACGGCCCGGCGAGCGCCATCCGTACATGGGCCGCGGACGGGTCCTCGTCCTCGTGCACGAGCAGCGGTCGCACCGCGGGCCAGGCCCGCGCGAACAGCTCCGCCCAGGTGTCGAGCTGGGGTCCGGCGACGATCACGACCTGGGCGTCAGGCGTCTCCTCCAGCGCCCGCCGGAGCATCGGCATGAACCGCTTGCGCGGCGGCTCGCCGACCCAGCTGAGCTGCTCGGCGTGCTCCATCGGGGTGGTCGCGGGACCAGGCCCGGGCTTCGTGGCCGCGCGGCGGCGCGTGAGGCGTTCCAGCGGCGACGGCACGTCCCGATCTAACCATGATCACGGCGCCGGCGTGGCGTCCACCGGGCCGCCCACCTCGGCGCCCAGCGGCCGGCGCTCGAGGCGTCGTACGTCGCGGATCAGGAATGGCGCGAGGTCGGCAACGGCGATGGCGCCGGCCACGACCAGCAGCCACTGCCGCTCCCCCACCGCCGCGGAGAGCGGGCCGGTCAGCGCCAGCCCGAGCGGACGGGCGATGAACGAGCCGAGCTGGTCGAAGGAGTACACCCGCGCCAGCATCTGCTCCGGGACGTTCTCCTGGATCGAGAGGTCCCAGCCCACGCTGAAGATCTCCAGGCCGAAGCCGTGCAGGAAGGCGCCGCCGAGGACCACCCAGAGGTTGTCCGACACGGCCATCGCCAGCGGGAAGCACAGCGTCAGCAGGAGGAACATCTCACCGACGAGCAGGGCGCGCCGGGGCTTCCACACCAGGCTCAGCAGACCACCGGCGACGAACCCGATCATCATCGCCGAGAGGGCGTAGCCCCAGGCGGCCCGGCCGATGTGCTCGCCGACCACGATCGGGCCGAGCACGCCCTGGGAGCCGCCGTAGAAGAGGTGGTAGACCAGCGCCATCGCGATCAGGGACCACAGCCAGGAGTGCCGGATCACCTCACGGAAGCCGTCGCGGGCCTCCGCCAGCGCGTGCCGGCGCTCCGTGGCCGGCGGCAGCGCGGGCACCCGGATCCGGCTGAAGCACCCGGCCGCCGCGAGGAAGGTGACCGCATCGACGGCCAGCGCGCCACCGGTGCCGATCCAGGCCACCAGCAGGCCGGCGATGCCGCTGCCGAGGATCATCGCGGTGTTCTGGCTGAGTCGGCGCAGCGCGATCGCTTGCCGCAGCTGGGTCTCCGGCACCGTCTGCGGCGTCACCGCCTGCGTGCTCGGGCCGGCCAGGGAGCCGAGAGCGCCGTTGAGCGCGCCGCCGACCGCGAGCAGCCACAGGGACCCGTGATCGGTGAGCAGGGTCAGCGCGACCAGGCCCTGCACCAGCGCGGCGACCGCGTTGGCGCCACGCATCATCACCGTACGTGGGAGCCGGTCGCCGAGGACACCACCCCAGAGCACCGCGACGACATCGGCGAGCGCGTAGGCGCCGACGACCAGGCCGAGCTGGGTGGCCGAGCCGCCGAGGTCGAGGACGGCGAACGCGATCGCGACCGGGGCGATCATGTTGCCGAGGCTGTTGACCGTCGTACCGGCCAGCAGCCACCGGAAGGGCCGCTGCCGCAGGGGACTGTCCCGACGCACCATGGCACCGAAGTTATTTCGCTACCGAACTGTTTGTCAACGAAATAGTCTGACTACACTGGCCCCATGGCCAAGGACGCCGCGGACCTCCACGTCGAGCGCTGGCGCGACCACTGGATCGACGTGACCTTCGACGACGAGGTGGAGGCGTTCACGGTCCGGGTGAACAACGTGGTGCGGTTCCTCAAGGACACCAAGCACGCCGCCGTGGTCGAGCTCGGGATGCAGGACTTCGAGTACGACACCCTGCACACGCTGATGATCCGGGACACCCCCGGCCACGCCTCGCCCGGCGCACTCGCCCAGGACCTCGGTGTCTCCAACGCGGGGATGACCGGCCGCCTCGACGCGCTGGAGAAGCAGGGCCTGGTCAAGCGGATGGCAGGCGCCGACGACCGCCGCCGCGTCGACGTCGAGGTGACGCGGGCCGGGGCCGCCGCCTGGCGGCGGGCCATGGACCTCCGCGGCCGCGCCGAGGACGAGCTCGCCGCCGCCCTCACCCGGCGCGAGCTGGTCACCCTCAACCGGCTGCTGAAGAAGTTGACCCTGCACATCGAGGAGTCGGGCGGGGTCAGCTGACCGCGATCGCGGCCCGCTCGACCTCGAGGAGCGACTCGCCGTGCCGCTCGGCCTCGAACGCCTCGTGGCCGCCGCGGGCGCCGAACAGCCGCTTGGTCCACACCAGGTAGACGACCGCGAACACGTTGACGGCGAACGCCACCACGCGGAGCCAGGTCACCTTCTCGAGCAGCTCGTAGACCTCGATCGGGACGAACGCCGACGTGCCGACCACGGCGACGTACTCGCCCCACCGCTTCATCAGCCACAGGCCGACGCCCTCGAGCAGCTGCAGC
>Ga0255338_1002425_pt1 | contig 27322 bp, 23 predicted proteins | sample MeOH1_35cm_T4_19_FD_203715 | JGI IMG/M metagenome (GOLD analysis project Ga0255338, IMG submission 203715) | Sandy soil microbial communities from University of British Columbia, Vancouver, Canada - MeOH1_35cm_T4_195 | ecosystem: Engineered > Artificial ecosystem > Sand microcosm > Unclassified ...
TCTGCTGCCGACTGGTCCGATGTGCCTGCTCTGCTCGCCAACATCCCCTCTGCACGCTCCCCACCCGTGGCCTCTGCCGCCTGAGCCCACCTCGCTGCACGGGTCCCAAAATGGCGAAAGTCGAGTCAGACAAGCAGACCGGTTCTCGGCGGCGGCGCCCGGCAGACCCTCATGGCCGATTCAGGCGCTGACTCAGACGGCCGGAGAGCGGCGCTTGCGTGCCGGACGGCTCAGCGCCACTTCGGAGGAGGGCTCCTCCTTGCGCACGGGCTGGGCGTCCACCACCACGGCCGCGTCGGGCGGCACTGGGGGCCCCAGCGCCACCACCAGCAGCCGGTACGCCTCCTCCAGCCGCCGGTGCAGGGCGGTGAAGGTCTGCTGGACGGTGCTGGGCATGTCCTCGGTGTACATGAAGTACCAGCGCATCTCGTCCAGCCGCTCGTGGAAGCCATGCACCACCGCCTGCTCCGGCTCCGGCAGGTGCACCAGGTCATGGAACGTGGCGCTGTTCCACCGGGTGGTGATGGGGGTGAGCATGGGCTCGCGGCTGCGCAGGCGCGAGAACAGGGTGAACATCTCGTCCCGGCGAGCCTCCAGGCGCCGCATGATCAACGCAGCGTCCAGGGCGATCAGGTTGCGCACGCGAGCGGGCGTCTCATCCAGCGGCTTCTTGCGACGAGCCATGCCCCGCGAATCCTACTCCAAAACCGGAGGCCGAGCCGATCAGCCCCCGGCTACATTCGGCACTCCCGGCCAGACGGAGCGGCTCAGGGCTTCCACCCTGTGCCGCCCTCACGCCCGGCGGGAGGAACGGCTTACGGCGTCGCGGAGGCCACGCCCGCCTTCTTCAGCTCCTCGTCGATCACCCGGCGGAACACCTCGGGGGGCTTGGCGCCCACGATCTGACGGCCGTTGATGAAGAAGGTCGGCGTGCCGCTGGCGCCCAGCTGGGTGCCCTGCGAGGAGTCCTTGGCGATGTACTCGTCGTACTTGTTCGAGTCGAGCGCCGCCTTGAACTTGCCCATGTCCAGCCCCAGCTCCTGCGCGTACTTCTCCAGCGCGGGCCGGTCCAGCGCGGTCTGGTTGGCGAAGAGCTTGTCGTGCATCTCCCAGAACTTGCCCTGCTCATGGGCCGCCATGGAGGCCACCGCCGCGAGCTTCGCGTTCGAGTGGCGCGGCAGCGGCTGGTGCTTGAAGGCCACGCGCAGCTTGCCCTTGTACTCCTCCTCCATCTGCTTCACGGTGCTGGCCGCGCGCGAGCAGAACGGGCACTCGAAGTCCGAGAAGGCCACCAGCGTCACGGGGGCGTCGCTCGGGCCCTTCGCCGGCGCGGTGCCCAGGTCCACCTTCTGCACCGGCGGCTCGGGCGGGGGCGGCGGCGCGCTCACGCCGTGCGACAGCACCGAGGCGTAGAGCTCCGAGGGCTTCATCCCCTCCTTCACCATCATCTGCGCCTTGGCGAGCTCCTCGTCGATGGCGGCCCGGAAGATCTCGATGGGCTGGGCGCCCGAGAAGAAGCGGCCGTTGACGAAGAAGCCCGGCGTGCCGCGCGCACCCAGCGACTGCGCCAGCGCGGAGTCGCGATCCACGATCGCCGCGAGCTTCGGATCCGTCAGATCCTTCTTCCACCGCTTCACGTCCAGGCCGACCTCCTTGGCGAACGTCTCCAGGCTGGCGTCATCCAGCGACTGCTGATTGGCGAAGAGCTTGTCGTGGTACTGGAAGAACTTGCCCTGCTGCTGGGCCGCGAGGGCCGCGAGGGCCGCCGGGCGCGCGCGCGGGTGGAAGGGCAGCGGGTGCTGCTTCACGACGAGGCGCAGCTTGTCGCCGTAGTCCTCCTGGACCTGCTTGACGGTGGCGCTGGCGCGGGAGCAGAACGGGCACTGGAAGTCGGTGAACTCCACCAGCGTCACGAGCGCGTCCGCGGGGCCGTGGCTGGGAGACTCCTCCAGGGGGACCTTGAAGACGGTCTGCGAGAGCACCGGCCGCTGCTGGGGCTGCGCGGGAGCCTCGGGCGCCGGAGCGGACGGGTTGGCCGCGGCGATCTGCGTGGTGCCCGCCTTGGCCGAGTCCGCCGGGGTGCCGCTCGTCGTCCAGATCATCCGGCCGACGCCCACGCCCAGGACCAGACCGAGGACGAGGCCCAGCACGCCCGTGGTGACGCCGTTCATCCCACCACTCTTCGTGTCTTTCACATCACTCACTTCATTCACCCCAGCAATATCTGTCGATTGGAAGGCCCGGCGTACCGAGGCCGCACGAGCCCCGGAACTCTACGCGAGAGTGACACGAAGCGCCCCGGGGTTTCAGGTCTCCCTTGAAAGGAGCCCAAGCGGGCCACCGAGGCCCTCGCAGGTAGGAGCCCCCCCTTCACCCGCTCACCGCCCGCTCAAGTGCCGATCTTCTTTCGAGGAACCGGGAGGTCCGTCACGGAGGTCTGGCCCGCCTTGCGCACACCGAGCACCACCTGGGTGCCCTCGGGGCCGCGGATCCGCTGGATGGAGCCGGCGAACCCCAGCTCGGTCACCGGGGTCCCGTCAATGCGGATCACCTCGTCCCCTGGCACGAGCCCGGAGGCCTGGGCGCCTCCCCCCGGGAGGACCTCGCCGATCACCAGGGCATCGCCACGGGCCTTCAGGACGGCGCCGATGCCCACGAGCTCCACCTTGGGCCCGGCGTCGGCCTCCGTGGGTGTCAGCTCGACGAGCAAGGGGGTGGTGGGCTGGACGCCCGAGACGAGCCGGGTGTTGTGCCCCGGGGCCGAGACCGTCAGAGAGATGCCCTTCTGGGGGATGCCGTCCAAGGTGAACGTTCCGTCGGCGCCGCTCACCGCGTCGAACAGGGGCGCGAGCGCGTCGGCGCTCATCCCGCTCTCCACGGAGATGCGGGCTCCGGCGATGGGCGCCCGCGTGGCGGCGGAGAGGACCTTGCCCTCGAGCCGCGCGCCGCGCGTGAGCACCACGTCGGCGAGCACCTCCCGGGCTCCTTCGGGGACCTCGACCTGGCGCTCCGCGGGCACGAAGCCGGCGGCGACCACCTGGACCCGATAGCGCCCGGACGTCAGCCCGCGGAAGGAGTAGTGGCCCTCGGCGTCGATGAACCGGGCCTGGGCGAACACGAGCCACTCGAGGGCGCTGTGCTGCTTGTGGATGTGCACGACGAAGGCCGGCACAGGGGCTCTTCCCTCCTCCGTTACGCGCCCTACGAGCGCTCCACCCTCCGCGAGCCGCAGCACGAGTCCGCTCGCGGGCACGCGCACGTCAAAGGCTCGGGCAGGAGCCAGCCCGACTGCCAGCGCCGAGACGTCATAGACACCGGGCTCCAGCCCTTCGAGGGTGAAGCTCCCATCGGCTTCGGCGACGGTCTGGTAGCCGTCGCGGTCTCCGAACACGCGCGGATAGGCGCTGTTCGCGGAGGCCACGGAGACGAGCGCCCCCGCGGCCCCGGTCCCATCAGGAGCCAGCACGCGCCCCTCGACGCGAGCCTCCGAGCGGGGAGCATCTGGAGCCACCGCGGGGAGACGGAGCTCGAGCCGCCGGGTCCGGAGAGTCTCCTCGCTCACCCGGGCGCGTGCGACGCCGTGCGCGGGATGCCGGGCCTCCACGGCGGCGCCCTCGGGGGCGGTGAAGTGGAACTCGCCGCGCTCATCCGAGGAGAAACGATCCCGGAGCGGGAAGAGCACGGTCTCGCCCGCGCGCTGCGTGAGCACGCGCACCGTCGCTCCGGGGACGGGGGTTCCGGACGCGCCCAGCACCTGCCCCACGAGCTCCGGCGTAGGCGTCAGCGCGATGACGACTTCACGCACCTGGACACCGGGCACCGCGGACAGCGCGATGGGGCTCCGGCCCCACTCCGGACCGAACGGCAGGAACCCGGCGGCACGAATGGCGGCCACCTGATACACGCCTGGGGCCGAGGGCCGGAACTCGAAGCGGCCATCCGGGTCCGTCGCCAAAGAGGCCGCGCCGCTGGGAGCCGCGAGCGTCACCTCGGCGCCGCGGATGCCCTCACCCGTCGTCGCGGAGACCACCCGCCCCGAGAACGCGCCTGCGGGCGCGGAGGCGTTCCGCTCCAGAGTGACGCGAGGGAGTTGCCGCACGGGCTCGGCGGGCGCGACGGCGGCAGGAGGAGGCGCACTCGCCGCCTTTGCAGAAGGCGCCGACGGGGGAGAGGCTGAAGCCGGAACAGGCGTGCTGTGTGAGGACGAAACCTCACCACCCCGACTCTCGGGATCCCGAAGCGCCCGCAGCCCGAGCACTGCTGCAACGACAACGAGCACCCCCAGCCCCAGCCTTATGCGACGACGTCCAGACATGGAGTGACTGTACGCCAGATGAGTCGACCGAGCCTTGGCGGCCCGGTGAGACGGACTCAGCGGCCCGGGGACAGTCGCCGGAAGAGGCTGGGGACCACGAAGAAGACGAGCAGCATCCGTCCCACCTGGACCGCAAGGACGAGCGAGAGGCTCGCGTGAGTCCCCAGTGCGATGGCGAGCACCGTGTCGGCTCCCCCGGGAGAGGTGGCGAAGTACGTGGTGAGCAGGTCCACCCCACCCAGCGCGGACCACGCCCAGGCCAACAGCACGCAGCCGCCCACCACGGCGACCGCGCCCCCAAGGGCTCCCAGCGCCACGCGCCGCAGTTGCCGCACGGCCTCGGCGTCGAACTCCTCACTGAGCGCCACCAGCATCCCCTCCAGGAGCGCTCCCGCGGGCAGGTGGAGCAGCTCCGCCAGGGCGGCCCCCAGCAGTGACGCGGTCGTGACAGTCCACACACGGGCGCGCGAGGGAGGCTGGGAGTCAGAGTCCTGTCTCATCGGTGCCCGGGCGGTCTCCCGCGGGGCCAGGACTCTCGAAGGTCCGGGTGCGGAAGGCAAGTCGACAAGGGTCGCATGCGCGCCTCGGTCCGTCCTATGCTCCGCCGGAGACGGCCAGGGGGAGAAGGACAACGGCATCAGTACGACGAGGAGCCCATGGCTGCCGAGAACGAAGTGAGCCGACGGTCTGGCGAAGCGAGCATCGGGGAGACGCCTGAGCAGGTGGCCCAGGCGCTCGTCGACAGAGGCAACACGCTCCTGGACCAGCGTCAGTATGAGGAGGTCCTGTCCCTCACCGGCCAGCTCCTCCAGCGCTTTGGGGGTGTCCGCGAGCCGTCCGTGCAGGTGCAGGTGGCCCGGGCCCTCATCGGCAAGGCCATTGCGCTGGGGCAGATGCAGCGCTTCGAGGACTCCCTGGCCACCTGCAACGAGGCGCTCCAGCGCTTCGAGGGTGCCAGCCACGGGAAGCTGCGCGAGCTGGTGGCCAAGGTGCTCATCCACAAGGCCCACGCCCTGATGAACCTCGGCCAGTCCGAGGCCGCCCTGCCCCTCTGCGACGAGCTGCTCCAGCGGCATGACGGCTCCGGCGAGGAGGGGTTGGAGGTAGTGGTGGCCGGGGCGCTCCTCGCCAAGGCCGACGCGCTGGGAGAGCTGAACCAGCTCGAGGAGGGGCTGCCCCTCTATGACGAGGCGTTCCGCCGGTTCGCCGGCGCGGGCGATGCGGTGCTGCGCTACCACGCGGCCCTGGCGCTGCTGAGCAAGTCGATCTTCCTGCGGCTCTCGAACCGTCCCCGCGAGGCGCTGTCCACCTATGAGACGTTGATCGAGCACTTCAGCGGAGCGAGTGAGTCCCAGCTCCGGGACATGGTGGCCTCGGCGCATGAGGGCAAGGAGCGGACCCAGGAGACGCTGAAGCGCGCGGAGGCAGAGCTGGCCTCCCTGGACGAGGTGCTCCGGCAGCAGGGCGAGGCTCGCGAGCCCTCCGCGCGCAAGCAGGTGGCCCAGGCGCTCCTGGCGAAGGCGGAGCTGCTCCGGCAGCAGCACCGCTCCGAGGAGATGCTCTCCATCTTCGACGAGGTGCTCCACCGGTTCGACGAGGCGGCCGAGCCGGCGCTGCGGGAGGCGATGGCCGAGGCGCTCCTCTACAAGGGCGTCGTCCTGGGGAACCTGAAGCGGACGCAGGAGGCCCTCGCCTTCTACGAGACGATGATCCCCCGGTATGGCGGCGCGAGCGAGCCAGCAGCGGTCCGCGTCCGGATGGCCAAGGCGCTGGCGTACAAGGCCGTGTTCCTGGGGCGGCTGGATCGGCGAGAGGAGGAGGTGGCTGCCTTCGACGAGCTGGACCGCCGCTATGGCAGCGCCAGCGAGCCGGAGATGCGGGAGGAGGTGGCGCGGGGGCTCGCCTGCAAGGCGGAGATCCTGTGGAAGCTGAACCGGCTCGAGGAGTCCCTCTCGGCCTATGAGGAGGTCGCGCGCCGGTTCGGCGAGGCGCCCGAGGCCCCCGTGCGGGAGCGGGTCGCCGAGGCCCTCAATGACGCGGGCGTGGTGTTGATCTTCGAGGCGAAGCGGCGCTGGGCGCAGAAGCGGGATCAGGCGCTGGCGTTCCTGGAGCGGGCGAGCGCGAAGATCGCGGCCTCCCTGGAGCGCCAGCCTCGCGGCCCCACCGCGCTGTGGAATGCGGGCTACATCGCCTTCCTGCAGGGCAAGCGCGATCAGGCGCGCTCGTTGTTGGCGGAGTCACTCCAGCTCGGCGGGGAGCGGCAGCGCTCCCGGGGGCTGCAGGGCGGCGCACTCTCCCCCATCCCGGAGGATGAGGAGCTACGGGCCCTGGTGGGCTCGTTGTGAGCAGGCGCCAGGCCTGAAGCAGCTCAGCAGCACTGCCCTCAGAACCACTTCAGCAGGGCCTGGACAATCAGGGTGAGGAACAGCGACGCCACCGCCGTGGTGCCGATGATGACGGCCTTCGGGTGCTGGTCCACGGCCATCAACAGCTCATGGAGGCCGCGCTTCATCAGGGTGCGCTGGCAGTGCACCTGGATGCGCCCGCTCATGATGCGCTGGAGCTCCTCCACCATCGCATCGACGGACGGGTAGCGCTTCGCGGGTTCCTTCGCGAGTCCCTGGAGCACGAACCAACCCAGCTCGGCGGGCACTCTCGGCTGAGCCGGGTGCTCGGTGAGGTCCTCCACCGAGGGGAGCACCGTCTTGACCCCCGCGAGGATGTCCTCCATCGACTCGCGTCCCTCCAGGTAGTGCCGCAGGGTGAGGAGCTCGTGGAACAGCACGCACAGGCTGTAGATGTCGCTGCGCGGATCGAGCGTCTCGTGCTCTCCCCGCGCCTGCTCGGGAGACATGTAGAGCGGCGTCCCCATGACGGCGCCCGCCTGCGTCAGCAGCGAGTCCGACTCCCGCAGCCCCTTGGAGCTGGGAGACCTGGGTTGCTCCGCGGAAGGGGCCGCCTCGCCGGGCTGACGGAACCGCCGGGCGAGCCCCCAGTCCATGACCGTCACCTGCCCGAACGGCCCCACCATGATGTTCGCGGGCTTGAGGTCCCGGTGGATGAAGCCCTTGCGGTGGGCGTACGACAGCGCGTGGAGGATGCCCAGGAAGAGCTGCACCCGTACCTGGAAGGGGTACTGCTCATGCGCGGAGCGGTCTCCCTGCCGGAGCCGGGCGATGACGGACTCGAGCGTCTCTCCCTGCAGGTGCTTCATCAGGAAGTAGTACCGGCCGCTCTCGTCGACGCCCACGTCGTGCAGCGGGACGATGTTCGGGTGGTCGAGCTGCCCGACGGTGCGGATCTCCTCCACGAAGCGCAGCACGCGATCGAGATCATGGCTCTCGGACAGACGCTTGAGGGCCACTGTGCGTTCGATGTCGTGGTCCTTCAGCAGCACCACCTCCCCCATGCCCCCCTGCCCCAGCGCCCGGAGCTCCTCGAAGCGCTCGCGCTGAAGGGGAACCACGCGGGGCCTGTCACCGCTCCACTCCAGCAGGGGGAGGACCGTGCTGCGCCGCGCGCCGGAGCTGGCCGCCATGGGGACACCGTCTCCCGAGACGCTCTTCTGGGGGACCACGGTGGCATCCAAGGGTTGCTGATTCACATCCGTCATACCGACTGCATAGCAAGGCACCCGAGGCGCTGCGAATCCCCCATCGGGATCGCCGAGCGTCCAGGGCCGCTCATTCCGTGCAGCGGCGTCCCATGAGGTGCCACCGCCCTGGTCTCTTTGGACTATGGTGCCAGGCACCATGAGCAGACGATGGGTAGCGGTTTGCCTGGCCGTGACGCTGAGCCTCCCAGCTCTGCCAGCGAGCGCTCAGGAGGCCGTCCCCCCCCCTGCTCAGGCGACGCCCCCCGCCCCCGAGCCGCTGCCTCCTCCGGTACAGGCTCTCCCACTGCCTGCTCCCGCGGGAGACCCGATGGTGGTGGGCGAAGTCATCGTGCTCGGCACGGAGAAGACGCGGCCCGAGACCGTGCAGGGGTACTCGCGCCTGGAGACGGGAGACACCCTCACCGCCGAGGAGCTCACGCGCGTGGAGCGGCGCCTGCTGGCCACGGGGCTCTTCCAGGAGGTGCGAGTCAGCACACAGCCCACCGGGGACGGCCGGGTGAAGGTGATGCTCCAGGTGGAGGACAAGGCCTCCTGGGTGGTGGCGCCCACCTTCTCGGTGTCCAACTCGAACATCGGCGGCGGGGTGCTGTACGCGGAGAGCAACCTGTGGGGCCGCAGCAAGAAGTTCGCGGCGGCGGTGCAGGTGAGCACAGCCGAGAGCGGCCTGTTCGTGGGCTACCTGGATCCGAACCTGTTCGGCTGGCCCCCGCTGAGGTTGAGCCTCGAGGGCCAGCTGCGCAGCGATCGGGTGGAGGAGTACCAATCCGGCGCGAGCTACGAGGTGCCCGAGCTGCAGCGCCGCACGCGGATCAACTCGGCCTCCGCCGCGAGCGAGCTGTCGGTGATTATCGCCGAGCGGGTACGTGTGGCCGCGAAGTACCGGCTGATGCTCATCGACGCCCAGGCGCCGAGCCCGGAGGCGCCGGTGACGGAGCCAGCCTTCGAGCCGGGCCCCGTGCAGCGGGACGCCTCGCTGCGGCTGATGATGGGGATCGACACCCGGCAAAACCTCCACGCCATCATGGAGGGCCTGAACGTCGAGGGCTCGCTGGAGCTGTCGAACCCGGGGGTGTGGAGCCACTTCCGCTACAAGCGCTTCGGGCTGCTCTACCGGCACGGCGTGCGCTTCTTCGAGGAGCACAACCTGGTGCTGCGCGGTGAGCTGGCGGTGGGCATGGATCTGCCGTTCCACCAGGAGCTCGTGGCGGGCGGCAGCTCGCTGCGCGGCTTCATCTACCGGCAGTTCCGCGGCGACACCCGGGCCTCCTTCACGGCCGAGTACCACTTCCCGCTCTTCACCGTGCGCTCCCTCGCCTTCCGGGGAGTGGCCTTCTCGGACATCGGGATGCTGACGTGGAGGAGCATCCCCGAGGACCGGCGGCTGCTGGACGTGAATGGGCGGGTGGTGCGTGGCTACCTGCCAGATGCCCATGACGGGGTGGGCGGCGCCACGGTGGCGCAAGGGCTGGGGTTGGGCCTGCGCCTCTTCCTGCGCAGCGTGGTGCTGCCGCTGGTGGGCGTGGACGTGGCCTACGGCGTCAACTCGGGCGAGTTCCGCTTCTACCTCGTGGCGGGCGTCGGCCCCTCCTGAGTGCGCTGCCCTAGCTGGCGCCGCTCCCGGTGAGGACCACTGGCACCGTCTTGAGGATCAAGCGGATATCCGTCAGCAGGGTCCAGTTGTCGATGTACTGCATGTCCAGGTACATCCACTCCTCGAAGGAGATCTGGTTGCGGCCGGAGACCTGCCAGATGCAGGTGAGGCCCGGGCGCACCGAGAGGCGCCGGCGCTGCCAGGCAGCGTACTTCTCCACCTCCTTGGGCAGCGGCGGGCGCGGACCCACCACGCTCATCTCGCCGCGCAGCACGTTGAGCAGCTGCGGCAGCTCGTCGATGGAGTACTTGCGGATGAAGCGGCCGATCCGGGTGATGCGCGGGTCGTTCTTGATCTTGAACACCGGGCCGGTCTGCTCGTTGAGCGCCTCCAGCTTGGCGCGCAGCTCCTCGGCATTGACGACCATAGAGCGGAACTTGAGCATGTCGAACGGCTTGCCGTGCAGGCCCACCCGCTTCTGCTTGAAGAAGATGGGGCCGCGCGAGGTGAGCTTGATGATCACCGCCACCGTCACCAGCAGCGGTGAGAGCGCGAGCAGCGCCCCGGCCGACGCGATGATGTCGAACAGGCGCTTGATGGCCATCTGGTGAGGCCGGGGCGCGTGCGTGACGAAGTGCAGGTAGCCGTCGGACACCGCGTGGCTGTCCTGGGCTCGCGCCCGATCCATGCGGAACGGGTGCGCCGGCAGCGCGAAGGGGATGCCGAAGCGCTCGCACAGCTTGATGGCCGCCTGCATCTCCGCGCCGTGCCTCTGCACGTTGCCGGAGATGTAGACGACATCCACCGGCACCTGGCACAGCACCTCCTCCAGGCGATCCACCTTGCCCAGCACCGGGCCGGGCACCGCGGACAACAGCTGCTCGCTGTTGAAGGCCAGGTAGCCGATGACGTGCCGGCGCCCCCGCTGGATCAGATCCTCGCCCGTGAGCCGGCCCATGGCCCCCACGCCCAGCACCAGCGCCTCGTCGATGGGCTCCTCGCGCACCGCCAGCCGCCGGAACACGAGCTGCCGCAACCCCACCACGCAGCCCCAGAGCAGCAGCGGAAAGCCGGTCAGCGCCACCACCGGATAGCCGCCGGCAATGAGCAGGCGCTCCAGGTACAGCATGCCCGTGATGGACACCACGGCGATGGACACCAGCGCCAGATCATCCAGCGGCGCCCGATCCGAGAAGCGCGGGTCGTAGAGGCACAGCGCCGTGCCCAACAGCAGCCAGGCCAGCCCCGCCATGCCCACCAGCAGCCACAGATCCAGGCTGCCCATCTGCAGCTTGTGCCCCATGAGCAGCGTGGAGCCCAGCAGCGCGCCTACGACGAGGAACAGATCCACCAGCAGGTTCAGCTTCGCCGCGAAGCCCGGCGCCAACCGGCCGCGCGTCGACATCGGCGCGGGCGCGGGCGCCGGCAGGGGCAACCCTCGCGTCTCCGCTCCAGGACTGGCCGAGGCTGACAGCCCGGCACCCGTCGTGGACGGGAAGACTTCCTCAGCGCGATGAGGGGACTGCATATCAACCTCCGAAACCCGGCGAACGGCACTGAGGACACCGATCATCTTCGACCCCCCAGACCCACCGGACTATACCGGGATTGGCGCTTATTCTTGCAAGAAAGCTGAAATTTGGTGGCACAGCCATCCTTCCAAGGGATGGCACTGTAGGGCGTTAACTCACCTCTTCCAGCCGGGCGGACCGGCCGCTATTTGCCCCAGTCCCGGTTGACCTTGTCCGCCTCCTGGACGGACTTCTGAGCCTGCTCGCGCTCCTTCTCCACCTGCCGGAGCGTGCGGCACGTCTTCCTCGGGATATGGCTGCCTGTCACGGCGACGCTCTCGCAGATGAGGGTGCGGTCTGGGTCCTGCTTGGCGTCAGCGGCCGCGGCCTTCTCTTCCTTCTGGGCACTCTGAGCGGTGGTGCCCGGGGCCTGCGGCGGCGGAGCCGCGGTGGCGCATCCCAGCATCAGTCCCATCCACATCCATCCGCCGAAGCTCTTCCTCTGCACGTCGGAATCTCCTGTCGCCGGCCCTTCGCCAGCGTGGGGAGATGACTCGCCGCACGCCCGCGATGTTCGCTCCGATGATAACGCAGGTGCGACGGGCACACGGTACTCCGGGCCAGCACATGCACTCCCCGTCAGGGGCCGGACGAAGTGGTCACCCTGGGCCACGTCGTCTCCGAAGCAGTGAGGCGGAGAGGCTGCCCGCTGGAGGGTCTTCTGGTTCACCGCGCTCCTGTCCGTGCCCGGGCGGCCTCCGGCAGGGCAGCAGGGACGCCGGGCCTACCTCCTGCTCAGTGAGCGAGCTCCAGGGGGTCCAGCCCCTTGCCCAGCTCGAACGAGGCGCCCACGGCCCCAACGACACAGGTGCTCCGCTGGAGCCCAGCCAGCTCGCGCAGCCGAAACACGGCCTCGATGCCGGTGCAGTGTGCTCCCATCAGGTTCCCGAGCTTCATCTCCCGGAGCTTGTGCCCCGTCCACGCGAGCGCCTTCTCATCGGCTCTGAACAGGTGCAGTCCCCCGATGGCCGCGTGGATGGGAGCGGAGCGCACCTGCTTCCGGGCAAACTCGAGGATGTTGATGATGCCCGCGTGCCCACAGCCCGTGATGACCACGAGCCCCTGGTCGGTATCCACCACGAGCGACTGATCCTCGGGGAGGGTGTCCTCGACGAGCCCCTGCGGAGACTGGACCCGGCCCTTGCCGCTCCAGTTGCGCTCCGGGTGGGTGCGAGGCACCGGGCCCGTGAGCCACACGCCGGGCGCGAGCTCCACCGGTCCGGTGTGCTCGATGAAGCTGCCTCCTGCCGCCTCATACTCCGGGCGGAAGGCCACCATGGGGTTGCCCTCCCCTGCTCTCCCGGGGCGGCTCCAGAAGATGCCCCGGCTCACGTGGGCGCGGGAGAGTGCGGCGGGGTTCTTCCGGGAGAGCTCGCGGCGCAGGGTGACGAGCCCTCCTGTGTGGTCATCATGGTTGTGGCTGAGGATGACGTCGGTGATGCCCGAGAGGTCGATGCCCAGCTCCTGGGCGTTCTGGAGCACGGTGTTGGGGTGGGCACCGGTATCGAAGAGGATCCGGTGCCCATCCGCCTCGACCAGCGCGGCGAAGCCCCACTCCCCCAGGCCCCTGTCCGCGAGCATGGTGGAGAGCACCGTCACGCGCAGGTTCTTCACGCGAGCCTGAGAGGGCTTCACGCCCGGGGCAGCCACCGGCGGAGGAGCGGCCGGAGCAGCCGGGGGTGTCTCGGCGCGAGCGGAGGTCCCGAGGGAGAGCGCGGCGCACAACAGCAGGGAGAAGGGCTTCATTCGCCCAGGATGCGCCAGCGAGTATCCGAAGGCCAACTCCCTGCTGGAGGCGGTTCTCACAACAGCTACTGGCAGGCGATTCCGGGCAGGCCTCGGTACGCACCCTGCGAGGTCCACCGCGTGTAGGGAGTCCCGCAGGCCCCGCCGTACGGATCATCCGTGCCATAGCCCGGCACCCAGTACTCGAAGTGCAGGTGCGGCCCCGTGGAGGCTCCGGACGAGCCCACCCGCGCAATCCAATAGGCGCAGGAGAGCCAGGTGTTCACGGCGAACTGCTGCGTGTACTTCTTCAGGTGCCAGTACTTGGTCTTGGTGCCATCTGCGTGCCGCATGATGATGTAGTTGGCCGTGTAGAGTCCGCAGGCGTTGTAGGGGTTGGACTGGTCCCAGTAGTTGCACCGGTCGTAGTAGCCATCCACCGAGGACTCGATGACGCCGCTGGCGGCGTTCATGGCCCAGACGCCGTAGTCCATCTTGCTGAACCCGCCGACCAGGGCGTAGTCCGTGCCGGTGTGGCCGCTGTAGCGCACGCCACCACAGGCATAGTCCCGGCCACCGTAATCCTTGTACGCGCTCACCACGCAGCCACCGTTGCCGCACTGGTCCGCCAGCTGCGAGGCGGGAAAGCGGAAGTACGTCTGCGCCGAGGAGACCGCCGGAATGGCCAGCAGCGCGAACGCCAGCGTGGCCGTGAGCCTCTTCATCAGGAAGGTCCTCACTTGTCACCTCCCAGATCCGGAGCCGCCTGGCCCGTCCGCACGTTGAGCGTCCAGAACTCGCCGCCGCCCGCGTTGTAGCGAAGCACGTCCTCGCTCACCCACTCCGTGTGGTGACTGGAGACAGGCGGAGGCACGAAGTTCGCTGGAATGCCCTCGAACAGCATCCAGTTCTCCATCCCGATGTTGGTGAGCTGCTTCGGCTCCGCGCCGTCCACCGTCGTCACGAAGAACGAGGCCACGCTGGTACGGCCGGAGACGAAGACCACCGTCTTTCCATCCGGCGAGATCGCAGGCGCCGCGTCCACACCGGGCCCATCCGCCAGCACCTTCACGCGGCCCTTCAGGTCGATGAGGCCCACGGACGTCTCGTGGCCCTCGGTGCCGGTTCCCAGCAGCGTGGCCACCAGGGCATCACCCTTCGCCGTCGGGAACAGATCTCCACCCACCCGCTGAGCCAGCAACCGCTCGCGGCCATTGGCCTCGCGCAGGCGCAGGTTGCCCTGCCCGTCCAGCAGCGCCACGTGGGGCCCCACCGAGCGTGCCTCACGGTACTTGAACTCGCGATCCACCACGCTCACCGTGCCCGTCGTCTCGTCGTACTGCACGATGGCCAGCAGCGGCAGATCGTCCGTCGCCAGAGCCTGCTCCGGGATCTCGGCGACGACGCCCGCCAGCATTCCGCGGCCCTGGCCGAACAGGTGGACGAACCGGGCCTTGGGCCCGAACTCCTTCTCGACGGCGGGAACGATGCGCTCACGCGCCTTCTCGACACGGCGCAGATCCGCGGGGTTCATGCGATCCGCCGCCGTGGCGCTGGTGGCTACCAGCGTCAGCGTTGCGACGGCCAGAAATAGCTTTTTCATCTCACTCCAGGGGAAAGAGGAAGCGCTGCAGGCACTGCGGTCCTCATTCTCTCGCTGGGTTTTTATTAGTTTCTTGGAAAGAAGAAACTGAACGGAAGGTTGGTTTGCCTGATTTGACTTGTTTTCCGTGTTGTGGAGCGAGTGCCGGTCGCGGCTCTCGAGCTCGCCGATTCTCTGGGGGCCCCCGCCGCTCGTGTCGCGGCGTGAGGGGGGGCTTGAGACCCTCCCCTCACCGTGCTCTCTCACCTCCGCTGCGAAGCGGAGGCTCTCAGCTCATCCGTGGCGCTCAGTCAGGGCCCGTCGTGCAGAGGTCGAGCTCCCTCAACGGGTTGATGTGGCCCTCGGCGTTGCCCGACATCGAGCCCGCGTAGATACCGCCGTCGAAGCTGCCGTTGCTGAAGCTGATGTGGGCGGAGGGCGCCAGCACCGTGCCGAAGAAGCCGTGGTTGGACACGGTGATGCTCGTGGCGTTCACGAAGTTGAAGAGGACGCCGGTCTGGTCGCTGCCGCCGCCGAAGTTCGTGCTGAACCCGGTGAACGTGGCCGTCGTGCCGACGACGTTCACCACCACCAGGGACTGGGCCGGCGCGCTGATGGACAGGTACCGGGTCGTCGCAAAGACGCTGGCGTCCACCTGGAAGACGTTCAGCACCGGATCGGCGCCCTGCAGGAAGAGGCCACCCCAGGCTTCCATCCGCGTCACCCCATTGATGGCCTGCGCGTGGAGGTTGGCGGACAGCTGCGCCAGCGCGGTGCCCGCGGCGGCGAAGTTGATCGGCGTGCCCTGCGCCAGGACTCCCCGGTAGAGCGTCACGGTTCCATCCGCGGCGACGCTGCCGCCATGAGAGGTGTTTCCGAAGATGCCGCCATGGTGGAGGCTCAGGTTGCCACCCGCCACCAGCACATTGCTGATGTCGTTCGCCGCCAGGCCCGCGCCCACGGAGAAGTACTGCATGTCGATGTTGCCACCGGCCGCCACCTTGCCTCGCACGTCGGTGCCGCCGGTGTAGTTGCCGAGCAGGAAGACGTTGAAGTCATTCAGATCGAGCTGAACGCAGGGAGCAGGCTCGGATGGAGGCGGAGGCGGGGGCGGAGGCGGAGGCGGGGGCGGAGGAGGCGGAGGAGGAGGCGGAGGAGGAGGCGGCGGCTCCGTCAGGACAATGCTGATGTTGAGGGTGTGCGAGTACTCGATGTTCCCGGCGACATCGACCGCGAAGTAGGTGACCGACGTGATCCCGGGGGCGGTGATGGCCGGAAGGACCGCGACCTCGCCCGCCACCGTGCCTGTCCCGGTCGTCCCTCCGTTGAGCGCATAGGTGATGCTCGCCACACCGCTGAAGTCATCCGTCGCGCGGATCGTGACAGTGACCGGCCCGTGGTGCTCGCCGCTCGCATCAGGATCGGGGGAGACACTGACCACACTCAGGGGTGGCGTCAGGTCCAGCTCATCATAGGAAAGATTCTGGCCCTCCGACGGCCCCGTCCTTGCCTCAGAGCCCGCTGACCCAGCTGCACCGCACGCGGATGCAGCGAGCGCGAACGCCACCCACCAACCTTTGAACAGACTCTTCACGAAGCTCCTCCTGTATGGCTGCCTCCCCGGGGAGGGAGGAAACGCCCAACTGGGCAAGACCGACGGTAAGCACCGCGCCTCGATCGAGTGAGGTGCTCCTTGAAATACATGACAGAGCGCGATCAGCCATCCGCCGCTGCTGCCCAATCGATGACGCCTACAGGAGCGCTGCGAATACCTTTACCCCGCCCCCAGGAGCGCCTGCGCGAAGGTATGCGTTGCCCTCTGTCCACTGCCTCCGAGGCTTTAGAGCGGCGTGAGCGAAGCTCGGCGCCGACGAGCGCACCGCACTGAATCGCCGACCTGAGCCATGAGATTTTGGGTTAAAGCTGTCCGCCGTGCCCGCTCTCCGACAAGTCGTCGCCTCACAGGCGTTTCAGGCCCGGCTGGCCGAGGCCATGGGTGTCACGCGTGTGGCTCGGATCACCGGGCTGGACCGCACGGGGGTGGAGGTGGCGTGCGCCGTGCGGCCCGGCGGCCATGTCCTCCAGGTCTGCAACGGCAAGGGGCTCACCTTCGAGGCTGCCGCGCTGGGGGCGCTCTTCGAGACGGCGGAGCTGTGGGCGGCGGAGCACGTGCCCTCCGGCCAGCTGATGTGGGGCACGCGTGCCGAGCTGGATGGCCGTGACGGGGACGCCTGGAGCGCCGAGGCCCTGGGCTCTGCCGGGAGGGTGGTGGATCCCCGGCTGTGGGGGGACTCGGTGCGCTGTGCCTGGCAGCAGGCCCAGGAGCTGCACTCGGGGCGCACGGTGTGGGTTCCTGCCCAGGGGGTGTACTGCCCGCCCGCGGCCGAGGTGGCGCTGGGGCCGGTGAGCGTGGCCTGGACGAGCAATGGCTCCGGGGCGCACCCGGATGCGCGGCGCGCGCTGCTCCACGCCCTGCTGGAGGCGACGGAGCGGGATCAGCTCGCCCGCACACTGCCGGGCGGGTGGACGGAGGAGGCGGTCCTGCGGCGCATGCTGAGCCCCGGGGGGCTCGAGCGGGGAGCGGCCCGCACGGCGGCGCTGGCGCGGACGCTGCGGGAGCGGGGATTTGGCGTGTACCTCTTCGATGTGACGCCCACCTCGCGGACGCCGGGGGCGGTGGGGTTGCCCGTGGCCGCGGCGGTGCTGGTGGACGAGCAGCAGGGGCCGGTGCCGCTCACCGCGGGGTATGCGTGCGCGCTCGGGCGGGATGACGCGCTGCTGCGCGCCTTGCTGGAGGCGGCCCAGTCCCGGCTCACCGACATCCATGGCGCGCGGGAGGATGTCTCCCCAGCGGACCGGAGCGCCGCGCGGGGCTTCGCCGAGGTCTGTGCCTCGGCGCGTCCCAAGCGCCGGCCGGAGGACCTGCCGGACTTCTCCACGGACAGCGCGTCGCCCGTGCGGGGGGTGCGCCGCGTGCTGCAGCAACTCCGGCGGGCGGGCTTTTCCCGGGCCGCCGCCGTCACGCTCGAAGCGCCCCTGCCTGGACTGCATGTCCAGCGAGTGGTGGTGCCGGGCATGGGCATCTCGGAGCTCCTATGAAACACCGTCCCGAGGATCTCGTCGTCTTCCTGGGTCCCTCGCTGCCCGCGGACGAGGCGCGCCGGTTGGCCTCCTGCCGCGTGCTGCCACCGGCTCGCCAGGGGGATGTGTGGCGGGCGCTCTCGCTGCGGCCGCGCGCCATCGCGTTGGTGGATGGGCTGTTCGAGGCGCAGCCGTCCGTATGGCACCACGAGCTGCTCGCCGCGATGGAGGCGGGAGTGGCCGTCTTCGGCGGAGCGAGCATGGGAGCGCTGCGCGCGGCGGAGCTGTCCGCCCATGGGATGGTGGGGGTGGGACAGATCTTCGAGTGGTACCGGGAGGGGGTGCTGGTGGATGACTCGGAGGTAGCGCTGCTGCACGTGGATGCGGAGTTTGGCTACCAGCCGCTCACCGTGCCGCTGGTCAATGTCCGGCACGTGGCCGCCCAGGCGCGCGCGGCGCGAGTGCTCAAGCCGAAGCAGGCCCAGGCGCTGGTGGCGGCGGCGGCGGGGCTCTTCTACCAGGAGCGCGGCTGGCCTCGAATCCTGGAGGCCGTGCGTCCCACGTGGCCCGCCGCGACTCGAGCGGGTTGGGAGGCATGGTTCTCGCGAGGAGTGGAGGATCTCAAGCGCCTGGATGCCATGGCCTGCATCCGGGCGGCGGCGGCGTTCCTGTCGTCGGGGGCTCCCGTGCAGCAGGCGCGAGGCGCATCCCGGCCGCCACCTTCCTCGCTCGTGCGGCGCCGGAGGCTGTCGGACGACATGTCTGTCGTAGCGGGCAGGGAGGTGTCCTCTTCGCGGGTGTTGGCGGCGCTGGAGCGGGCACCGGACAGCGTGGAGCTGGCGGAGGCAGGGCTTCGCCGGGCGCTGCTGGCCGGGTGGGCTCGCTCGATGGGGCTGGTGCCCACCGAGGAGGAGGTGAACAGAGCGGAGGCGGAGTGGTGGCGGCGCCACAAGGTTCGGCCCACCGGGAGGGAGGCGTTCCTGGTGGCGTGTGGACTGGATGGACCCGGACTGAGGCGGCTGTGTGAGGAGCGAGCGTTGGAGCGGCTCGCCTTGTCACACGCTCAGCGCCTGCTGCCGGACGGGCCGTCGTGGCAGGAGGCGCTCGCCTCCGAGGCACGTCTCCGAGGCCGCTGGGTGGAGGAGGCTCGCACTGTCTCCGAGACGGGCGGCGGCGGGAATCGAACCCGCGCCGGGCGGTGCGAAACCTCTAGCAGAATCGCGCCCTTACCTCGTAACCGCCCGGAATGACTTGGAGTCGTTATCCCGCCGCGTCCCGTGTCGTCCCGTCCTGTCCCAGTACGTTCCGCAGGCTCCTGCGACATACGTGCAACATGGCGGAGGCCGAATGAACTCGGGAATCGAACCCACTGCAAGGCGGAAGCAAAACCCCAAGCAGGTCGCGCTGTTCCCGGCTAACGCCTTGATCTCACACCGGATCGTTCCCCGCTCCGTCCCGTCTCGTCCCGTCTCGTCCCGTTCTAATCCTCGCTGGAGGGGTAGAGTCGACGGGAGGCGCGCTGCCGCTTGGGCTCGTCGGCGCCTGTTGCGAGGGGCCACTTCCGCTCGCCCTCTCGCCGAATCTCACCCACGGTCCGTTTCCTCCACGCCGCTCATCGAACCGGACGTGCAGGTTTCCTGCATCCGGCTCTCGGACAGGTGTCACGCGACGCGTCTCAGCAGCAGGAGCCGGTGTCGCTTGCGCGGAAGCAGGTCCAGCGGCTGGTCTAGGTGTTGGCGTACCGCCCAGCTCACGAAATCCTACCTATTAGCCGGGGCGTGAAGAGAGGACGCTCTCAAGCTTGCCCCGGAGTTCCTCCAGCTCCGGGCATACGGCCAGCAATCCCTTCCACTCGCTTCCAATCGCGCGCATGGCTCGCTTTCGTCCTCGGCCAAGTTCGGTGGACCAGCCCCTTTTCTGGAGGAACGGTTCGGCGAAGGTTTCCTTTGGGTCGCAATGCTCACGCACTTTGCTGAATCCGACGGCCAGTTCCTCGCGATGAAGAGCAAGCATCCATACCTCTAGCTCCTCGATTGCCAGACCGAAGACGAGCTTTCCTGCGTGTTCCGTCTCTCGCTCGCCAGCGCGCTGCTCGCTGTTGAATCGATTGCAGTCTCGGTCCACCAGCAGGATGAACAGTTCTTCCATCGGATTGTCGGCGATGATATCGCGCAGGATGCTCGAATCTAGCGCTTCATCAATGCCTCGCAGGTGGGGATCAGTGAGCACGTCTACCCGTGCTTTGCGACCGAGGACCGCGAATAGTTGCTCGACGATCGGTTTGGCGATGTACTGGTCGAGCGTCGGGTCCTCGACGATGACGAGAACCTTCATAGCGCACGCTCCATCCACTTCGTCGTCATGAGGTACTCGAACCCCTTGCGTTCGACGACTTCCTGGAAGTGGGGAAGATCGACTGCGCGGCGCGCCACCGTCCTTTCGTCGTCTTCTGCTCTCCCAAAAACGATGACTCCTTGCAGGCCATCTCCGGAAAGCGCGTCCAGGAGTGGCGGTGAGTGGGTGGTGGCGATAACTTGGCGGTCACTAGCGCTTGTTTCGCTCTCGATCTTCTCCACTAGAAGATGGGCGCGCGACGGGTGTAGGCCGTTCTCGATCTCTTCGATGAGGAGGAGCGACCCCAGCGGTTGGGTCATGACCGCAACGAGTTCGCCGAGAAATCGAAGCGTGCCGTCGGACAGGCTGAGTGCCGAAATCTTGGTTCCGTTCTTCTCGACCAAGCGGAAGAGCACGTAGTCCTCTTCCGTTTTACTGAAATCAATGTCCGCCACCGAGGGGGATGTGAGCTCTGACAACCAATCGAGGAGCGCGGTTTTCGTCGACTGGTTCTGGCAGAGTCGATGGAGAACAGCCGAGATGTTCTGACCATTGAGTCCGAGCGACGGCGAGCGCAGCGGCACGTAGGAGCGCATCCGTGATGGGAGGATGTCGAGAAACACCGTGTTGCGCATCGCGGCCTTCAGCGCTTCACAGATTTTCAGCACCATCGGGTGCATCCCGCTCTCTGGCCGGATCTGCCCCAACAAGCTCCGAGCCGCTGTGTAGGTGCGCGATAGCGCGCGCCCGCCGGAGCCTGTTCGCTTGACGCCGACATTGAGCGCACCGCCTGGAGCCAACCCTCCGCCGCTGCCCAGCGCCGGTGCGTGGGTATCGAAGAGATAAGGCCCGTACCCTTCTACGAGAAGCGACTCGCGCTCGACGCACGGTTCGTCGCTCGTGCGGCAGGTGAGGCTGTGGCGCACGACCTCGCCGCCCAGCTTCCAGTCAGTGGAGATGGTGAAGCTCGTGCTCGCGCCACGCGCCGCCTCCTTAACCGCACCGCGGATTCCCGGCCACACCTCGCGTTCGCCTTCGGTACGCCCGCGAAGCACGTCCGACACACTCTGGTCGAGTGCGATTCCCTGGAGGAACTTCAGCGCATCGAACAGGTTGCTCTTACCCGATGCGTTCGCGCCCACCAGCAGGTTGAAACCGACGAAGGAGACACCCTCGTCGGCGAAGCTCTTGAAGTTTTGCAGTCGGATGTGTTGCAGCACGGGTTGGTTCCTCTCCAAAGTCCGCTAGAGTTTACACTTATCTTGTCGGCGCTCACAGGCTCGCGCTTGCACCCTGGAAAGCCGATGCAGGCGCCCCCGGGGCCGCGAAGATGGCCGCAGGGGTTCAGCGGGTAGAACATCGTGGGGGTGTCTTGCTGCGGAGGCGTGTTCATCTCCGGTTCCTCTTCTGGCGCCGGGGGCGCCGGGGCTCCGTCAGGAAGGCCAGCACAAGGCGCAAGATCAGCTTGAGCTGGAGCCCTTGCAGGCGTCCCATCAGCCGCAACAGGCGCCGCGTCTCGGGCGTGTCTGCCAGCTCGGGCGGCACTTGACGCTGTGCCGCTTGCGGCAGGCTGGCCAGGGGAGCAAAGCCCATCAGCTCGTGCGGACCACTGCGCAGGGCCACGCACAGCCGGAACAGCGTGGGCACGCTGGGAAGCATCTTCCCGCGCTCCATGCGCCCGAACACCTCTGGAGCAATGCCGACACTCTCGGCGATCTCGGCCTGAGTGAGCCCCGCACGCATCCGTGCGGCCCGCATCGTCTGTCCGAGCGTTGCCCCAAGTCGCCGCTCCTGGCGCTTCGCGTCCCCAGGAAGCAACGGAGGCCGTCTGCGGGCCCTGCTCCGAGGGGAGCCCTTCGCGGGCCGTGCCGTTTCGTGGCCTTTCATCTGGGGAACCTCGCGCGCCGCGCCAGCGTGAACGACCCACGCCGGGGGCGCATGGACAGGAGAGAGAGGGAGGAAGCGGATCACCGGGGGGGACTGCCGCGACCAGGAGCGCCCCCAGTCGCTTCGCACCGGCCAGGCCGATCCCCCTCGGTGTGGCCAGTGGCGCGCGCCGAGAGGGGGGATCGGCCTGCCCCCCCCTCCCAGGTCAGAGGCAAGCCGATCCCCTCTCGGCGCGATGCCGATGCAGGGCTGCGGGGCTGAGTTCGGGAAGAGTGGGGCGCGCGCTAGGCGGAACTACCCGGCGACGTGATGACGTGATCAGCGGACAGCTTGCGCGTAGTGGACGCGGAATCTTGAGCAGTCGGGCCGCCTACGTCCTTGTGCATGCGGGCCGCTGACGCCATACGCCGCACCTCCGCGATAGCTTCGGGGGCTCCGTAGGGAGCGCCCAACGCGGCCAGCCCTTTGCGTAGATCGTCCTCAAGGGCTGCCGCTGATGGGTAGCGGTCTTCCGGGCGCCGCTGGAGCAACGTTCGGAGGATGGAGCGCAGAGGGGGGAAAACGTTCTCCGTCAGTTCTTCCACCTCTTGGGCGGTGTACGTGGCGGCCCGCAGAATGTAGTCGTCTACTTGCTCGGGCAATTCCACAAGCGTTGCGAGGTTGTGAGCGGCTACCACCTTGGCGCGCACCTCGGGCGTTAGCGCTTCCTCCACGTCAGCCGAATGCACCGTGAGCGTGCCGTAGAGCCCTCTTCCCGTGGCGATCTCCAGCATCACCAAGCCGAGCGCGAACAGGTCCGAGCGCGGATCCATCGGCTCGCCTAGAAGTGCCTCGGGGGCGCCGTAGAAGGCATCCCCCTGCGGGCGCGGCACCGTGGTTGCCACCCGGCCCGGTAGGAGCGAGCGGGCAAGCGCAAAGTCCGTGAGCCTCACGGAGCCATCCGCCTTCAGGTAGATGCGGGCGGGGTTCACGTCTCGGTGAATGATGCCCAGCGGGCGGCCCTTCTCGTCCGTGCGCGTGTGCGCGTGGTGTAGAGCGCTCGCCACTTCGTCGCCCACGTAGAGCGCAAAGCCAGCAGACAGGCAGACGCCCCGCATGCACGCGGCGGTAACGTAGGTGTCTAGCCGCGTTCCTGAAACGCGCTCGCAGAGGATGTAGAGGGCGCCGTGAGACTCAGCCCGTCCCAGAACCCGGGCGATGTTGGGATGATCCAGGTAGGTGGCTAGCCGCGCCTCCTCCTCAAGCCGAGCGCGGATCCTGGCGAGCGATTCAGGGTCATGCTTGGGCGAGGTGGGCAGCACTCGCCGCGCGATGTAGTTGCCTTCCGGCCCGAGGTGTGATCGTTGCTGCACGATCATCACCGTTTCGCCGTGGTTGGTCGTCTCCAGGACTCGGAGGAACGCATACGCGAAATCCCCAAGGGAGAAGAGGATCAGCCCCTCGGGAATCTGGGGGCCTGTGGCGGTGGACATGGCGGGAGGCTCCTAGCGGCGCGCGAACAGGGCGCCGCGCGACGGGAGGGGAAACTACCCGGCACATGGGGGCGGGGGGAACGACGGGGCAGGTCGGACGGGCGCGCTCAAAATGCGGCGAATTTCCAGCAATGCCGCACAAATGCACCCTGTCGCGCTCGGGAGTCTTCGTCAGTCGGGCGCCACCGGCCCGAGCTGGAGCGCTTCGAGGTGGCGCCCCTCGGGCCGCGCTGGAGCTGTCCACGCGCGCGCGCCACGGTGCCGAGCTGGAGCTGTCCGACGCGCGCACCACCGGGCCAGGCTGGAGCTGCCCACGCGGGCGCCACGGTGCCGAGCTGGAACTGTCCACGCGGGCCCACCTTGCCGAGCTGGAGCTGTCGGACGCGGGTGCCTCGGGCCGAGCTGGAGCTGTCCACGCACGCACCACCGGGCCCGAGCTGGAGCTGTCCGACACGCGCGCCACCGGGCCGAGCTGGATCTGTCGGTCGCGGTAGGGACGGCCCTTCGCCGTACAGGCTCGGGCCGCCCCCCGCACAGATCCCAGCGAGCAGAGTTACCGCACTGGGCTCCCACCTCGGGTCTTGGCGTAGAAGCGCTTGCTGGCGCTGCTACGCACGCGATCAAGCTCACTGTGCGCGGGACTGCTCCGGCTCTGAGTCCGGTCCGCGTTGCGCTCCGCCGCGTTGCCCTTGGCCTCGCCTCTTCCCTCCACAGCTTCCGCCACGGCTCTCGCCGCGTTGTTCGGCCGCTTCACAGGTACTATGGGCTCGTCCGACTTCCCCACCTCGTTCATCACCGGCGTGTGGCTCCAAGCCTTTCCGGTGCGGCCCGCAGTTCCATCACCCACGGGCGACATGGGGATCTCCCGGTTCTCGTGCAGCAAGGTTCCGTACGTGCCACGGGTCTCCGACCGCGCAGGGCCGACTGCGCCTCGCGTTGGCGGCGCAGTCCGTGTTGCCTTCCGCTTCAGATAACAGCGTCGGCGCCCCGAAGTGGCTGATTTCGCGGCTCAATACCGTGCCCGTACGTGCCCCTGTCAACGCTTCAGCGGCAGCCTCACGGCTGTCACCGCATGACTCGGGGTCGTCGTGGGTCGCTACTCCTTCGACGTGAGGCTCTTCCATCCTCTCCTTTCTGCCGGTTTATCCCGGCGCACTATCCGTTCGCCGTGCCCCGTCGTGACGGAGAGCGCCGCGCGTGAGAGGCCAGAGGCTCCACCCAGAAGGAGGAGCCGATGGAGCAGGAGTTGGAACAGTTCCGGCAGGAGGTAGAGCGGTTGAAGGCGGGGCGGCAGAGAAGCGGGCTGCCGTACCCGGAGGCGATGAGAGCCTTCGCGGTGCGCTACCTGACGCAGGCGCTGGAGGCGGTGGGGGCGGCGGGACCTGCTATCACCACGTAGACCGGTATGACGGGCGTGCTTCTGGGCCCGCCCTGTGCGCACGCGGCCGGCAGACGCCCGGCCGTCTATGCTGAGGGCCCAGTTAACGTGGCTGCCCGGCCCGCGTCCTTGGCCGTCCCGAGTCTGATTGACCTCTCTGCCCGGCATGACACCAGTGCAAGGTCTGGGCCTGCACCCAGTTGCCCCCAGACGCGCCATTGCCTTTGGAGAGGAATAGCTTGAGGCACTCAACCAGCTAGCGAATCCATAGCGGCCAGTAGACGACCTTGGATCCGATTGATTGGAGCACGGCTGCATCCCCGTCCTGAGAAACAATTAGCGCAAGTCCCCTAGGATGGGCCTTCGCAAAAGCAACTGCGGCGCGGTGACGTGTACCGCGCACGTCAAGTGGCCACCGAGGACCTGGCTTTCCTTTGTCAGTCACAGAGAATACTCGTAGGCGTGGGCCATGAGGAATCGCCAACTTCACCCCGAATGCGAGAACCTGCAGCGAGTGGTCCAAGAGCACTGCTCCGTCGACTGCAGTGAGGCGCACCAACGTCCGTGTCACGTCATCTAGCCACTCAGACACATTCGCGGCGCGTTCGCGCTCCCACGCGTCGTGTTTAGCATCCGCACCACGCTCCTGCGGTCCGGTTGGCGCATTACCCTCGCGAACCTCGTTGAATGACGCTTGTGTCAATGCCTCTTGTTGATCGATGGCTTGGCCGAGCGGAAGCGCCTTTGTGAGAACACGGGCTCCATGAAGAAGAGGTTCTGATGAATCCTCTGGTCCAAGGATGGCAATGATACCCCCGTGAGCAAGGCGACTCATTCCTGCGAGAACGCGGCTGAGTCCGCGAAAGACGGCTCGCTCTGGGGAGTCAATCGGCAGACGGGGATGGGCACCGCGAACTGCTTTTGCAATCGAGATCAGTTGCCGTTGGTGTGAACCGGCCGACAAGTAAGCGGGGGGAGGGTCGGAGATGTGGCCTTGCTCATAGTTCACAAGCATCGTGTTTCCTCGGTACACCCAGATTGTGCCGGGCTGAGGTGCGAGCACACGGACTAAAGTATCGAAGCCCATGATAGCCATGGGGCCAGGCATGGCTGTGCCGACGATCTTTAATTCCTTGCCCAACCGCATGACAGCAAGGAATGTCTCCCGAAACTCACAGGTTGCAGCAAGCTTCGTTACCTCGCTCACTTCGAAACGGAGCGGCGAACGAATGTGCAGGACTTCCCAGACGCTTGGTTCCCCGAAAAGGAAGTCTTCATCTTCAGCGAAGACGATCCCGACTGGCTCAGATCGACCTTCCTCCTTTGCCATAGAGGCAAAGAACGCAATTTCTATGAGGCGCTCCAGCACAGCGGAAGTCGGGCCTTTAACGCCGCGACTGTTAAGCACCTCGGCAAGAAACTGTCTGAACAACACGTCTCTCTCAAGGAACGCGGCTACAACATCACGCGGGTACTTCAATTTCTTCGGGCTGACCATCACCCCAGTTTACGCGCGACCGCAAGTGCGCAGAAGGAGACTCGCTAACCCGCTTGATTCAGTGGGTTCGCGCCCTCTGGGCCGAAGTCGAAACGAGGACCCCCTTCTTTGTGCGCCCGACCTGCATCATGGGGCCGAGGTCCTCATCCGTGAGGGCTTGGAGTTCCGCGGCGCTTCATCCACCGGGCCGAACCGCCCGAACTCCACGCGCGCGTTGGCCCACGTCGCCTGTTCGACGCGCGCGGGGTTCTACCGGGCCTAGTACTACTGTGTCATAAACGTTAGGCTTTGCCGACTCCAGAGGGGACTTCGAGCGCGATGCCGGTACGAGCAAGCACGCCTGAGGAGAGGTTCGAGGCGTACCTCCAACGATTGGGGGCTGTCATCGGGCACGCGGATCGGCTGGAGCCGCTGCGCGGCTACCTGACGGGGCTGCTGCTCGCAGGCGAGCGCAAGAGCGTGGAGCCGATGGCAGCGAAACTGGACCCTTCGCACGTCAGAGCGCGGCACCAGTCGCTGCACCACTTCGTCGCCTCGTCCGCATGGGACGAGGAGGCGGTGCTGGCTGTAGCCAGGGACTATGCCCTCGAGCAGTTGGAGAGGGCACGGACCGGTGGAAGCGTGGGTGGTGGACGACACGGGCATCCCCAAAAAGGGCACCCATTCGGTTGGGGTGGCGCGGCAGTACTGCGGCCCTCTGGGCAAGCAGGACAACTGCCAGGTGGTGGTGACGCTGTCGCTGTGTAACAGCCTCATGAGCGTGCCCAGCGCGTACCGGCTCTACTTGCCGGAGTCCTGGGCTGAGGATGCCGCTCGCCGCAGGGCCGCAGGCATCCCGAGGCAGGTGCACTTCCACCCCAAGTGGGAAATCGCCCTCGGGCAGGTGGATGCAATGCTGACGGAGCAACTGCCCCTGGCCCCCGTGGTGGCCGATGCGGGCTACGGAGATGTCACAGCCTTTCGCGAGGCGCTCACTGAGCGCGGCCTCTCCTACGCTGCGTGTACCGGGCGATCCTGAGCACCGATTCCGGCGCAAGGTGAGCACCGATTCCGGCGCAAGGTGAGCACTGATTCCGGGCATGCCGAGCACCGATTCCGGGCATGCCGAGCACCCCCGAGGAGGGGGGCGTGAAGCACGGAGGAATGACTCGGAGGAGCGTTGACGGCTCTGGGCAGTCGCTGGCGTCTCCACCTCCCCACAAGGAGGTGGAGATGACGGCAGAGAGGCTGTCGATGAGAAAGTTGAGAGAGCTGTTCCGACTGAGATTCGAG
>Ga0255338_1002426_pt1 | contig 27314 bp, 26 predicted proteins | sample MeOH1_35cm_T4_19_FD_203715 | JGI IMG/M metagenome (GOLD analysis project Ga0255338, IMG submission 203715) | Sandy soil microbial communities from University of British Columbia, Vancouver, Canada - MeOH1_35cm_T4_195 | ecosystem: Engineered > Artificial ecosystem > Sand microcosm > Unclassified ...
CGATGTTCTGCCCGTAGATGTCCGGCGCCGAGCCGTGCACCGGCTCGAACAGCGAGGGGAACTTGCGCTCCGGGTTCAGGTTGGCGGAAGGCGCGAGGCCGATGGTGCCGGTCGTCGCCGGGCCCAGGTCGGAGAGGATGTCGCCGAACAGATTGCTCGCCACCACCACGTCGAAGCGGCCCGGCTGCAGCACGAAGCGCGCGCTGAGGATGTCGATGTGCTGCTTGTCCACGGTCACGGCCGGGTAGTCCTGGCCGACGGCATCGGCGCGGCCGTCCCACCAGGGCATCGAGATCGCGATGCCATTGCTCTTGGTGGCGACGGTCAGGTGCTTGCGCTGGCGGCTGTTGGCCAGCTCGTAGGCGTACTTGAGCACGCGGTCGGCGCCGAAGCGCGAATAGACCGACTCCTGGATCACGATCTCGCGCTCGGTGCCGGCGTACATCACGCCGCCCAGATTCGTGTACTCGCCCTCGGTGTTCTCGCGCACGACGAAGTAGTCGATCTCGCCAGCCTTGCGGCCGGCCAGCGGGCAGGGCACGCCCTCGAACAGGCGCACCGGACGCAGGTTGATGTACTGGTCGAACTCGCGGCGGAACTTCAAGAGCGAGCCCCACAGCGAGACATGGTCGGGCACGGTGGCGGGCCAGCCGACCGCGCCGAACAGAATGGCGTCCTGGCCTTCGAGCCGGGCCTTCCAGTCGTCCGGCATCATCTGGCCGTGGGCGGTGTAGTAGTCGCAGCTGGCCCATTCGATCTGGGTGGTCTCGATGGCGATGCCGAAGCGCGCCGCGGCGGCCTGCAGCACGCGCAGGCCCTCGGGCATCACTTCCTTGCCGATGCCGTCGCCGGGGATGACGGCGATCTTGTAGGTCTTGCTCATGGGGAGTCTCTCTTCCAATCAATAGGGGCCAGATCCGGGGCGCTGCGCAGCAGACGCCCCGGCACCAAGCCCGAATTCTGCGGCGCGCTGGCGCAGCGCCTGGGCCATCAGGGTCACATCGATGCCGACGGCGACGAAGCTCGCACCGAGCTCCAGGTAATGGCGCGCGGCGGCCACATCGCCGGTCAGGGTGCCGGCGGCCTTGCCGCTGGCGCGGATGCGGCGGATCGCGTCGTCGATCGCGGCCTGCACCTCGGGGTGGCCGGGCTTGCCGCGGTGGCCCATCGAGGCCGCCAGGTCGGCCGGGCCGATGAAGACGCCATGCACGCCCTCGACGGCGCAGATCGCTTCCAGGTTGTTCAGCGCGGTGACGGTCTCGGCCTGCACCAAGAGGCAGACCTCGTCGTTGGCGACGTCGACATAGTCAGCGCGTGCGCCCCAGCGCGAGACCCGCGCCACCGCGGCGCCGACGCCGCGCATGCCCAGCGGCGGATAGAGCGTGGCCGCGGCGATCGCGCGGGCCTGTTCGGGCGTGTCGACCATGGGCACCAGCAGGTTCTGCGCGCCGATGTCCAGCAGCTGCTTGATCAGGGCCGGGTTGCCGTCCACCGCCCGCACCACCGGCCGGCCGCGGTAGGGCGCGGCGGCCTGCAGCTGGGCCAGCGTGGAGCGCACATCGTTGGGCGCATGCTCGCCGTCGATCAGCAGCCAGTCGAAGCCGACGCTGGCCGCGATCTCGGTGCTGTAGGGCTGCGCCATCGACAGCCACAGGCCGATCTGGGCCTGGCCGGCCTGCAGCGCGGCCTTGAAGGGATTGCCGCTCGTGCTCATGCCAGGCCTCCTTGGCAGACGTATTTGATGTGCATGTAGTCCTCCAGGCCGTGGCGTGAGCCTTCGCGGCCATAGCCCGATTCCTTGACCCCGCCGAAGGGGGCGGCCTCGGCGGCCACCGCGCCCTCGTTGATGCCGACGATGCCGGTCTCCAGCGCCGCGGCGACGCGGTGGATGCGGTTCACGTTCTGCGAATAGAAGTAGGAGGCCAGGCCGAAGGGCGTGTCGTTGGCCAGCGCGATTGCCTCGGCCTCGGTCCTGAAGCGGAACAGCGGCACGACCGGACCGAAGGTTTCCTCGCAGCAGACCAGGGCCGCCTCGGAAGGCTCGGCCAGCACCGTGGGCGCCACGTAGTTGGGCCCCAGCTCCTCGCGCACGCGGGTGCCGCCGATCAGCAGGGTGGCGCCATGGGCGACGGCGTCGGCCACATGGCGCAGGATCTTCTCGACCGCACGCTCGTTGATCATCGGGCCGATCTGCGCGTCGGCCTCGGTGGCCGGGCCGACCTTGAGTGCGCCGACCCGGGCCGCCAGCTTGTCGGCGAAGGCGGCGAACACGCCGTCCTGCACATAGACGCGGTTCGGGCAGACGCAGGTCTGGCCGCCGTTGCGGAACTTGGCGGCCATCAGGCCGGCCACCGCGGCATCGATGTCGGCATCGTCGAAGACGATGAAGGGCGCATTGCCGCCCAGCTCCAGCGAAAGTTTCTTCAAGGTCGCGGCCGATTCGCGCGCCAGATGCTTGCCGACCGGGGTCGAGCCGGTGAAGCTGATCTTGCGCACGCGGCCATCCGCCAGCCAGGCGTCGACCACGTCGGGCGTCTGCGCGCGCGAGGCGCAGACGATGTTCAGCACGCCGGCCGGCACGCCGGCCAGCTCGGCCAGGCGCACCAGGGCCAGGGCCGTCAGCGGCGTGTCCTCGGCCGGCTTGGCGACGACCGTGCAGCCGGCGGCCAGGGCCGGCGCGATCTTGCGCGCGATCATCGCGGCCGGAAAGTTCCAGGGCGTGATGACGGCGACCACGCCGACCGGCTCCTTGACGGCCAGCATCTGCCGGCCCGCCACCGGCGACGCGATCACGTCGCCGCAGATGCGCACCGCTTCCTCGGCGAACCATTCGACATAGCTGGCCGCGTACAGCACCTCGCCCTTGCCCTCGGCGAAGGGCTTGCCCTGCTCGCGCGAGATGAGCCGGCCCAGGTCTTCCTGGTGTTCGTTGATCAGCGCCAGCCAGCGCTTCAGGACCTGCGCGCGCTGCTTGGCCGGCGTGTCGCGCCAGGCCGGGAAGGCCGCATGGGCGGCATCGGCGGCGGCGCGGGCGTCGGCGGCGTCGCTGTCCGGTACCTCGGCGAAGGGCTGCTGGTCGGCCGGGTTGAGGACCGGCAGGCGATGGCCTGAGGCCGCGTCGCGCCAGGTGCCGGCGATGAAGTTCTGCGCGCGCAACAGCAGGTCGGCGTGGCGCAGGCTCAGGTCAATGCTCATGGGAAGGTGATGTCTCAGGAAACGATGCCGAGGTGCCAGGGGACGAACTCGTGGTCCCCGAGGCCCAGCTTCTCGCTGCAGGTCGCCTCGCCGGAAGCGACGCGCAGGATGTGCTCGAAGATCTGTCGACCCATCTGGGGGATGTCCAGCGTGCCGTCGATCACCTGGCCGCAGTTGATGTCCATGTCTTCGGAGAGGCGCTGGTACATCGGCGTGTTGGAGGCCAGCTTGATCGTCGGCGCCGGCTTGGAGCCGAACATCGAGCCGCGGCCGGTGGTGAAGCAGATCACATTGGCGCCGCTGGCGATCTGGCCGGTGGTCGCCACCGGGTCGTAGCCGGGCGAGTCCATGAAGACGAAGCCGCTCTCGGTGATGGGCTCGGCATATTCGTAGACCTGGCGCAGCGGCGTCGTGCCGGCCTTCATCGCCGAGCCCAGCGATTTCTCGACGATATTGGCCAGCCCGCCGGCCTGGTTGCCTGGGCCGACCACGCCGTTGAACTGGCCGTTGTGCCCGGCCGTGTAGCGCTTCCACCAGTCCAGGCGCGCCAGCAGCTTGCGGCCCACTTCCTCGCTGACCGCGCGGCGCGTCAGCAGGTGCTCGACGCCATGGATCTCCGGCGTCTCCGACAGGATGGCGGTGCCACCATGGGCGACCAGGATGTCCATCGCCGCGCCCAGGGCCGGGTTGGCGCTGATGCCCGAGAAGCCGTCCGAGCCGCCGCATTCCAGGCCCACCTTCAGATGGCTGGCCGGCACCGGCTCGCGCCTGATGTCGTTGGCGCGCGGCAGCATCTCTTCGACCGCCGCGATGCCGGCCGCGATGGTGGCGCGCGTGCCGCCGGTCTGCTGCATCACGAAGCTCTTGAGCTGCAGGCCTTCATCGAGACCCTGCGAGGCCAGCAGCTCCGGCACCTGGTTGCGTTCGCAGCCCAGGCCCACCACGATCACGCCGCCCAGGTTCGGGTGGCGCGCATAGCCGGCGAGCGTGCGGCGCAGCACGTCGAAATGCTCGCTGGGCGAGGACATGCCGCAGCCGCTGGTCTGGGCGAAGGCGACGACGCCGTCCACGTTCGGGTAGGCGGCCAGGCGCTCCGGCGTGAACCATTCGGCCACCTTGTGGATCACGGTGGAGGAGCAGTTCACCGAGGCGATCAGGCCGATGTAGTTGCGCGTCGCGACGGCGCCGTTGGCGCGGCGTATGCCCATGAAGCTGGCGCGCTCGTGTTCCGGCAGCAGGGCCACCGGCTTCTGGTCGGTGCCGAACTCGTAGGCCAAGCCTTCGCTGCGTTCCTCGTGGCGGATGTTGTGCGTATGCAGGTACTCGCCGGCCTCGACGGCGCGCGCGGCGAAGCCGATCACCGTGTCGTACTTCAGGATCGCCTCGCCCGCGGCGATGGCGCGGGCGGCGATCTTGTGGCCGGCCGGCACCTGGGCGCGGGCCCGGACGTCCAGACCGACCAGGGCCTCGCCCAGCGCGATCGGGCGGCGCGCGATCAGCACATTGTCCCGCTCGTGCAGGCGGATCAGCGGCGCGTCACTGCTCATGGTGGATCAACCCTTGGCCAGCAGCTCGCGCAGCTTCAGCTTCTCGATCAGGATCTTTTCCTTTTGCACGGTCAGGGCCACGTACTTCTCGTAGTCGGGGCCGTCCAGGTACATCAGCGGCGCGTCGATCTTGTCGCAGGCGGCGGCGAACTCGGGGCTGGCCGCGGCGGCCTTGAAGGCGGCGCGCAGTCTGGCCAGGACGGCGGGGTCGAGGCCCTTGGGGCCGCCGATGCCGTTGGGCGCGTCGACGACGACCGGGAAGCCCTGCTCGCTGACGGTGGGCACCTCCTTGAAGTCGGCGGTGCGCTTGGCGCCGAGCGTGCCCAGGAGGCGCAGCTTGCCCGACTGCACATGCGGCGCCCAGGAGCTGGAGTCGATCAGGAGGTTCACCTCGCCGGACAGCACGCCCTGCAGGGCCGGCGCGCCACCTTTGTAGGGGATGTGCAGCATCTCGATGCCGGCGGCCTGGGCGAACTCCTCCATGCCCACATGGGTGGCACCGGCGACGCCGGCGCTGGCATAGGTCAGCTTGCCCGGATTGGCCTTGGCATAGGCGACCAGCTCCTTGATGTTCTTCCAGGGCGCCTCGGCCTGGCAGACGATGCCGAAGGTCTGGCCCGAGACGCGGGCGATGTAGCTCAGGTCCTTCAGCGGGTCCAGCGGCACCGAGCCCAGCTGCGAGAAGCGCGCCACCGAGATCGGGATCTGGCCGATCGTGTAGCCGTCGGCCTTGGCCGCGGCCATGGCGCGCAGGCCCAGCATGCCGGAGGCGCCGGCCTTGTTGTCGACGATGAGGGTCTGGCCCAGGCTCTTGGCCGCGACCGCGCAGAGCGCGCGCATCGTCATGTCGGCGGTGCCGCCGGCCGGCCAGGGGCAGATGAAGGTGATGGGGCGCTCGGGATAGCCGCTGGCGAAGGCGCGGCCGGTGGCGGCCAGCGTGGCGGCGGCGCCGAGGCTGCCGAGGACGAAGTGGCGGCGGCTGGACTGCATCTGTCTTGTCTCCTGTTCTGCTGCAGCCATTCTTGGTGCTTCGATCATTACAATCCAATCACAAATAGGACTGGCTTCATGAGGGGTCGGTTATGAAGCCAGATGAGTGATATCGACCGCGTCCTGCGCTCCAACCTGAAGCTGCGCCATCTGCAGCTGCTGATCGCGCTGGACGAGTTCCGCCACCTGGGCCGCGCCGCCGAGTTCCTCTCGGTAACCCAGCCGGCCGTCTCCAAGACCCTGGCCGAGATCGAGAAGATGTTCGGCCTGAGCCTGTTCGCGCGCTCCACCCGCGGCACCGAACCGACGGCCTACGGCCAGAGCGTGGTGCGCTTCGCCCGCTCGGTGCTGGCCGACTACGACCGCACGCGCGACGAGATAGCCGCGGTGGCCAGCGGCGCGGCCGGGCGCTGCAATGTCGGCTGCATGGTGGTGGCGCTGCCGGGCCTGCTGGCGCAAGCGGTGGCGCTGCTGAAGGCGCAATCGGCCCAGACCACGGTGCTGGTGGAGGAGGGCGACCTGACCCGGCTGCTGCCGCGCCTGCGCGTCGGCGAGCTGGACCTCTTCGTCGGCCGCCTGGAGCCCGGCTATGCCGCGCCCGACCTGGAGACCGAAGCCCTGTACGACGAGAGCATGTGCGTGGTGGCGCGGCCCGACCATGCGCTGGCCGGCCGCGCCCGGCTGGGCTGGGCCGATCTGGCGGAGCAGCCCTGGGTCGTGCCACCGCCCTGGGCCTCCTCGCGCATCAAGCTCAACCAGATGTTCTACAAGCATGGGCTGAACCCGCCGGCCGACCTGCTGGAGACCGCCTCCTTTCTCGCCACCCTGACCTTTGTGCGCGAGCGCCGGGCCCTGGGCTTCGTGGCCCGTCAGGTGGCCCGGCATTTCGAGCGCGAAGGCCTGCTCAAGCTGCTGCCGATCAAGGTGCCGATCGAGCTGCCGCCGGTGGGCATGATCACGATGCGCGGCCGCCTGCGCACGCCCGGCGCCGAGCAGCTGATGGCCTGCCTGCGCACGGCCGCCCGCACGCTGGACGCGGGCGGCTGAAGCGGACGACGCTCAGCGCGCGCCCAGCAGCATCTTGCCCAGCTGGAAGGGCAGCAGCATGGCCAGCCCCGCCGCCACGCAGCCCAGCCAGGCCAGCGGCGGCAGCGGCGCGAAGCCGAAGCCGCGGGCGATCCAGGGCACGGCCGTCGCCGGCAGCAGGGCCAGGGCGGTGCCGGCCCAGACCCACAGGCTGACCGGCGTCGGCCGTGCCAGCAGGCTGCGCCAGCGGGCGCTGCTGGCGCGGCTGGGCAGGATCAGGGCGGCATTGGCGCTCACCAGGGCCACGAAGGCGGCGCTGCCGGCTGTGGCGGCGGGCAGGCCGGCGTGCAGGGCCGCCGCATAAAGGCCGATGACGAGGGCCGTCACCAGCCCGCCCTGCAGCAGGGCCAGCAGCACCTGGCCGGCAGGCAGCAGGGGCGTGCCGCGGCGGCGCGGCGGCTGCGCCATCAGCGTCGCGTCGCCCGCCTCGGCCTCGAACACCAGGGAGCAGGCCGGGTCGATCACCAGCTCCAGAAAGGCGATGTGCAGTGGCGCCAGCACCAGGGGCAGGCCCAGCGGCAGCGGCAGCAGGGCCAGGCCGATGATGGGCACATGCACCGCCAGGGTGTAGACCAGGGCCTGGCGCAGATTGGCGAAGCTGCGGCGGCCGGCATGGATGGCGCGCACGATGGATTGGAAATCGTCCTGCAGCAGCACCAGCGAGGCCGCCTCGCGGGCCACGTCGGTGCCGCGCTGGCCCATCGCGATGCCGATATGGGCGGCCTTCAGCGCCGGCGCGTCGTTGACCCCGTCGCCCGTCATGGCCACCACCTCGCCCTGCGCCTTCAGCGCCTCCACCAGGGCCAGCTTCTGCTGCGGGCGCACGCGGGCGAACACATGGACCGTGGCCGCGCGCCGCGCCAGCTCGGCCGGGCTCAGCGCGGCCATCTCCTCGCCGCTGAGCACCGCGCCGTTGTCGATGCCGGCCTGGGCCGCGATGGCGCGCGCGGTGCGCGGATGGTCGCCGGTGATCATCACGACGCGGATGCCGGCGCGCCGGCATTCGGCGATCGCCGCCGGCACCTCGGGGCGCAGGGGGTCGGCCAGGCCGATCAGGCCCAGCCATTCGAAGTCGAAGTCGTGCTGGATGGCCGGCCATTGCGAGCCGGCGCGATGCCGGGCCTTGGCCACGCCCAGCACGCGCAGGCCGCGGTCGGCCAACTGCGCGGCCTCGGCCGCCACCGCGGCGCGCTGGGCCGGCGGCAGATGGCAGAGATCGGCCACCGCCTCGGGCGCGCCCTTGGTGGCCACCACATCGCCGGCCGCCGGCTGGCTGCCGCGCCACAGATGGCTCATGGCCAGCAGCTCGGGCGAGAGCTCGTACTCGCGCGCCAGCGACCAATGCGGGTGCAGATGCTCGGTGCCGGCCAGCTGGGCGGCGGCCAGGCGATGCACGGCCTGTTCCATCGGATCGTGCGGCGCGATCTCGCTGGCCAGCAGCGCATATTCCAGCAGCTCGTGGAAGGGCTCGGGCAGGCTTTGCGGCGCCAGCGCGGCCACCTCCAGACTCTGGCCGCCGGCCGCCAGCATGGCCACGGCCATGCGGTTCTCGGTCAGGGTGCCGGTCTTGTCCACGCACAGCACGCTGGTCTGGCCCAGGGTCTCGATCGCGTCCAGGCGCCGCGTCAGCACCTGCTGGACCGCCAGGCGCCGCGCCGCCAGGGCCAGGAAGACGATCAGGATGACCGGGAACTCCTGCGGCAGGATGCCCATCGCCAGGGTGATGCCGGCCAGCAGGGCCTGCAGCCAGCCGCCGCGCAGGGCCCAGAACAGCAGCACCAGGGCCGCGCACAAGCCGAGGCCGAGGACCACCAGGCGCCGCGTCAGCCGCGCCAGCTCCTCGCGCAGCGGCGAGGCCTCCAGCGCGATGGTCTGCAGCGACTGGCCGATGCGCCCCAGCTCGGTCTGCCGCCCGATGGCGTCCACCCGCATCAGGCCCTGGCCGCGCACGACCAGGGTGCCGGCGAAGACGCGGTCGGCCGGCGCCTGCTTGGCCACGGGCTCGGACTCGCCGCTCAGCAGCGATTCGTCGGTGGCCAGCTCATGAGCCTGCAGCAGGCGGCCATCGGCGGGCACGCGGTCGCCCTCGGCCAGCAGCAGCAGGTCCTCGCGCACCACCTCGCGGCCCGGGATGCGCCGGGCCTGGCCGCCGCGCAGCGCCAGGGCGCGCGGGCTGGCGATCTCGCGCAGGGCTTCCAGCGCGCGGTCGCTGCGGCGCTCCTGCACAGCGGTCAGGGCCATGATGACGATGACGAAGCCCAGCAGCACCGCGGCCTCGTGGGCATCGCCCATCGCCAGGTAGATGCTGCCGGCGCCGATCAGCAGCAGGAACATCGGCTCGCGCAGCAGCTCCCAGGCGATGTCGCGCAGGCCGCGGCGCTGGCTGCGGCCCAGTTCGTTGGGGCCTTCGGCGCGCAGCCGCGCGGCGGCGACATCGGGGTCCAGGCCGGCCGGGAGTTCTTGGCTCATGTGCTGCGGCCCTGCCGCGGGAGTTGGGGTGCCCGGATGTTCGCCGAAATCCGCGGGCCGCGGGGCGGGCCGCGTCAATCAATCATGCATTCGCGCGTTCATTCATTCAGTCGTCATCGTCGTCGCCCTGCGTGCCGCCGCGCTCCTGGTGCCAGGTCTTGTCCGGCAGCAGGCCGGTCGGCGACTCCCGCCATTGCCAGGCGCCGAAGGCCAGCAGGGCCAGCAGCAGGGCCGCCGCCAGGCCGCGGCGCTGGCGCGGCAGCAGGTCCGGCCCCGGGCCCGGGACGCGGCCGCCCAGCATCGGCAGGGCCTGGTTCTGGCGGCGCAGCAGGCTCAGGCCCAGGATCAGGCCGATATGGGCCAGCACGAGCGCGAGGAAGCTGTTGCCGAAGAACTCGTGCAGCTCCTCCAGCCACTCACCGCCCCAGTCCTGGTAGGTGGCATAGCCGCTCAGGGTCAGGGGCAGGACCAGGGCCAGCAGGGCCAGCACGGCGGCGGCCATCAGCAGGTTCTGGCCCTGGCGCCAGCGGATGTCGCCGGCGGCCGCGGCGCGCAGCCAGGCGGGCAGGCCGGCGAGCTTGCGCAGCAGCACGCCCGGGTGCAGCTGGCGCGGGCCCAGCAGGCCGTAGAGCACACGGAAGGCGAACAGGCCGGCCAGGCCGTAGCCCAGGGTTACGTGCAGGGCGCGCCAGCGCTCGCTCTCGGCGGTCAGGTAGGCGCCGGCAAAGCTCAGCGCGAACAGCCAGTGGAACATGCGGGTCGGTGCGTCGCTGACCCAGCGGCGGCGCGCCGGCGCGGCCGGGGCCGCACCGGCGGCGGTTGGGGTCGAGGGGATGGCAGACATGGTCAGTCCTTCCAGGCTTGGAGAAAACGCCCGTCCAGACCGGGCGGGATGCGCAGACGCTCGTCGTCGAACTCGCCGCGCTCGGCACCGGCATGGCAGGCCGCGCAGTTGGCCGCGCTGCGGACGCTGGCGTGCTGCCAGACGGCCGGGGCGATCTTGCGGTGCTTGCGCTCGAACCAGGCCGAGCGCGTGATGCGGTCCTCGGGCGGCGGCGTCGTGCCGACCCGCCGGCCGCGGCCGGCATGGCGCTGCAGCCAGTCGCCCAGCTGCTGCACGGTGGCCGGGTCCAGCGAGGCATCGCTGCCGTAGTGGTGCTCCAGCCCGCCCATCAGGCGCTGCCAGGAGGGCGCCGGCAGCAGCCCCGGCGGGTAGGCCAGGTGGCAGGCCGCGCATTCCTGCGTGTAGGCCCTGGGCACGCTGGCGGGCATGGGCACGTCGTCGGCGCGGGCCAGCGTCGCCAGGGCGACCATGCACAGCAGGGGGGCGAGGGTCTTCATGCGAGGCGCTCCTTTCTCGGGCTCAGGGCTTGAGGCTCAGCAGATAGGCCAGCACATCGGCCTTCTCGGCGGCGCTGCATTCGCGCGTCAGCACGTCCTTGCAGTTGCGGCGGAACCATTTATCGACCTTGGCGCCGTCGGTGAAGGCCTCGGGATTGAAGGCCGGGGCCAGCGGCGCGATCGGCTTGCCGGTGGCGGCGTGGCGGCCCGGGGCGCTGGGGACCTGGCCATGGCAGGAGGCGCAGGCCCATTCGCCGCCGTGGCGCTGGACGAAGAAGCTGCGGCCGCGCTCGGCCTGGCCGGGCGCGCCGGCCGCGGCGCTGAAGCGCTGCAGCTGCGCGGCGGCGGAGCTGTCGGCGGCGCGGGCGCTGCCGGCCATCAGCAGGAGCAGCAGCATCAGGGGGAGGGTGGAAGCGGGGCGCATGCCGGCATTCTTCGCGCCGCTGCTTGAAGCCAGGCTGAAGCGCGCGTTCATCTGCCGTTCAGCCGGGCTGGCCGACAATGGACCCATGCCCCGCTTGCGTCCCCCCGTCCTGCCCGCCGCCGGCGCCGCGCTGCTGGCGCTGGGCCTGGCCCTGGCTCCGGCCCGGGCCGATGACGACCACGAGCGCGCCCGCGCGGCCCTGCAGGCCGGCGAGGTGCTGCCGCTGGCCACGGTGCTGGAGCGCCTGCAGCGCAGCCATCCCGGCCAGGTGCTGGAGGTCGAGCTGGAGCGCGAGCATGGCCGCTGGGTCTACGAGATCAAGCTGCTGCAGGCCGACGGGCGCCTGCTCAAGCTCGCGCTCGATGCGCGCAGCGCCGAACTGCTCAAGCTCAAGCGCCGCGAGGCACCGCCGGAGCGGCCATGAGGGTGCTGCTGGTCGAGGACGATGCCCTGCTGCAGGCCCAGTTGCGCGCCGCGCTGGACGAGGCCGGCTATGCGGTCGATGTGGCCGGCAACGGCCGCGACGCCCAGCACCTGGGTGCCACCGAGGACTTCGACGCCGTGGTGCTGGACCTGGGCCTGCCCCTGCTGGACGGCCTCTCGGTGCTGCGGCGCTGGCGCCAGGACGGCCGCACGATGCCGGTGCTGATCCTGACCGCGCGCGACAGCTGGCACGAGAAGGTGGCCGGCATCGACGCCGGCGCCGACGACTACCTGGCCAAGCCCTTCCACATGGAGGAGCTGCTGGCGCGGCTGCGCGCCCTGATCCGTCGCGCCCAGGGCCTGGCCTCGCCGCTGCTGCAATGCGGGGCGCTGGCGCTGGACACGCGCAGCGGCCGCGTCACGCTGGACGGGCAGCTGGTCACGCTGACCAGCCACGAATACCGGCTGCTGGCCTACCTGATGCACCGGCCCGGCAGCGTGGTCTCGCGCAGCGAGCTCAACGAGCATCTCTATGCCCAGGATTTCGACCGCGACTCCAACACCATCGAGGTCTTCATCGGCCGGCTGCGCAAGAAGCTGCCGCCGGGCCTGATCGAGACGGTGCGCGGCCTGGGCTACCGTCTCGCCCCGCCGGCATGAAGACCCGGCTGCGCTCGCTGCGCTTCAGGCTGCTGGCCGGCACCCTGGCGGCCCTGCTGCTGGCCCTGCTGCTGGCCGGGCTGCTGCTGGCGGGCCTGTTCCGCGAGCAGGTGCGGCGCCAGTTCGAGAGCGGCCTGCGCGCCCAGCTGGACCAGCTGAGCGCCCGGCTGGAGTTCGATGCCCAGGGCCGGCCGCAGCTCGATGCCCGCCAGCTCAGCGACCCGCGCTGGTCGCGCCCCTACTCGGGCCTGTACTGGCAGCTCGACGCGGACGGCGGCGTGAGCGCGCCGCAGCGCGGCGTGCTGCGCTCGCGCTCGCTGTGGGACGCGCAGCTGCAGGCACCGCCCGATGCACTGGCCGACGGCACCGTGCACTGGCACGAGCTGAGCGGCCCCGATGGCGCGCCGCTGCTGCTGGCCGAGCGCCTGTTGCGCCCCGAGGCCGCATCGGCCGGAGCCTGGCGCCTGCTGGTGGCGGCCGACCTGCGCGAGACCCGCGCGGCGGCGCGGCGTTTCAACGGCGTGCTGGCGCTCTCGCTGGCCGTGCTGCTGGCCCTGCTGGGCGCCGCGGCCCTGGCCCAGGTGGCCGTGGGGCTGGCGCCGCTGCGCGCGCTGCAGCGCGCGCTGGCGGCCGTGCACGCGGGCCGCGCGGCGCGCATCGAGGGGCGCTTCGCGGCCGAGGTTCAGCCCCTGGTCGAGGATTTCAACGCGGTGCTGGACCGCAACGCCGAGCTGGTGGCGCGCGCGCGCAGCCAGGCCGGCAACCTGGCCCATGCGGTCAAGACCCCGCTGGCCGCGCTGGACGCGGCGGCGCAGCGCGGCGAGGCCGCTCTGGCGCCGCTGGTGCGCGAGCAGGTGGGGCTCTTGCGCCGCCAGGTCGACTGGCATCTGGCGCGTGCGCGCGCCGCGGCGGCGCTGCCGGGCCTGCGCACGCCGCTGGCGCCGCTGCTGGCCGGCCTGCTGCGCGTGATGGAGCGGGTGCATCGCGAGCGCGGCCTGCGGCTCGCGGCCGGCGCTGTGAGCCCCGCGCTGGCCTTTGCCGGCGAGAGCCAGGACCTGCAGGAGATGCTGGGCAATCTGCTGGACAACGCCTGCAAATGGGCGCGCTCCGAGGTGCGCATCGAGGCCCGGGCCGAGGCGGGCCGGCTGCGGCTGCGGGTCGAGGACGACGGCCCCGGCATCCCGGCCGACCAGCGCGCGACCGCGCTGGCGCGCGGCGCGCGGCTGGACGAATCGGTGGCCGGCAGCGGCCTGGGCCTGGCCATCGTGCAGGAGCTGGCCGGCCTGTATGGCGGCAGTCTGGACCTGGGCGATTCGCCGCTGGGCGGCCTGGCCGCGACCCTGGTGCTGCCCGCCGCGCCGGCCTCAGACGGGGCCGCCTAGGGTCGAGAGCATCAGCTGCTGCAGCGCATCGACCGCGGCCTGGCCGCGCGAACCCTTGCTGCGCAGCAGGGCCACGTCCATCGAGGGCAGCGGCGGCAGGCCCTGCTTCTCGCCCAGTATCGTCAGGCCGGGCGGCACGCTGCAGCGCGTCAGCACCGCCACCGCCAGCCCGCTCTCCACGGCCGCCAGCTGGCCGGCCAGGCTGGAGCTGTTGTAGACGATGCGGTGGGCGCGTTTTTTCTGCGCCGCCAGCGCGGCCAGCGCATCGCGCCGCGCCAGGCTGCCGGCCTCGTAGACCGCGATCGGCAGCGGCTCGCGCCGCCAGGCCTCGTGCGCCGCCGCGCCGACCCAGACCAGGGGCTCGGCGAACAGCAGGGTGCCGCGGCCGGGCCGGTCGCGCGAGACCAGGGCCAGGTCCAGCTCGCCGCGCTGCACCCTGGGGATCAGGGCGGTGGACTGCTCGCAGAACAGGCTGATCTCGACCCCCGCGTGGCGGCTGGCGAAGCGGCGCAGCACCGGCGTCAGGTAGCGCTGCGCATAGTCGTCGGGCACGCCCAGGCGCAGCTGGCCGCTCAGCAGCGGGCCGTGCAGGGCCTCCAGCGCTTCGCCATGCAGGGCCAGCAGGCGGCGCGCATAGCCCAGCAACTCCAGGCCGGTGGGCGTCAGCTCCAGATGGCGCGGCCCGCGCGACAGCACCGGCCGGCCGACCGCGTCCTCCAGCTTCTGGATCTGGCTGCTGACGGCCGACTGCGAGCGGTGGATCAGCGGTGCCGCGGCCGACAGCGAACCGGCGTCGACCACGCTGACCAGGGCGCGCAGCCAGTCGAGCTGCAGATCCTTCGCTGCCATCGCGCTTCTCCATCCATTCGAAAACCAGATGGTAGTCGCCCGAACTATCCGCTTCACGCCGAGATGCGGGAGCCTCAGCATCGGGGCATGAACTCGCCGTCAACGTCGCCCTCCCGCCCGGCCGCCCCCGTTCCCGCCCAGCCGGGGCACATGCCCAGCGCCTTCAGCGGCGAGGTCCTGATGGTGGCCGGTGGCCTGCTGCTGGGCACGGTGGGCGTGTTCGTCGAGGAGTCGGGGCAGGGCGCGCTGATGGCGGTCTGGTTCCGCTGCGCCTTCGGCGCGCTGGCCCTGCTGGCCTGGGGCGCCTGCAGCGGCCGCCTGGGCGAGCTGCGCCTGCGCGGCCGCGCGCTGGGGGCGGCGGTGGGCGCGGGCCTGCTGATGATCCTCAACTGGGGCCTGTTCTTCGCGGCAATGCAGCGCACCTCGATCGGCCTGGCCACCGTGGTCTTCCATGTGCAGCCGCTATGGGTGCTGGCGGCCGCAGCCTGGTGGGGGCGCGAGCGCGTCACGCGGGCCCAGTTGGGGGCGGTGCTGGCGGCCCTGGCCGGCCTGGCCCTGGCCACCGGCCTGGCCGACGGCTCGCTGCTGGCGCTGGACCGCGGCCAGCTCTGGGGCCTGCTGCTGTGCCTGGGCGGCTCGCTGAGCTATGCCGGCGTGACCCTGATCGCCAAGGCCGCGCCCGGGCTCAGCCCCTATGCGCTGGCCTGCTGGCAATGCCTGGTCGGCACGGCCGCGCTGCTGGCCTGGCCGCTGACGCAGGGCTGGCCCGCCGCGGGGCCGGCCTGGGCCTGGCTGGCCGGGCTGGGCGCGATCCACACCGGCTTGGCCTATGTGATCCTTTATGCCGGCATGGCACGGCTGCCGGCCGGCCGCATCGCGGTGCTGCAGTTCGTCTATCCGGCCGCCGCGCTGGGCGTGGACTGGCTGGTCTATGGCCGGGCGCTGGGCCCGCTGCAGCTGGCCGGCGTCGCGCTGATGGGCCTGGCACTGTGGTCGCTGCGCCGGCCGGGTTGAAGCCCACCCCCTACGCGCTGCGCGCGCCCCCTCCAGGGGGCCGAGGTCGGACACAAACAGTCCTGAGGACTGTTTGTGCCTGCCGAGGGCCAAGGCCTCTGGCCTTGGCACGCCCGGCGGCCCGGCAAAGCCGGGTCCGCGGTCGCCGCTTGGTCCAAGCGCTTCTCTCGGCGAACAGCCCGGCCAAATCATTAAGATGACTGAGTGGATTTGCTCAACTGCATCAAGGTCTTCGTCGCCGTCGTCGACCGCGGCGGCTTTGCCGCGGCCGGGCGCTCGCTGGACATGTCGCCGCCGGTGGTGACCCGCCTGGTCTCGGAGCTGGAGGCGCATCTGGGCGCGCGGCTGCTGCAGCGCTCGACCCGGCGCGTCGCGCTGACCGAGACCGGGGCGGCCTATCTGGCCCAGGTGCGCGAGGTGCTGCTGCAGATCGAGGATGCCGAGGCCGTCGCCCGCGCCTCCTCCTCCGAGGCCAAGGGCACGCTGCGCCTGCTGACGCCGCCGTCCTTCTCCTCCTACCTGCTGGCCCAGCTGCTGCCCAGCTTCATGCAGCGCTATCCGGACGTCAATGTCGACGTCAACCACGGCTTCGCCGAGGTGGCCGACACCGCCTACGACATCTCGGTGCTGTTCGCCGCCGAGCTGCCGGGCGGCGACTTCATCGCCCATCGCCTGGCGCGGCCGCACCTGCTGCTGTGCGCCGCACCGGACTACCTGCGCCGCCATGGCGTGCCCCGCCATCCGCAGGAGCTGGCCGAGCACCGCTGCATCGTCGTCAACGCGGCCAAGGCGCTGCTGCACTGGCGCCTGCAGGGGCCGGGCGGCGCGAGCTTCAGCCTGGAGCCGCGCCCGGTGCTGGCCGCGCCGATGATGGACCCGCTGCTGCGCGCCTCGATCGAGGGCCTGGGCATCGCGGCCCTGCCCAGCTTCGTGGTCGAGCAGGCCCTGGCCTCGGGCCAGCTGTGCCAGGTCTTGCCCGGCTGGCTGATGCAGTGCTTCGGCATCTACGCGGCGCTGCCGACGCGCAAGCTGATGCCGGTGCGCACCCGCGTCTTCCTGGATTTCCTGCGCCAGCATTTCGAGGCCGACAGCGAGGACCCCTGGCTGGCGCGCATCGAGGGCCAGCGCGCGCAGCCGCCGGTGCGTGCGGCCTGAGGCCCGCGCCTCTCAGGCCTCGGGCAGGCGGATCTGCGTCGCCAGGTGCTGGGCCACGGTGGCGATGCGGCGCAGATGGCGCGACTCCGGATGCGTCAGCAGCCAGAGCTGGTTGTCGCATTCGACCAGCGGCTCGCTGAGCGCCTGCAGCCCGGGGTGCCGGGCCGCCAGGAACAGCGGCAGGATGCCCACGCCCAGGCCGGCGCTCACGCCTTCGAAGACCGAGTGCACGCTGTTGAGCTTGATGCGCGGCACGACCTGGGGCAGGTGGCGGCGGCGCCAGCGCACCGAGGGGTGCTCGGGCAGGGCGTCGTCCACCGCCAGCCAGGGCGCGCTGGCCGGATCGATGGGCTGGCGCGTCCGGCCGGGCGGGCGGGCGGCGAAGATGGCCGAGCGCAGCAGTCCCAGCTCCCGACCCACCAGATGGGGCTGCGGCTTGTTGGTGGCGCGCAGCGCGATGTCGGCCTCGCGCTGGGTCAGGTTGACGAGCTCATTGCGCGCGCTGGCCTCGATGTGCAGGCGCGGATGCGCGGCCAGCAGGGCCGGCAGGACCGGCAGCAGCAGGCCGTGCAGCACGGTGTCCAGCGTGCTGATGCGCACCGTGCCGCTGACCGTGCCGGCCTGCTGCGCGCTGGCGGTGCCGCGCGCCGCCTCCAGCTCGGCCTCGATGCGCTCGGCATGCTGGGCCAGGCGCAGGCCCAGCTCGGTGGCGCGGTAGCCGCTGCGCGAGCGCTCGAACAGGCGCTGGCCCAGCAGCTTCTCGGCGCGCTGCACGCTGCGGAACACGGTGGAGCCGTCGATGCCCGCCAGCTGGCCCGCGCCCGCCAGGGTGCCGGCGCGCACCAGGGCCAGCAGCACGGCCAGTTCGGATGCACCCAGTGATTGCGCATTTGCATTCATGAATTGCTTCGATGCCTATTTCAATTGCACGGCTGCAATCCTAGATTCACGTCACCGCCGCGGCAAGCCGAAGCCGGCGCGGCGAATTCCCAAGGCTTGAATGAAGGATGAAGACGATGACGATGAAGCTCTATTACGCCCCCGGCGCCTGCTCGCTGGCCGTGCATATCGCGCTGCGCGAGCTGGGCCTGGAGGTCGAGGCGATCCCGGTGGACCTGCCCAGCCACAAGCTGGTGCGGGACGGCAGCGACTACCGGGCGATCTCGCCGCGCGGCTATGTGCCGCTGCTGGAGCTGGCCGACGGCTCGCGCCATACCGAGGCCAGCGCGCTGCTGCAGTACGTGGCCGATCTCGATCCGGCCCAGACCCTGATCGGCACGCCCGGCAGCGCGCGCCGCCTGCAGGTGCTGGAATGGCTGGGCTTCGTCGCGACCGAGCTGCACAAGGGCTTCAGTCCCTGGCTGTGGCACAAGGAGACCGCCGACTCGACCCGCCAGGCCGTCAAGGACCGGCTGTTCCAGCATTTCGCCGAGCTCGACGCGCGGCTGGCCGGGCAGGACTTCCTGGCCGGTGCCGACTACAGCGTGGCCGATGCCTATGCCTACACGATCGTCAACTGGTGCAAGTTCCTGGGCCTGAGCCTGCAGCCCTATCCGGCACTGCGCGCCTACCAGGCTCGCATCGAGGCGCGGCCGGCGGTGCAGGCGGCCCTGAAGGCGGAAGGCCTGCTGTCGTGAGCCTGGCCGGCCTAACCCTCATCTCGCACGCGCTGTGTCCCTATGTGCAGCGCGCCGCCATCGTGCTGGCCGAGAAGGGCCGGCCCTTCGCGCGCCGCGAGGTGGACCTGGCCGCCAAGCCGGCCTGGTTCCTGGCCGTTTCGCCGCTGGGCAAGACGCCGGTGCTGCTGGTCGGCGACACGCCGGTCTTCGAGTCCGCGGTGATCTGCGAATACCTGGACGAGACCGTCGCGCCGGCCCTGCATCCGGCCGACGCGCTGCAGCGCGCCCGCCAGCGCGGCTGGATGGAGTTCGGCTCGCAGCTGCTGAACGGCATCGCGGCCTTCTACAACGCCCCGGACGAGGCGGCGCTGGCCGCCTGCGCGACCCGGCTGCGCCAGGGCTTTGTGCGGCTGGAGGCGGAGCTGGATCCGGCGGGCCCCTTCTTTGCCGGGCCCGCCTTCGGCCTGGTGGATGCGGTGTTCGCGCCGGTGTTCCGCTATTTCGAGGTCTTCGACACGATCGGCGACTTCGGCGTGCTGGGCGGGCTGCCGCGGGTCGCGGCCTGGCGCCTTGCGCTGGCGCAGCGGCCCTCGGTGCGGGACGCGGTGGCGGCGGACTATCCGCAGCGGTTGCGGGCCTTTGTGCGGCAGCGGGATTCGGCGCTGGCGCGGCGCCTGGCTGTGCCGGTCGCCTGAACCTCGGGGCGACCGCAGGCTTTGGGTGAGTTGTGCGATTTGCGCACAAAGAGCCCGGCCTGTGCGACACTGAAAACCGGAACAGGGAGTCTTCTCGGGATGGCAGACGCCGCCAGCCGCCGCAGGCTTGCGCATCCATGCATCCCGCCCGCGCGCCGCGCCGCGCCGCCCGCCATGCTCCCGTCCAAGCAGAAACTGCTGGAAGTGATCGCCATCCAGACCGACCTTGCGCGTCTGGGCCTGGATCTGGGCGGGGTGATGAATCTGGTGGCGCAGAAGACCCTGCATCTGGTCGATGCCGAAGGGGCCGCCATCGAGCTGGCCGAGGGCGAGGAGATGATCTATCGCGCCGCGGCCGGCCGTGCCGATGGCTGCCTGGGCCTGCGCCTGGACCGCGCCAGCAGCCTGTCGGGCCTGTGCGTGGCGCGCGGCGAGATGCTGCGCTGCGACGATGCCGAGACCGACGCGCGCGTCGACCGCGAGGCCTGCCGGCGCGTCGGCCTGCGCTCGATGATCGTGATGCCCTTCAAGCATGGCGGGGCCACGGTGGGCGTGCTGAAGGCCATGTCGGCGGTGCCGGCGCATTTCGGCGCGGCCGATATCGCGGTGCTGGGCCTGCTCTCGGACGTGGTCGGCGCGGCCATGTACCACTCGGCGCGCTATGCCGCGGACGACCTGTTCCACAAGGCCACGCACGACAGCCTGACCGGGCTGGCGAACCGCTCGCTGTTCATGGACCGGCTGCTCACCGCGCTGTCGCAGAGCCAGCGCGATGGCCAGCCCGGCGGGCTGCTGATCATCGACATGGATGGGCTCAAGCAGATCAACGACGGCCATGGCCACCGCGCCGGCGATCAGGCGCTGATCGAGCTGGGCCAGCGCCTGCGCGGCTGCGCGCGCGGCACGGACACGGTGGCGCGCCTGGGCGGGGACGAGTTTGCGATGCTGCTGAGGCCGGTCAGCCCCGGCCCGGGCATCGAGGCCATGATCGCGCGGCTGGTGCAGCAGATCGCCGTGCCTTTCCGGCCCGAGGGCCTGGACATCGAGCTGCGCGCCAGCATCGGCGCCGCGGTCTTCACGACCGAGGGCGCCGACATCGGGGCTCTGATCGAGCTGGCCGACCAGCGCATGTATGCGCAAAAGCGCCTCACCAAGGCGGCACACGCGGCCGCGGGCGTCGCCGCGTCAGCCTAGGCAGCCCGCCCCGGAAGGCGCCGCCGGCCGCGGCCTGACTCGCGTGTGGCAGGGCCGCGCCGGGCGGCGGTGCTCAGAGGGTGGCCATGCCGCCGTCGATGATGAGCTCGGCGCCAACCGTGAAGCGCGACTCGTCCGAGGCCAGGAACACGACCGCCTTGGCCACCTCCGAGGGCTCGCCGAAGCGGCCCGCCGGGATCTGCGCCAGGATCGCGCCGGCCATCTTCTCGAGCTCGGCCGCGGGCAGGCCCAGCTTGCCGTACAGCGGGGTCGAGATCGGGCCGGGGCTGACCGCGTTGACGCGGATGCCGCGGCCGATCAGCTCGCCCGACAGGGTGCGCGCCAGCGAGATCAGGCCGGCCTTGCTGGCCGCGTAGACGCTGGAGTTGGGCATGCCGATATGGGCGTTGATCGAGGTGTTCAGCACGATGGAGGCCGGGTTGGCCAGGATGGGCAGCAGGGCCTGGACCAGGAACAGCGGGCCCTTCAGATTGGTGGCCAGGGTCCGGTCGACGGCGGCTTCGTCCCACTGCTCCAGCGGGCGGAACTCGGCCACGCCGGCATTGATGAAGACCGCGTCCAGGCGGCCGCCGAAGGCCTCGCTCAGCTCGCGGGCCAGGCGCTGCTGGTCGGCGACGCTGCCGGCGTCGGCCTGCAGAACCAGGGCGTCCGGGCCCAGTTCGGCGCGGGCACGGGCCACGCTCTCGGCGCTGCTGCCGGTGACGGCCACGCGGGCGCCCTCGGCGATGAATTGGCGCGCGGTTTCGAGGCCGATGCCGCTGGTGCCGCCGGTGATGAGGGTGTTCTTGCCTGCGAGTCGGGTCATGATGGGCTCCTGAGGGATGGGTGATTAGGGGATGAGGTTGCGGGCTCGGAGTTCGGTTCCGGTGACTGAAATTTAGGATTCATCCATGCGTTCAACCAGCGGCCTGGACTTGATAATCGATTCAGCTTTTGTGAATTGAAGACCCAGGGAGTCCGGTGATGGACCGTCTGCGCGCCTATGAGGTGTTCGTGGCCGTCGTGGCCAAGCAGGGCTTTGCCCGCGCGGCCGAGGCGCTGGACACCTCGCCGGCCAATGTGACCCGCTATGTGGCCGAGCTGGAGGCGCATCTGGGCACGCGGCTCTTGAACCGGCATTCGCGCAAGCTCTCGCTGACCGAGAGCGGCGCCGCGCTGTACGAGCGCGCCCGAACCATTCTGGACGATGTGGCCGAGGCCGAGGCGATCAGCGGCGCGGCCAGCCTGCAGCCGCGCGGGCGCCTGCGCATCAATGCGCCGCTGAGCTTCGGCATCCTGCAGCTGGCGCCGCTGTGGCCCGAATTCGCGCGCCGCCATCCCGAGGTGGAGCTGGACGTGACGCTGATCGACCGCGTGGTGGACATCGTCGAAGAAGGCTACGACATGGCGATCCGCATCTCGCGCGCCGGCTCGCTGGCCCATGCCGCGCGCAAGCTGGCCAGCTCGCGCAATGTGATCTGCGCCGCGCCGGCCTATCTGCACGCGCACGGCGCGCCCGAGACGCCCGAGGATCTGCTGCAGCACGCCTGCATCGCCTACGGCCAGGGCCCGGGCAGCGAGGAATGGCCGCTGCTGGACGCGCAGGGGCGGCCATGCCCGGCGCGCATCCGCGCGGTGATGCAGACCAACAACGGCGACACCGCGCGCGCCGCGGCCCTGGCCGGCTTGGGGCTGATCTGGCAACCGACCTTCCTGATCGGTGCGGACCTGCGCGCCGGCCGCCTGCTGCCGCTGCTGGAGGGCTGGCGCGTGCCCGAGATCGACGTGCTGGCGCTCTATCCGAGCCGGCGCCACCTGAGCGCCAAGGTGCGGGTCATGATCGACTTCCTGGCCGAGGCCTTTGCCGGCGTGCCGCCCTGGGATCGTTGATTGCCATGCCTCAAGCGCAAGCGGGTCCACCGACGCGAAACTCCGGACCATGCAAGAAGCCATGAGCAGGAGCCCCCAGGGCGGACCCCGGTGCCGCGGCGCGGCACGCCTTCTTTTGCCGTTGCTGCTGCTGGGTGGGCTGCCGGTAGCGCAGGCACAGACCGATGCGCCGTCATCATCGCTGCGGCCGGCGCGGCTGTTTGCGCAGCTGGGCGGCAACACCGGGGCCGTGACCGGCACCGTCGGCGCCGCCTGGGATCTGGACTGGCAGCGCGCGACGCGCTGGGGCCCGGTCAGCAGCGCGCTGGAGCTCTCGATGGGGCGCTGGCGCAGCGACGGCGAGCTGGAGCGCAGCAGGCACCGCAGCTCGGAGCTCGGCATCACGCCGCTGCTGCGCCTGCGGCCGCCGGGCTGGCCGCAAGGCTGGAGCGTCGAGGCCGGCATCGGCCTGCACCTGCTGACGCCGCTCTACCAGCGCGAGCACAAGCACTTCAGCACCCGCTACAACTTCGGCGACCAGCTCGGCTTCGTCTACCAAGGGAGCGCGGGCCAGGAGCTGAGCCTGCGCCTGCAGCATTACTCGAACGCCGGCCTGAAGAAGCCGAACCCGGGCGAGAACTTCGTGCAGCTGCGCTACGCCTACCGGCTTTGAGGCGGGCCGGCCGCTCGCGCGGGACTTTCACGCATGGCGCCACGGGCGAGCAGGGCACCGGCACTCTGGCGAGCAAGGGTCAGGTATTGCCTCAAACTAGGACCTGAAATCCCAGGCCCGACCCGGCGCACCTATGCGCACCTATGAATAGGACACACATCATGACGAGGCTCCTCCTGGCGCTCGCATCTGCCCTCATGTTCAGTGGCGCAACCCTTGCGCAAACCGTGCACCCCAGCCTCCCCGATACCGAACTGCCGGCGATCATCGCCAGGCTGGACCAGAAGCACTTCGACGCTTTCAACAGCTGCGACAGCGAAACGCTGCTCGCGCTGTACGCGGCTGACGTGGAGTTCTTCCACGACCTGAGCGGGCGCATCCTGGACCGCGAGCAGTTCATTCACGCCGTCAAGAAGAACATCTGCGGCAAGGTGCAACGACGGGCGCTGCCCGGCAGCATGGAGGTCTACCCGATGGCCAGGATCGGGGCCATTCAAATGGGCCGCCACTGCTTCGCCGAGGCCGGCAAGGCTGACTGCATCCAGCAAGGCCGCTATTACATCCTCTGGCGCTTCGACGGGGCGAACTGGCAGATCGCGAAAGTCTTCAGTTACGACCACCGGCCGATGAGCGGCAGCTGAGAGGCAGGAGCAGGAAAACCGCCCATTTCCATCGTGGGCCCCCAGCTGTCAGTTGAAGTTGCAGCAAGGTCGCGCCGCTCCATCGGACTTGCGACGCTCGTGCGAGACCGCAATGGTCAGCCTGAGCATTGACAGCTCAAAGAACTCAGCAGCGTGTTGTTGGAGCAGATGGCCGGCCTGGTCCTGACCGGACCGTGCCTGGGTGATCGCCGAGGACGACCGGGCGGTGGCGACCGACCCGGCGCTACGCCGGCGCCATCTGGGGTGCGGCGGGGGCGGGCTCAGCCCTTCAGCCGGAAGGCCGCGACCGCTTCGGCCAGGCGCTTGGCCTGATCCTGCAGGCTGGAGGCGGCGGCGGCGGATTCCTCCACCAGGGCCGCGTTCTGCTGGGTCATCTGGTCGAGCTGGGCCACCGCGGCATTGACCTGGCCGATGCCCTGGCTCTGCTCGGTGGCGGCATGGCTGATCTCGCCGATGATGTCCGAGACCCGCTGCACGCTGCCGACGATCTCGTCCATGGTGCCGCCGGCATGGCGCACCAGGCCGGTACCGGCCTCGACCTTCTCGACGCTCTCGCTGATCAGGCGCTTGATCTCCCTGGCGGCCTCGGCCGAGCGCCCGGCCAGCGAGCGCACCTCGGAGGCGACGACCGCGAAGCCGCGGCCCTGCTCGCCGGCGCGCGCCGCTTCCACCGCCGCATTCAGCGCCAGGATGTTGGTCTGGAAGGCGATGCCGTCGATCACGCCGATGATGTCGTTGATCTTCTTGGAGCTGGTGTTGATGTCGTCCATGGTGCTGACCACCTGGGAGATCACCTGGCCGCCGCGCTGCGCGACCTCGGCCGCGACGGCGGCCAGCTGGTTGGCCTGGCCGGCCGCGTCGGCGCTGTGGCGCACGGTGCTGGTCAGTTCCTCCATCGCGCTGGCGGTCTCCTCCAGATTGCTGGCGGTCTGCTCGGTGCGCGCGCTGAGGTCGTGGTTGCCGACGGCGATCTGGGCGCTGGCGGTGGAGATGCTGTCGACCACGCCGCGCACCTCGTGCAGCGAGCGCTGCAGCGCGTCGCGCATGGTGTCGATGGAGCGCAGCAGGCGGCCGGTCTCGTCCTGGCCTTGCGCCTGGCTGGCGGCGCCGCTGAGGTTGAGCTGGGCGATGGCCTGGGCGGCGCCGTCGGCAGCGGCCAGCGGCGCGGTGATGCTGCGCGTCACGCGCCAGGCGAGGAAGGCGCCCAGCAGCACCGACAGCGTGCCGACGACGATCAGCAGGGTGCTGGTCTGGGCACGCATGGCCTGGATGCGCGCGGCCGCGGCGTCGAACTGCTGGCGCTGCAGCTCCACGGTCTCCTGCACGGCGGCCTGGTAGTCCTTGGCGGTCGGCTCGAAGCGCTCGTTGAAGACCTTGGCGGCGGCGGCATCGTCGCCGGCCTTCTTGAGCTTGCCGATCTCGTCGCGGGCCGCCAGATAGGCCTTGCGCAGCTCGCCGACCTTGTCGAACAGCTGGCGCTCCGCCGGCGTGTCGATATGGGTCTCGATCATCTTCTGCAGCTCGGTGGTGCTCTTGACCGCGGCCGCCGTGAAGGGGGCGAAATACTCGACCAGGCTGGTGTCGCTGCTCTTGGCGATGGCCGAGGCGCGCTGCACGCCGGACGAGGTGTAGCGCAGCCAGTCGGCGGCGGCGCGCTCGACCTGGAGGTTGTCGCCCACCATCGCGTCGATCTCGCCGCCGAGCTGGCCGAGCTTGACGACGGCGAACACGCTGCTCAGCAGGCACAAGGCCAGGATGAGGCCCAGCACCAGGGTGAGGCGCTTGCCGATTGAAAAACTGCTCAGGATCATGACGGCTCCGGGTCATGGGGCGGCGGGTACCTGGCCGCGCCGCTTTGGATGGAAATTCCCAATCGGAATTCTCGGGCGGCTGTGGCGATGCCGGCGGCCCGAGAAGGCGGGTGATCGCCGGTCATTTCGATTTCCACAAGAGTCCATTTGCGGCAGCCCGGTTTTTCCGCGACCCCGGCCTGCCTAGAGTTCAGCCCATGGGCAGCCGCAACAAAGCGGCGTCCAAACAGAAGCTGAAATCAACCCAAGGACCGCATCATGAAGACCATCACCGCCATCGCCCTCTCCCTGCTTGCCAGCACCGCCGCCCTGGCCCAGTCCAGCACCCGCGAGCAGGTCGTCGCCGAGTTGCAGCGCGCCCGCGCCAGCGGCGAGCTGAGCGCGCTGCAGAGCGAGAACAGCGCCAGTTTCAACCCGGCCTTCGCGCAGACGGCCAACGCCAAGGGCAAGACCCGCGCCGAGGTGCTGGCCGAGTTGAAGCAGGCCCGCAGCAACGGCTCGCTGGACCTGATCGATGGCGATGTGTCCGGCTATCCGCAGCTGGCTCGCATCGAGCAGCCGGCACGCCCGGGCCAGGTGCTGGCTGGCCAGCCGCGCGCGGCCCAGTAAGCCCGCGCCTCATGTCGAAGCAAAGGCGGCCCGCGGGCCGCCTTTGTCGTTGGGGGCTCAGTCCCGCAGCTGGATCCGCGGCGCATAGGCCGCCTCGATCCTGGCGAGCAGGCCCTGGGCGCGCAGCAGCGCCAGACCCTTGTTGAAGTCGTCGCGCAGGGCCGGATCGCGGAAGCCCACGCGGTAGGGGATCTTGTCGAACAGCGCGAACATCTCGACCTCGAAGGGCTGTTCGCGGAAGCTGCTGGCGCGCAGGCGCTGCAACTGGTGCTCGTAGATGTGGCGCTCGGCGATGATCACGTCGGTCTGGCCGCCGAACAGCATGCGCAGCTGCGAGAGCTGGTCGGCCTGCTCCTTGTAGCGCGGGTTGGCGCGCGCCATCGCGGCAAAGGCCGGGCCGAGGTACTGGGTGGCCCGCTGGAAGGCGACGATGCGCAGCCCCGCCAGGTCGGCCAGCACGGGCGGCTGGGCGAACAGGCCCTTGGGCGCGATCAGGAAGTCCTGGTAGTGGATGTAGACGTCGGAATAGGCGGCGGCCACGCCCGAGTCCGGCGTGATGGTGGCCGCGCCATCGCACTGCCCCGCCTGCAGCGCGAGGGGCACGCGCGCCTGCGGCACGAAGCTGATGCGCAGGCTGTGGCCGCCGCCGGCCTGCAGGGCGGCGCGGATGATGTCGATCTCCAGGCCCTTGCCGCTGCGCTCGTCGGCAAAGGGCGCCAGCGACTGGCCGAACACGATGTGCACCTCGGCCGCCAGCGCCGGCACGAGGCCCGCGGTGGCCAGCGCCAGGCCCGCCAGCAGCTGCCGCAGCAGGCCGCGCCGGCTCATGTCTGCGGCTCCAGCAACCGCGCGTCGCCGGTGCGGCGCAGCCGCAGTCCGGCCTCGGCGGCCGGCAGGGGCCGGCCGAACAGCCAGCCCTGCAGCTCGTTGCAGCCGGCCAGGCGCGCGGCCTCGGCCTGGGCCTCGGTCTCGATGCCCTCGGCCACGACCTTCAGCTGCAGCACGGCCGCCAGCCGGCAGATCGCCTGCACGACGGCGCTGGCCTCCGGCTCGGGCATGGGCTCGATCAGGCTGCGGTCGATCTTGACGGCATCCAGCGGCATGCTGCGCAAGAGGTTCAGCGAGGAGAAGCCGGTGCCGAAGTCGTCCAGCGCCACCTTGATGCCCAGCGCCTTGAGATGGGCGATGCGCTCGCGCGCCTGTTCGGCGTCGCGCACCGCGGCGGTCTCGGTCATCTCCAGGGTCAGCAGGGCCGGCGGCACCTGGAAGGCCTGCAGGGTGCGCGCCACATAGGCCGGGAAGCCCGGGTCCTGCAGCTGCAGGGGCGAGACATTGACGGCCACCGGCACCACCGCGCCGCCCTCGCTCCGCCAGTCGCTGAGCTGCTGGCAGGCCTGCTCCAGCAGCATTGCGCCCAGGGGCACGATCAGGCCGGTGCGCTCGGCCGCGGGGATGAAGTCGGCCGGGCTGATGACGCCGTGGCCGGGCCGGTGCCAGCGCACCAGGGCCTCGAAGCTCAGCAGGCGGCCGTCGGCGGCGTTGACCTTGGGCTGGTAGAGCAGCTGGAACTCGGCATTGCGCAGGCCGGCGCGCATGGCCTGCTCGGCCAGCATGCTGGTGGAGCTGGAGCGCGTGCTGGCCTGGGCC
>Ga0255338_1002427_pt1 | contig 27308 bp, 19 predicted proteins | sample MeOH1_35cm_T4_19_FD_203715 | JGI IMG/M metagenome (GOLD analysis project Ga0255338, IMG submission 203715) | Sandy soil microbial communities from University of British Columbia, Vancouver, Canada - MeOH1_35cm_T4_195 | ecosystem: Engineered > Artificial ecosystem > Sand microcosm > Unclassified ...
AGAGCAAGGGTAATAAAGTGATCTGGAACAGTTATGATTGCAGTGCTCCTGCGGCGCCGATCACATCGGTGAACAACAGCAAGGGAGTAACCCAGTCGGTATCAGCGGAGCAGGTAATCGTAAAGAGTGAAGAGGAGTTGAAAGTGACGGTGATGCCGAACCCAAGTACGACCTACTTCACCCTGAAACTGGAGAGTAAGTATGAAACCCCTGTGAACCTGCGTGTGATAGATGGCGCTGGCAGGGTAGTGGATGCGAGATCGAAACTGGGATCGAACAGTACCTTCCAGATCGGCCATAGTTACAGCAGTGGTACTTACTATGCGGAACTGATACAGGGTACCAGGCGTAAAGTGGTGCAGTTGATCAAGGCGAGAGGATAAGTGGTAATTAGCAATTAAAAATTAACAATTAGAAATTGGTTCTAAAAAAGACCCGCTCAACATGAGCGGGTTCTTTTTTATGAACAGAAGAACATCGAACTTAAAACATGGAGACGAGGAAATCGAGCGGACATAAAAAAAAGTCCCACATTTCTGTGAGACCTTCTGTCTCCGCTGAGTGTACTTAATCCTTTTAATAATTATAGAGGGCCTCCGCAGATGTCTCCCGCCTGAGGCGGGGACTCTGCGGTTTAGAAGGGTAAATAAACCACTAACAAACCGATTATAACGCAAAACGGCGGATGTTCTATCAGGTGTAATCCACAAAAAAATGGTGGCAACACATTAATTTGTATTTGTAAGCTTCCCTTAAGTAAGGCCAGTAAGAACGCGGCATCCATAAACAGGTAAACACCGGGGCATAAAAAAAGTCCCACATTTCTGTGAGACCTTAGTGACCGCGTCAGGATTCAAACCTGAAACCTTCTGATCCGTAGTCAGATGCTCTATTCAGTTGAGCTACGCAGCCATTTCCCCGTTTGGGGTTGCAAATATAAGGCGTAAACAAGAATTGACAAAACCAATCCACGCTATCCTGTTAAATTATTTTATTTCATAGATCCCGGCAGCTGCTTTTTCGGTGATGGATTTGGGTAATAACCAGACCATCGCCGCGCCTATTTTATTCAAAGTACCTGTAATCAGCTCGGTTTTACGGGCAAACAGGGCATTTACCGCCAGCCTGGCAACCGCTTCGGCTGTCATATTCAGCTTTTCCCCGGCTTTTACCGCTTTGGCCCCTAATTGGGCCGTACTGGCAAATCCGGTACTGGTTCCACCCGGACTAACGGCCGTCACCGAAACAGGTGTTTTCCGTAACTCATATTGTAATCCGCGGCTAAAACTAAGCAGGAACGACTTGGTGGCCGCATACACTACCAAACCCGGAACGGCCTGGTAGGCGGCAGAACTGGCAATATTCAGAATATAGCTCTGGGAATGTTTTTTCAGCTCGGGTAGCAGCAGGCTGCAGAGCTCAACGGGCACATGCATATTTACCTGCATCATATCCCGGATACCGGCCGGATCCTGCTGATCAAAAGTGCCTCCGATACCAAATCCGGCATTGTTTACCAGGACATGAACCGGGTAGCCTTTTTGAGCGATCCAGTCTGAAACAGCAACCGGGGAGGAGGGAATAGCTAGGTCTATAGCGAGGTAATGGGTCTGTATCCCAAACCGATCCGCAAGTTCGGCACTTAACTGCTGTAACAGGGATTCACTTCTTGCTACCAGCAAAAGGTCAATTTTCCGTGCAGCCAGTTCAAAAGCAATGGCTTTGCCGATTCCTTTGCTGGCTCCTGTGATTAATGCGTATGACATAATGATCGGGTTTGTGGTAAAACGGAGCTTGCCGTTGTAAAAGCAAAAAGCCAACACAAAGTTGGCTTCTGCAATGCGTTTTTAAAAATCAATGGTGCACTTTGCCGGTAAAACGATGGTAAAAAGGCGTTTTGCTGTTTTCGTCCTTGGGTTTGTATTTGCCGGTAACCATCGGCACATACATCACGCGGCGGCGGCTTTCTTCCCCGAATTTGGGAGATTGTTTTACGCGATGCCACAAACGGCCATCGTGTACAGACAGGTCTCCCGCGTTGATATCAAAACCCACTTCCCTGGCATCGTCACTGTTATCAATGAAATATTTTTTACCGAACAGTAATTTCAGCATGTTTTGTTTATGGGTGCCGGGAAGCACGCGTAATCCGCCGTTTTCAAAAGGGCAGGTATCCAGGTGGATGCCTACATTCAGCATCGGCATGATTTTCTGCCCCAGAAACAGGTCGCGGGGAGAATCGGTATGCCAGCCCATCTGTGTAAAAGTACTGTTAGGGGTATTGATGTAATTGTTGATCACCAGCCCGTCTTTCTCGTTTTCGGCGATCCGCCCTTCATAAGGGGTCAGAAACGACATCAGGGCTTTCAGCCTGGGTTCTTCCAGTAACAGATGCAAAGGGTCGCTGTATAAGCTGCTGAAGCATAAACGCTGGATGGTTTTATTGCCCTCTTCGTCTTTGCCGAATTTGAGGGGAATGCCGTTCACTTTGTCGCGTTTTTCATCCAGCCAGAGAGATTCCAGCCTTTTGAGTTCATTAATGTAAACAGCCACTTTCTCTTTGCTGAGAAAATTCCTGAAAACGATAACGCCGTGCTGATCAAAAAAGTCCAGTTGCTCCTCTGTTATCGTATCCCCAAGCTGAAAATGACTATCCCATTTTTTCATTCCTGATCCGGTTGCGTGTATAATGACTGTAATGTTAAATTAATATTACAAAATTGTTAACTGATAAAGCACAAAATGACAACAAATCTACGTTTTTTACAGGGAGTTTTTACCCTGTTAAAGTATAAGTGGTTAATTTACAGCTTTTATGATTAACAAACGTTCGCTAAGGCTGTCATATATGGGGGGCATATGTTTGCTCCTATCCTTACCGTTGCTTGTTTATTCGCAAAAAGACAGTGTTAAACAAAAAAATCTGCTTCTTTTTCCGGTTGTTGCCCGTTCTATTGAAACCGGCTGGTCTTTTGGCGGATTGGGTGCTTTAACTTTCCGCCCTTTCAAGAACGATACGGTATCCAGAACCTCCGATCTGGACGCTTTATTATTGTACTCCACCAAGAAGCAACTGGTGATGGCGATCACCGGTTCGCAGTATTTCAATAAAGAAAAATACATTCTTCATGAGCAGGTTTCCTTCAGTTCTTTTCCGGATAAGTTCTGGGGGTTAGGACAGCAAACAGCAGATACAGATGAAGAAGCGTATAAATTCAAACAGTATTATGTGTATGCACATTTGATGCGGAAAGTAGCACCGCATTTATTTGCGGGTGTTCTTTTTGAAAAACAGAAAGTGTGGGATATTGAATACCAGGCAGGAGGTAAGTTTGACCAACAGCAGGTTTTCGGAAGGCATGGATACCATGTATCCGGTTTGGGCGGAAGTGTTACCTGGGATTCGCGGAACAATGCTTTTGCACCTGATAAAGGATTCCTATACCAGTTTACGTTCAACCACTTCAGCAAGATGCTGGGTTCAGACTATGTGTACACCAATTATGTGTTTGACCTGCGCAAATTTCTAGCGGTAAGAAAAAGCGTGCTGGCATTTCAGTTGTTCAGTTTTAATAACACGGGCGATGTTCCGGTGCGCAGCCTCGCCTCCTTCGGCGGAGCCAACCGGATGCGCGGGTATTATGATGGACGGTATAAAGACAAAAATCTACTTGTTTTCCAGGCAGAATACCGCTTCCCTTTACTGAAACGCATCAGTGCAGTTGTTTTTGGCAGTACCGGCAACGTGGGCAGGGATTTCACCGATTACACCTTACGTGACCTGAAATATTCTTACGGCGGCGGATTGCGTATTGCCGTGAATAAAAAAGAGAAGCTGAATATCCGTCTCGATTATGGCATTGGCCAGGGCAAAAACAATGGATTTTACCTGCAATTGGGAGAGGCTTTCTGATAAGCGGGAGAGAAGCAATGTGTTCGCAGCAGCGGTATCCAGCCTTTTTGGTTCTTACACAAACAACTGCTTAATGTTTTGCCAGTCTTTTGCCGAGCAGATAGATTGGCCAGGTAAATACAAAGGCAAAAACAACATCAATGGTGTAATGAACATGTTGCACCAATACCAGCGTAGCTACCGCTACAGTTGCTGCCAGGGCAATCAGTTTATCCCTTCGTTTAGGTAAACAAAGAAAGAACAGGAACTGGGTGGAAGTATGACCTGAATAAAAAAGATCTTTCGTAATAAACACATCAGTGCCTCCATAAAACAAATTCACAATCGGATCTTTTAACGGAATCAGACCCACAGGCGGATCAAGGGGCAGCAGGCTGATGCTGATCAGCCTTGACAGAAATAATACAACCATCGAACAAAGTGTAACCAGGAACAGAGAGGGATTCTGCAACATCCGTACCCATATAAAAAGGGTCATGGACCAGATGACCAGGAAGGTGGCCAGCGATACATCCACTGCCGGAATTAATTGCAGGATCGGGTCATTTAACTGGATACCGTTCCTTTTCTCAATTGTTGAAAAGAAAAGAGGTAATATCACCAATATGGCAACCAGCAGACTGCTGTAAATGATGGTCTTTCGTTTAAAAGACAGGTTCTTCCATAACGCACTCCATGCCATGGCAATTCCCTGGCGGCCTTTTTTGAGGTCTTGCATCCGGTAAAAATAAGCACTACGACATTAGATAACAGGTTTTGTGGCCAGCGGTTAATAATGCCAGCGTACAAAAGCCTCCATGGCCGCATATTTGGTCATACCCAATGCGGCATACAGGTTAGCGGTATTGCTGTTCCTGTCTTCAGCACGCTGCCAGAATTCGCGGCTGTCGCTGCCCTGGAAGGGTACCATATCTTTTTGTGATTGATGGATAAAAATGCCAAAACGTTTTTTCATCACCTGATCCGGGCTCATCGGGATCGCCATTTCAATTTCAGCGATATCCCATTCCTGCCAGGCGCCTTTGTACAACCATACCCAGCAATCTTTCACCCATTCGTCGCCAGCTGCTTTCAGCCTGCGTAAACTTTCAAAGATAACTTCCAGGCACACTTTATGGGTACCATGCGGATCGGCCAGGTCGCCGGCGCAATATACCTGGTGCGGTTTCAGTTTACGCAGTAATTCCATGGTTAGCACCACATCTTCTTCGCCCATGGGTTTTTTATCGATGGTACCTGTTTCGTAGAAAGGCAGGTTCATGAAATGACAGCGGTCTTCGGTCAGGCCCACATAGCGGCAGGTAGCCGTGGCTTCACAACGCCTGATCAGGCCTTTGATGGCACGGATCTCGTTGGTATCAGGCTGGTGGTCTTTCTGCTTGCCTGAAATATAATTTCTGGCAGCGGCCAGAATCTCCTGGCTTTTGTGGTTATCAATCCCGAACATAGCTTCAAATCCTACCGCAAAATCAAGGAAGCGGGTTACAAACTCATCCGTAACAGCAATGTTACCACTGGTCTGGTAGGCTACATGTACTTCATGCCCCTGGTCGTGCAGGCGCATAAATGTACCGCCCATGCTGATGATATCATCATCGGGGTGAGGAGAGAAGATCACACATCGTTTGGGATGCGGTTCGCTTCTTTCCGGATGAGCAGGTATACTGGCACCGGGTTTACCGCCGGGCCAGCCCGTAATACTATCGCGCAGCAGGTAAAATACCTGCAGGTTAATTTCGTAGGCATCTCCCTTTTCCACCAGCAGGTCGGAGAGGCCGTTTTCCAGGTAATCGTTGGAGGTAAGGCTCAGTACCGATTTATTCACTTTCAGGGCCATATGTACTACCGCCCTTTTGATCATCTGCGGCGTCCACTCACAATCACCCGTTAACCAGGGCGATTTGATGCGGGTAAGTTCCGTGGCGGCAGCTTCGTCAATCACAAACGTACAATCCTCATGTTGCTGCAGTATGCTGGCCGGGACCTGTTCGGTTACATCTCCCTCTACGGCACGGGCAATAATGGCCGCTTTCTGACCCCATCCCATCAAAATGATGCGCTTGGCTTTCAGGATATTGCCGATGCCCATGGTGATAGCCAAACGGGGTACTTTGGAAATATTTTCAAACTCATAGGTATTGGCAATACGGGTGGTATTCTGCAGGTTCACCAGTCTGGTTCGGGAATAGATGCTCGAACCGGGTTCGTTGAACCCGATATGTCCGTTCAGTCCGATCCCCAGAATCTGGAGGTCGATACCGCCCGCTTTTTCCATTTTACTTTCGTAGTCGGCACAATATTTCTTGATCTCATCTTTGGGCCAGCTTCCGTTTGGAATATGGATATTAGCAGAGTCGATATCCACATGGCTGAACAGGTGCCGGTGCATAAAACTCCAGTAACTCTGGTAAGCATTCTTTTCGATCGGGTAATATTCATCCAGGTTAAACGTGATCACATTCTTAAAACTCAGACCTTCTTCCCGATGCATTCTGACTAATTCGGCATACAGGTCAATGGGAGTGCCCCCCGTGGCCATACCCAGTACGCAGGGCCGGTTGGCGGCGGTTTTCTCCCGGATCAGTTTGGCAATTTCCGCGGCCACAAATGCGGAACCCTTTTCAGCATTCGGGTAAATTTTTACCGGGATCTTTTCAAATGAGTCAACCATGGTGTATCTTTTTATTGCTTTAACGGTTATTGGAAATTACTACGGCTAAATTCTGTATAAAAACGCAAAAAAACGCATCTTTTTGGTTAAAATCGGCACAAACGCACATTATTTATTCAATGCATCTAGGTACTTTTTGTTGTAACTGGCATCCCACAATGCATAACGTTTGGTCTGCTGTTCCATCCTTTTTTCAAAATCGGGCCAGCTCCGGTTTTCCTTCCGGCTCCATAATACTTCGCTTAAAGCCGTCATACGTGGAAAGATCATGTATTCCACTTTGGAAGGGGTTTTCATGTACTCCGACCACACATTGGCCTGTGCACCCAGGATGTATTTCGCGTTTTCTACGGGCAATGCAGCCGGTACCGGTTCGTAACCGTACACTTTCTGCACAGTAAGGTAACCGCCGATCACCAGTGAATCTTCCGTTTTATTCTGACCATAATCAAAGTATACATAGCTGTTGGGGGTCATGATCACATTGTGTTTCTGCTGGGCCGCTTCAATGCCGCCTTTTTCTCCCCGCCAGCTCATCACAGTGGCGTTGGGAGCCAATCCTCCTTCCAGGATCTCATCCCAGCCAATGATCTGGCGGCCCTTGCCGTTCAGGTATTTCTCGATCCGCTGGATAAAATAACTCTGCAGATCGTGTTCATCTTTTAATCCTTTTTCTTTGATGAGTTGCTGACAGAAAGCCGAACGTTTCCAGTTCTCTTTCGGACACTCATCGCCACCAATATGAATATAGGCAGAGGGGAATAGCTGTATCACTTCATCCAGCACATTCTCGAGGAACTTGAATGTGTATTCTGTTGGTGCAAATACATCCGGGTAAATGCCCCAGCCCTGTTGTACCTGTTTGCCGGTGCTATCGCCGAACCAGGTTACTTTGGCCGGGTGTTTGGTGGCTTCATTTGGGAAAGCGCTGAGTTCGGGATAGGCTGCAATGGCCGCAGATGCATGACCTGGCATTTCGATCTCGGGAATCACGGTAATAAATCTGTCGCTGGCATATTTTACGATCTCCTTCACCTGCTCCTGGGTATAATAACCGCCGTATTTTGTCTGGTCGTTTCCGGTGCCGGGATGGTGACCGATGATGGTACCATTGCGGTAGGCGCCTACCTGTGTCAGTTTCGGATATTTCTTGATCTCGATCCGCCAGCCCTGGTCTTCTGTGAGGTGCCAGTGAAAAGTATTCATCTTGTGCAAGGCAATATAATCGATGAATTTTTTCACAAAATCAACAGGATAAAAATGACGGCCCACATCCAGGTGCATACCGCGGTAGGCGAAACGGGGCTGGTCATCTATTTCCAGTGCCGGAATAGTCAGTTCCTTCTTTTTTTCTACTGGTAATAACTGCAGGAGCGACTGCACTCCATAAAAAGTACCGGTAGCATTATCGCCGGTGATCTGTACGTCGGTTCTGGTTACCTGTAGGTGGTAAGCTCCGTCAACCGTCTCTTTTCTTTTACTCAGTCCGAGTACAATATTGTTTTTGGCAACTGCAGCTTTCGAAACGGTCAGTTTAAAACCATAGAATTTATGCAGGTAATCGTTCAGGAACATAGCCGCTTTCTCCACACCTGTGCCGGCAACCACGATCTGCGTGGCGGGTGTGATACTGAAATTTCCATCCTGCATCTCTATACGGGATGGTTTGGGAATGATAGCAGGTTCCTGTGCCTGCAGGTAAAAGGAAACCAAAAGAGCGAGGGCAAACAATCGTTGTTTCATATGGGGTAGTGTTTAAAAGTGCAAGGTAAATCAGTAATCGTTTTTTATTTAAGTACAGGTAAAATTACTTTGGAAGCATGGTGGTACAGCTTGATATGGGCAGGCTGAAAATCGCTATCCTTTGCCTGGTAAATGTCGGTAAACTTCTGCGGGTTCCGGTCTACCAGCGGAAACCAGCTGCTTTGTACCTGTATCATGATGCGATGGCCTTTTTTAAAGCTGTGGGCAACATCCGGCAGCGCAAATTTTACCTGGGTAGGTTTGTTGGGTACAAAAGCTTCCGGTTTTTCAAAACTGTTGCGAAATTTTCCGCGCATCACTTCTCCGCGTACCAGCATCTGGTAGGCACTCATCTCATAGTTGGATTTGCCCGGCGCAGCGTACGTAAAATCATCGGGAAATACATCGATCAGTTTTACCACAAAATCAGCATCGGTGGTAGAAAGGCTCACCAGCAGATCAGCCGTTAACGCACCGCCCAGTGTAACATCTTCTGCTAAAATATCGGATTGGAATACCAGCACATCCGGCCTGCGGGCAGCAAAACGCTGGTCGTCTGTCATATACTCCCTGGTTCGTCCCAGGTGTACGTCTTCGGTATAAGGCACTGGTTTCGCAGGATCACTGGTATATGCAGCAAACGTGGTTACAGCACCTGCCTGTGCATCGGTAAAACCCAGTTTGCCATTGGGTAGCAGGTACATGGCCTGCGGTTGACTGTTGGCGGGTGGCCAGGCGGGTAATTGTTTCCATTCATTGGCTCCACTGAAAAAGATATTGGCTTCCTTGATCTTGTCAACAGATCCCTTTCCCTTCAGGTAATAATTGAAGAAAGGCAGTTCTATGTTCTGGCGGTACCAATCACTGGTATTGCTGCCGAATTGTACATTGCCGAGGTAACTGCCGTCATGTGCGCCCCATTGTCCGTGAAACCAGGGCCCCATCACGATCTGGTTATTGTTTTTCGTTTTGCTCTCAATGGCTTTGTACAGGTTCCATGCGCCATAACAATCTTCTGCATCAAATAAGCCACCTACGATCAGCGTAGGAATATCGGGAGAGATATGCTGTACAAAATTCCGGGTATTCCTTGCCTGCCAGAAGGCATCGTAAGTAGGGTGACTCATCAGGTCTTTCCAGAAGGCAATACTATCGCCCATCAGTTTGGTAAGATGGGGCAAGGCACCGGCGCGCAGGTAAAATTCATAGTTGTCTTTCACAGGAATCGGAAAACCGGTAGGGCCCTTGGTGGTAGGGGCAGGGCGGGGTTTGCCGAATCCGGAATAAAAATTAAAAGCGTCCATCATCATAAATGCGCCGTTGTGGTGAAAATCATCTCCCAGGAACCATTCGGTAACGGGGGCCTGCGGACTAACGGCTTTTAAAGAAGGATGATTACTCAATGCAGAGAGGGTTGCATAAAAACCAGGATAGGAAGTACCATACACACCCACTTTGTTGTTATTGTTCTTCAGGTTTTTGGTAAGCCAGTCGATGGTGTCATATGCATCGGTTGATTCATCGATATCGGTTGCGGATTTTTTATCGGGGTTGTACGGGCGTACATCTACAAATTTGCCTTCGCTCATCCACCGGCCACGAACATCCTGTTGCACCACATAGTAGTTCTCTTTCAGAAAATATTTCCGGGTAGAATACCAGAGTGGTGGAAATTTATCTTCACCGTAGGGAGCACAGGAATAGGGTGTTCTGGTAAGAATGATCGGGTGTTGCTCGTCTGTACTTTTGGGTACATACACTACGGTAAACAGTTTTACACCATCCCGCATAGGGATATAGAGTTCTTTTTTGGTGTAGTTATTCATGATCCATACAGAATCTGCATTCTGCGCTGATACAGCAAATGGGGCAAGCAAAAACAATAAACGGAAGATCTTTTTCATAATTGGGGATTAGGGGGCTCAAAATAAAAAAGATTCCTGTGGGAACAGGAATCTTTTTTACACTAATCAGGATAACTCATTAATCAACTTTGGTCAGCTTGATAATATTGGTAGGAAGATGCAGTGCTACCGGTGTACTGCCGGTGTTCACCACAACATCGCCGGAATTTACAAAACCTCTTTCTTTCAGAATCTGGATCTGGTCCTGTATGATATCATCCAGGCTTTCTTCTTCCGCATAGTGGAATGCACGTACGCCCCAACTCAGGCTTAACTGATTCACCAGCGTTTTTTCTTTGGTAAATATATATAGCGGAGAAGACGGACGGTAACTGCTCAGCATAAATGCCGTATACCCGCTTTGGGTCATACCGATCAGTGCTTTGGCCTCTACATCATCAGAGATCTTACAGGCATTGTAACAGATCGCATCGCTGTGGAAAGAAGGGGAGTGGGGTTGCGGTTTCAGATCGGCTTCCCGGTTGTAACGGTATTCTTTCTTCTCCACTTCTGCAATGATCTTACGCATGGTTTCTACTACCAGTACAGGGTGTTGCCCGGCAGCGGTTTCGCCACTCAGCATCACGGCATCGGCTCCTTCGAGAACGGCATTGGCCACATCAGTGATCTCGCTCCGGTTGGGTTTAACCCGGTCAATCATACTTTCCATCATCTGGGTAGCTACGATCACCGGTTTGGCGCGGTGGATGCATTTACGGATCAGTTCTTTCTGGATCAGCGGAATCTGTTCCACAGGCAATTCAACACCCAGGTCGCCACGGGCCACCATGATGCCATCACTTTCCAGGATGATATCGCGGATATTCACCAGGGCTTCCGGTTTTTCTATCTTGGCAATGATCTTGGTCTTGCTCTTTTTCTCATCCAGTTTGCTGCGCAGGATCACGATATCTTTTACACTTCTTACAAAACTCAGTGCCACCCAGTCGCATTGCTGTTCAATAATGAATTCAAGATCAGCCAGGTCTTTTTCCGTTAAGGCAGGCAAAGAGATCTTGGTATCCGGCAGATTGATCCCTTTTTTGGAAGAAAGGATTCCGCCCAGTGTAACCGTTACTTTCACATCACCGTTTTTCTCGATACCGGTTACTTTCACTTCAATTTTACCATCATCGATCATGATGATATTGCCCAGGGTTACATCACCGGCCAGGTTGGGATAGGATACATAGATCTTTTCCAGCGTACCGATACATTTTTCATTGGTGAAAGTCAGTACATCGCCCACTTTCACATCCAATGCATTGTTCTCGATCTCGCCTACGCGTAATTTTGGCCCCTGCAGGTCGGCCAGGATGGCGATATTATACGGTTGTGTTTTATTGATGTTACGGATATGCTCAATGATATTCAGTTTGTCTTCATGGCTACCATGCGAAAAATTGAGGCGGAAAACATTTACACCGGCTCTTACGAGTGCCAGTAATTGATCGTATGAATCACAGGCAGGGCCAACAGTAGCCACGATTTTGGTACGGTGATCTACATGTGCAAGACCTGCCTTTTTATCCATTTCTTTGTGCAGGTACTTCTCAAGGTTTTTAGACATTGTATTTTTTTTAGTGGGGGTTGCTTGTAAGGGTATAATTAAAAGGTTAGCTGGCAAGGATCTTTACGATCTTGAACCAGTCGTCTGAGATTTTCTGTTTGGCTTTTACCGCATTATCCAGTGGAGTATAGTGCAGCTTGTTGTTCAGGATACCCACCATTACATTGTGTCTGCCATTAATCAGGCATTCTACTGCATGGTATCCCATCCGGCTGGCGATCAACCTGTCGAGACAGCTGGGAGAGCCCCCACGCTGGATATGCCCCAGGATACAAACCCGGGTATCCGCATTGGGTAATCTCTTTTTAATGATAGCAGCTATCTCATTACCGCCACCAAATTCATCCCCTTCTGCCACTACGATCAGGTTCACGAGTTTTCTTCTCTTTTCTTTTTCGGTAAGAGAGGCGATCAGTTCTTCGATATCGGTTTTGGTTTCCGGAATCAGGATATTTTCCGCACCGGTGGCAATACCACTGTGCAGGGCAATATATCCGGCATCACGTCCCATCACTTCTACAATAAAAAGGCGGTCATGTGCATCAGCGGTATCCCTGATCTTATCGATCGCTTCTACGGCCGTGTTTACTGCTGTGTCGAAACCGATGGTAAAATCACTGCCGGCAATATCTTTATCAATCGTACCTGGTAAACCGATACAGGGAATGTCAAATTCGTTGCTGAATTTCTGCGCACCCCGGAAACTACCATCTCCGCCGATTACGACCAGCGAATCGATCCCTCTTTTCTTCAGGTTCTCGTAGGCTTTTTTACGTCCTTCCTGTTCAAAAAACTCTTTGCTGCGGGCGGTTTTTAAAATGGTACCTCCCCGCTGGATGATATTGGCAACAGAACGGGAATTCATTTCAAAAATATCGTCTTCGATCATCCCGCTGTACCCACGCATGATACCGTAAATTTCCAGTCCATGGTAGATCCCCGTTCTTACGACGGCCCGGATGGCAGCATTCATACCCGGGGCATCTCCACCGGAGGTCAGTACACCAATCTTAGTTACTTGTTTAGCAGACATTGTAATTTTGCAATTCTTCTTTAAAGCGGTGAAACATTAACGGCAATCATTCGTAAATGTGTGTATCAAATACACGGAGTTCCAAAAATACGCATTTGAAAATAAATGCCAAGGATTGAGCCGCTATTGACACAATTCTGACTGTATCCACTACAAGTATTTTATGCACAATTAATTGCGGAATTTTGCGGAAAAGCCTGTGATGCTTTACTGTTAAAGGATTTCAGCCAGCAGGTTTATCTAAATCAGACAGGTAACCCTGTGAAAAAGTAAATATATTTTTATTTTACAACTAACGTACGTTAGTCAAAAGCAGGCTGTTTCTATCATACAATTGCCTTTGCGGGCAGAAATATTTCCGCCATCATACACCGGGCACTTCCCCCTCCATTCGTTTCAATGGTCTTGATATCGCTGTGGAGGATGGGATTGTATTTTTCGATCAATGCCAGCTGTTCGGCCAACAAGTTATGGTAGGCCTGCGATGACATGACCAGCCATTTTTCTCCTCCTTCGTTGTGCACTTGCAGCATATTTCCCGCAAAATGATTTACCTGGTCATAACTGATCCTGATAATTTCCTTGTTTGTATCACGAAAGCTATCCATCAGCGCTTGTTTTTCTGTTTCGTTGGGGATACAATCCAGGCAGATGATCACATATGCATCCGCCACGCACATCATCACATTGGTATGATAAATAGGCTCGCCGTTTCTATCCACTGCCGTAAAACTGATAGAACGATAGCTCATCTCTGTACAAAATGCCGCCAATGGTTTTTCCATTGTCCTGGGCGATAAACAGGCATAGGCGATCCGGTTATCCCGGTCCAGCACCATACTGCCCGTGCCTTCCAGAAAAAGACCATCCTTTTCAAAATAACTAAGGTCAACGGTCTGTTGAATCTGGAATTTCTGTTGTATCGCTTCCAGTACATGTTGTTTCCGCTCCAGTCGCCGGTTTTCGGCAAACATGGGGTACAACACAATCCGGCCATCCGCGTGAAAGGAGATCCAGTTATTGGGGAAGACCGAATCAGGGGTATGTGGTTCAGCCGTATCTTCTACCACCGTAACATCGATTCCGTTTTTATCAAGTACGGCTATGAACCGGATGAATTCAGCCAAAGCCCTGCTTTGTTTTTCACCATCCGGCGAACTGGTCTGGAAACTGTTGTTCACAGCTGTTTGACTGTTAAAATCAAATTGCACCGGTTTGATCATCAGGATATGAGAACTGTGCTGCATGTTTCAGATTTGTAGTAATGGTAATTAGTTGTTTACTGATGAATGGCCAGGGGCTCGCGCCAGAGCGGCATACTCATACAATGAAAACCACCCCGGGCACGCGACAACTCAGCCGATGGCATCAGGATTAACGTGTCTGTAATGGTCGCAGTTTGAATAGTACCTGCTTCGAGTTGCTGTAACAGGTCGCGGGCATGGATTACGGCAAATCCGGCATTACGGAAAGCTTCTGTGGTTTTATCATTCCTGTCGTATCCAAGCACCACCCCTTCTTTCAGGGCCAGCAGGTTACAGGAATCAGTCCACTGCTCGCGGGCATTATAGGGGAACTCATTATTGCCGGAATAAATAAACCGCACTTCCGTTTTACAGTGTAGGTCGTTTTTGCTGATATCGATGAGCAGGTCTTCCAGGCTGTCAAATAATACCGGGTTCTCCGGATCCTGCCTGTGAAACTGGAGGATCTTGATCTTTTCTTCTTTTTTAACCTCCAGGATGCGTTCAATGGCATCTTCGTCTTCGTGTTTCATTGCTTTGCGTGAAAAATTACCCAGCATCACCCACACATCTCTTTTCACCTGCGTAAATACGGTATCAATATGCATATAATCCCGCTTTTTCGGGATCTTGATAATGGTCACTTTCTCCATCAGCCCTTTTTGAAACAGGATATTGGTGATTTTTACCGCCGCTTCGGAAGAAGTTCTTTCACTCACACCCACCAGCAGGTGGTTTTCGCTGATCACCATAATATCGCCACCCTCCAGTGTGATCTTGCGGTCATCCTCCTCTTTTGGCATGAGAAAACTATGGTTCGAATCTGCCAGTTCAATAATATTGTTCTGGTACCGGCTGAACATGGCATGGTGAAAGAAAATATATTTCGCCAGCAAGGCTTCCCGTGTTCTGGCTTTTTTGGCGGGTTTGTTTAGTAAAACATGGTCCTTGATCGTGATGCCGATATCCCTGGTAAAAATAAAATTAGGGATGGGGGCAAAAAGCAATTGTTTGTTGTTAGACGTACCGGATATAAAGGTTTTGGCCAGTTCTGCCGGTGTATATTGTAATAACTGGTTCTGCACTTCATACGTACATCCTTCAATGGCACAGACAGAAGCCACCAGTTTGGTGAGAATATCCTTGTCTGCCAATACCTGCGCCAGCAGCCATTGCAGTTCCACTACATTTTCGGAAGCAAAAAAATCAGGATGCTCGGGTTTGTAGAAATTGCGTTGTGCTTTTTCCGCATCGATTGTTGCCAGTTTGCCCTGGATTTTGGCAGGGTCCAGGAAGTAGAGCAGGATCTTGGTATAATAATCATATTCGTTGCGCCGAATGGTATCCAGATGAACAATGTCCTCAAAAAGCCAGTCCTGCGCTTTAGACGGTACTACTTTGCCCAAACCGCTGTCGGGACTGTGTACCAATAAACGTTTTAAAGTTCCTGTTTCGGAGCTTACAGATAAAATCGTATCCATACAAAATGATAAATAATGTGATCAATGAATGAAAGGCAGTAAAATAGAGAGATAGGATAGCCAGTAGGTCAATGATCGGGCATGGAATTCAATCCACGGTACATCCAGGCAAAATGGGCAGTAAGGAATGATATGGTGCTGCAATGGTTCATACGGATACTGCAAATTACAACTTTCCCTGCAAAGGATCTTTTCCGTTCCAATTTCCCTGCGAAGAAAGGATCCGGAAACGAACAAACATATCCTCACTATACCAGTTCTCTTTCCTGGTTTTACGGATCACTTCTGCATGTTGTTTCATCTGGTACGCAAACTGTTTCATCTGTTCACGACTTTGCCAGATGCTGAAAGTAGCCTGTTTGAGCCAGGGTACTTCCCCAATGCCCAAAGAAGTGATAAAACCATCAGCACCAGCCATTTGCGACGCAACGCCATCTACATTTTTCCAGAAACTACCCAGTTTGTTTACGCGGATGGTAGCCCGGGTAAGTATGGCGATCATGCCTTCATAGTCTGTCTGCCTGGGCAGATCCCCGAAACATGCCTGCCTATCCCAGGTGCCATGTCCTTCGATCGGCTCCAGCAGCAATTCCCACTTTTCGCAACCAAAGAATTTCCACCAGGAGGAGAAGAAGTCTGGAGTTTGGAGTTGGGAGTTTGGCGTTGAGGGACTTGTACTGGAAAAATGACTCCTAACTCCAGACTCCTCACTCCAGACTAACAAAACCGCCCATTGCCGCCAATCAGGTGTTTTGTCAAATGTGCCGTTGCGGCCGCAACCCATGAGTTTCCAGAAGCGGATCTGTTTGCTGAACAGCAGCGGTAAACGGAAAACCGACATGGACAGAAAACCTGCCCATCCCATCCATTTGGGATATCTAACAACTATCAATTGACAGATCATGAATGAAAATTAGGGCTTTGTTGGGGATTCTTCAGATTCTGGTTAATTTGCCCGTATGAACCTGCTGATCACCAACATACACCAACTCGTAAATGTTCGGGACACTACCCATTTGTTGCGTGGAAAAGAAATGGCCGTGCTACCAGTGATCGAAAATGCCTGGTTGCGCATTCGGGATGGAAGGATCAGTGAATATGGTGCCATGACCGGATTGACAGAAGCTGCCATTGTCGCGTCGGAAGATGTGTATGATGCAAAGGGCGCCACTGTATTACCCACCTGGTGCGATAGCCATACCCACCTCGTATTTGCAGCCAGCCGGGAAGCAGAGTTCGTAGATAAACTCAAGGGGCTGTCTTATGCAGAGATCGCCGCCAGAGGAGGAGGTATTTTGCAGTCGGCCCGTAAGCTTCAGGATAAGTCAGAAAATGAACTATTGGAACAGGCCTGGCAAAGACTCCAATCCCTCATGAAACTGGGAACCGGTGCCATTGAGATCAAGAGCGGGTATGGACTTACCGTTGACAGCGAGTTGAAGATGTTGCGGGTGATCAAACGACTGAAGGAAAGATCGCCTATTCCCATCAAAGCCACTTTTCTGGGCGCGCATACTTATCCAACTGCTTACAAAGAAGATCATGACGGGTATATCCGGCTCATCATCGATGAAATGATCCCGGCGATCGCCGCAGAAAAACTGGCTGATTATATTGATGTATTTTGTGAAGAAGGATTTTTCAGTCCTGCAGAAACCGAACGCATCTGCCTTGCCGGAATGGCTATTGGCCTCAAACCCAAAATACACGCCAATCAACTGCATCTTTCCGGTGGTACAGAAACAGGGGTGAAGCTGGGTGCGGTTTCGGTAGATCACCTCGAAACAATGAATGAACAGGCTATTCATGCTTTGGCGGGTTCACCAACTATTGGAACCCTGTTACCTACCGCGGCTTTTTTTCTCAGAATGCCTTTTCAGCCTGCCAGAACTTTACTGGACAATGGTTGTGCTCTGGCTTTGGCATCTGATTTTAATCCCGGATCCAGTCCCAGCGGCAATATGAACCTGGTGGTAGCCATAAGCTGCATCCAAATGAAAATGTTGCCCGAAGAAGCCATCAATGCGGCTACCCTGAACGGAGCCTATGCCATGGAACTGGAGCAGGAATTGGGAAGCATTACACCGGGAAAAAGGGCCAACCTCATCTTTACCCAACCCATTCCCTCGCTGGCATATCTGCCCTATGCATTTGGTACCAACCTGATTGATAAAGTGATGCTCAACGGTGTGTTTATTTAAGTATATTTAGGTAGCCCTGTTCATCGGCGTTGTTTCTTTATCCAGTTAAAACCAGCCATATGAGCCACTTCAAGTTTTACCATAAACAGGATGTTCTCTCGCTTACCCGGATCCGTCGTTTTGAAACCAAACTGGGAGAACGTTTACAGGTACTGGCCAATCCGCATCAACTGGAAGCTTCTTTACAGCAATCAGCTGCTTCTTTTGTGTTACTCGGGATCCCGGAAGATATCGGCGTAAAAGCCAATATGGGTATTGGCGGCGCCGACTCGGCCTGGCTGGCTTTTCTGCAGGCTTTCCTGAATGTGCAGAGCAATGATTTTTTTGAAGGAAGTAATATCATGCTGTTGGGACATTTTGATTTTTCTGAGATGGAGCGGCTCATCGAACAGAATGCCCACGATCAGGAAGAACGGCTGGCTGCCTACCGCCATGCTGTAAATGCGATTGATGACGAAGTGGAGCAGTTGATCCATATCATTACCCAGAACAAAAAGATCCCGATCGTGATCGGTGGCGGGCACAATAATTCCTATCCCTGCATCAAAGGCGCTGCGAAAGGATTTTATAAGGCAGGGGTGATCCCCATCGCGCAGATCAATGCCATCAACCTGGATGCCCATGCCGATTTCCGGCCCATGGAAGGCAGGCATAGCGGCAATGGCTTCAGTTATGCAGAAGCGGATGGTTACCTGGAGAAATACTGTGTTTTGTGTTTACACGAGAACTACCTGCCGCAGAATGTGTGGATGGATATCGTGAACAATCCCTTTGTGGATTGTATTACGTACGAAGACATTTTCATACACGAGAAACGGACCTTCCTGCAGGCAGTAGGGCATGCGGCTGATTTTACCAGTGATACTTTCTGTGGACTGGAACTGGACCTCGATTGTATTGAACATACGCTCAGCAGTGCCACCAGTCCGGCTGGTATTTCATTGAATCATGCAAGACAGTTCCTGAATTTTGCAGCGGCAGACAGCAAAGTGGCTTACCTGCATATCTGCGAAGGGGCCATTCAGTTATCCGACGGCAGAACCAATCCCGGAACAGGAAAAATGATCAGTTACCTGGTCAGCGATTTTGTAAAAGCGATGACAACGGGTGGTTAAGACTGACTCTCCAGTTCCATTACTTTTTCGAAAACCGTTTCATATTCTCTTTCCAACCTTTCCCGTTCTGATTTTGCTTTTTTGTAATCGGCTTCTATCTGTATAAACTTATCCCTGTCGGCATAGTTAGCCGGGTTACCCAGCGCAAGCTCAATACGGCTTTCCTCTTCCTTTGCTTTGGTTAACTGGGTCTCTACATTGGTCAAACGGCGCTGTTCTTTCTGCAGTTCCTTCTGTAATTCGCGGTTGATGGGCGTGGCAGGGGCTTTTTCGGGTACAACAGGTTTGGCCACAGGTGTAGGTTCCGGTTTGATATCAGGCACACCCAGTTTTTGCTTTTCGGCATTGATCTTGGCCATCCGCTCATTCCAGTCCACCCATTCCTGGTAAGTACCTTTGAATTCCTTGATCTGGTGATCCACGATTTCCCAGATCTTATTGGCCGTCATCGAAATAAAATAACGATCGTGGCTAACAAGGATATAACTGCCTTCGTATTTGTTCAGGGCCTGGGCCAGCAGTTCTACCGAGTGCATATCCAGGTGGTTTGTAGGCTCATCCAAAATCAGAAAGTTGGCCTTGCTCACAATGGTCTTGGCCAGTGCCACACGGGCTTTTTCTCCTCCGCTCAGCACTTTGATCTTTTTGTCCACATCATCCCCGCTGAACAGGAAGGCGCCCAGCAGGGCACGCAATTCCACATCTGTTTTCTTGCTGCCGCATTGCTGCAGTTCTTCGAGCAGGTTATTATTCAGGGTCAGGGCTTCTAACTGGTGCTGGGCGTAAAAGCTTTCTTCTACATTATGTCCCCAGATCCTTTCTCCGTCAAATTGTTCGGTTCCGGCAATCATCCGCAACACGGTAGATTTACCCTTTCCGTTGGCACCGATCAGCGCAATCTTATCGCCCCGTTCTATTTCGGCTACGGCATGTTCCACTATCTTCAGTTTGCCAAAACTTTTGCTCACGTCCTTCAGGTCTACCAGCACTTTACCGGGCACTTTGTCCAACTGGAAATTGATCCGCAGGTCGGGGCGTTCCAGTTTTACATCTTCAATCTTTTCGATTTTGTCTAAGCGCTTTTGTACACTTTGTGCCTGTGCGGCCTTACTGGCCTTGGCCTTAAAGCGCTCAATGAACCGTTCCTGCTGCCGGATATAATCCTGCTGGTTCTCAAAAGCTTTCTGCTGCATATCGATCCGGATCATTTTCTCCTGCTCATAAAATTCATAATCGCCCGAATAAATATGCAACTGCTGCTGGTATAACTCTACGATCTTATTCACCATCCGGTTCAGGAAAAATTTATCGTGACTCACAATGACCACACTGCCTTTGTAATGCAGCAGGTATTTCTCCAGCCACTCAATCGAGGGAAGGTCAAGGTGGTTCGTAGGTTCATCCATCAGCAATACATCCGGCTGCTGCAGGATCATTTTAGCCAGCAATACCCGCATGCGCCAGCCTCCGCTGAATTCTTTGTAAGGTCTTACCAGGTCTTCGTTGCTGAAACCCAGTCCATGCAGTACTTCTTCCGCTTTGTGATGAATATTATACCCATCCAGTACATCCAGTTCGTGCAGGGCATCGGTATAACGGATCAGCAATGCTTCGTTCTCAGAATCCTGCTCCAGTTCATGCCCCAGTTTCTCGATCTCTTTTTCCAGTTCGCGCACCCTTTCAAAAGCGCTTAAAGCCACTTCGGTGATATTGTCGTTGGTATCAAAGCTCAGCAGATCCTGGTGCAGGTAACCGATCGTGGTTTCCTTACTCTTCTCTACGGTTCCTTTAGAGGGGGTATATTCTCCCACCAGCACTTTCAGCAAAGTGGATTTGCCCGTGCCATTGTACCCGATCAGGCCGATCCGGTCGCCGGGCTGTATATGCCAGGTAGCGTCTTCAACAATCACCCTTGCACCGAACTCAAACGTAACATTCTGGAATCCTATCAACATCTCTTAACAAGTATTTAAGTGCGCAAAGGTAAATGCAAACTGCTCCCAATTCTATTTGCTTTAAATTTGGGTACTAAATTTTTCGTTATGCGGACCTACCTGCTCTTTTTTGTCCTGCTGATACTGGCTTCCTGTAAAAACGGCGACCAGGAAGCGAAAGCACCGGTTATACCCGGTTCAGGTCAGGCTGCCCTGGCCCAAAGTGCTAATTCTGAAGTGTTTAATCAATCGTTTGGCGAGATTCTAAACGCTTATTACGCTTTAAAAGAGCAGTTTATCGCTGAAAAAGACTCCGGTATTATACAGGCTTCGCGCCGGATGCTGGTGGCCACAGATAGCCTGAAACTGGATGAGCTAAAAGCTGATACCAATGTGATCGCTACTGCCCGAACCTATTCCATGGGTATTTCTGCTGAGTTGAAAGGATTGTTGGGCGAGAGCAAGATCGGCGACCAGCGACGGTCTTTTCAGCTGGTGGGAGAGCAGCTATACGACCTGATCCGGACGGTTCATTACGACGGACAGGTGATCTATCATTTCTATTGCTCAGAAGCTTTCAGCGACCAGGGTGCCACCTGGTTAAGTAATAGTATCGAAGTCAGGAATCCGTTTATCCCCAAAAAAATGCTCAACTGCGGAGAACTGAAGGATACGATTGATATGCGGCACAAGCTATAAATGAATGAACAAGAACTACGGACAACTTTGCCGTTCCTTTTTTGTTGGAAGAAGATTACTATGCGGAAATTATTGATTTTATGGATTACCTGTTTGGCCGGTATTACAGCAGTTGCACAGGATAAATTCACCCTGAATGGTTATATCAAAGATTCGCTCAGCGGCGAAACCCTGATCGGGGCCAGTCTCAGTGTCCGGCCCGAAAGCAAAACGGTGCTGAGTAACCAATATGGTTTTTACTCGATCACGGTTAGAAAAGGAAAACTCATGCTGGCCTGTTCCTTTGTAGGTTACCAAACCAAAGAATTTGAACTGACGTTGGATGATAACCGCCAGCAGAATATTTTACTCGTACCCAATTCATCGCAGATCAATAATGTAACTGTTTATGGCAGGCGAAGAGACAACAATATCAAGACCGCTCAAATGGGTAAGTTTGAGCTGAGTATCAATACCGCCAAAGTTTTACCTGCTTTTTTAGGAGAAGTAGATATCCTGAAAACCCTGCAACTACTGCCCGGTGTCCGGAATGCCGGCGAAGGGAATGCTGGCTTTTATGTACGGGGTGGCGGACCGGACCAGAACCTGATCCTGCTGGATGATGCGGTCGTGTACAACACCGGTCACCTCTTTGGTTTTTTTTCCGTGTTCAATTCAGACGCCATCAAAAATGTAACACTGATCAAGGGTGGGATGCCGGCGCAATATGGCGGGCGACTATCGTCGGTGGTAGATGTGGCCATGAAAGAAGGTAACCAGCACAAAACACAGGTAGATGCCGGTATTGGTTTGATCGCTTCCCGCTTTTCTATCCAGGGGCCTTTGAAAAAGAACAAAGCTTCCTACATGATCTCTGCCCGCAGAACCTATATTGACGCACTGGTCAAACCCCTGATCAGCAAAACCAGTGAATATTATGGTTCCGGTTATTATTTCTACGATCTGAATGCCAAGATGAATTACCAGTTCTCGGAAAAAGACAAATTGTTTCTGAGCGGCTATTTCGGGAGAGATAAATTCAATTTCAATAATACCAAACGTTCCTTCAGCACTACCATTCCCTGGGGTAATTCTACCGCCACTTTGCGGTGGAACCATGTTTTCAACAAACAACTCTTTGCCAATACCACACTGGTGTATAACGACTACCGTTTTTCATTGGATGGCCGACAGAATAATTTCAATATCAATCTCTCCTCCGGCATCCGTGATCTCACTGCCAAAACCGATGTGGATTTTTATCCCGTACCTGAACATAAGATCCGGTTTGGGGTACAGTATACCTACCATACCTTCCTGCCCAATATCCTGAGCGGCAACCAGGACAGTGTGGTGTTTACACCGAATAATTCTGCTAAAAAATTCGCCAATGAAATGTCGGCCTATATCCAGGACGACTGGGAGATCACGCCTGCCCTGAAACTGAACATGGGCCTGCGTTACAGTATGTTTCAACAGGTGGGAAGATATACGCTCTACAAGCGGGATGCTTTCGGTAACAAACTCGACAGTGCCGTATTCAGACCCGGACAGAACGTGAAAACCTATGGTGGCATTGAACCCCGGGCCACAGTGCGGTATACGATCAACCAGAATGAATCTGTCAAGTTCGCTGTTACCCGTAACCTGCAATACATACACCTGGTTACCAATGCCGGTTCTACATTGCCTACTGATCTATGGGTGCCCAGCACCATCCGCGTAAAACCACAGGTCAGCTGGCAGTATGCAGCCGGCTACTTTAAAAACTTTGCCGAAGGCATGTTTGAAACTTCTGTGGAAGCTTATTACAAAACCATGGAAAATCAAATCGAATACCGCGAAGGGTATACACCTTCCTTGAAAGATCCGGAAGAAGAATTTGTGTTTGGCAAGGGGTGGAGTTATGGTGCGGAATTTTTTGTCAACAAACTGAAGGGAAGGCTGACTGGTTGGGTAGGGTATACCCTTAGCTGGACCTGGCGTCAATTCCCTGACCTGAATGATGGACTGAAATACCCCAGCCGCTACGATCGCCGCCATGACCTGTCGGTAGTGGCCAGTTATGAACTCAACCCGAAATGGAAACTGGGTGCTGTATTTACGTATGGAACAGGGAATGCAACCTCTTTGCCTGAGCGCTTTTATTTTGTAGGAGGGGTGCTTACACAGGAATTCAGCCGCATCAATGCCTACCGGATGAAATCCTATCACCGCATGGACGTTTCGGCTACCTATACACCAACGCCTAAAAAGGTCCGGAAATACAGCAGTAGCTGGGTATTCAGCATTTATAACCTGTATAGCCGTATGAATCCCTATTTTATTTATTACGACCAGGAAGGAACGGCTACAGCAGGCACCCTGAAAGTAACTGCCAAACAGGTATCCCTGTTTCCGATCCTGCCTTCTGTAACCTGGAATTTTCGTTTATAAGGGGGCGTTGCGGTTATTCCTTGGGAACATAATTAATGATCACTTTGGCATTACGTTGTTCATCAGAACTGAGGAAGACTTCGTACCGCTCTTTGCCCGCGGTAATCACCATCAGGGCGGTGTTGGGTGGGATCTCTCCGAGGTTTTCAGCAACCATCACCAGTTCATGCCGATTATCTATTTTATTATTCCTGATCTTCAACTTAAAGGGCTTTGTATTCAGCTTGCCATTACTGATCACCAACTCATTATTGTGGTATAATGAGATGGTATCATTATCAATGGTTCCATTGTCGTAAATATCGATCTGTATATCTTCTTCTGAAGTGGTAATGGTTTTCACCAGTTTGTTTTCCCGCTCAACCAATACTTTCGGGATCGGCATTTTGCGTTCTCTGTTCTCTGGCTTGGGCGTTGTAACTGCTTCTGCTTTCTGTGCATTGATCAGTTGCTCTGGAATTCTGTCTGCCAGCTTTGCTGTTGTTCCCGGTTTATCTGCTGGAGGAGCGGTTCTGGTAGCCGGTTTTTTTACGGGTGCAGTTTGTGTTTTCACCAATGGCTTGGCGGGTGCCACGGTTTTTTTCGTGCCGGGTTTAACCGGTGTTTTGGCAACAGGCTGTTTGGGAACTGCTTTTCCAATGGCTGATTTACTCGTTGCCGGTTGTTGGGTGGCTGTTTTTTTAGCCGTTTTGGAAAGCAGGCCAGATAGGGACTTGCTGGTATTGGCTGGTTTCTTCTTCAGCAGAAAATCTTCCTTTTTGAAATCGGATTCGATCACTTTTTCCAGGTATACCCGGCCACTGCCGCAATCGCCCTTGTCTTTGACATTGATAGAAATAAAAGTACCCGATAACACTTCCAGCTTGCCGATACGGGAATAATCCAGGTAACAGGTCATCAGGCAGGGCTCACTTTTGTCGCCGATCTTGAGGTCAACCAACCTGGTTTCTTTGATGATCAGACTTTTGGAAGTGGGGGTGTAGATCCCGTTCAGCTCCGCTTTGCCGTAAAAAACCGTGGTTTTGTAGGAGTAAGTGACTCCTTTTACGCTGTTATTGGATTGTTGATCCAGCTGGATCTCGTATTTATAGGTCTCTTCTTTGAACCCCTCGCGGTAAATCCCGCTTGATGAACTGAAATACCCACGCCAGATTCCCGTTATTTTCTGGGCCTGGGCGGTAAAACTGAGCAGTAAAAGAAAGAAAAGGGTCAAATTCAATCTCATATAACAAATCTACGCTTGCAATATAGTAAGCCTTACTAAAGAAGCGTTAAGGTTTTTCCGCTCAAAACAGGGGTAGCCCCGTTTTAGGTGCTGTTTATTCTTTACTTTTGCATTTCTAAAAAAGAGGTTGATTTACAAGAGTATGATTAGTATCAGTTTTCCGGATGGCGCAGTAAGACAATACGAAAGTGGTGTTACTGCTTTGGATATCGCTAAATCTATCAGCGAAGGCCTTGCTAAAAAAGTATTGGCCGCAAGCGTGAATGGCCAGGTATGGGACGCCACCAGGCCCATTACCAGTGATGCTGCACTGAAATTATTAACCTGGAACGATGCAGAAGGACAAAACACATTCTGGCACTCTTCTGCCCACCTGATGGCAGAAGCGGTAGAACAGTTGTACCCCGGTGTGAAATTCTGGGTAGGACCTGCATTGGATAAAGGTTTTTATTATGATATGGACCTCGGCGACCGTAAAATGACGGAAGACGATCTGCTGGTGCTTGAGAAAAAAATGAACGAATTGGCCAAACAGGGCAATCGCTATATCCGCAAGGAAATGCCGAAGGCAGAAGCTGTTGCGTATTTTGAAGAGAAGGGAGATGAATACAAACTGGATCTGCTACAGAACCTGACCGATGGCGAAATTACTTTCTATTCGCAGGGCTCTTTTACCGATCTCTGCCGCGGACCGCATATTCCTGAAACCGGTTTGATCAAAGCCATCAAACTCACTAATATTTCCGGTGCTTACTGGAAAGGGAATGAAAAGAACAAAATGCTGACCCGTGTATACGGCGTTACTTTCCCTAACCAGAAAGAACTCGACGAATACATCCTGATGCTGGAAGAAGCCAAAAAGCGCGACCACCGCAAACTGGGTAAAGACCTCAGCATTTTTACCATGGATGAAGATATCGGCCCGGGCCTGATCCTCTGGATGCCCAATGGCAGTATCATTATCGAAGAACTGGAAAAACTGGCCAAGGAAACGGAAGAAGATGCAGGCTACAAACGCGTGGTTACCCCGCATATCGCCAAAGAAAATTTATACATCACCAGCGGACACCTGCCTTACTACCAGGATAGTATGTTCCCACCCATGGAACTGGATGGAACCAAATATTACCTGAAGGCGATGAACTGTCCGCACCACCATAAGATCTTTGATGCAGAGCAGAAGAGCTACAAAGACCTTCCTTACCGTTTGGCCGAGTATGGTACCTGTTACCGCTACGAGCAGAGCGGGGAATTATTCGGACTGATGCGGGTACGTTGCCTGCACATGAACGATGCACATATCTATTGCACCAAAGAGCAGTTTGCACAGGAATTCAAAGCAGTGAACGATATGTACCTGAAGTATTTTGAGATCTTCGGTATTGATAAATATGTGATGCGTTTAAGTTTACACGATCCCGCTAAACTGGGTCAGAAATATATCAACGAACCCGAACTGTGGCTGGAGACCGAGGAAATGGTTCGCCAGGTACTGATCGAAAGCGGAACACCCTTTGTGGAAGTACAGGATGAAGGCGCTTTCTACGGACCAAAGATCGACGTACAGATCTGGAGTGCGATCGGTCGCGAGTTTACTTTGGCTACCAACCAGGTGGATTTTGCGCAGGGCCGTCGTTTCAACCTTTCTTTCACCAATAAAGACAATACACCGGAAGTGCCGTTGATCATTCACCGCGCACCACTGGGTACACACGAAAGGTTTATCGGCTTCCTGCTGGAGCATTATGCTGGTAAATTCCCGGTTTGGCTGGCACCATTGCAGGTGAAGATCCTGCCGATCAGTGATAAATTCATGGACTATGCCCAGGCCGTTCAGAAACAACTGAAAAAAGCAGGGGTACGGGTAGAGATCGATGACAGGCAGGAAAAGATCGGCAAAAAGATCCGGGATACCGAACTGATGCGGGTACCTTACATGCTGGTGGTAGGAGAGAAAGAAATGAACGAAAACCAGTTGTCTGTGCGCAGGCAGGGCAAGGGTGACCTGGGAAGCCAGGACATCAGCGCATTCGTGGAAATGATCCGCGATGAAATAGAAAACCGTAAATCAGGCGAATAATCGCCAATTGTATATCTTTAACAACAAATCAATTATTCACTAAACAAGTTTTAATGGCATTACCACCAAGAGGGGGCGGA
>Ga0255338_1002428_pt1 | contig 27297 bp, 21 predicted proteins | sample MeOH1_35cm_T4_19_FD_203715 | JGI IMG/M metagenome (GOLD analysis project Ga0255338, IMG submission 203715) | Sandy soil microbial communities from University of British Columbia, Vancouver, Canada - MeOH1_35cm_T4_195 | ecosystem: Engineered > Artificial ecosystem > Sand microcosm > Unclassified ...
CCGCGGTTCAGCTGCGAGATCGCGATCACCGGGACCTCGAGCTCCTTGGCCAGGAGCTTGAGCGCCCGGGAGAACTCGGAGACCTCCTGCTGCCGGGACTCGACGCGCTTGCCCGACGACATCAGCTGCAGGTAGTCGATGACGACGAGCTTCAGGTCGTGCCGCTGCTTCAGCCGCCGGCACTTCGCCCGGATCTCCATCAGCGACATGTTGGGCGAGTCGTCGATGAACAGCGGCGCCTCGGAGATCTTCCCCATGGTCGCGGCCAGCTTGGACCAGTCCTGCTCGCCCATCTGGCCGGTGCGCATCTTCTGCAGGTGCACCTGCGCCTCGGCGGCCAGCAGGCGCATGGTGATCTCGTTGCGGCTCATCTCGAGCGAGAAGACGACGCTGGTCAGATGGTGCTTGATCGCCGCCGAGCGGACGATGTCGATGCCGAGCGTCGAGTTGTGGGTCGGGATCATCGCGCGCCCGGCAAGGTACAGGTGGTCCGGATGATCGACCTGGACGCAGCGCACCGGGACGGGCTCGATCGGCTCGACCTCGACCACGTAGCGCTGCCGGAGCCGAGGCGTCGAGGGCCGACGCCGCTGCTTGTGCGCGAGACGCTTGCGCTCGAGGTGGAACACCTCGTCGTCCGTCGTGAATGTGATGACGTAGGCGACCGACGTCGCCTCCGTACGGCCGCCGACACGCTTGAGCGACAACCCACTGCGATAGCCGAGCGAGTGGATCAGCTCGCGCACGTCGCCGGCGAGGCGTTCGTTGGTGAGCGCGATCTGAGGGCTGCCGGTCGCGTTGACCGTGCCGTCCGTGTCGAGGAGCCCTGCGAGAAGGTCCCGCCGTTGGCGCTCGCTCGCGCGAAGGTAGGCCGCCGGAATGTGCTTGTCGCCGAGGACCCCGATGGTCCGCAGCCGCCCCTGGACCGTCGCGTACCCCTCGTGGCACGCCTGGCAGCGATACATCCCCGTGCTCGGACCACCGCAGCGGATGCACGTGAGCGCGACCGGGGTGCGACGGAGCGTCTTGAGCCGGCCACCGCAGGATCGGCCACACGTGCGGACGTTCGGGCGTCGAGGTGTGAACGTCTGCCCGCAGACCTCGCAGTCGCGAGAGCGCATCGGGTCGTCGTCCGCGAGACCGATCCGGTACAGCCGGGCGACGGAGGGGCTCCGCGTGGAGCACTCGGTGACCACGTAGCCGCGGTCCTCGATCTCCATCGCGATCTCCGGATCCGCGCTCGTGTACCTCGCCGACGCCGTCTCACCGTCTCCGAGCCACACCCCGAGCACGTACGGGTCGACGACGAGGTCCCGCTCCGACAGGGCCAGAGGCGCAGTCGTCGCGACGCTGTGGTTGGCGCGGCCGTCCGCCGTGTCGCACCTGAGGGAAGCCGCGATCCGTTCGGTGGTCCTGATCCCCGGCACGGCGCCTCGCTTGCGCCTCTCGGCACGCGTCGAGGTCAGCCACTCGTGCAGGGCGTCGGCGACGATCACCGAGCCGTCGTCGAACGTGACGCGGTAGCAGGGCCGACCGGTCAGGACCTCGGTCGCCGCGATCACGGTGATCGGACTGCCGTCCGCGCCGATCAGCTGGTCGCCGACCTGGACCGCGCCCATCGTGGTCCAGCCGTCCGGAGTCGGGAGCGGCGTGTCCAGCGCGAGCGCCTTCCCGATGGCCGGCCGCGCCGCGATCACCACCATCTGCCCGGGGTGCAGCCCGTTGGTCAGCCGGTCGAGGTCCGCGAAGCCCGTGGGGACGCCGATCATCCCCTCGCCGCGGTGGCCGGCCGCCTCGATCTCGTCGACCGTGCCGCCGATGATCTCGGACAGCGGCAGGTAGTCCTCGCTGGAGCGCCGCTCGGTGACCGCGTACACCTCGGCCTGGGCGGTGTTGACCAGCTCGTCGACGTCGCCGCCGTCGGAGGCGTAGCCGAGCTGGGTGATCCGGGTCCCGGCCTCGACGAGCCGGCGCAGGACGGCCCGCTCGCGCACGATGCGCGCGTAGTAGCCCGCGTTCGCCGCGGTCGGGACGGTGGAGATCAGCGTGTGCAGGTACGGGGCGCCGCCGATGCGGCCCAGCTCGCCGCGCTTGGTCAGCTCGTCGGCCACCGTGATCGCGTCCGCCGGCTCGCCGCGGCCGTACAGGTCGAGCACCGCCTCGTAGACCAGCTCGTGCGCCGGGCGGTAGAAGTCGGAGCCGCGCAGCACCTCGACGACGTCGGCGATCGCGTCCTTGCTGATCATCATGCCGCCGAGCACGGAGCGCTCCGCGTCGACGTCCTGCGGCGGGGTGCGGTCGGGTCCGCGCGGGCCGGCCGACAGGCCGTACTCGAGGTCCTCGATCGTCACCGGTACCTCGCTTCGTTCCTCGACTTGCTCGTTGCGCAGACGTTCCCAGAGACCGCTGACATTGCCCCCGCTTCATCGCATGGGACCGGCCCCCGGACCGATGACTGAGGCGAGGCTAGAAGGCATCGACCGACCCCACAACGGGCGCCGTGCACACCCCCTGTTGACGGACGGTGGACGCCTGTTGACCCCGAACGGGGGCCGGTGTGCACAGCCGTGGACAGGTCTGTGGATAATCGTCGGACGACCACGTCGGCGCGGGTGGGAGACCTGCACGATCGCCGTGCACCGCCTGTGGACCGCAGCGAGTTGGCCCACGTTTCACCTGTCGGACACACGACGTCCACCAAACGTCGACGATGCGGACGGCTCGTCCCGCCGCCGCTCGGTGCACGTTCAGGGCACGACGAAAGGCCCCGGTCCCCACGGGGAGCCGGGGCCCTCGCGCCGGTACGTCAGCCCGCGACGACCTTGACGGTGACCTTCGCGGCCACCTCCGGGTGCAGGCGCACCTGGACGGTGTAGTCGCCGACCGCCTTGATCGCCTGGGCCACCTCGATGCGGCGCTTGTCCACGGCCGGGGCGCCGGCGGCCGTGACGGCCGCGGCGATCTCGGTGGCGGTCACGGCGCCGAACAGCCGGCCGGACTGGCCCGCCTTCGCGGTGACGACCACGGTCTTGGCCTCGAGCGCGTCGCGCGTGGCCTTCGCGTCGTCGAGCGAGGCGATCTCGCGAGCCTTGCGGGCCTTGCGGATCGCGGTGACGTCCTTCTCGGCGCCCTTGGTCCAGGGCATCGCCAGGCTGCGCGGCAGGAGGTAGTTGCGGGCGTACCCGTCCTTGACCTCCACCACGTCACCCGCGGCGCCCAGGCTGGACACCTCGTGGGTCAGGATGATCTTCGCCATCTCGGTGTCCTTCCTCAGCGCCCTGACGACGAGTACGGCAGCAGGGCCATCTCGCGGGCGTTCTTCACGGCGCGGGCGATGGCCCGCTGCTCCTGGACGGACACCCCGGTCACCCGGCGGGCGCGGATCTTGCCCCGGTCGGAGATGAACTTGCGCAGCAGCGCGGTGTCCTTGTAGTCGATGACGTCGATCTTCGACGTCTTCAACGGGTTGGTCTTCTTCTTCGGCTTGCGAACGACGGGCTTGGCCATCGTGGTGCTCCTCTGAGTCAGGGAGCCCCGGGCTCAGGCCCGGGGATGGGTGGAAAGGGTCTGTCTAGAACGGGGGCTCGTCGGAGTAGCCCCCGGAGGTGCCACCGCCGCCGCCCGACGGCGTGGCCCACGGGTCGTCCGCCTGGGCCGACGAGGACCCGCCGAAACCGCCGGCGCCGCCGCCACCGCCGAAGCCGCCGCCACCGCCGGACCGCTGGGTCCGGGTGACCTTGGCCGTGGCGTAGCGCAGCGACGGGCCGACCTCGTCGACCTGGCACTCGAAGACCGTGCGGTTCTGGCCCTCGCGGTCCTGGTAGGTCCGCGAGACCAGGCGCCCGGTGACGATGACGCGCGTGCCCTTGGTGAGCGACTCGGCGACCGACTCGGCCGCCTCCCGCCAGATGGAGCAGCGCAGGAACAGGGTCTCCCCGTCCTTCCACTCGTTGCTCTGGCGGTCGAAGGTGCGCGGGGTGGAGGCCACGGTGAAGTTGGCCACGGCCGCCCCTGAGGGCGTGAACCGCAGCTCCGGGTCCCCGGTCAGGTTCCCCACCACCGTGATCTGGGTCTCACCAGCCATGCCAGCTCCTCACACTTCGTCGTCGGTCGCGCACGCTAGCGGCGTGCACCCACACGCTCAGGAGTCGGTGCGCAGCACCTTGGTCCGGAGCACCACCTCGTTGAGGCCGAGCTGGCGGTCGAGCTCCTTGGCGGTGGCCGGCGACGCCGAGAAGCTGACGACGGCGTAGATGCCCTCGGCCTTCTTCTTGATGTCGTAGGCCAGACGGCGCCGGCCCCAGATGTCGACCTTGTCGACGGACCCGCCCTCGCTCTTCACCACCGACAGGTACTTGTCGAGGGACGGGGCGACCGTCCGCTCCTCGATCTCGGGGTCGAGGATGATCATGATCTCGTACTGACGCAGGCTCATACCCACCTCCTCTGGTCTTCGCGGTCACGGTCGATCCGTGACAGGAGGGTCGTGTGCGTCGCGCCGAGCGCGCTCGTCGGACGACGAGACCCGCTTGACGACGGCCCAGGATAGCGGCCGGACGAGCGCACCGCCGAATCGGCCCCGGTCACGCAGGTCCCGCCGCCCCGCGGCGGGTACTCGGGCGTCGCGAGCGGGCGGCACCACCCGGGTGCGGACCGGCTAGGCCGGCGGGGGCGCCGCGGCGGTCGTCGTGCTCGTGTCGGTCGATGTCGTCGGCGCCGGCGACGTCGTGGTGGGCGGCGGCTCCGACGGCTGCGGCCCAGCGGACACGACGAGCGTCACGGTGGACCCGGTGGTCAGCACAGTGCCCGCCACGGGATCCGTGCGGATGACGCGCCCGGTCCCGACGTCGGCGCTGAACTCGGAGCTCGTCACCGCCTGCAGGTCGACCGCGTACAGCGCGGCCTGGGCGTCCGCCTCGAGCCGGCCCTCGAGCCCGCTCGGCACGGCGACCTCGGTCGGTGCGGTGGTCGTCTCGGTGGGCGTGGGCGTCACCGACGGCGTCTCGGAGGGCGTCACCGACGGCGTCGGGTTGGAGCCCACGTAGGCCGGGGGCGGGAACGGCGCGGTCGCCTGCCAGGCCGGCATCGCCAGCACCGGCTTCATGTAGTCCGCCCACAGCCGCGCGGGCCAGCTGCCGCCCGTCACCTGGTCCACGCCGCCGAAGGGCGTGATGGACTCGATGGACGTGCCGTCCTCGCCGTTCTGGAACATCGCCACGGCGCTGACCAGCCGCGGCGTGAACCCGATGAACCACGCGCTCTTGTTGTCCGACGAGGTTCCGGTCTTGCCGGCGATCGGCACGCCGAGCGGTTTGACGGCCGCCTTCCCGCTGCCGGACTGCACCACCTGCTGCATCGCGTAGGTGGTGTCCGCCATGACGTCCTGCGGGAAGACCCGTTTGGACTGCCCGCCGCCGGTGAACGCGACCGACCCGTCGGCGTTGAGCACCTGGGCCACGATGTGCGGCTTGGTGTACACGCCCTGCGCGGCGAACGTCGCGTAGGCCGAGGCCATGTCCAGCACGTGCACGTCGCCGACGCCCAGCACGTTCGAGGCGACGTTGGGCGCCGGCAGGGTCACGCCGGCCAGCGCCGCCACCTGCGCGGACGCTGCCGGCGTCACCTCGCAGTTCACCTGGGCGTACACGGTGTTGACGGAGTTGGCGGTCGCGGCGATCAGGTCCATGTCGCCGTACGACTTGCCGCCGAAGTTCTTGACCGGCGTGTCCCAGCAGTCGGGCTGCTGGGGCGAGGCGCCGTTGTAGACGGTCTTGAGGCCGATGCCCTTCTGCAGCGCGGCGACCAGCGTGAACGGCTTGAAGGTGGACCCGGCCTGGATCTTCTCGTAGGTGACCGTGTTCCGGGAGTCCTTCAGGTAGTCCGGGCCGCCGTAGAGCGCGACGATCGCGCCGGTCACCGGGTCCAGCGTGACGATCCCCGCGCGCAGCCGCGGGCTGGGCGCCTCGCCCGCGAGCGCCCCGCCGAACAGGTCGCCGGCCGACCGGACCGCCTCGGCCTGCACCGCCGGGTCGATCGTCGTGACGATGGTGTAGCCGCCGCGGTCCACGTCGACCTTCGACAGGCCGAGGTCGGCCTGCAGCTCGTCGAGCACCATCTGCAACAGGTACCCGTTGGTGCCGGCCATCGTGTTGCCCGGGGTGTACGCGACGGTGGACGGGAACTGCATGCCCGCGCGCTCCGCGGCGTCGAGGTACCCCTCCTTGACCATCGCGTCGAGCACCAGGTTCCAGCGCGCCTCGGCCTTCTCGGGAGCGTTGGCGGGGTCCCACGTGTTCGGGGCGGGAATGAGGCCGGCGAGCAGTGCCGCCTGCTCCACCGTCATGTCCTTGGCATCGACGCCGAAGTACGCCTTGGCCGCCGCCTGGACGCCGTACGAGTCGCGGCCCAGGTACACCGTGTTGAGGTACCGGCCGAGGATCTCGTCCTTCGACTCGGTCTGGGAGATCTTCACGGCGAGCATCGCCTCGCGCAGCTTGCCGACGTAGTCCTTCGTCGTGCGCCCGACGAGGTAGCGCTCCACGTACTGCTGCGTCAGCGTGGAGCCGCCCTGCTGCTTGCCGCCGGTGACGTTGTTCCAGAACGCGCGCGCGATCCCCTTGAGGTCCACGCCGGAGTTCTCGTAGAACGTGCGGTCCTCCATGGAGACCACGGCCTGGCCCAGGTAGGCCGGGAGCGTCGCGGGCTCGACGATCTCGCGCTTCTGCTCGGCGAACGCCCCCATCTGCTGCCCGCGGCTGCCGTCGGCGTTGTCCGCGAAGTACACGGTGGACGTCTGGTACCGAACCTCGGCGGAGGGCGGCGGCACCTTGAGCGTGGTGTAGAGCGCGACGAACGCCCCGAACCCGAGGAACAGCAGCCCCAGCGCGGTGCCGGCCACCACGCGCCACGACGGCAGCCAGCGCCGTGCGCCGGTGACACCCGAGCGCGGGTAGTCGACCAGGCGACGCCGGCGGGCCGGCGCACCGCGGGGGGCGCGTCCCCTCGTCGTGCCGCCGCCCGACGAGGCGGCGCTGCCGCGCGTGCCGGCACCGGCGCGGGTCGCAGCCGCCGGGCGGGCGACGGGCGCACCTCGCGACGACGTGCGCCGGGGCGGTGTGGCACCTCGGCTGCGGTCGGGCACGTGCGGACCTCTCTCGCTGCGGACGGACGGCGCGCGTGCGGGGCACGCCTCGCGACGCCCAGTATGGCCGACGGGCCTGCGACTCCTGGCGGCGGGACCCCGTGCGAGGGCTCCTTCACAGGATCGTCACGCGCTCGCCGGCGGTCCTTGCGAGGAGGCGCGCTTGTGCCGACACATCGCGTTGACATACTGTGCGGATGTATCGAGTTGATACATCGAGTGACGAGCGGTGGGAGGTGGCGGTGCGCGGACGGTCGGACGTCCTCGAGCCGGCGATCCTGGGCCTGCTCGCCGGCTCGCCGATGCACGGCTACGAGCTTCGCAAGCGCCTCAACCTGGTGCTCGGCTCGTTCCGCGCGCTGTCCTACGGCTCGCTCTACCCGTGCCTCAAGAGCCTGGTGGAGCGCGGCTGGATCGTCGGCGCCGAGTCCGTCGCCACCGGCGAGCGGCCGCTCGCCAGCCACCGCGCCCGCATCGTCTACCAGCTGACCGCCGACGGCAAGGAGCACCTGTCGCAGGTGCTCGCCTCGTCAGGCCCGGCGGCGTGGGAGGACGAGAACTTCGACGTGCGGTTCGCCCTGTTCGCGCAGACCGACGCCGAGACGCGCCTGCGGATCCTCGAGGGCCGGCGCTCCCGGCTGACCGAGCGTCTGGAGATGGTGCGGCAGTCCCTCACCCGCACCCGCGAGCGCATGGACGAGTACACGCTCGAGCTGCAGCGCCACGGCCTGGAGCAGGTGGAGCGCGAGGTCCGCTGGCTCGACGAGCTGATCGACAACGAGCGCGGCGCGGGCCGCACTCGCACCCGAAGCACCGGCCGCCCGGCCGGCGCGACCCCCCACGCCGGGACCACCTCGGCGGAGACATCACCGGAGAAGGAGCGAGGATGACCGCTATCCGCGTGGCCATCGTCGGCGTGGGCAACTGTGCCTCGTCGCTGGTCCAGGGCGTCCACTACTACCGACACGCCGAGCCGGACACCAAGGTTCCCGGCCTGATGCACGTCAAGTTCGGCCCGTACCACGTGCGTGACGTCGAGTTCGTCGCCGCATTCGACGTCGACGCGAAGAAGGTCGGGTTCGACCTGTCCGACGCGATCAACGCCTCCGAGAACAACACGATCAAGATCGCCGACGTGCCGCCGACCGGCGTCACCGTCCAGCGCGGCCACACCTACGACGGCCTGGGCAAGTACTACTCGGAGACGATCGACGAGTCCGACGCGGCGCCGGTGGACGTGGTCCAGGTGCTCAAGGAGCGCAAGGTCGACGTGCTGGTGTCCTACCTGCCGGTGGGCTCCGAGGTGGCCGACAAGTTCTACGCGCAGTGCTGCCTCGACGCGGGCGTCGCGATGGTCAACGCGCTGCCGGTGTTCATCGCCTCCGACCCGGAGTGGGCGGCGAAGTTCGAGGCGGCCGGCGTGCCGATCGTCGGCGACGACATCAAGTCGCAGGTGGGCGCGACGATCACGCACCGCGTGCTCGCGCGGCTGTTCGAGGACCGCGGCGTGATCCTCGACCGGACGTACCAGCTGAACGTCGGCGGCAACATGGACTTCAAGAACATGCTCGAGCGCGAGCGGCTGGAGTCCAAGAAGGTGTCGAAGACGCAGTCCGTCACCTCGAACCTCCACGACGGTCCGCTGGCCGGCAAGAAGGCGGACCGCAACGTGCACATCGGCCCGTCCGACTACGTCGCGTGGCTCGACGACCGCAAGTGGGCGTACGTGCGCCTCGAGGGCCGCGCGTTCGGCGAGGTCCCGCTCAACCTGGAGTACAAGCTCGAGGTCTGGGACTCCCCGAACTCGGCCGGCATCATCATCGACGCGATCCGCGCGGCGAAGATCGCCAAGGACCGCGGCATCGGCGGCCCCATCCACGCCGCCGCGACCTATCTGATGAAGTCGCCGCCGGTGCAGATGGAGGACACCGCCGGCCGTGCGCGGCTGGAGGCGTTCATCCGCGGCGAGGTCGAGCGCTGACGCGTCGCACTCGGCACGCGCGACGCTGAGCGTCGCGCCGCACGACCACGAGGGGCCCGGTGACGGCTGGTCACCGGGCCCCTCGTCGTCCGGGCCCGGCCCGCCCACCCCGCCCGGCACCCCCGCGGCACCCCGCGCCCACCCCGCACCCGCCTCCTGGACCGGGTGGACTTCCCCGCGTCAGGCACGGGAAAGTCCACCCGGTGTCGCTCGCCTGCCGCGACCCGTCCCCACCACGGACCAGGCGCCTGTGGACGGCGCGCTCACCCTCGGCGCGCAGCGCGCCAGGGTGCCCCCATGCCCAACGACTCCACGCTGGCGAGCCTGCCCGCCGTACGCGCCCTCGCGGGTGAGCCGCGGCGGCAGCTGGTGCGCCAGGAGGCCACCGCCACCACGGCGCAGCTCGCCTCGTGGGGGTTCAGCCCCGACCGTGTGGAGCGTCGGGTCCGCACAGGCGAGTGGCAGCGGGCGTTTCCGGGGGTCGTCGTGCTCCAGTCGGGTCCCCCGTCCTGGCGCCAGCGCGCGCAGGCCGCACTGCTCTACAGCGGGCGGAGCGCGGCGCTGTCGCACCGGTCGGCAGCGTTCGCCCGCGACGTCGTCCCGTCGCCCGGACCTGCGATCCACGTGTCCGTTCCCCACGTGCGCACCGTGGTGGGGCAGCGCGGGCTCGTCGTCCACCGTCGCCGCCACATGCCGTGGGCGGGCGGGCGGTTGCGCGCGGTCGCAGCGGAGGAGGCGATGGTGGACCTCGTCGCCGAGGCGGGCCTGCCCGACGAGGTCGTCGGGCTGCTGTGCGACGCGGTGCGGGCCGGCGTCCACCCCGACGGCGTGCTCGACGCGATCGGCCGACGCGACCGGCTGCGCCACCGGGCGATGGTGCTGGCGATGCTCGGCGAGGTGTCCGCGGGTGCCGAGTCTCCCCTCGAGATGCGCTACCGCCGAGATGTCGAGCATGCTCACGGCCTGCCCCGGGCCACGGCGCAGAAGCGTCAGCTGGTGGGCGGACGCTGGATCCGCTCCGACCGGGTGTACGACGAGCACCACCTGCGGGTCGAGCTGGACGGCCGGCTCGCCCACCCGTTCGGCACCACGGACGACGACGTCTGGCGCGACAACGCCGTGCTCCTGGCCACCGGAGACCTCACCCTCCGCTACCGGTGGCGCCACGTGGCGGTCACCCCTTGTGCGTCGGCCGCGCAGGTCGCGGCGGCGCTCGCGGCCCGGGGCTGGCTCGGCCGGGCGCACCCGTGCGGCCCCGGCTGCCTCGTGGGCGTCGCTGCGGGTGGACTTCGCCGCGCGTGACGCGGGAGTCTCCACCCGGAAGCGGCGGCCGGGCAGGCCGAGCCGCGGACGGGCCGAGCCGCACCGGGCCCTAGCCTGAGCGGGTGCAGGCGATCGACGACCTGAGGACGTTCCTCCCGCTGCCGGGATTCCGCCGCCTCTTCACGGTGCGGCTGGTGAGCCAGTGCGCGGATGGCATGTTCCAGGTGGGCCTGGCCACGCTGTTCTTCTTCTCCCCCGAGACGGCGAGCACCGCCGCCGGTGTCGCCGCGGCGTTCGCGGTGCTGCTGCTGCCGTTCACCGTCGTCGGGCCCTGGGCCGGGGTGTTCCTCGACCGCTGGCGGCGGCGCCAGGTGCTGCTCGTCGGGAACGCGATCCGGGCCGCGTTGTCCCTGGTCATCGCCGCGATCATGCTCACGCAGGGCGCCGGCCCGGTGATCTACGTGCTCGCGCTGGTCGCGTTGTCGGTCAACCGGTTCCTTCTCGCGGCGCTGTCCGCCGCGTTGCCCAAGGTGGTGGACGGCCGGCTGCTGCTCACCGCCAACGCGGTGGTCCCGACGTTCGGGTCGGCCGCGGCGTTCGTCGGCGCCGGCCTGGGCTTCGTCCTCGGCCGGCTGATGCCGGAGGGCCGGGAGCGCGACGCGGTCGCGCTCGTCGTCGCCGCCGGGTTCATGGCCGCGGCGTCCGCGCTCGCCCTGCGCCTCGGCCGCGACCAGCTGGGGCCCGACGAGCCCGCGACGGTCCCGCTGCGCGCGGCCCTGGGCGAGGTGTGGCGCGGCCTCGTCGGCGGCGGGCGTTACCTGCTCGCGCGGCGCACCCCGGCCCACGCGCTCGGCATCATGGCGTGGCACCGGCTGCTGTACGGAGCGGTCTTCATGGCGAGCGTGCTCATCTCGCGCAACCTGCTCAACGACCCCGCCGACACCGATGCCGGGCTGGCGACGTTCGCGCTGGTGCTGAGCGCGACAGCGGTCGGGTTCGCCCTCGCCGTGGTGGTCACCCCGGTGCTCAGCCCGCGGTGGGGTCCGCACCGCTGGATCGTCGCCTGCCTGCTGGTGGCGGCGGCAAGCCAGGTGCTGCTCGTCGTCTCCGTGGCCCGGCCCGCGGTGCTCGCGGGCGCCGTGCTGCTGGGTCTGGCGGCGCAGTCGGCCAAGATCGCGGTGGACACCATCGTCCAGCGCGACACCGCGGACGGGTTCCGGGGCCGGGCGTTCGCGCTCTACGACGTCCTCTACAACGCCGCGTTCGTCGGGGCGGCGGCGCTCGGGGCGGCCGCGCTGCCCGACACGGGCTGGTCGCCCGCCCTGTTCGCCGTCCTCGCGGCCGCCTACCTCGCCGGTGCGCTGGCCTACCGGCGGGCGCCCGGCGCCCCGTCGCCCGTGCCCGACGAGCTCCGCGCCGCCCACCAGTCGAGCAGCGCGGAGCGCGCGGCGTCCTGACCGAGCGGGCCGCGCTCCATCCGCAGGTCGAGCAGGAACCGGTACGCCTCGCCGACCTCGCGGCCGGGGCCGATGCCGAGGACCTCCATGATCTGCGTGCCGTCGAGGTCCGGCCGGATCGCGGCCAGCTCCTCCTCCTCGCGCAGCCGGGCGACGCGCGACTCCAGCTCGTCGTACGCCGCGGCGAGCCGGGCGGCCTTGCGCACGTTGCGGGTGGTCGAGTCGGAGCGCGTCAGCCGGTGCAGCCGCTCCAGCAGCGGCCCGGCGTCGGTGATGTAGCGGCGCACCGCCGAGTCCGTCCAGCCGGCCTCGCCGTAGCCGTGGAACCGCAGGTGCAGCTCCACCAGCCGCGCAACGTCGTGCACCGTCGCCTTGTCGAAGCGCAGCTCGGTCAGCCGCTTGGCGGCCAGCTTGGCCCCCACCACCTCGTGGTGGTGGAACGAGACGCCGCCGCCCGGCTCGAAGCGGCGCGTGCGCGGCTTGCCGATGTCGTGCAGCAGCGCCGCGAGGCGCAGCACCAGGTCGGGGCCCGGCACGGGCCCGGACGGCCCGGTCTCCAGGGCGATCGCCTGCTCCAGCACCGTCAGGGTGTGCTCGTAGACGTCCTTGTGCCGGTGGTGCTCGTCGATCTCCAGGCGCAGCGCCGGCAGCTCGGGCAGCACGTGCTCGGCCAGGCCGCTGTCCACCAGCACCGTCAGGCCCGGCCGGGGGCGGTCCGCGAGCAGCAGCTTGGTCAGCTCGTCGCGCACGCGCTCCGCGGAGACGATCGCGATGCGCTCGCGCAGCTCGCCGACGGCCGCGAACGTCGCCGGCTCCACCTCGAAGCCCAGCTGCGCCGCGAACCGCGCCGCACGCAGCATCCGCAGCGGGTCGTCGTCGAACGACCGGCGCGGGTCCACCGGCGTGCGCAGCACCCGGCGGGCCAGGTCGCCCAGCCCGTCGAACGGGTCGACGAACATCAGCTCGGGCACACGCACGGCCATCGCATTGACCGTGAAGTCGCGCCGCGACAGGTCGCCCTCGAGGGTGTCGCCATACGCGACCTCGGGCTTGCGGGACCCGCGGTCGTACGCGTCGGTGCGGTACGTGGTCACCTCGACGACGACGTCGCCACCCTCGCCGCGGGCGTACCGGCGCGCGCCCAGCGTGCCGAACCGCTTGCCGACGTCCCAGTGCGCGTCGCCCCATCCGGCCAGCAGCGCCTGCGTCTCGTCGGGCGTCGCGGACGTGGCGAAGTCGAGGTCGGCGCTGGTCCGGCCGAGGAAGGCGTCCCGCACGGGGCCGCCGACGAGCGCCAGCTCGTGGCCGGCCGCCGCGAACCGGGTGCCGAGCGCGATCGCGTCCGGGGCGAGCCGGGCCAGGGTTGCCAGGGCACGGCGCTGGAGCGCGGGGACGGACTCGGCGGGCGGCACCCGGCCAGCCTGCCAGACCCGCGGGGGGTCGGGAGCGTGCGGGCGACTGGTTACAGTGTCGGCATGCCCAGCGCCGCCCCCGTCCCGGAGCGGGTCCCGAGCCCGCCCGGCGGGCACCGGTTGCGCATCGAGCCCGCAGCGTCGGCCCCGGTCCCGGCCGCTCTGCGGGTGGTCGACGAGACGTCGGCGGGCGGGCTGGTGGTGCAGCGGCGCGGTGACGTGCACGTCGCGGCGGTGATCGCGCGGCGCAACCGCGCCGGCCGCCTCGAGTGGTGCCTGCCCAAGGGGCACCTGGAGGGCGACGAGACGCCCGAGGAGGCGGCCGTCCGCGAGATCGCGGAGGAGACCGGGATCCGCGGCAGCGTGCTGCGCCGGCTGGGCGTCATCGACTACTGGTTCAACGGCGAGGACCGCCGCGTGCACAAGGTGGTGCACCACTTCCTGCTGGGGGCGCAGTCCGGCGAGCTCTCCGTGGCCGGCGACCCCGACGGCGAGGTGGAAGACGTCGAGTGGGTACCCCTGCTGGCGCTGCCGGAGCGGCTGGCGTACCCCAACGAGCGGCGCCTCGCGCAGACGGCCCACACGGTGCTCACCGAGCGTCCATGAGCGGTCGCCGCCCCGGTGGTGCACGGCGCCGTCCGATGCTCGCGCTGGTCGCGGCGCTGTCCGGCGTCCTGGCCGGGGCGCTGCCCGTCGGCTGGCCGGGGGCGCCCGGACCTGCTGCGGCCGCCGACGCCGTGGCACCCGCGATCCGCGTCCTGATCGACCAGGTCTCGCCGTCCGTGCTGCGCCCCGGCCAGGACCTGACGGTGGTCGCGACGCTGCGCAACGAGGGCGCCGCACCCGTCGAGAACGCGACCGCGGGCCTGCAGCTGTACCGGATGCGCCCGGCCTCGCGCACCGAGCTCGAGTCCTGGGTGACCGGCGCGGGCGGGGCGGTCGGCACGCGTGTCGCGTCCCAGCCGGCGCTGACCATCCCGGCCGGCGGGCAGGTTCAGGTGGCGCTGACGCTGCCGGCCGCCCGCGTGGGGCTGCTGGACCAGCCGGACGTCTGGGGCCCGCGGGGCCTGGCCGTGGAGGTGATCGGGTCGAACGGACGGCGGCTCGGCGTACAGCGCACGTTCGCCCTCTGGCAGCCCGACGAAGCCGTGGCCCAGGTGCGCGTCTCGCTCCTGGCGCCGGTGACGGGCGTCGCCCCGGGCGCCTCAGCCACCGATCCGGCGTCGCCGGCCGACGAGGACGCGCTGGTCCGCGCGGTCGAGCCCGGCGGCCGCCTCGACGCCCTGCTGACGCTCGCGGCGGCGGACCGCGACGTCGAGCTGGCCGTCGACCCCTCGCTGCTCGCCGCGGCGACGGCCGCGGGCGGACGGCCCGCGGCGTGGGCGGCGGGGATGTCGCAGGCGCTGACGCTCCGCAGCGGGCTGGCCCTGCCCTGGGGTGACCCCGATCTGGCGGCGGTGGCGCACGCGGGCACGCCGGACCTCCTGACGGCGGCGATCGGCCTGTCGACGGCTACCGGCCTCGGCGGTGCACCCGCGCGCACCGACGTGCTGTGGGCGCCCGGCGCGACGGTCGACCGCAGCACCGTCGCGGCAGCCGCCGCCGTCGGCGCACAGGGCCTCGTGGTCGGGTCGGACACCCTCCAGGCCACCGACGCCGTCACCACCGCGCGCACCGACGTCGTCACGGACTCCGGCCGCGTCGCCGCCCTGGTGCCGGACCGCCTGCTGACGCAGCTGTTCGTCGCGCCCGACCGGGTGGAGCCGGGCGCCACGCTCGCGACGACGGTCCAGCGGCTGCTCGCCGAGATCGCGGTGCTCGCGCACGACGGCGCGCCCGGCACGCACGGCGTGCTGATCGCCCCGGACCGCGACTGGACCCCGAGCACCCAGCTGGTCACCGCCCTGATGTCCGCGCTGCGCGCGGCACCCTGGAGCCGGGTGGTCCCGGTGAGCGCCCTGCTCGGCGGGGCCGACGAGGGCACGGAGCGCGAGCCTCTCCCGCAGAGCGCCACCTCGGGCGCCGAGCTGTCGCCCGACGAGGTGCGTTCGCTCGCCGGCACCCGCGCGGACACCCTGGCGTTCGCCACCGCCATCGCCGACCAGGGGATCCTGACCGCCGGTCTCGACCAGCAGGTGGTGGCGCCGCTGTCGGTCGCGTGGCGGGCCGACCCGGCAGGCCGCTCACGGCTGGTCCGCGCGGTGGTTGCCGACACGCAGTCCGAGCGCGCCGGCCTCTCCCTCGCGCCCGCCCCGGACCTCAACGTGATCAGCGCCAGTGCGCCCGTGCGGTTCGTCGTGCGGAACGACCTCTCGGTCCCGGCGACCGTCTCGGTGCGCGTGCTGCCGCGCAAGGCGTGCCTGCGCCCCGTCCACTCCGACCCGGTCGTCGCCGAGCCGGGTGCGTCGTCCCCGATCACCGTGAACCTGGTCGCGGCGGCGAACTGCGACGTCGTGGTCGACGTGCAGCTCGTCGGCGTGGACGGGCTCGGCGTGGGCCAGGGCGTGCAGTTCACGGCGCGTGTGGCGCCGACGATCGAGGACGTCGGCACCGTGGTGGTGGGCGCACTGCTGGCGATCGGCATGCTGCTCGGGATCGTGCGGACGGTGCGCCGCGGGCAGTCCGTCCGGCGCGGCGCCCGGCGGGCGGACGAGGACGCGCCCCCGCTGCCGGTGCTGGGCGGCGAGGTGCCGGCGGCCCGCGACGGGGGGGACGCATGAGCGGTCCGGCGGAGGGCGATCCCGTCGTCAGCGTCCGCCGCGGCGCGGCTCTCATGTCGTCGGGCACGTTGGTGTCGCGGTTGCTCGGGGCGCTGCGCGGGGTGGTGCTGGCGGCCGCGGTGGGGGCCACCGGCCAGGCCGCCGACGCCTTCGCGGTGGCGAACAAGCTGCCGAACGTCCTCTACCTCCTGCTGGCGAGCGGCGCGCTCAATGCCGTCCTGGTGCCACAGGTGGTCCGCGCCTACAAGCGCAACGCCGGGGGGGAGTACGTCGACCGGCTGCTGACGCTCGGCTTCGCGATCCTCGCCGTCGCCACCGTCGCGCTGACGTTCGCCGCACCCCTGCTGGTGCGCCTCTACGCCGACCCGTGCAGCCCGGCGCAGGTGAGCCTCGCGGTGACTTTCGCGTACTGGTGCGTGCCGCAGATGTTCTTCTACGGCGCGTACGGGCTGCTGGGACAGGTGCTCAACGCCCGCGGTTCGTTCGGCCCCTACATGTGGGCTCCCGTGGTGAACAACATCGTCAGCATCGCCGGCTTCGGTGTGTTCATCGCGGTGTTCGGGGCCTCCGCCGGCTCGGCGGCGGCCTGGGACGGCGGCAAGGTGGCGCTGCTCGCGGGGTCCGCCACGGCGGGCATCGTCGCGCAGGCGCTGGTCCTCGTCCCGTTCCTGCGCCGGGCCGGCGTGCGGTACACGCCGCGCTGGGGGCTGCGCGGCTCGGGGCTCGGGCGCGCGGGCGCGGTCGCGGTGTGGACGTTCGTCGGGCTCGCGGTGGGCCAGCTCGGCTACATCGTGGTCTCGCGCGTCGCATCGGCGGCGCCGGGCGCCGCCGGGGTGGCCTCCGGCCTGTGCGACGTCCATACGCCGATCGCCGGGAACGCCGCCTACGACTACGCCTTCCTCGTGTTCATGCTGCCCCACTCGCTGCTGACCACGTCGCTGACGACGGCGCTGTTCACGCGGTTGTCCTCGCAGGCCGGCGACCACGACACCGCCGGGGTGCGCGCCAGCCTGTCCACCGGGCTGCGGGTGATCGGGTTGGCCACCGTCGCATCCGCCGCCGTGATCGGCGTCCTCGCGCTGCCCGTGGTGCGGCTGTTCCTCTGGACGGCCCCGGCCGACGAGGTGGCGGCCGTCGGCGCGGTGGTGCTCGCGATGATCGTCGGGCTGCCGGCCTTCGGCGCCTGGTCCATGGCCCAGCGCGTCTACTACGCGTACGAGGACGCCAGGGGCATGGTCCCGGTGCAGGTGGTGATGGCGGCCGTGGTGGTGGCCGGCACGCTGCTGGACCGCGCGCTGGCGCCGGCACGCTTCTGGGTGGCGGGCGCCGGGCTCGCGATGAGCGTGTCCTACCTCGTCGGTGCCCTCCTCGCGCTGCGGGCGATCCGCCGGCGCATCGGCGACGTGGACGGGCCGCGGGTGCTCCGGGTGCACGTCCAGGCCCTGGTGGCGGCGCTGGTCGCCGTCGCGGTCGGCGTGGGGTTGCTCGGCGCCGTCGGCGGGGGTGCCGGGGTGGGTGTCCTCGGGGCCGTGTGGCGCAGCCTGCTGGTGGGCACGGTGATGTCCGGCGTGTACCTCGGGGCGCTGCGCCTGATGCACGTGCCGGAGCTCGACCTGCTCGTCTCGGCGTCCCGGACCGTGGCCCGCCGGCTCGCTCGCCGCCGCGGCGGCCGTCGCTAGCATGTCCCGTGTCCCGGCGCTGACCGGGCACCTGACGCAGCGGCGGGAGGCGTAGTGGGCGTCGTCGGTCGGGGAACCGTGCTCGCGGGCCGCTACCAGCTGCGCGACGCCCGCCCCACCGACACGGCCGAGGCCTCGGACTGGGCCGCGGTGGACCAGATCCTGGCGCGGCCGGTCGCGGTGCGCGTGTTCCCGGCGAGCGGCTCGGCGGCCGCGCTGGACGCCGCTCGGCGAGCGGCTCTCGTCTTCGACCCGCGGCTGGTGCGCGTGCTGGACGTGGGCACGCACGACGACGTCGCCTACGTGGTGTCAGAGCAGGTGACCGGGCGGACGCTGGCCCAGCTGGTGGCCCGCGAGCCGCTGTCCGCCGACCAGGCGCGGGCGGTGGTCGGCGAGGCCGCCGCCGCACTGGAGACCGCGCGCCGGCGCGGGGTGCACCACCTCGCGCTGCGACCCTCCGCCGTCGCGGTGGGCGACGACGGCCGCGTGCTGGTTGTGGGGCTGGCCCTCGACTCCGCCCTGCGCGGCCTGACCGCCGGCGATGCGCGTACCACCAGCCGCGCCGATGCGACCGACCTGGTCCGCCTCGCGTACACGGCCCTGACCGGCCGCTGGCCCGGCCCGGTCGCCACCAGCGACGGCCTGCCCACCGCGCCGGAGACGGACGGCGTGCCGGTGCCGCCGGCCGAGCTGGTGCCCGGGGTGCCACCGGACCTCAACACGTTGTGCCAGGTGACGCTCGGGCGGGCCGACGACGGGCCGCACAGCCCGGCGGAGGTGGTGCGCGAGCTGGAGCCGTGGGGGGAGATCCGCATCCGTCCCGGCTCGGTCGGGCCGGCGCCGGCGGCGGCCGTCGCACCGGCGGCCGTGGCCCCGGGCGCGCCGCCGAACCGCGTGGTGCGCCAGTCGGTGCGGTCGGCGTTCGGCGGCCCCACCGCCGCCGCAGCCCGGCCCGGCACGCCGCCTCCCGCGGCCCCTCAGCCCCCGCAGCCCGTGGCGCCGGCCGCGGCGTTCCCGCCCGCTGCCGAAGCGACGACGACCACCACCCGACCCCTGCCGCCACCGGGTCCGACGAGCGCCGGCCCGGAGCCCGCGCCACGCGCGACGCCCACCGCCGCGGCCCCGCCCACCGCCCCTGTCCCGCCCGCCGCCGCGGCCCCGCCCACCGCCCCTGTCCCGCCCGCCGCCGCGGCCCCGCCCACTGCCGCGGTCCCACCCATCAGCGCCGTCCGGCCGACCGCCGCCGACGACCCGTTCGACTTCGGCCTGGTCGAGGAGGAGCAGCCGCGACGGGTCGGCGTCGCCGTGGCGATCGCCCTCGTCGGGCTCGCCGTGCTGGTGGGGCTCGGCTTCGCGGTCCGGGCCCTGGTCTCCGGCGTCGGCCTGGGCGCGGAGGGCGGCCCCAGCAGTGCCACCACGACCACCTCGAGCCCGACGACGACCACCGCCCCCACCGACGCGGCGACCACCACCAGCGCACCGCCGACCACCACCGCACCCGCCGGCGTCCCGCCGACGATCACGGGCATCACCTCGATCGACCCGTCGGACACCGACGGCGAGCACCAGGAGGCCGTGGGCCGGGCGATCGACGGCGACCCGGGCACCTACTGGTTCTCCCAGACGTACACCCGCGACGATTTCTCCGGCATCAAGGACGGCGTCGGGCTGGCGCTGACGTTCGCCCAGCCGGCCACCGTCGGCACCGTGACGCTGCACGTCAACGGCACGGGAGGCAACGTGGAGATCCGCGCTTCCGATGCGGCAGGCCCGTCAGGCGGGGCCGTCCTTGCCAGCGGCCCGATGTCCCCTGACACCGTCCTGACGCTCAGCGCGCCCACCACCACCGACTCCCTCGTCGTCTGGTTCACGCAGCTGCCGACCAACGGCGAGGGCAAGTTCCGGATCGAGCTGACCGAGATCGAGCTCGGCTGAGGCCGGGAACACTCCGCCCGTACCATCGGTTGAAGCAAGCGCATCTCTCCCTGACCAGCGAGGACCAGCCGTGACCATGACCGAGAACCCCGTTCGTGACCTCGTCGTCGTCGGGTCCGGTCCCGCCGGGTACACCGCCGCGATCTACGCCGCGCGCGCGGGTCTGGCGCCCGTGGTGGTCGCCGGGTCGGTGACCGCAGGCGGTGCGCTGATGAACACCACCGAGGTGGAGAACTTCCCCGGCTTCCCTGACGGGATCCTCGGTCCCGAGCTGATGGAGGCCATGCAGAAGCAGGCCGAGCGCTTCGGCGCCGAGGTGGTCTGGGACGACGTGGTATCGGTCGACCTGACGGGCGACGTCAAGACCGTGGTCACCGGCGGCGGGGAGACCTATCGGGCCCGCGCCGTCATCCTCGCCACCGGTTCGGCCTACCGGGAGCTGGGCCTGCCCGACGAGCGGCGGCTGTCCGGGCGCGGCGTCTCCTGGTGCGCCACGTGCGACGGCTTCTTCTTCCGCGACCAGGACATCGTCGTGGTCGGCGGTGGCGACTCCGCCGTCGAGGAGGCGACGTTCCTCACCCGGTTCGGCCGCACGGTGACGATGGTCCACCGCCGCGACCAGCTGCGTGCGTCCAAGATCATGGCCGACCGCGCGGCCGCCGACCCGAAGATCCGGTTCGAGTGGAACAGCGAGGTCGTGGCGATCCACGGCGAGGACAAGGTCGACGGCATCTCGCTGCGCGACACCGTCACCGGCGAGACCCGCGAGCTGCCGGCGGGCGGCCTCTTCGTCGCGATCGGTCACGTGCCGCGGACCGACCTGGTCAAGGGTCAGGTGGAGCTGGACCAGAACGGTTACGTCCTGGTGCAGGGACGCTCGACGCTGACCAACCTGCCGGGCGTCTTCGCCTGCGGCGACGCGGTGGACCACACCTACCGGCAGGCGATCACCGCGGCCGGGTCCGGGTGCGCGGCGGCGCTGGACGCCCAGCACTTCCTGGCGGCGCTGTCCGACGAGCCTGCGGCCGTCGCGGCGGCGCGCGCGTGACCGTCCCGGTCACCGACGAGACCTTCGACACGGTGGTGCTCGGGTCGCAGGTTCCCGTGGTGGTCGACTTCTGGGCCGACTGGTGCGGTCCGTGCCGCGTCCTGTCCCCGCTGCTCGACGAGCTGGCCGCCACCTATGCCGGGCGGGTGTCGTTCGTGGCGGTGGACGCGGACCAGAATCCCGGGCTCGTCCAACGCTTCGGCGTCGTGTCCCTGCCGACCGTCCAGTTCTGGTCAGGGGGCGAGCTCGCGGACGTCCTGTACGGGGCCCGTCCCAAGACGATGCTCGTGGAGCGCGTCGAGGCGGTGCTGGCCGCGGCATGACGCCGACGCCATCCCAGTAGGTGGACGCGGCCGCGGTGCCTGGCGATGTTTCATCGGACTGCCTGCCACTTGTCCGATGATCGTTCGTCGAATTGCGGGTGCGACCGTGATGGATCGATCACTCCTTCGGGCGTGAAACACTGGCGACATGACATCCACGCCCGTGCCCGACCGTGAGACGTTGGGCCACACCCCCACGTCCACCGCCGCCGGCGCCGGCACCCGGCTCGACCCCTGGCTCGGCGCGTACGCCGAGCGCACGCACGGCATGCGCGCCTCCGAGATCCGCGCGCTGTTCGCGGTGGCCAACCGCCCCGAGGTGGTGTCCCTGGCCGGCGGCATGCCGTACCTCGACGGGCTGCCGTTGCAGCGGCTCGGCGAGCTCGCCGCGCAGGTGGTCGCCGAGCGTGGGCTCCAGGCGCTCCAGTACGGCTCGGGGCAGGGCGACGAGACGCTGCGCGAGCAGATCCTCGAGATCATGCGGCTCGAGGGGATCACGGCCCACCCCGACGACGTGGTGGTCACCACCGGCTCGCAGCAGGCGCTCGACCTGGTGACGCGCATCTTCGTCGACCCGGGGGACGTGGTGGTGGCCGAGGCGCCCTCCTACGTCGGCGCACTCGGGGTGTTCCGCGCCTACCAGGCGGACGTGGTCCACGTCCCCATCGACGACGCCGGCCTGGTGCCGACCGCTCTCGAGGAGACGCTCGCGTCGCTCGCCCGGGCCGGGCGCCGCGCGAAGTTCCTCTACACCGTGCCCAACTTCCACAACCCCGCGGGCGTCAGCCTCTCGGCCGAGCGCCGGCCTCAGGTGCTGGAGATCTGCCGGCGGTACGGCGTGCTGGTGATCGAGGACAACCCGTACGGCCTGCTCGGCTTCGAGGGGGACCCGGTCCCGGCGATGCGTTCCGTGGACGACGAGGGCGTCATCTACCTCGGCTCGTTCTCCAAGACGTTCGCCCCCGGCTACCGCGTCGGCTGGGCGGTGGCGCCGCACGCGGTGCGCGAGAAGCTGGTGCTCGCGTCGGAGTCGGCCATCCTCTGCCCGTCCAACGCGTCGCAGCTGGCCATCTCCACCTACCTGTCCACCTGCGACTGGTACGGCCAGATCCGCGCGTTCCGCGGCATGTACCGCGAACGGCGCGACGCGATGGTCGGGGCGCTGGCCGAGCACCTGCCGGACTGCACCTGGACCGTGCCGGACGGCGGCTTCTACACGTGGGTGCGCCTGCCGGAAGGGCTCGACGCCAAGGAGATGCTGCCGCGCGCGGTCACCGCGCGCGTCGCCTACGTGCCGGGGACCGCCTTCTACTTCGACGGTCAGGGCGCCGACCACATGCGGCTGTCCTTCTGCTTCCCCACGCCGGAGCGCATCCGGGAGGGCGTGCGGCGGCTCGCGACGGTGGTCGCCGGTGAGGCGGAGCTGGTCGAGCTGTTCGGCACGGCCGGACGGGCGCCCGACGACTCCGTCGGCTTCCCGTCCCCCGACCTCGCCTGAGCTTCCCGACGTCCATTCCCCGGATCCCGCCGTCCGATCCCGCCACACGTGTGACGCATGGTGCTGATGGTGCTGGAGTCACGCTCCATGGGTCACTTCCGCCCCACCGGCCCCACGTGTGGCGGGATCGCACACCGGGGCCGCCGGTAGGCTCGCGGCCGTGAACGCTCCCGCCGCGCCGCGTGTCGTCGTCCTCGCCGGAGGCCTGTCGCACGAGCGGGACGTGTCCCTGCGGTCCGGACGGCGCGTGGCCGAGGCGCTGCGGGGCACCGGCGTCGACGCCGTGGTGCGGGACGTGGACGCCGACCTGCTGCCCACCCTGCGCGCGCTGGCACCGGACCTGGTGTGGCCCCTGCTGCACGGCGCGACGGGCGAGGACGGGTCGGTGCGGGACGTGCTGGCGCTGGCGGGCGTGCGGGCGCTCGGCACGGGCGCGCGCGCCAGCCGGATCGCGTGGAGCAAGCCGATCGCCAAGACGGTCGTCGGACGCGCGGGCCTGGCCACCCCGGACTTCGTCACGCTCCCGCAGACCCTGTTCCGTGAGCTCGGTGCCCACCGGATCCTCGATGCGCTCGTCGAGCGGCTCGGGCTTCCGCTGGTGGTCAAGCCGTCCCAGGGCGGGTCCGCCCTCGGGGTCACGGTCGTCACCTCGGCGGAGGCGCTGCCCGGTGCGATGGTCGAGTGCTTCTCCTACAGCGACACGGCCCTCGTCGAGCGCCGCGTGGCCGGCATCGAGCTCGCGGTGAGCGTGCTGGACACCGGTGGCGGACCGTTCGCGCTGCCCGCGGTCGAGATCGTCGCCGACGGGCCCTACGACTACGACGCCCGCTACAACCCGGGGCGGGTCGAGTACTTCGTCCCTGCGCGGTTGTCCGACGAGGTCGCGGCGCGGGTTGCCTCGGTCGCCGTCGCCGCGCACACGGCCCTCGGCCTCGAGCGGGTCTCCCGCACGGACCTCATCGTCGACGAGACCGGAGCCCCCTGGTTTCTCGAGGTGAACGTCGCACCCGGGATGACCGAGACATCGTTGTTGCCGCAGGCCGCGGAAGCTGCGGGGTACGACCTGGGAACCCTCTACCGCTCGTTGGTGGACGCCGAACTGCTGCGCTGACCTGGTCGGTCACCGGGATGTACAGGTCCGTCCGCAGAGGATGTACGTCAGCGGTGGAACAGTCCCGGGTCGTCCGGGGCCATCGCCGACAGGATCCGGTTGAGGTCCTGCACCGACGCGAACTCGATGGTGAGGCGGCCCTTGGACTTCCCCAGCACCGCCTTGACGCGGGTCTCGAAACGGTCGGAGAGGCGGGCGGACAGCGCATCCAACGCCTCGTTGCGCTCACCGGGGCGGGGAGCCGTCCGGCGCTGCGGCCGCTCCTCCTCCCCGCCGAGCGTGACGATCTCCTCGACCGCGCGGACCGAGAGGCCCTCGGCGACGACTCGCTGGGCGAGCCGTTCCATCGCCGCGCCGTCGGGCAGTCCCAGCAAGGCCCGGGCGTGCCCCGCGGACAGCACGCCGGCCGCCACCCGGCGCTGCACCAGCGGCGGGAGCTTCAGCAGACGGAGCGTGTTGGAGATCTGCGGGCGCGAGCGGTGGATCCGGCCCGCGAGTTCCTCCTGCGTGCAGCCGAAGTCCTCGAGCAGCTGCTGGTAGGCCGCCGCCTCCTCGAGGGGGTTGAGCTGGGCGCGGTGCAGGTTCTCCAGCAGGGCGTCGCGCAGCAGATCGCCATCGGCGGTCTCGCGGATGATCGCCGGGACGGTTCGTAGCCCGGCCTCCTGGGCGGCGCGCCAGCGCCGCTCGCCCATCACCAGCTCGTAGCCGTCCTCCACCCGGCGCACCACCACCGGCTGCAGCACGCCCACTTCGCGGATGGAGCCGACCAGCTCGTCGAGGGCCTCCTCGTCGAACACCGTGCGGGGCTGACGAGCGTTGGGGCGGATGTCCGCGACGGGAACTTCCGCGAACGTCGCGCCTGGGACCGGCACCAGGTCCCCCACGACGGCAGGGATGCCCACGGTCGCGGTGTCGACGAACTCCGCCGGCCGGTCGGGCTCATGGTCCGTGACCGCCCGCGATGTGCCATCCTGCCTGGGCTCCAACGTGTTCGGGAAGAACACGTCGACCGGTCGTTCGCGGTCGCTGCGTGGCGACTCGGTGCCGCTGGGGATCAGCGCACCGAGGCCGCGCCCCAGTCCGCGTCGTTTCTCGCTCACCACTCCTCCTCACCGGCCGGTGTCCAGGGACGCCAGCCCGGCGCGAACGAGCCTTCGCCCGCGGCCATCGGCCATGTCTGCGCGGGCGGAGCGCCGTACGGCTGTGCCGTCACGCCCGGTGGGACCCGTCCCTCGTCGCCGGCGGATCGGTGGACCTCCGCCGCGCCGGCGCCCGTCGCGACGCCGGATGACGCTGCCTCGCGGAAGGGCGGGATGTAGGCGGACGGGGCGGGCGGCGCGGACGCGGACTGGGGCGGCGGCGCGGACGCGGACGGGGCGGGCGGCGCGGATGGGGGTGGTGCCGGTGCCGCGTACGCGGACCGGGCGAGTGGCGGGGGCGCGGGCAAGACCGACGGAGTGTCGTGGGCGATCGGACCCGCTGCCGGCTGGCCGTAGGGCTGCGGCGGCCGTGCCGCCGACGAGGCCGCGACGTCTGCCTGCGCGATCGCACCCGTCCCGGTGCCGGCTCCGCGTTCGGCCAGCTCACGGGCCGCTTCGAGATAGGCGAGCGCGCCCGACGAGCCGGGGTCGTACGTCATCACCGTCTGGCCGTAGCTCGGCGCCTCCGAGATGCGCACCGAGCGCGGCACCGTGGTGCGCAGGGTGTGGTCCGGGAAATGGGTGCGCACCTCCGTCGCCACCTGCTGCGCCAGGTTCGTCCGGGCGTCGTACATCGTCAGAAGGATCGTCGAGACGTGGAGGGTCGGGTTGAGGTGCGCCTGGATCAGCTCGATGGTCTTGAGGAGCTGGCTGAGCCCCTCGAGCGCGTAGTACTCGCACTGGATGGGGATCAGCACCTCGCGGCCCACCGCGAACGCGTTCACGGTCAGCAGACCGAGGCTCGGGGGGCAGTCCACCAGCACGTAGTCGATCTGCTCGAGACCGTGCTGGGCGCGCCAGAGGAGGTAGTGGTCGAGGGCGGTCCGCAGCCGCGTCTCGCGCGCCACCATCGAGACCAGCTCGATCTCCGCACCCGACAGGTCGATGGTTGCCGGTACGCAGTAGAGACCGGGAACGTCGGGGCTCTCCTGGACCGCGTCGTGCATAGGCGCGCCCTCCACGAGAACCTCGTAGATGGACGGCGTCCCCGTGCGGTGTTCCACCCCGAGCGCGGTGGAGGCATTGCCCTGCGGGTCGTTGTCCAGCACCAGCACGGTGAGGCCGGACTGCGCGAGGGCGGCCGCCAGATTGACGGTGGTGGTCGTCTTGCCCACGCCGCCCTTCTGGTTGGCCACCGTGATGACGCGGGTCGCGTCCGGCCGTGGGAAGCGGCGACCCTGGAGCTCGATCCGCCGTCTCGCGTCCTGGTGCAGCTCGGCGAGTACGGGAGTGTCGTCGCTGATCGGCGGCAGGCTCTGCACCAACGCGGCCCGGCGCTGCTCGTCGGGGTCGGCGGGACGGGCCGGCCCGCCCGGTCCCCAACCCGGCCACCCTGTGGTGCCGCCGTGGGCGCCGTCGTCGATCCCCATGCTCGCGCCGACTCCTGTTTCTCGGTCGTCCTGCTCGGCGGCGCCGGCCATCGGTTGGGGCGCCTCGGGTGATATGTCGTCGTCCGCCGCGGGCCCACCGTCCGCGCCCTCGATCGACGGGCCTAGCGTTTCATGACCGGCGGCCTCGACGGTGCGGCTTGCCGGGTGATGTGCGTCGTTTCTCCCGATGTGGACGGTTGTGGACCGTTCGACGCCGTCGGTGGCCCGGGACGATTCCTCGGGCGCCTGCGCCGGCGAGGAGGGTGATTCAGATCCGGTGCCGGCGGGGACCGTCGGCGCCGCGGCCGGCACGGGGTCGCTCCGGCGTTTCGTCCTACCGAACACGCGACGCCCCCTTCGCCCTGACGGCGCGGACCACGCGCGTCGGCTCGATCCCCTCCAGCGACCCGCAGACCACCACGTCGAGGTCTACCCAGCCGTGCTTGGCAGCCGCCCCGCGGGCCGCGACGATCTCCTCGACGGCACGCGCGCCCTTGATGGCGTAGAGCCCACCGCCGCTCTTGACCAGCGGTGATGCCCAGCGCAAGAGGTTGTCGAGCGACGAGACCGCCCGTGCTGTGACCACATCGGCGTGGAGGCGCCCGACGACGTCCTCGGCGCGTCCGCGCACCACCTCCGCATTGGTCAGTCCCAGCTCGCCGACGACGAAGCGGAGCCAGTCGGTACGGCGCTCCATCGGCTCCAGCAGCACCACTGCGGCCTCGGGACGCATGGCGGCGAGGACGACTCCGGGAAACCCCCCTCCGCTCCCGAGGTCGACGAGTGTGCCGCGCGCCGGAAGGAGCGCGATGGCGGCCGACGAGTTGAGCAGGTGCCGCTCCCAGAGGCGCCCCGGCTCGTTGGGGCCGAGAACCCCGCGGGCGACCCCGTGCTCGCGCAACAGCGCGGCGAACGCGCTCACCGCCGGCCACGCAGATCCGAAATGGGCGGGAAGTCGCGGGTCGCCGTCGAGGGGGTCGCCGAGGTCGGGCGGATCGACCGCCACCCCTCGGGTTCCCTCGGCCACACACACCTCCAGAGTTCGTCCGGCGCCCGGCGGCGCGACGGTGTCACGCTACCCGGGCGGGCTGACGCCGCCGAACTCCCTCGCCCGGAGCGGACGCTGCTCCCACCTCGTTTCACGTGAAACATTCAGCGCC